>Ga0256405_10000604_pt1 | contig 115827 bp, 85 predicted proteins | sample RumenRJG_02DNA_FD_189096 | JGI IMG/M metagenome (GOLD analysis project Ga0256405, IMG submission 189096) | Bovine rumen microbial communities from Lethbridge, Alberta, Canada - RJG_02 | ecosystem: Host-associated > Mammals > Digestive system > Stomach > Rumen | place: Canada: Alberta...
CTCTTGGCAAACATTTCAAGGCCGGTAACCGAGTGGAGGTTCGAGTGGTTGGCGTTTTCAAGGATATGCCCAAGAATTCCAACATGAACTATGGTGTGCTTATAAATCTGGGAGACGATTACCTCAATAACTCCAATGAGTGGTCCTTCGTTGCTTTTGTAAAGCTGAAAGATCCAACCCTGGCCAAGGAGACCGAGACTCAGATGGTGAACGCCTTTCTGGATTATTTAGGCGATAATGTGGACGAAGAAGATGCCGATGAATTCCGGAAAGGATTCCGTATCAGCAATTTGCACGATGCACATTTTGAGCGGGATGTAAGGGCCAGTATCGCCAGCGCCAACAAGGCGATTACCATTACACTGGCTGCCATTGCCATCCTGCTCATTCTCATCGCCATCATCAATTTCATCAACTTTGCTTTCGCGGAGATTCCTTTCCGCATCAAGAACATCAACACGCGTAAGGTACTGGGAGAAGGTCGCGGTTCTTTGATCGTGCGCCAGCTGCTGCACGCCGGGCTTATCGCGCTCGTCGCGTTTGCGATAGCCTGCCTCATCATGCACGTGGTTGCAGGGACTTCCTGGGCGTCGTATGTGTCCGACAGTCTGGCGCTGAAGGATAACATCGGCATCTTGGTGCTTATGTTGGTGGTGGCTTTGGTATCAGCCGTAGTCGCCGGCATAGCTCCGGCACTGTATTCCACTTCCCAGCCTGCCGCACTGGTCCTGAAAGGCTCTTATGGAACCAGCGTGAAGGGAAAGGCCCTTCGCAACATGCTTGTGGGGCTTCAGTTCGTGCTGTCGTTCCTTTTCATCCTGATGGCACTTTTCGTGGGCGTACAGACAAAGTATATGATTGGAAAGGATATGGGCTTTGACGAAGCACGCGTCCTTCAGACCTGGTGCGGATATCCGGCCGGGAACCAGAAAGACGCCCTGAGGAGCCATCTGCTTCAGAATCCTTCGATTGAAGATGTGACTTTCTGCGACAGCCCGATTGTCTCCGACCAGAAGATGGGTTGGAGCCGTACCGGAGATGACGGTAATCAGGTATTCATGGAAGTACTGCCCGTGGATGTAAACTTCATGGAATTCTTTGGACTGCAATTGGCGGAAGGCCGCAACTTCCGGGACTCGGACAACTTGAGCGAGACAGGATGCTTCATTCCAAACGAGACGTTTATGCAAATGTTTCCTCAGTATCACGTCGGGAGCCTGATGGGAGGCCACGTGGACAATTCCGAAATCATCGGTGTGGTGAAGGATTTCAATTTCAAGAGTCTGCAACACGCAATGGGCCCGCTGGTGCTCTATAACTGGGGTAAGGAAGGATGGCGGTCCTTCGGAACGATGTATGTGCGGACTGTTCCCGGGGCCGATTTCAAGGATGTTTCAGATTATATCAAGGATGCTATCTGTAAGTTCGACCACAGACGGGAACCCCATATGATAACCGTCAGTCATCTGGACAAATGGATTGAGGATATGTACCAGAGCGAGCAGTCGCTTGGAAAACTGATCACCATCGCCTCCTTCGTAGCCCTGCTGATTGCCATCATCGGTATCATCGGCCTGGTGTTCTTTGAGACGCAGTTCCTGAAAAAAGAGATTGCCGTGCGGCGCGTGAATGGCGCCACGGTGGGCAGTATCCTGCAAATGATTAACAAAAAATACCTCATTATGGCTGGTGCGAGTTTCGTAATCGCAGCGCCCATAGCCTACTACTTGATGACCGCTTGGCGGAAGGGATTTGCCTATCAGGCACCCGTGCCAGTGTGGATCTTCCTGGTAGCGCTGCTGGCAGTTGCCGCCATTACCTTGGCCGTGGTCACACTCCAAAGTCGGAGAGCGGCCAATGCCAACCCGGTTGAAAGTTTAAAGAATGAATAAACAATTATAACACAAACAATTATGATTAAAGTTACCAACCTTTCCAAAGTCTTCCGGACGGAAGAGATCGAGACCACGGCGCTGAACGGCGTATCGTTTGAAATCAAGGACGGCGAGTTCGTCGCCATCATGGGCCCCTCGGGCTGCGGCAAATCCACGCTGCTGAACATCCTCGGCCTGCTGGACAACCCGACCAGCGGTTCGTATGAACTCCTCGGCACCGAAGTGGGCAGCCTGAAGGAGAAAGAGCGCACGAAGTTCCGCAAAGGCAACATCGGCTTCGTGTTCCAGAGCTTCAACCTGATCGACGAACTCAATGTGTATGAAAACATCGAGCTGCCGCTCCGTTACCTGAACATCAGCGCATCCGAACGCAAGGCCAAAGTGACCGAAATCATGAAGCGCATGGCCATCAGCCACCGCGCCCAGCACTTCCCGCAGCAGCTCTCCGGCGGTCAGCAGCAGCGCGTCGCCATCGCCCGCGCCGTCGTCGCCGGCCCGAAGCTGATCCTCGCGGATGAGCCGACCGGTAACCTCGACTCCAAGAACGGCAAGGAAGTGATGGACCTGCTGAAGGAACTCAACGCCGAGGGCACGACCATCGTGATGGTGACCCACAGCCAGAAGGACGCTGCACAGGCCCAGCGGACGATTGACCTCTTCGACGGCCAGATCGTCTCCGACGTGAAGAACGAACTGTAGCAGATGCCCGACTTGAGCGGGCATCCCATCCTCAAAAACGGCTCAATTTGAGGATGGGGAGACGAAAATCGACGTTCCATCCTCAAAAGTGGCCGAAAATGAGGATGGGAAGGGCGCAGCGGCGGATGGGGTTTTGCCGAGCGAGCATTTTTCTGCGAGCGAGGTAAAACCCCGGAGCCGCGGAGACGGGCGAATCCGTAAGTTCGCCGAAAAAACAAATAAAGACTTTGCAAAAATGAAATCATACCTGAAATTTCTTTCCCGCAACAAACTCTATACAGCCATCGAGTTCGTCGGACTGGCGGTCAGCCTGGCGTTCGTGATCATCATCGGGTCGTATGCCTGGCAGCAATACGCCGTGACACAGGAACATCCGGACCGGGAAAACATCTACAACTTCGGGATGCCCGATTTCCCGGCGCTTACCTTCGGCTTCACGGACGCCGTGATGCAGCAGGTCCCGGAAGCCCGGCTGGCGGTACGCTACGGCGGCAATATGATGATCCGGGTCAAGATCGGGGAGGAGCAGCTGGATGTCAAGGAAGTGGCAGCCGTCGGGAAAGACTTTTTTGCGATGTTCCCGTATTACCGTTTCGCCGCAGGCGGACCGGAACTCTTCGACGACAGGACCCAGGTCGCCGTATCCGAGAGCTTCGCCAGACAGCACGGCCTTCAGCTGGGCCAGGACTTGATGATCAACGAGCAGGACTACCGGATCGGCGGAATCCTGGAAGACCTGCAGGGCACGCTCTTCAAAAACGCCGCCGTATGGATCAACGAAAACGACCCCCGTCTGAACAACGGCGCCCTGTCCAACCCTTACGATCATTTCGGTTCGGCATACCCATTCATCCAGTTCACGCCCGGCACCGATCCGGAAGTTATCTATGCCAAAGTGGAACAGGTCTGCAAGCAGATCTATTCGGATGTCTATGGACAGGCATTCTTTGAAAAACTCGTGATGACGCGGATCGACAAACTGTTTTTCATGTCGCCCGAAAGTACCGTGCTGCGTCGTGGCGATGCGGCGACGCTCAAGCTGCTCGCCATCGTGGGCCTGCTCCTGTTGTTTTCCGCCATTTTCAACTACATCAACCTGAGTTTCGCACTCACGGGGAAGCGGGCCAAGGAAATGGCCATGCGCCGGATGCTGGGTGCCGGACGCAGCGACGTCATCGCCAAATACATCGCCGAATCGGTTAGCTTCACGGCGGTCTGCTTCGCTTTCGGCCTGCTGCTGGCATACGCGTTCACACCCGCCGTCAACCGGCTGCTGAACAATCCCGACATCCCCATCAGCGTGCAACTCAAACCGGGCTACCTGCTGGTCTATCTGCTGCTGATCGCCCTGGTCGGTACGCTTGCCGGCCTGCTGCCCGCGCTGCTGGCCGGTCGCTACAAGCCGATCGACGTGGTCCGCGGCAACTTCAGCCGTTCGACACGGATGACCTTCAGCAAGGTCTTCATCGTGCTGCAGCATGCCCTGGCCGTATTCTTGATCGCCATGGGACTGATCATGGAGGGACAATACCGGACGTCGCTGCACCGGCCGCTGCATGCCAATATCAAGAATCTGGTGGCAGTCCAGGCTATCAGCCGTTCCGGGGAGGAGAACCTTACGGCTTCATTGGAAGCCTCGCCCTTTGTGCGTCAGATCGGCCGTTCCCGCTATACGCCGCTGTCGAATGCCGGCGGACAGTATTCCACGACCCGGGATGGACGCGACATTCTGTACCGCTTCTACACGATGGATACCACGGCTTTCCGGATGCTTGGCCTGGAAGTGCTGAAGGACTATCATACGCCGACAAACGGCGGTGTCTGGTTTGGCGAGACGGCGTATGCCGCGACCGGCCTGACGGATGACGATCTTTCGATCGACGTGCTCCGCGAGCGGACGGGGGGAAACTGTGACCACGTAGCCGGCATTATTGCCGACTTCCCGGTCGAGGCTAGCAATATGGGAGCGCAGGAGCCGTTGATCGTCACCATTACCACCCCGGGACAACTGCCGGGCGCCCTGCTCCTGGAAGTCAACGGCGACAAGGCGGAAATCCGTCACGCCATCCAGACAGTCCTGGATCAGTGGAAACAGACGACCCAGGTCTTTTACGCCGACTTCTATTTTGTGGAAGACGAGCTCACGGAAGGCCTGCGGCCGGCCCGCAACAATATGCGCCTGCTGGAAATCTTCATGATGCTGGCCGTCATCATCTCGCTGCTGGGGCTCGTCGCGATGAGCACGTATTTCGCCGGGCAGCGCTCGCGTGACATCGCGGTCCGCAAGGTATTCGGCGGAACGGTCGAATCGGAGGTACGCAGCGGCGTGCGGGACTATATGGTGATGACCCTCATCGCCTGCGCCATCGGCATTCCGATTGCCGTATGGGCAGCCCGCAGGTATCTGGAAGACTTTACGGTCAAGTTGGAGCACTACGGCTGGATATTCGTCCTGGCCGTCGTGATCGCCGTCGCCATCTCCTTCGCTTCCGTCCTCTGGCAGACACTCCGCGCGGCCCGCACAAACCCCGCTACAGAGCTGAAGAAAGAATAAGAACTGTCGAATACAATTGTTTCAAACGATGCGAACCTATCTCAGATTCCTCAACAGCCACAGGCTGTACACGATTATCGAAATCCTGGGCATCAGCGTGGCACTGGCCTTCATCATTCCGCTGATGAGCTATGTCCACGACCTGTGGCAAGTCAACCATGAGAACAGGGACTATGAACGGATCTATACGTTCACCTTGTACGGCGACTACCTGGCCGGCTGTTTCGACCAGCCCGAATTTCTGAAGGAGCATATTCCGGAGGTGGAGCAGACCACCCTGTTCAGCGCAACCCGGCCGGCCGACATCAAGGTAGGGGAAGAAAGCTACAGTATCGAACTGCTGCTCTGCGACCGGGATTTCTTCGATTTCTTCCCGACGCGCTTCCTGTCGGGAAGCAGGGAAGTGCTGCAGGACAATACGAATGCCCTGGTCTCCGACAGTTTCGCCCGTAAGATCGGATATGGAAAGGATGCCGTCGGCAAGCATTTCATCCTGGACAATATTGAATATACGATCGAGGGCATCATCGCCGATTACGACCGCTCCATTATGCTGCCGCACGACGTGGTGATCAACATCGCGGGGCCTACCCTTCAGTATTACTGGAAGAACCCGCAGCGGATGCACCAGAAGGACTTCTGCTTTTTCAAGGTGAAGCCGCACACGGACCGGGAGGCCTTGCTCCAGAAAATCCGTGCGGCCGCCCGCGTCAACTACGCGCAGATGTTCGGTGCGGCTTCTGAAAAGGAACTGGACGAAAGGATCGCGTCCTATGTCAAATTGTTCCGCTACGACGAGGTGACGGGGAAGGACTGCTCGTCGCTGACCAGCACCAACAAATACATCTTCAATACGGTCTTGATCCTCAGCCTGGTCCTGCTGCTGTTCGCCATATTCAATTACATTGCGCTGAACGTGGCGATGGGCACGTTCCGCTCCAAGGAGATGGCTACGCGGCGCCTGCTCGGTTCCACGCGCGGCGACATCCTGCGCAAACTGATGTTCGAATCGGTTGGGATGACCTTCGTGTGTTTCCTGCTGGGATGGCTGCTCTCGTACGCCATCGTGCCCGAGATCAATGCATTGTTCCGCGAATATACCCTCGGATTTGACGTCAGGGTGGCTGTTTCCGGAAAGATCCTGCTGCTGTACTTCGGCCTGATCGTGGTTGTCAGCGTCATTGCCGGCCTGATCCCGGCCCTGATCCTGTCACGCTACCAGGCAATCGACGTCATCAAGGGTACGCTGCGTACGCGGAGCAAGATGGTCTTCAGCAAGGTCTTCATCTTCATCCAGTGCTTCGTCACCCTGGTGCTGCTTGTGGGATCCATTGTCTATACGGCCCAGTATCGCAAGATGGTCCGTCTTCCGCTGGGTGTGGATGTGGAGGATGTCTATTGGTTCTACGGACCCTATGCGCATCACGAGCTCGATCCTTGCCTGGAAGCGTTGCGGCAGCTGCCGTGCGTGGAAAAGGTGGGCTATTGCGATGACCGGCCCGGAATGAGTTCTGCGGCTGTCTTTTTGCCGGTGGCAGGCGGAAATACATCGATAGCTTACACGGATGAGTCGGGGGAACCCGGAACGATGGAAGGTACTTACACCACCAAGCTGTACTGTAGCCGGGAGGCCTTCGAGGCCTACGGATTCAAGATCGTCCGCGACTATCACCGGGAAGGGGAGAAGGTCGCCTGGCTGACGGAAAGCTTTGTCCGGGATATGCAGCTGGATCCGGACAATATGATTCTTCCGGAAGAGCTGAAAGCCCGGATGGGTGTGACGGATGTCGGTGGCATCATTGAAGATTTCCGTGCGGATTATTATCAGGACTGGCTCGCATTCGTTTCCGTGCAGGAAGATTGGTACGAGAGTCCTGTCGCTTATTACAAGTCTTTCGCCATCCGGACGGTCGGACCGCACGGAGCGGCCGAGAAAGCGATTCTCGACTGTATGAAACAGACGCTCGATGCTGCGTCGGGCGTTTACAAAGAGCCGCATATCAAGGGCTTCATCCCGGCGCTCAACAAAGACTTGCTTCAGAGTGAACGGGCATCGGCCATCGTCATCTCCCTGTTCGCCGCTTTGATGCTGATCTTGTCCCTGTTGGGCCTGATCGGTCTGAGTACCTGGTACGTCTCGCTGAAAGAACACGATATCGCCGTCCGGAAAGTGTTCGGCAGCACGGTTTCCGGCGAGACCTGGAAGAACATCCGTGCTTATGTATTCGTCGTTTTAGGCGCTTGTGTGGCCGGAATCCCGGTCGCTTACTGGCTGACCCAAATGCTCCTGGCATCGTACGTCCACCGAATCAGCCTTTCGCCGTGGATATTCCTGGCCGCAGTCGTCCTTATCGTCGGTTTCTCCTCGTGCGCCGTCGCCGTGCAGACCCTGCGCGTGACCTGCCAGAATCCGTCCGGCGTCCTGAAAAAAGAATAGTCACACAAAATAGACGAGATGATGACGAGCAAGACGAAATGGCTGCCGGCGCTGATGAACCTCATCGGACTGGGCATCGCATTCTCCGTATTCCTGATTCTGATGAGCCAGGTCTGGTGGGATTTCCGCTACGACCGTTTCAAGGGCGGAAGGGATGTCTATGTCGTGGAAGGTCCTTCTTTCCGGGAAGACTTGTATTCCGACCATCTTCTCCGGCCGCTGGTGCAGATGGTGGGAGACTGCTCGCCCGACATCGCACTCGCCTGTGATTATGTCGCGCAGAGAAACGACAAACTCGGCCTGATCCAGCTGAAAGACCGCGGTGGCGAATGGGTTCCTGCCCGGGACGCCAATTTTGCGATGACGGAGCCGGCGGTGTTGGATGTATTCAATGTCGTCCTGACGCTCGGCCGGAAGGCGGATTTCGCGCGGGAAGGCGATGTGCTCATCGCAGAATCTGCGGCAAAGCAGTTTTTTCCGGACCGGAATCCGATCGGCGAGGTGCTGAAATATCTGGATCCGGAAGGGGAGAAGGAGGGCCGGATTGTCGGGACGTACAAGGACCGGCGGGAAAACGAGACGATGGTCAACGGATTCCTCATCCACGAGGGAGAAACGGACCTGACCCTGCCCAACTATAACGCCCATACCTGCTTCGTCAAACTGGCACCGGGCGCGGACCTTGACGCCGTCCGCGAGGCGGTTGGGAAAGTTCAACTGGGGTCGTCCGTCAAGGATTTGCGCATCACCCAGATTCACGAGTCCCGTTTTGAACGGGACCGGGATTACTGGGGAAGGAAAGCAGGGGGAAACCGCCTGCTCTGCTATGTCCTGACAGTCATCGCCATCCTTTTCCTCGGCATCGCCGGATTCAACTACATCAATTTTGCGATGGCGGCCATTCCGTTCCGGATCAAGGAAATCAACAGCCGGAAAGTGTTCGGGGCCTCACGCGGACAACTTGTCTGGCGACAAGTGGGAGAAGCCGCGGTCCTGGTCGCCTGCGCCTTCCTGGCCGGGGTCCTGGCGATGCGCACCATCAGCGGCACTTCGCTGGGAACCTTCCTTTCGTGGAATATGACGCCCGAAAAGAACGGGCCGGTCATCGGCATCGGGGCGGCCGCTGCCGTGCTGCTGACGGCTGTCGCGGGTCTGGTCCCCGCTTTCTACAGCACTTCGTTCCAGCCGGCACTGGCCCTGAAAGGATCTTTCGTCTTGTCTGTGAAAGGCGGAGGACTTCGGTCGGTTACCGTGACGCTGCAATACGTCCTTACTTTCATTTTCCTGATTTGTGCGCTGGTCCTGCATCGGCAGACTGCTTATATGGTGAACAACCGGCAACTCGGTTTCGATTTTGACCGGGTGCTGAAAATGGAAAGCCATCTGTACAGTCCGCTTGCGGATGTGGCCGCCCGTCTCCGGGACATTCCGGGTGTCGCGGAAGTCTCCCGAGGGGAGTCTCCGATGCAGGCGAGTCTGTCATCAATGGGGGAAATCCGGAATGAGGCGCTGGATGAGGTCGTCCAGTACAGCTGGCGCCTGATTCCGACCGAATATGCCGGATTCTTCCATCTGCAACTGGCGGACGGCCGTCTTCCACTGCCCGGAGAAGAGAAAGTCGCATTGGTTAATGCTTCGTTCTGCGAAGCGACTTCGCTGGGAGTCGGCGATGAACTCACGCACTTTTCCGGAAAATACACCATCATCGGTATCCTCCGGAATTTCCACGCCCGTTCGCTGGAGAATGCCTTCTCACCGCTGGTATTCTTCGTCGGGGACAAATCGAATTACGCTTCCCTGCTGATGCGGATCGAGCCAAGGGCGGACGTACCGGCTATCCTTTCCAGCGCCCGTCGCATTTATGCTGAAATGAAGCATCTGGAAGACGCGGACATCGAAACGGGCTTCCTGGACCGCGAGATCGCGCGCCTGTATGAGCAGGAAAGCCGCCAGACCCGCCTGGTCCGTGTTTCTTCCATCCTTTCGCTGATTATCACGTTGATCGGGATTTTCGGTGTCGTCTGGCTGGATACCCGCTTGATGCGGAAGGAAATCGCCATCCGGAAAGTCAACGGCGCGACCCGTCGGGAGATTCTTCTGCAGATTGGCCGGAAATACCTGTGGATCGCTTTGACCGGCTTCGCCATAGCCGTTCCGGCAGCCATTGCTGTCTGCCGCCACTGGCTGCAGCAATTCGCTTTCCGTACCAACATGCCGGCATGGCTGTTCCTGCTTGCGCTGGCTGTCGTCCTGCTCGTTACGCTGGCCGTCGTAGCCCTGCAGGCCTGGCGTGCCGCCAGTGCCAATCCGGTCGATTCGCTCAAGAACGAATAGCCTGTTCGTGGGCGAGGAGCCAGGCTTTGCGGTCGAGACCGGCGGCATAGCCGGTCAGGCGGCCGCCGGCGCCGACCACGCGGTGGCAGGGGACGATGAGGGCGACCGGATTGCGGCCCACAGCGCCGCCGACGGCCTGGGCGGACATCCGCCCGCTGCCGCGTTCGGCCGCCAGCCGGCCGGCGATCCAGCCATAGGTGACCGTCTGTCCGTAAGGAATCTCCAGCAATATCTTCCATACGGTCTGCTGAAAGTCCGAGCCGTACAGGGCGAGGGCCGGCGAGAAGTCCGGAATTTCGCCCCGGAAATAGCTGTCAAGCCATCGGCAGGTTTCTTCGAAAACCGGCAGCGAGCTCCCAGTCACCAGGCCCCCGGCGCCGGAACGGTTCTGCCCGTCGAACCTCAGTCCGCTGAGCGACGTTCCGTCGCTTTCGAGCGTAATACGCCCCAGCGGCGAATCGTAATATCCAGTGTAAAGTTTCATGGCATCGGAGAGGCTGATGGCACCGGAGAACTAAAGGAAGCGGCCGGTCAGGCTGGCAGGACAGGCGGCGATCTCCGCCGGGGTGCCGGAAGCGACGATGCGGCCGCCTTCCAGGCCGCCGCCCGGCCCCATATCCACAATGTAGTCTGCGCTGCGGATGACATCCAGGTCGTGTTCGATAACGATGACCGTGGCGCCCTGGCTGATCAGATGCCGGAATACATTCAGCAGCGTCCGTACGTCGAGCGGATGGAGACCGATGGTCGGTTCGTCGAAGACGAAGACGCTGCCGTCCTGGGCGCGGCCCATCTCGCTGGCCAGTTTCAGCCGCTGGGCCTCGCCGCCGGAAAGGCTCGGCGTGGCTTCACCCAGCGTGAGGTAGCCCAGTCCCAGATCGTGCAGCACCTGCAGGCGGCTGCTGACCAGCGACAGGTCGTCGCAGGCCTCCAGCGCTTCATCGACACTCATCGCCATCAGGCCGGGCAGCGAACAGGATTCCCCGCCTTTTTTCTTCCGGAAGATATTGTGCGCCAGCCGGCCGTAGCGGGAGCCGCGGCAGTCGGGGCAGGGGATGTCCACGTCGGGCAGGAACTGGACGTCGAGGCTGATGGAACCGGTTCCGTCGCAGGTCGGGCAGCGCAGGTCGCCGGTATTGTAGGAGAAGGCACCGGCCTTGAGGCCTTTGGCCTTCGCTTCTTCGCTCCGGGCATAGACTTTCCGGAGTTCGTCGTGGATGTTGGCGTAAGTGGCGACGGTGGAGCGGACGTTGATGCCGATGGGCGTGGCGTCGATCAGCTTGACCTGCGTGATGCCGTCGGCCTGGATCCCGCACACGTGGGCCGGGAGTTTCTTGCCGGCCAGCTGTGCCGCGAGGCCGGGCACCAGGCTCTCCAGTACCATCGTTGTCTTGCCGGAGCCCGAGACGCCCGTCACGACGGACAGTTTCCCCTTCGGGAAACAGACTTCCAGAGGCTTCACGGTATGGATGGCGGCGGTTTGCATGTGGATCCAGCTTGGGTGTGGAGCGGGTAGCTGAGATTCCCGGTCAAGCCGGGAATGATGCAGGTCATGCCCGACCTGATCGGGCATCCCTGCTTCCAGGAACGGCCCGATCCGCGAGGCGGGGTTCGCTTTCAGCTGACCGACCGTTCCCGCTGCGATCACCGTTCCGCCTTTCGCGCCCGCGTCCGGACCGAGCTCGATGATCCAGTCCGCGTGGGAGAGAACCTGCGTGTCGTGGTCCACCAGGACGACGGAATTGCCGTCGGCCACCAAGTCGTCCATCACACCGGTAAGGCCTTTCAGATTGGCCGGATGCAGGCCGATCGAAGGCTCGTCCAGCACATAGAGGACACCGGTCGTCCGGTTCCGCACCGAGCGGGCCAGCTGCACGCGCTGCCGCTCTCCGGTGGAGAGTGTGGATGCCGCCCGGTCGAGCGAGAGATAGGAGAGTCCCAGGTCCATCAGCCGCAAGGCCGTATCGTGGAAGGATTCACAGATCCGTTCGGCCATCGGCCGCATCGGTTCCGGGAGGGAGTCCGGCACGCCTTTGACCCACTGGCAAAGCTCCGCCAGGGTCATTTTGCAAGCCTCTGCCAGGGAAATGCCGCGGAGCCGGGGCGCAAGGGCCGCCTCCGACAGCCGCGTTCCGCCGCAGTCGGGGCAGGGGTCCTGCCGCAGGAATTTCTCCACGCGTTTCATTCCTTTCTCGTCCGTCACTTTCGCCAGGGCATTTTCCACGGAATAAATCGCGCTGTAATAGGTGAAGTCCATCTCGGCGAAATTGTTGGTCTTCTCGTTCCGGTAGAGGATGTGCCGCTTTTCAGCGGGTCCGTGATAGACGATCTCTTTCTCTTCCGGCGTCAGGTCGCGAAACGGGACGTCCGTCCGGACGCCCATCTCCCGGGCCAGGTCTTTCATCAGCGACCACATCAGCGTGCCCCAGGGCGCGACGGCACCCTGGTCGATGGTCAGCGACTCGTCCGGAACCAGCGTGGATTCGTCCACGGTCCAGACCGTACCGGTGCCGCCGCATTTGCGGCAGGCGCCCTGGCTGTTGAAGGCAAGTTCTTCTGCACCAGGCGCGTAGAAACGGGCGCCACATTCGGGGCAGACCAGCTCGCGTTCGGCCGCCACGTCGAGCGTGGGTTCCAGGTAGTGCCCGTTCGGGCAGCGGTGGCTGGCCAGGCGCGAAAACATCAGGCGCAGGCTGTTGAGCAGCTCGGACATCGTGCCGAAGGTGCTGCGGATGCCCGGCACGCCGGGACGCTGGTGCAGTGCCAGGGCCGCCGGGACGAAGCGCACTTCATCGACTTGTGCGCGCGAAGCCTGCGTCATCCTGCGCCGCGTATACGTGGACAGGGATTCAAGATACCGGCGGGAGCCTTCGGCATAGAGGATGCCGAGGGCCAGCGAAGATTTGCCGGAACCGGATACGCCGGCGATGCCGACGATTTTTCCGAGCGGGATGTCAACGTCAATATTCTTGAGATTATGGGCCCGCGCACCGCGGACCTCGATGTGTTCAGGTTGGATAGTCGCCACTTTTTTTTCGCAAAAATAGCAAAATTCCGTATCTTCGCCTTAGTGGACAGACCGCAGATGACCGCTTTGGTGACAGGAGGCAGTTCCGGAATGGGACTGGAGTTCGCCCGGCAGCTCGCCGGACGGGGCTACGATCTTATCCTGGTCAGCAACGAGCCGGCGCGACTGGACGAAGCGGCTGCGCTGCTCCGAGCCCATTTCCCGGTCACGGTCACCACACATTTCCAGGATCTGGCCCAGGCAGACGCGGCCGACCGGCTCTTCGCCTGGTGCCGGGAAGAGGCCGGTATCCTGCCCGACATCGTCGTCAATGATGCCGGCATGTTCTTTTTCAAGGAGCTTGAATCATCCGACCTGTCCCGTGTCCAGGCCATGGTCAACCTCCATGTCGTGACGGTTACCCGCATCTGCCTGCTCTTCGGAAATGCCATGAAGGAACGGGGAAGCGGATACCTGCTCAATGTCTCTTCGATGGCGGCGCGTCTGCCGGTTCCCGGCATCACGGTCTATGCGGCCACGAAAGCCTATCTCCGGAGCTTTGGCCGCTCGCTTTCCTATGAGCTGAAACCGTATGGCGTCGGCATGACGACCGTCTGTCCGGCCGCCATCGCCACGCCGCTGTATCGGCTGCATGAGCGCTGGATGCGGATCGGCGTAAAGACCGGAATCATCCGTACGCCGCGCTGGCTGGTCAATCGCGCCTTGCGGGCCATGTTCCGCGGCCGCCGCGTCGTCAGCCCCGCACCGATGAACGTCTGGCTGCCCGCCCTGATCGCCCTCCTGCCGGGGCCCTTGATTGCTGCCTTATGGAAAAAGTTCAAATGATCCTGTCCGCGAACGGTTTCAACCTGTTCCTCATCGTGATGGCCGTGTTGGCCGTCGTGGTTTTCGTCGCCCTGTTTTTCGTGGATGCCGGCTACGGGAAATTCTATCAGCCGAAATGGGGACCGACGCTCGACAATCACCTGGGCTGGTTCCTGATGGAGGTGCCTGTCTTTCTGGCGATGCTCTTGCTCTGGTGGCTGTCTGAGCGCCGGGCAGACAGCGTCCGGCTCGTTTTCCTGCTGCTTTTCGAACTGCACTATTTCCACCGCTCCTTCATCTTCCCGCGCCAGCTCCGCGGCCACAGCCGCATGCCCTGGACGATCGTCCTGATGGGGGCGCTCTTCAATACACTCAATGCCCTGATGCAGGGCGGCTGGATCTTCTTTGTTTCTCCGGCGGACTATTATCCGGCATCCTGGCTGTCAAGCCTGCCTTTCTGGGCCGGTACGCTGCTATTCTTCTCGGGCATGTTCATCAACATCCAGTCCGACGGGATCATCCGGAACCTGCGCAAACCCGGTGACACGGCCCATTATCTGCCCAAGGGCGGAATGTTCCGCTATGTGACCAGCGCCAATTATTTCGGGGAATTTCTGGAGTGGGTCGGCTTTGCCGTCCTGACCTGGTCGTGGGCAGGCGCCGTCTTCGCGCTCTGGACCTTTGCCAACCTGGCACCACGGGCCGCCCGCATCTACGATCTCTACAGCCGCGAATTTCCGGACGAACTGGATACCGCCAAAGTCAAACGGATGATACCCTTCATCTACTGATCTGCCTATGATGCCAAACCCTCAGGATTCACCGATTTTCAGCCCGATGCGCATCGGCCCCGTGACGCTGCGCAACCGGGTCATCCGCTCGGCCGCTTTCGAAAACATGGCCTACGGCAACAGTCCGTCGCAGGACCTGTATGACTATCATGTAGCCGTGGCGCGGGGCGGGGTGGGGATGACCACGCTGGCTTATGCTTCCGTCAACCGGAGCGGTCTGTCGTTCGACGGCCAGCTCTGGATGCGGGAAGCGATCGTGCCCGGCCTCAAACGCATTACCGATGCGGTGCATGCCGCCGGTGCGAAATGTTCCATCCAACTGGGCCATTGCGGCAACATGACGCACCGGGCGACCTGCGGCTGTATGCCTGTGGGCGCTTCCAGCGGCTTCAATCTCTATTCGCCGACTTTCGTGCGTGGTTTGCGCGTGGCGGAGATCGACGCGCTGGTGGAAGATTTCGGCCATGCGGTGAATCTGGCCCGCGAAGCCGGCTTCGACTGCGTGGAAATCCATGCGGGGCACGGCTATCTGATCAGCCAGTTCCTCTCGCCTTATACCAATCATCGCCGCGACGAATACGGCGGTTCGCTGGAAAACCGGATGCGTCTGATGCAGCGGGTGATCCGGCGTGTTCTGGAAGCTGCCGGCAACGACCTGGGCGTCATCGTGAAGATGAACATGCACGACGGATTCCGGCGCGGCATGCAGGAGGCGGAATGTCTGGAAGTGGCCCGGGAACTGGAGCGGTTGGGCGTCCATGCCATCGTGCTTTCGGCCGGTTTCGTGAGCAAGGCACCGATGGAGGTCATGCGCGGCGCAATGCCAATCCGGACGCTGGCCTATTATATGGACAGGCGTAAATTCTGGTGGCTCAAGGCAATGCTCCATCTGGTCGGGCGTCAGATGATTCCGACCGTTCCGTACACCGAAGGCTATTTCCTGGAGGATGCGAAGAAATTCCGCGCGGCCGTGAAACTGCCGCTGATCTATGTGGGCGGCCTCGTATCGCGGCAGAAAATGGAAGCGGTATTGGACGCCGGCTTCCAGGGCCTGCAGGTCGCCCGGGCGCTGGTGAACGACACGGAATTCGTCAACAAGCTGCGCAGTGGCGAAATCGACCGCAGCCCCTGCGGACATTCGAACTATTGCATCGGGCGGATGTACACCCTGGAGATGAAATGCAAGCGCTGCGTTGCCGACCTGCCGGAAAAGCTGCGGCGTGAAGTGGAACGGGCAGAGGCGCGATGGAAATGAACGGACGCATCATTGTCACCGGCGCTACGGGCAGCATGGGCGCAGCAGCCGTCGAGGCGCTCGCGTCGCAGAACCTGCCGGTCCTGATGGCCTGCCGGAATCTGGAAAAAGCCGAGGCCGTCCGGGCGGCTGTCGCGGTGCGGATTCCTTCGGCTGACATCACGATCCGTGCGCTTGACCTGGCCGCGTTGGATTCGGTCAGGGCCTTCGCCGAAGGTATTGTGCCGGGCTCTGTCACGGGCTTGTTCAACAATGCCGGCGTCATCGCAAAAGGCTACAGCCTTACTGGAGATGGATTTGAAAACACATTCTCCGTCAATTATTTCGGGCCTTGGCTCCTGACGAATCTCCTATTGCCGAAAATGCCGGCCGATGCCCGCGTGGTCAATATGGTATCGCTGACTTGCCGTTTCGTCAGACTGACGGAAGAGGCCCTTCGACCTGCGGAACGGGATTTCAGTCAATTGGGTACTTATGCCCGCGCCAAGCGGGCGCTGCTGTCCTTTTCGCTGGAACTGGCCCGGCGCAATCCTGCGCTGCACGTGAACCTGGCCGATCCCGGAATCGTCGCATCCGGCATGATCGACCTGGGCCATTGGTTCGATCCGCTGGCCGACGCTTTGTTCAAGCCTTTCTGCAAGACGCCGAAGGCCGGCGTCCAGCCGGCCTTGCGTGCGCTCGCATCGGAGAAGCACAATCGTTATTTCGTCGGGAAAGGGGATCGGGAGATTCCCGGACGTTATCTTGATCCCGAATTGGATGCCCGCATCTGGGCCGAGACGCAACGGCTTATTGCCGTTTGAAGGACGCAGCGATGTTCAGCACCAGGTAATAGACGAGAATCAGGAAAATACTCAGGCTGACGGTCACGTACCAGGGACCTTTGATTTCCCGGATTACGCAGGCAATGACCAGGACGACGCTGCCGACGATGAAGGCTTTGAGCTGTCCCGTCATCTTCTTGAGCGAGAACATCGGCCATTCGCACACCAGCAGGAAGGAGAAGAGAACCGTCAGGACCGGTATGAACCAGACCGTTCCCATCAGGATGTGCAGGAATCCTTCTGTATAGAACGAATAGACGGCCAGCGGCGTGAGCAGCAGGGCGCAGCCCGACGTGGCCAGTCCCAGGAAACTGGTGCTCTGCCGCGTGTCAATGTTGAATTTGGCCAAGCGGAGTGCGGAGGCGGCGGCCAGCAGGAAGGGGAACCAGCGCAGCAGCGGGATTTCGGGATGGGCGATGCCATACCAGGAGGAAAGGCATGTTGCGGGAGCCAGGCCGAAACTGATCAGGTCGGCCAGCGAATCGAGCTGCTTGCCGATCTCGGAATACGCGCCGAGCGCCCGGGCGGAGAAACCGTCGAAGAAATCGAAAAACTCCGAGATGACGAGGGTGACCAGTACGGCGGAAAAGTTCCCCCGCACCGCAAAAACAACCCCTGCGCAACCTGAAAGCAGGTTGCACAGGGTGAGCAGATTCGGGATGTGCTTCTTCATCAGAGGCCCATCTTCTTGCGGATATCCTTCGGGATGGCGTCCTTGTGGACCATGATGCCGACACCGCGCATCATGATGTAGGCGCGGGACATGTAGAGATAACCCTTCATCTCCGGATTGCGGCCTTCTCCCCAGGAATTCTTCGTCTTGTAGAAGTAGTTGCCGTTCTGGTCCTTGAACAGGCCGGTCAGGTGCATCAGGTGGTCATCGACCGTCTTGAAGGTCTCGAAGTCTTTCTGGCGGACTTCCTGCGTGACGACGCGGTCGGGATAGACTTTCTCCAGCTTGATGGCTTCTTCGAAATCTTCCGGCTTCGGGCAGATGGCGATGCCGCGGTTGTGGTTGAACTCGCCGCTGGTCAGGTCGCCGTCCCAGGCCACGGTGTAGCCGTTGGTCAGGGCGTTGTCGATGATGGCCATGAAGTCGTCGAGCGGGACGTTCCACAGGAGCTCGTGGTCCCAGTTGTCGGGAATCTCGAGCGGAACGCGCTGGTAGAACGGATGGTGGCTGAAGCTGGTGATCTCGATGTAGTCGCTCATGTCATCCAGGCCGAGCATCTTGGCGAAACTCTGCGGGGTGTAGGTCTTGCCATTATACTGGAAAGTCTCGGGGACTTCGCCCAGATAGATGTCGAAGAGGCTCTTCATCAGCTGATGGTACTGCGGGGTGAGTTCCTTGCGCTCGACGGAGACTTCGGCGATGCCTTTCAGGTAGGCCGTCAGTTCGCCGTGGTTGTGCGTGGGGGAGTCGTAGTTGATGCCGCTGTACACGCTCTCGGGCACGATGCCGTATTTGGCGATGGCCTTGGTGGCCATGTGCGAGATCGAACCGGGGCCGATGTTGCCGCGGCCGCGACGCAGGTAGTTGTCGAAGATGCGGTCGGTGTAGTTGTTGCGCACCACGAACATTTCGGAGAGGTCGTATTCCCCTTTGCCCTGGCGGAGCAGTTCCGCTTCGAGGAAAGAGACCGTGGCGAAGCACCAGCAGGTGCCCGTGCGGGCCTGGTTCTTGACCGGGGTGACCTTGATATCATTGACCGGCGTGAACTGGTAGATGGTCTGCGTCTGGGCGAAGGCGGCGATGCCGAGCAAAGCCGCCAGCGTGAGGGTAAAGATGCGTTTCATGGCTTATTTGATGCCGAGTTTCTTCTTGATGTCTTTCGGGATGGCGTCCTTGTGGACCATGAAATCCATAGTCTTGTAGCGGACATAGGCCTCGGAGACGTACCAGACACCTTTGTATTTGCTGTTGTCGCCCCAGGAGTTCTTGATCATATAGTACTTCTTGCCGTTCTGGTCCTTGGCGATGCCGAACAGGTGCATGCCGTGGTCATCGGTCGTGTTCTTCTCCTCGTAGCCCTGCTGGCGGAGTTCCGGGGTGATGGTCAGTTCCGGGACGGGCTTGTCGAAGTTCGGGCGGGCGCCCGGGGCGGTGATGCCGAGCCAGTGGGCCTGGTCGGAACCGGCTTCTTCAGCCTGTTTCTTGATGGCGTCCATGTCGGGTACCAGGCCGATGCCGTTGCGGGTGAAGCCCTGCTCGCTCACGTCGGAGGCCCAGGCCACGGTGTACCCGTTCTCGATGGCATTGTCGATGATGGCCATCATGTCGTCGAGGGGAATGTTCCAGGCCTGCTCCCAGCGCCAGTTGTCGGCCACTTCCACCGGATGCTTCTCATAATAGGAGAGGTGCGTCCAGGAGGTGAAGTCCATGTAGTTGCTCAGGTCGATGTTCAGGGATTCGAAGTAGCTCTTCGGGGTATAGGTCTTTCCCTTGTAGGTGAAGGTCTCGGGGATGGGGCCCAGGTAAGCGGCGAGGATGCCCTGCAGGCCGGGGAACCAGGCCGTGGACAGCTTGCGGTTGGGGTTCTTCAGGATGCCCTGCATGTAGCCTTTCAGGCCGGCGATCAGTTCACCGTGCTGGTGGCGGTCGGTGCCGTAGTTCAGGCCCGGCATCACTTCGTCGGGAACGATGCCGTGGTCGCGGAGCACGTAGATCACGTCGCCGAAGGAGCTGCCCTGCTCATAATTGAGATGGCCGTCCACGCGGATGTATTTCTTGGCCTTGTCGGCGTATGCGTTGGAGACGACGAACATCTCGGAGAGGTCGGGATAGTCGGCTTCTTTCAGTTTGTTGGTGCGGATGACCTCGGATTCGATGAACGAAAGGGCGGAGAAGCACCAGCAGGTTCCGGAGCTGGCCTGGTTCTTGACCGAAGTGATCGGGTTTTCCTTCACGACGGTGAACTGGAAGCCTTCACCTTTGTCTTCCGGTTTGGGCATCGGTCCCTGGGGCTGTGCCACGGCCGCAAAGCTGATCAGCGCGGCTGCAAAAAGAAAGATTTTTTTCATAAGCGTGGGTTGATTGTATTTGTTTCTGTTGTATGTTTCTGCTTGTCGCGGTTCATTCAATCCACAAATTTAAGAAAAGGGATTGAGAATTCCAATACTGACAAAATGTCACTTTTGCGGGATTGGTCGTTTTTTTGAACGGATCCCCTGCGAATCGTTGAAAAAGAAAAAAGGAGGCTTGAATATGAATAACAACAACAAAGAAAACCTGGAGCTGCTGGGCAAGTACGCCATCAACCTGAATGAGCGTGCGCGCAGCGGCAAGCTCGATCCGGTCATCGGCCGGGACGAGGAGATCCGGCGGGTGTTGCAGATTCTGAGCCGCCGGACCAAGAACAATCCGATCCTGGTCGGTGAGCCGGGCGTCGGCAAGACCGCCATTTCCGAAGGCATCGCGCAGCGGATCATCAACGGCGATGTCCCGGAGAACCTGAAAAGCAAGGAAATCTATTCCCTGGACATGGGTGCGCTGATTGCAGGCGCAAAATACCAGGGCGAATTCGAGGAACGACTCAAAGGCGTCGTCAAGGCCGTTACCGAGAGCGACGGACAGATCATCCTCTTTATCGATGAGATCCATACGCTGGTAGGCGCCGGCCGTTCGAGCGGCGCGATGGACGCCGCCAATATCCTGAAGCCGGCCCTGGCGCGGGGTGAACTGCGGGCCATCGGCTCGACGACCCTCGACGAATACCAGAAGTATTTCGAGACCGACAAGGCGCTGGAGCGCCGGTTCCAGATGGTGATGGTGGACGAGCCGACCGTGGCCGAATCGATCTCCATCCTGCGTGGCCTGAAAGAGAAATACGAGAACCACCACAAGGTGCGGATCGAAGACGACGCCATCATCGCGGCCGTCGAACTCTCACACCGTTACATTACCAACCGCTTCCTGCCCGACAAGGCCATCGACCTGGTGGATGAAGCCGCTTCGAAACTGCGGCTGGAAATGAATTCCGTCCCGGAATGCATCGACGAACTCAACCGGAAGATCAAGCAACTGGAGATCGAGAAAGAAGCGGTCAAGCGGGAAGGGGAGTCCCCGAAACTGAAGACCATCCAGGAAGACCTGGACAAGGCGCGCGTGGAACGCGACAAGCTGAACAAGCAATGGGACAGCGAAAAAGGTATTCTCAAGGCCATTCAGGAAAACCGGCAGGCCATCGAGGAATACCGCATCGAGGCCGACGCGGCCGAACGGCGCGGCGACTACGGCCGTGTGGCGGAACTGCGCTACGGCAAGATCGCCGATGCCCAGAAGCAGATCGAAGCGCTTGAGAAGAAGAAGGCCGAGAATCCCGACCCGATCATGAACGAGGCCGTTACCGACGAGGACATCGCGGAGGTCGTGGCCAAATGGACGGGCATTCCGGTCAACAAGATGCTCCAGAGCGAACGCGAGAAGCTGCTCCATATCGAAGAAGTGCTCCACAAGCGGGTGATCGGACAGAACGAAGCCATCGAGGCGGTCTCCAACGCCGTCCGGCGGAGCCGGGCCGGCCTGCAGAACGAGAAGCGGCCGATCGGAAGTTTCCTCTTCCTGGGCACGACGGGCGTCGGCAAGACGGAACTGGCCAAAGCGCTGGCGGAGTATCTGTTTAACGACGAGAACATGATGACCCGGATCGACATGAGCGAATATCAGGAACGGCATACCGTCAGCCGGCTGGTCGGCGCGCCTCCGGGATATGTCGGCTACGATGAAGGCGGCCAGCTTACGGAGGCTGTCCGGCGGAAGCCGTACTCGGTCATCCTGCTCGACGAGATCGAAAAGGCGCATCCCGATGTGTTCAACATCCTGCTGCAGGTGCTCGACGACGGCCGTCTGACCGACAACAAGGGACGGACCGTGGATTTCAAGAATACGATCCTGATCATGACCTCGAACCTTCGTCCGGAACTGGTCAAGGAGAGTTTCCGTCCGGAGTTCATCAACCGGATCGACGAGATCATCACGTTCCACGAGTTGACACCTTCGGACATCCGGCAGATTGTCCTGCTGCAGATCGGCCAGTTGAAGGAGAAGATGGCCTCGATGGGCATCACGATCGACTTCACCGAAGACTTCATCGACTACCTGAGTACCAAGGGTTACGATCCTGCCTACGGCGCCCGGCCCGTCAAACGGGTCCTGCAGCGTGAGCTGATCGACGAGCTCGCCAAGAAACTGCTGGACGGCTCCTTGAGCCGCGACAGCGCGATCACCGCGACCTTCCGCGACGGCCAGCTGGTCCTTTCGTAAGGTGAGGCCGCCTGCCCGGTGCAGGATGTCGAGGCCGGGGACATCCTGCGCCCGCCGGCCCCTCCTCCCGCTGCAACGGACGCGGCTCATAATCAGGTATTTACATCTGTTGATCCCCCTCTTTTCAAGGGGGATCAATATTTACAAACGGCTGATTCTCAATTGTGTCCGTTGCAGCGAAAGGATGAAGAAACAGGTGCTTGGAAATAAAATCGTTTTTGTAACTTCGCGCCGAAAATAAAAAACGCAGATTATGGCGATAGAGATTCTTTTATTGGTTGCCGGCCTGGCGCTGGTCCTCATCGGGGCGGAAGCCCTGGTGGACGGTGCTTCCGGACTGGCCCGACGCTGGGGTGTCAGTGAATTTGTCATCGGTCTGACCATTGTCGCCATCGGCACTTCGGCGCCGGAAATGGTCGTCAGCTTCATATCGGCGGTCGAGCACAATGCCGACATGGCCGTGGGCAACATCATCGGGTCCAATATCTTCAATACGGCCCTGATCCTCGGTATCTCGGCGATTATCGCGCCGGTGGCCATCACGCGCGGCAATCTCCGTCGTGACATTCCGGTCAATATCGGTATTACCGTGGTCCTCATTCTCTGCGGTCTGAAGAACCGCCTCTTCGGTATCGGAGAAGACGGTCTCAGCCGGGTGGAAGGCGCCCTTTTCCTGGCATGCTTCATCTGGTACATGATTTCTTCTTTCCGGCACGATAAGGAAAACCGCGCGGAAGAAGCGGCCGGAGCCGATCCAGCTGCAGAGACCGCCAAGCCGATGAATCTCCTGCGGGCCATCCTGTATATCGTCGGCGGTCTTGCCGCCCTTGTCTTCGGCGGCCGCCTGTTCGTGGATCATGCACAGGTGATCGCCCGCATGGCCGGCCTGAGCGACAAGTTCATCGCCATTACCGTCCTGGCTGCCGGCACGTCGCTCCCGGAACTGGCTACCAGTTGCATCGCGGCCGCAAAGGGAAAAGGCCAGCTTGCACTCGGCAACGTATTGGGTTCAAACACATTCAATATCTTGTTGATCCTCGGCGGTTCGGCGCTGATCACGCCGCTGGGCATGGGCAATATCACGACTGTCGATTATGCCGCCCTGTTCGCCTGCGCGCTGAGCCTTGTCCTCTTCTCCTGGACGGGCAAACGGAACAGCCTCGACCGCTTTGAGGGCATCACGCTGGTCCTGCTGCAGATCGCCTATTTCGCTTATCTGTTCATAATGCGTTAGCATGTCGTTCTGGGAAATACTCCTGCTGGCCGTCGGGGTTTCGATGGATGCCTTCGCGGTGTCGGTCGGGAAGGGGCTTTCCGTGCAGAAGATTTCCTGGCGGGGTGTGCTTTCCGTCGCCCTGTGGTTCGGCGGTTTCCAGGCGCTCATGCCGGTCATCGGCTACTATCTTGGGGTCAGTTTTGCGGATCTGGTGGAAAAGATCGACCACTGGATCGCTTTCGCGCTGCTGGCTTTTATCGGCGGGAATATGATCCGGGAAGCGTTACAAAGTTCCCGCGACGAGGCGGCAGAAGCGACGGATGCGACGCGGCAGCGTGGCAGTGAAAAGCCGGCCGACCGGCCGTTCGCTTTCCGTACGATGCTGCTGCTGGCGGTGGCCACGAGCATCGATGCCATGGCCGTCGGGGTTTCGTTTGCCTTCCTGCGGACTCCGATCTGGTCTTCGGTAGCCATCATCGGGGTCACGACCGGCCTTTTCTCCGTCGCCGGACTCCTGTTGGGCAAGAAGGTCGGAGACCGCTTCCATAAAGGGGCCGAGATTCTCGGCGGTATCATCCTGATCGCCATCGGCCTGAAGATTCTGATCGAGCATCTTTCTGTCTGATCCATTCGTCTATTGACCTTCGAGGATAGCGGTAGAAAAATGCTCCCCCTCCGTCTTTCTGTTCCGGTTGGGACAGAAAGACTTTTATAAATCGTTTGTAATCAGATTGTTGAGAAGCGCGTTTTTTTTTAGAAACGGCGGGAGAAGGTCAGCTGGACGGCGCCGGCGCGGGGGCTGTAGGTTGGGGCGATGACGGTCTGGTGCGCCGCGGAGGTCCAGCCGAAGAGGCGCTGCTCCCAGGGGAGGAGCCAGTATCCGATGCGGGCGCCCAGGATGCCGATAGCGGCTCCGGCCAGGACATCGGTGGCCCAATGCTGCTCGTGGACCAGACGAAGGGCGGCGACACCGCCGGCTACGGCGTAGGCCCCCAGCCCCCAGCCCCAGCCGTATTCTTCGCGGACGATCTCTGCGCCCCAGAAGGCGATGGCCGCATGGCCGGAGGGGAAGGAATGCAAGTCGCTGCCGTCGGGGCGTTCGCGTGCGACTAGGTGCTTCAGCCCGTAAACGCTGCCGACGACAAAGAGGCCGGAAGTGGCTGTGACGGCCAGCCGTTCCTTGAAACCATGGTCGGCCTCCACGCCCAACAGCCCGAGCCCCAGGCCGGCAGCCGGCGGAACCAGCCGGAGAATCTCGTCTTCAACGAAAACGCGTCGGCCTGGGTTCGCCTCCAGATACTGCGCGTCCGCGACAATCGGGAGATGCATACAGCATATCAGTGCCGCAAATCGGATGACGTGCCCCAGTCGGGAGGAGGGAAAGACGGTATTCATCGTTTGGCAGATATCTGTTCGAGCCGGTCGATGAGCGCGCAGCGGAGCGAGCGTTCGATCCAATAGGTGAAACGGGTATTCGGAAAACGGGCCTCGAAGGGCTTGGCCCGGAGGTAGAGATCTGTTCCGTCGGCGATGTCGTGCCAGATGTCCATGAAGACGAAATCGACGGATCCTGGCTTCATCCGATGCTCGAGGTAATCAAAAGCATCATCCTGTATGACAGTTATTTTATCTTTCTCTGGAATCTGAGGGAGAATCTGTTCCCGAAAGAGTCGGATAACCACTTCGTCGCGCTCGACCACGGTGACGGATGCGACGTCAGCCTTGCGGGCAGCCATATAGGCAAAATAGCCGAGCCCCAACCCGAAAGTGACGACCCGGCCGAAGGCGGCGTCGATGGCTGCCTGGGAACTCTGGATTTCGCTGGGCTTGATGGACATCCATTCGCGGCCGTCCTGGAGCACGGAAGGATAACTGAATGCTGACGGGAAATAACCGATGGCGGGAATCTGCCGCAGGTCGTCGGTCAGGATCAGGTCGTCCCGCAGGAAGAGTTCGTACGGTTCGTAACGCTGCCAGGCCAGTTCCCAGGCGCCGCTGGAAGCCGTTTCAATCCGAATATTTCGGTAGTAGGGGTCCGCACGCCAGATGGCAGGGTCCAGTCGCTGCAGGCCGGGGCGCAGATAGCGTTCGACGAGGAATCCGTCTTCTTCCGAAGCATCGGGATCCAGGCCCATGAATCCGCCCAGCAAGGCCGCATAGATGTGCTCTTCCGCTGCCGGATCCGCGCCTTCGGGAAATACCTCCGCCATCAAGGCGGGCGTGATGGCCTGCGGCGTCTCGTTCAGATAGTCGGCCACGAGCCAGCCGGCCCGGTAGTTAAGCTTCCTGATATCCATTGACAAGCACCATCTTTTCACATTCGACCCGTTCGCCGGCCAGCCAGACGAAATCGCCGGCCTGGAAGCGGAAGTCCGGCTTGGGACTCATCAGCGAGAGCCCGTCGCGCTCCACACCGACCACCATGCAGCCTTTCTGCCGCATATTGGTCTCCCGCAGCACCTTGCCGTCGAGATAGCAGCCTTTCTGCAATTCGAAACTGTCGAGCACGAAGTCGTCGGTCTCGTAGGAAACGGGATTGCTGAGGGCTTCGGCGGTCATGTCTTCCACAAAGCGCTTGACTTCCTCTTTCGTGCCGATGGCCAGCACTTCATCGTAAGGGTAGATGTATTCTTCGGGAGATGGCACCAGGATCCGGCGGCTGCCGCGGATGACTTTGGCGATGTTGATGCCGTATTTCTGGCGGAACGGAATGTTCTTGAGCTGGCGGCCCGCATATTCGGAGTTGGGGGAAATGATGACATTTTCCGCGGCCACATCGTGTCCCTTCATCTTGGCGCGGACACCGGCGGCGATGGGCGCGCGTTTGCGCTCGTATTCTTCCTTCTGGTTCAGGTTGGTGATGAAGCGCTCTTCCAGTCCGGTGAACTGGTGGACGGAGCGGCGGGCGAGGATAAAGAAGGCGACGCCGGCCAGGACGATCAGCAGCAGGCTCCAGTAGGAGAGGGAATAGTGCATCAGCACGGTAGCGATCACAAAGGCGATGGCGGCGAAGATGCGCAGGAAGATCAGGGCCAGCACCGGCCATTTGTTGCTGTCTTTTTCTTTCATCAGCTGGACGGCGGAGTGCTTGATGTCGCCGCCGTTGACGGCCAGGCCGTAGAGGAAGGGCGACATGACCAGCAGCGTGACAGCCAGATTGATGGCATTGCGCAAGCCCGCTGTCGCATCCGGCAGCAGGCCGGACAGCAATTTGTCCAGGTAGAGGCGGGAGCCCAGGAAAATGGCGATCAGGATCACGCTGTAAAGCAGTACGCGCAGGCCGTAGCTCTTGAGCAGATGCCGCCACTCGCTCTGCTCGGCCTCGCTGGCCTTCGCGGAGGCGTCGGGCGAAGGATCGAGTTTGGCCAGCAGTTTGACCGGCAGTTTCTTGTAGAGGAAATTACAGACGGGCGTGGCTGCTTTGATCATATAAGGCGTGGTGAAAGTCGTGATGACCGACACGGCGATGATGACCGGGTAGATGAAACCCCGCATCACGCCCAGGCTGACGCCCAGTCCCGCGATGATGAAGGAGAACTCGCCCAGCTGCGCCAGGCTGAAACCGGTATGCACGGCCGTGTTCAGGCCGCGTCCCGCCACCAGGGCGCCCAGCGAACCGAACAGGGTCATTCCGATCACGGTCACGATGGTCAGGATCAGGATCGGCAGCCAGTGCTGTGCGATGACCTGCGGATCGACCATCATACCGACCGACACGAAAAAGATGGCCCCGAACAGGTCCTTGATGCCGGTCACCAGCTTGCTGATATGTTCGCCCTCAATCGTTTCCGATAGGATGGAACCCATTACGAAGGCTCCCAACGCCGAGGAGAAGCCCGCGAAGCTGGCCAGCGTGACCATGCCGAAGCACAGGCCGATGGCCACCAGCAGCAGGATCTCGTCGGTCAGGTATTTCCGGGCCCATTTCAAGAAAGAGGGGATGACGTAGATACCCACGAGGAACCACAGGATCAGGAAGAAGAGGAGTTTGGCCAGCCCCATCAGCATCTCGCCGCCGGCAAACTGGTTGGCCGTGGCGATGGTGGTGAGCAGCACCATCAGGACCACGGCGATCAGGTCTTCGACCACGAGCGTGCCGAATACCAGGGTGGAATAAGCCTTGTTCTTGAGCCCCAAGTCGGTGTATGCCTTGATGATGATGGTCGTCGAGGACATGGACATCAGGCCGCCCAGGAAGATGGATTCCATCGAACTCCAGCCCAGGGCGTGTCCCACGATGTTGCCCGTGACGAACATACCCACACAGACGCAGCCGGCCGTGATCAGGGCGCTGCTGCCGACCTTGAGCAGTTTCTTGAAGCTGAACTCGAGTCCCAGGGCGAAGAGCAGGAAGATGATGCCGATCTCCGACCATTGTTCCACGGATTCCTTGCTCGAAATGCCGAACAGCCCCAGGTGCGGACCGACGATGAAACCGGCGATGATATAGCCCAGTATCAGCGGCTGCTTCAGGGCTTTGGAGATGATGGTGAACAGGCCCGCCGCAATCAGGATGATGGCCAGGTCCTTTACAAGGTTGAGTTCTTCCGTCATATTTTCTTTCAGATGGAGAGGTAAAGTTAGCAAAAAGATGCTAATTTTGTATGCAGATACGATGCTTATGAGAAAAATGCTTCTTTCTGTTTGCCTGCTTCTGCTGGCCGCCGCCACAGGCTTCGCCCAGACTTTCACGGAATGGCAGGACCCCCAAGTCAATTCAATCAACCGTCTTCCGATGCACAGCACCTTCCGGGCCGATGAGTCCCAGATTGTCCCGCTGGGCGGGGAATGGCATTTCAACTGGGTGCGCAGCGCGAACCAGCGCCCCGTCGATTTCTGGCGGACCGACTATGTCGAAAAAGCCTGGAGCCGGATGAACATTCCCGGCTTGTGGGAACTCAACGGCTACGGCGATCCCGTCTATGTCAACAACGGCTATCCCTGGAGCGGCCGGTACAAGAATACGCCGCCCGTCCCGCCGACCGAAAACAACCACGTCGGCTCCTACCGGAAATACATCCAGATTCCGGCCGAATGGAAAGGACAGCAGATGATCATCCACTTCGGCTCGGTCACTTCCTGCATCTATCTGTGGGTCAACGGGAAATTTGTGGGTTACAGCGAAGACAGCAAGCTCGAGTGCGAATTCGACGTGACGGAGTTCCTGCAGCCGGGCAAGCGCAACCTGATCGCTTTCCAGATCTTCCGCTGGTGCGACGGTACCTATCTCGAAGACCAGGATTTCTTCCGTTTCTCCGGCCTGGCGCGCGAGAATTTCATTTATACCCGTCCCCTGAAGCATATCAATGACGTATCCATTACGCCCGACCTCGACGCGACCTATCGTGACGGCACGCTGACGGTCAATGCCACGGTCTCCGATTACCGGAAGACCCGCGTGGAAATGCGCCTCTACAATGCCGAGGGCCAGGAAGTCGCCGATCCGGTGAATGCAGTCGGTTCTTTCGTCGTCGGCCGCTTTTTCGTGGAGAATCCGCACAAGTGGAGCGCGGAAGAACCCTATCTCTACCGGCTCGACGTCCGCCTGTATGAAGGCAAGAAATGTCTGCAGACGCTGCATTTCAACACCGGTTTCCGCAAGGTGGAGATCAAAGGTTCCGACCTGCTGGTCAACGGCAAACGCATCCTGATCAAGGGCGTCAACCGCCACGAACTGGATCCCGACGGAGGCTATGTCCTCTCGTATGAGCGGATGGAGCAGGATATCCAGCGGATGAAGCAACTCAACATCAATGCCGTACGGACCTGCCATTATCCGGACGATCCGTATTGGTATGAACTCTGCGACCGCTACGGTCTCTATATGGTAGCCGAGGCGAACATCGAGTCGCACGGCATGGGTTACGGCGCGGCCACGCTGGCACGCGACACGGCCTACCTGCAGGCGCATCTGGATCGGAACCAGCGCCACGTGCAGCGCAATTTCAACCATCCCAGCATCATTATCTGGTCGCTTGGCAACGAGGCCGGCTACGGCCCTTCCTTCGAGGCTGCCTACGACCTGGTGCGGGCCCTGGACCCGTCCCGGCCCATCCAGTATGAACGCGCGGAATACGACGGCAAGACCGACATCTTCTGCCCGATGTATGCCAGCCAGGAATATACGAAGAAATACAGCGCGGATCCGTCGAAGACCAAGCCGCTCATCCAGTGCGAGTATGCGCACGCGATGGGCAATTCCGAGGGCGGGTTCAAGGAATACTGGGACCTGATCCGGACGCTGCCCAAGCTGCAGGGCGGCTTCATCTGGGACTTTGCCGACCAGTCGATCCACTGGCGGAACAGCCGGGGCAAATCCTACTATGCCTACGCCGGTGACTTCAACCGCTCGGATTCGGGCGCCGACCAGAACTTCTGTGACAACGGCATCCTCGGTCCCGACCGCCAGTTCAATCCGCATGCCTATGAAGTGCAGTATTTCTATCAGGATATTTGGTCTTCGCTCGTTGCGCCCGGTCAGGTGGAAATCTACAACGAACGCTTCTTCCGCGACCTGTCGGACGTGGAGCTGCGCTGGGAACTGCTGCGCAACGGAGACTTGCAGGCATCGGGTACGCTGGAAGACGTGAATGTGGCTCCGCAGGGGCGCCGTGTCGTGGAAATCCCTTATGGCGACGTCGATAATTCGGCGGAATGGCTGCTCAATCTCAGTTATTGCCTGGACGATGACGAAGGCTTGCTTCCGGAAGATTTCGTCGTGGCGCGTCAGCAGATCGTCCTGAGCGAGTTCAACTGGACGATGAAGCCGCTCAAGAGCGCCGCCCGGCCGAAGATCCGCAACAGCGTGGCACACCAGTTCACGGTGAGCGGTCCCAATTTCGAGATCGATTTCTCGGTGGACGACGGCTCGGTGATCCGTTACCAGGTGGGCGGGGTGAATCTGCTCAAGAGCGGGGAGACCATCCGGCCGAACTTCTGGCGGGCTCCGACCGACAATGACTTCGGTGCCTCGTCCCAGACGAAGATGGCTTTCTGGCGGAAACCGAAGCTGGAATACTACAGCCTGTCGCAGTTCGACAAGAACAAGCTGCAGGTCATTGTCCTCGAGTACAGGATTGCCGGTTCGGACGCGCGTGTCCAGATGGAATACCGGATCAACGACCAGGGCGCGATGGAAATCACGGAGCGGCTGATTCCGGGGACAGACCGCAATCTGCCGGACCTGTTCCGTTTCGGCGTCCAGATTCCGATGCCCAAGTCGTTCGAGAATCTGGAGTTCTATGGCCGCGGGCCTTTCGAGAACTATCAGGACCGTTGCTCGGCTTCGTTCCTCGGGAAGTGGAGCCAGACGGTGTCGGAGCAGTTCTATCCCTACATCCGTCCGCAGGAAACGGGCAACCATACGGATATCCGCTGGCTGCGGATTACGGATCAGCGGGGGAAGGGTTTCGAGTTCCAGGCGGAAGAGCCGTTCTCGGCTTCGGTCCTGCATTATTCGATCAAGACGCTCGATGACGGGGATTTCAAGCACAACCGGCATTCGGAGCTTCTCAAGGAGGATGACGTGACCAATCTCCTGCTGGACTACAAGCAGATGGGTCTGGGCTGCATCAACAGCTGGAGCGAGCTGCCGCTCCCGGAGCACCGGCTCCCGTTCGGCGAATATCGTTTCCATTTCACCATCCTGCCGTTGTAAATCCCGCTTCACCCCCGGCGGGAAGACGCAGTCTTGCGTCATGCCCGGCAGGCTGCGCTCCGAAGGGTATATGCTTGGAAACCGTCTCGCCAAGGCGAGACCCCTCCCACCGCAAGCGGTGGGCCCCTCCCTCTAATAGCCGAGGGTGGCTAAGGTTTCCAAGCATATACCCTTCGTCGCTACGCCTTTCCCATCCTCATTTTGAGCCGTTTTTGAGGATGGAAGATCGTTTTTGGGCTTCCCATCCTCATTTTGAGCCATTTTTGAGGATGGGACGCCGTTTTTCGGAAGTCGCGTCAGCTATCGAGACGAAAACCCATGGCCGCCTGGCGGATGATGGCGGGAGCGGGGAGTGGGGTCAGATAGAAATCGGGCGGGCGGTGGCCAGGTGCTGGTCGAAGTCGGGGTCGGCGGGGAAGAAGAGGTTCAGGGCGGAGGATTTCGGGAAGCTGGCGAAGTACGGGTCGTCGCTCCAGAAGAATTCGACGACGGCCACTTCGCGGGAATGGAGCAGGCCGCTGCGGTAGGCCTTCAGCCGCTGGGCGATGCGCGGCAGGACCTTGATTCCGATGCGGCCGTCATGGAGCCGGACGCGGGCGACGACCCGCCAGACCGGCTTCTGCGTGGCGGCGCTCGTCCGCTGCAGCGCGCCGCGGTGGGTAATGGCGATGTGACGGCCGAACTGTTCGTTGATGGCCTTCATCCGCGCTCGGAAAAGGCGGCCGTGTGCCGATGAGTCCTGCTGCTGCTTCGACAGGATTTCATAGTGGATCATCTCGTGGAGCAGGATGTCTTCCAGCTCACTTTCGGGAAGATCGTATTGTGTGCTGATCCGGATGCAGAAATCGTAGTATTCGACTTTCCCGAACAGGAGCCGCCGTTTTTTGTAGGTACAGGCGCCCAGGCTGCGCACGGCGCGGCTCAGCCGGAGCGGAACCGGCGCGAGCGAATCAGCGAAGCAGGCGTGGTTAAACGCTTTGAAACGGCTCTCGAGGAAAGGAATCGTCGCAATCATCGGCTCAAAAATACAAATAATCGCGTGTAAATGCGGATTTTTGCGTGGAATTTCTTAAATTCGCAAAGTTAACGTCTTCCTTTTGTCTGCCGAACTTAAACCAAAGCCATGCTCAAGATCTACTGCAAAAACACCCGCACCTACAAGCAATTCAACGAAGGCACAACCCTCGAGGATATGCTGCCCGAATTCGAATTCGACCGTCCGTACCCCATTGTCTCCGCCAAGGTAAACAATGTGTCGCAGGGACTGCGTTTCCGCGTGTACAACAACCGCGACATCGAGTTTCTCGACCTGCGCGACAGCAGCGCACGCCGGGTCTATTGCCGTTCGCTCTGTTTCCTGCTCTGCAAGGCCACGCAGGACATCTGCCCGAAGGCCCAGATGGAAATCAAGCATCCCATCTCGAACGGCTATTTCTGCGAGCTCCACAAGACCGACGGGAGCCAGCCGACCGAGGCGGACGTGGCCAGGATCAAAGCGCGGATGCAGGAGATCATCAGGCAGAATCTGCCCTTCCACCGCCGGGAAGTCCGGCTGGAAGAAGCCATCGCGATTTTCCGCGAGCACGGCTATGAAGACAAGGTGCGGCTGTTGGAGACCAGCGGCCAACCGTATGTGGATTATTATAAACTGGGGGACACGGTGGACTATTATTACGGCCGCTTGGTTCCGTCGGCAGGCTATCTCAAAGTGTGGGATATCGTGCTCTATCATGGCGGCATCCTGCTGCGCGTACCGGATCGCTACAATCCCGATGTGCTCTCGCCCTTCGTGGACCAGCCCAAGACCTTCGAAGTGTTCTCTGAAGATCTCAAATGGAACCGCATCATGAACCTGCGCAATGTGGGCGACGTGAACCACGCCTGCCTGGAAGGCGGCGCCTCCGACCTGATCCAGATCTCCGAGGCCCTGCAGGAAAAGAAACTCGTCCAGATCGCAGAAGAGATCGAACGCCGCTACAACGACCCGGTGCATCCGGTGCGGATCGTGCTGATCACAGGTCCTTCGAGCAGCGGCAAGACCACGGTCACGCGGCGCCTGAGCGTCCAGCTCAAAGCCTGCGGCCTCAGGCCTATCTCCTTCTCGACCGACGACTATTTCGTCAACCGCATCGAGACCCCGAAACTGCCGGACGGCAGCTATGACTTCGACAACTTCGAGACCGTTGACCACCGCGCCCTGGAACAGGATGTACTCCGGCTGCTGCGCGGGGAGGTGGTGGATATGCCCGAGTTCAATTTCATGACGGGCCGCCGCGAATACAACGGCAAGCACCTGCAGATGAAGCCGGGCCGCGTGCTGCTGATCGAAGGCATCCACGCGCTCAATCCCCAGCTGATTCCGCAGGTGCCCGCAGAGAGCACCTTCAAGATATTCATCTCCACGCTCACCAGCATCGCGCTTGACGACCACAACTGGGTGCCTACCAGCGACAACCGCCTGCTCCGCCGCATCATCCGCGACTACAACAAAGGCGCCTTCTCCGCCCGCGAGACCATCAACCAGTGGCCCAACGTGCGACGCGCGGAAGAGCAGTGGATCTACCCGTATCAGGAAAATGCCGACGTGATGTTCAACTCCGCTTACCTGGTGGAATTCGCCGTGCTCCGCGCCCACGCCGAGCTCATCCTGCGTACCGTCCCCAAGAACTGCCCCGAATACAGCGAAGCGCACCGCCTCCTGAAATTCATCCACTATTTCACCCCCGTTTCCGACAAGGAAGTCCCCGCCACCTCGCTCCTGCGGGCATTTATCGGCGGCGGGACGATGTAGCCGGGCCCGGTGTCAAAGTCCTGCCTCAGAACTGGAAATAAAAGAATGCCGGAGCGCCATTGTCAAAGTATAATACCATCAGACCCGAAAGCAGGGCATAGACAAAAAACCGGACCTGCCGGGATTTTACGCGCTTCATCGTTAAAGCATGGGGCTCCGTGCGTCCGATCCATTCCACTGTCAGCAAGACGGGAATCCAGATGGAAGCCGCAAACAGTTTCGGACGGATCAGCAGGGCTGCAAAACTGTCTGTGCTTGTTTTGAACAGATTGGAGAAACAGGCGACCGTCTGTGCCGGGGACTCCGTTCTGAAGATAATAAGTCCGAGAACGATAAGCGAAAAAGTGGCGACCATCTGCCAGAGTTCTGCCCATGTGGGGAGCGTCTTTCCCTCCGCGACAACGCCCGTAAGCTTGCGGCGGGGTCGGGATGATAAGACCCCGGGAATCATAAGCAGACCACAATAAACACCCCAACCCACTTTGTTCCAATCGGCGCCGTGCCATAAACCACTAAGCGTGAATACGATTAAAACATTTGCAATCGTTCTCGCCTTTGACTTGTGGCTTCCCCCCAGCGGGATATAGACATAATCCCGAAACCACGTCATTAACGTAATATGCCAGCGTTGCCAAAACTCACTGGTCGTACGGCTGAAAAAAGGCGTCGCAAAATTCTGCGTGAGTTTGATTCCGAAGAGTTTCGCTGTCCCGATGGCTATATCCGCGTATCCGGAGAAATCTCCATAGACTTGAAAGGCGAACAGAATGGCCGCCGCCGCGAGCCAACCGCCTCCATAAGCGTGGATATCCCCAAAAACGGCATTCACATAGACAGCACATGAATCGGCGACAACTACTTTTTTGAAATATCCCCACAAAATCTGCCGAAATCCATCTACGGCCTGCGCGTATTCAAACTTCCTCGCACGTCCGAACTGAGGTAAAAGATTGGTCGATCTTTCAATCGGGCCCGCTACCAGTTGCGGGAAAAAACTCACAAAGGCGAAAAACTGGACAATATCCCGGGTCGCTTCAATTTTACCCCGATACACATCAATGGAATAACTCAGCGCCTGAAACGTATAGAAACTGATTCCGACAGGAAGGACAAGATGAAGAAGCACGCCATCGGTTTTTCCGCCCAAAAACAGGTCCGCGAAGGATTGGGCGAAGAAATCATAGTACTTGAACAGGCAGAGGATTCCGAGATTAAGAACAATGTTTGCGGCGCTTATCCAGCAAGGATTCTTCCCTTTAAGGCGGAATCTGGCTATCAGGAGTCCGCTTCCCCAGGAGCAGAAAGAAGTGAACGCGATCAATGACAGGAACCGCCAGTTCCACCACCCGTAGAAGATGTAGGACGCTACGACCACGAACACGTTCTGCCATTTATAATTTCGCCCGAAGACAAACCAGTAAAGGCCGAAAACAACTGGCAGGAAAACAGCGAACAGCAGAGAATTAAAACTCATTTCAACCCGTTTTTATCATTATCGCCAAGCAAACCCGATTGCATGACAGCCGTTGAAAGACTATCCGTAAATGCCCTTGATCCCTTGTCATTGAGATGCAATCCGTCAAAGAACCATTCCTTGTCACCTTCAAACATTGAACTGAAATCCAGGAACGGGACGCCGTGAGTTTGGGCGAAATCCTCATAGAATGGTATCATCTGGTCATAATGAAGTATATCCCGAAGATAATCCGGACAGATCGGAGAAAAAAACAAGGCAACACGTATTCCCTCTGAAAACGCCTCCTCAAGAAAGCCATCCAGCAACTTGACCGTTGATGAATCCGGGATGAAAGCGGTCCCCTTGTATCTCTCTCTGTTCTTGTCATCCCATTCCAGATCGACGCTTGCGAAACCCTGACGGGCCCTTTTGTTGGTCGCCTGAAACAATACCCGATAACTCACCCGGAGGTATCGGTAAAGCGGAATGAATCTTTCCGCCTTCGAGAAGGTCTCAATCGGAAAAACGGAATGGCGAAAGGAGGAATTCCAAAAAAACGGAAAATACTTTTCCCGCTCATAGGTATTGGGGGGGGCAAAGGTACTCTGGTCCACGTTCAAAAGGATAAGGCGCGGGATATGATTAAACTGTCTATACAGTTTGTACCTGGCATATTGCTGGCGGAAATTCGCCCCGTCAACGCCAAGATTCCATGCCGGAACGTGAAGGAGGCTGTCCATGACGGAAGGGCTCACGTGCGTACCGGCCCTGGAATTGCCCATTATCAGGATGTCCGCATCTATTCCACCTCGCATCACATCGTTTATACGCACAATGTAATTCCTGCCGGAAAGTCTTGCTGCTCCCGATGCCACAAAGTCCAATGCAATTGCGAAGGGGAGGAAATACAGTGAGAAGATCAGCAGTTTGACGACAAGACGTTTCATCTCCTTCCTATACCTTCCATTCTCCATTAAGAATGCTCTGGACGGTCGGCCATCTCCTGTTCAGAAGGACCCGCAAGCGGTAAGACCATTGGAACCCCAGGAAATAACGGATTCTGAAAGTCCTGTAACTGTCGCAGGACAGCGCCGCCCGCATGATATAACAGCCGAAAACATTGTACAGTTCAGGCGCTGCAAGGACATCCGCCTCGACATATTTCATAAAATCTCTCATATAGTTGAACTTGTACTCGCTGTCCAATCGCCATGCGGTATCCCAGAAATAAAAACGGATCGACTTTGAAGGTGGAATACCTCTTGCCCGCAACGCTTTGGCCAATTCGTAAAAAATCCTTATATGATACCAATCGGCATCCGGCGTTCTCGACAGGGAGTCTTTCCGCTGGTAGTAATGGTAATAGGGCCCGCTGAAAATATAGCTCCGCTCCTGAAGGGCCTCAGACAGGAATGAGAAATAGTTGTCTTCTGCGCACTTCAGCGGAGGGAAACGAAGATGGTTTTCCCTTACGAACGCGGTCTTGAACAGGCGACACCACACTACCTGAAAAATAGTGCCTTGCAGCGATACGGGCGGAAGAAAGGACGGCTCCTCACGAACGAAATCAGGCTTCTTGACCGGCTCTCTTTTCGCGGGATCCGCATATTCAATGAACCAATTGCTGTTGACAACGATATTCTGGCCTGTCCTGAGTGCGTGACGCAGCATTTCCCCGAGATAGTCCGGATCGATCCAGTCATCAGAATCCATAAAGTAAAGATAGGTCCCGGAGGCGAGATCCATCCCTTCGTTCCGGGCAAATGAGGGGCCATGATTCTCAGCTAATTCAATAATATGGATTCTCGAATCCATCCGGGCATATTCCCGAAGGATCTCCAGTGAGTCATCGACACTTCCGTCATCGACACAGATAACCTCAATACTCTTCAAGGTCTGTTCCAAGACGGAGTCCAGGCAGCGGCGCAGAAAAGGACCGCTGTTATAGACCGGGATCACGACGGAAACATCACATGTTTTGCTTTCCATAATGCCGCAAATAATTGTACAGTTTGTGAAGGAAGGCTGCCGTTTTGCTATCAGATTCCAATAGCCGGCATTTGAGCTTATACTGCCTGTCATTCCAGTCTCTTATAAACCGGTGGAAGCAGAAACGGATATCTCCAATTAGCCGTTGCGGTGCCCTGCGCAGCGGCGCCATGGGAGAATCAAACCATCTTGGGAGCAACAACTGGTCTGCGAGGCTCTTGACAGATTCGGCATCTTCAATAACCCTACGACCCGGGGCCTGCGGTAAATGACAATCCTTTGTAACTATATAGAACCGGACACGGGATTTGGCATCTGTTTTTATCTCCCGGAAATAGGCAATATGCGTTAAATCAGGACTTCCATTGTATGCTTCGGGCCAAACGAGAATGATTTTCAAACCAGGAAGCCAGTCAATCATCTCACGTGCGATTATACTTTCGACTAAAGCGGAAATATCGCGTTCACGGAAATAAGCGTAACCATACAAATCCCCCTTGACAGAGTCGAACTTGCAGATAGTAACCTCCTTGCCGAAATATGACAAAGCGGCTGTCCTGTGCGCTCCATCGATAAGAATGTTATCTTCTACCACGGGGACAAGTGAGACAGAAGGGTCAAAACCACTTTGCGAGAAAGAATCGATCAGTTTATCAAATACCTTGATATGCGTTGAAAACGAGTTTTTTTCCTTTTCTTTTCCCCACTCTTTCCCATGCGGGACAATCGAGCGCAGGCTCTCGCAATAAACCCGCTTCGCCAGTGCCGGCCTATCCTTGCGATGGCGGATATACCACAATTTTGCAAATAGATCAAACCGCTTATGCGTCAACAGTTCCCGGGCAGGCAAGGTGATAATCTGTCCTTGCCGGCCCGCCAAATTATATTTGGCGATCCATACCGGATGAATCAGGTCCGAGATCGTCATTTCCAGGCCTGGTCTTCAAGTTTGGCGAGATACATACCCACCAATCCGGGGAACAAGTTGCCAACCGCCACTTTCAGCTTTTCTAGCATCGGGATGGCCGGGTGACAGAAAAACTCTTTTCTGTACCGCCTGAACAGCATCCTGCAAGTCTCCTTGTAGGCTTCTTTCTCTTCAAGCGGCAATGAAGACGCCGAGATGAAATAGGAAGATGTTATCAATCGCACCATCAATCTTGTGAGAATCAGTGACCTGGCTATTTTTCTCTCCTTCGGGGTTCCCTCAATCAAACGGGCAAGCACCGTCATGGAGCGATGCGGGCCGATATAGGAGAAATCCTTGCTTAAACTTGACGGCCGGTCGTAATACCTGTAGAGGGACTCATTTAAATAAATGACAGCGCCGAGCCTGAGAGACAACTGTCCGCAAAACAGGAAGTCCTCCTGTTTGATATCCGTGAATCTGAGATCAGCGATCAGTTTTCGGGTGATCAACTTATTCCAGCAGGTATAGCAGACAAACGAACCATCAACCAGCAGCTTGTACAACACCTCGTCCCCGGAAAAAATCATGGGAGGGGATCCGGCAGTCATACACTGATCGGTCTCTTCACCATTTCTGACAAGCGAATAACCGGAAGCCGCAATATCGTATTCGCCTTGCGTAATCGCATGATACAGATGCTCCAAAGCCTCCGGCCGCATTTCATCATCGGCATCGACGAAATAAACATAGTCGCCTTTGGCAAGATCGAGTCCGCGGTTCCTGGCGGCAGAAACACCTTGATTGGGCTGATGCACGACACGGAATCTATTGTCCGCCCTTGCGTACGCATCGCAGATCGCGCCGGAGGAATCGGAGGATCCATCGTCCACCAAAATAGCCTCGAAGTCTTTTAATGTCTGAGCCTTAACGCTTTCCAAACAAGACTGCAAGAAAAGCTCGACATTAAAAACAGGAATGATGACAGATATCATGGATCGTTATGTTGATACTCGTTCGTCTATTCTCCCCTAGGGGAGGGCTCATACAAACACAAAGTTAGCAAAAGTTTTGATTCCTTTTACGCAGAAACGAATGCCGGGTTCCTGTCGGTTGCTTCCCGGTCAAGCCGGACTTGACGGCAGGTCAGGCCCGGCGTGACGCTGGATGAAGCTGGGTTTGACGGTCGTCAGAACGCGCCGAGCAGGAGGTTCCAGAAGAGGAAGCGGAGGAATTTGCCGAGGAGCATCAGGAGGGCGGTGAGCCAGGGGTTGGTCTTGTAGAAGCCGAGGGCGATGGAGAAGAGGTCGCCGACGAAGGGGAGCCAGCTGACGAGGGCGAGCCAGACGCCGTAGCGGTCGACGTACACCTTTTGCTTTTCGAGTTTGGCGCGATCGACCTTGAACCAGCGTTCGAGCCATTCCCATTTGCCGAGCCGGCCCAGGCCGAAACTGGTGAGGGAACCGAGCCAGTTTCCGGCGGTGGCTACGGCCAGACAGGCCCAGGGCGACGCGGTCATCTGGAGCATCGCGACATACAAGACGTCGGAACTGAAGGGGACGACGGTCGCGGCCAGGAATGTCCCGACGAATAAGCCCCACAGCCCCCAGGCGCCGAGGTCGGGGAGGGCGAAGAGATGCCCGATCGCGTCGGGCATGACGGCATCCACGCAGGGCATGAAGAGCGGGTAAATACCGATTATGACCATCGATGATTGCGGGTTGGCCTGGTGGAGCGGCAGGTTCTTTTGATCCCATGCGCCCTCGCTGGCATCAAAAAGGTTCTGCCGCGCGCAGGAAAACAAATGTAATCAGGCATGAGCACGGCGGCAGCAGGAGAACATCCGGTTGGGGAGTTCGCTGATGAGGATGATGCCCAGGACGATGGCGATGGTAACCTTGACGGCCATGAAGCCGCTGGAGAGGGCCAGGCTGAGCTGGTCGGAGACCACATAGTAGGAGGTCCAGAAGACGCCGGCGCCGGGGACCAGCGGGAAAATGCCGCAGAGCAGGAACACGATGGCGGGACATTTGTCGAGCACCGAGAAATAGCGGGCCGAAAGGACGACCAGCATAGTGGCGAAGACCGTGGCGGCCGGTGGCGTGAAACCGGCATAGCGCGCCAGAATCATGTAGAGTATCCAGCCCAGGACGCCGCTGACGCCGCAGAGCACATAATATTTGCGCGGCACGCCGAAGAGGACGGCAAAGGCGGCCGTACCGATGAACGAGGCGATGATCTGCACCGGCATCTTGAAGGTGAAAGGATCGACCGTCATTCCCTTGAGCACGATCATCTCGCCGAATACCAGCCCGTCGCAGACAAAGGCCAGGGCCACGCCAGCGGCGATGCAGAAAAAGACCAGCATCGCGTCGAGCAGGCGCGTGGCGCCGGCGATGTAGTCTTCGTTGGCCACGTCCCGGACGCCGTTGACGAAAGGCACTCCCGGAATCAGCGGAATAATCGCGCCGATGATCATGTTGGGGAGGCTGTGCCCGAAACCGATGCGGTGGAACACGATGCAGAGGGCCGTGACGAAAAAGCCGCCGACGATATTGCCCACGATCTTGGACATGTGCGGCGCCGTGACGAAAAGCACGAAGAGCCACAGCAGGATGCCGCAAACGAACGAAGCGGCGCAATCGAGCATGCCGCCGCCGAAGACGATGCAGAATCCGGCGCTGCCCAGGGCGGAGGCCAGGATCTGCTCCCAGCGGGGATGCGGTTTCATGCTGCGGATTTCCTGAAGCCGTGTGCGCGCCTGCTCCAGCGAGCATTTCCCGGCCACGATGTCGCGCGACAACTGATTGACGGCCACTACCTTGTCGAGCTGCGTCCCTTTGAAGGGGATGAACTCCACATTCGCGTATTTATTGAAACTGCTGGTGGTGAAGATGCCGTTGCTCAGCACGAAAAAGCTCTTGGAATCGACGCCGTAGTGCGAGGCGATGCGCTCCATCGTCTCCTCGACGCGGGAGATCTCCGCACCGTTCTCGAGCAGGATGTGACCCGCTTCGGAAGCGATGGCCAGCGCCTGGGCGTGGCGTTCTTCCAATTCTTCTTCCGGAATCTGTAGTTTTTCAGCCATGGCTGCGTCCAATATCTGTCCTTCGGACTGCAAAGATAAACTTAATTTCATTATCTTTGAGGTTCGAAAGAAATGAAATATCAAACTGAAATGAATATGAAAAGAATCGCTTCCATTTTCGCCGTCCTGGCGCTGAGCCTGGGCACGATGGCATCCGCCCAGCAGATGCCCCCGATTCCGGTCGATCCAAACGTGCGCATCGGCCAGCTCGAGAACGGACTGACTTACTACATCCGGCACAATGAAGAGCCGAAAGGGCAGGCCAATTTCTACATCGCGCAGAAAGTCGGCTCCATCCTCGAGGATGAGCCGCAGCGCGGTCTGGCCCATTTCCTGGAGCACATGTGCTTCAACGGCACAGAGCACTTCCCGGGCAACGGCGTGGTGAAATACTGCGAATCGATCGGCGTGAAATTCGGCGCCGACCTGAATGCCTACACCAGCATCGACGAGACGGTCTATAACATCGACAACGTGCCCGTGGCCAAGGTCCCGAGCGCCATCGATTCCTGCCTGTGGATCCTGCACGACTGGGCCGACGGCCTGCTGCTCAATCCGGAGGACATCGACGGCGAGCGCGGCGTGATCCACGAGGAATGGCGCAGCCGCCAGAACGCGCAGATGCGCCTCTACGAGCAGATCCTGCCGGAGATCTATCCGAACAACAAATATGCGGAGCGCATGCCGATCGGCCTGATGGAGGTCGTGGACAACTTCCCGTACCAGGTGCTGCGCGATTACTATGAGAAATGGTACCGTCCCGACAACCAGGGTATCGTGGTGGTCGGCGACATCGACGTGGACGCCGTGGAAGCCAAGATCAAGGACATCTTCGGCACCATCGCCAAACCTGTCAACCCGGCCGAGCGCTACTATGTGCAGGTCGAGGACAATGACGAGACGATCGTCAGCATGGCCAAGGACAAGGAACAGCCCTATGCCCAGACCTTCATCTTCTGGAAGCACGACGCTTATCCCAACGAGATGAAAGGCGACATGAACTACCTGGTCTATCAGTATGCGATGGGCATGGCCGACATCATGCTCAACCAGCGCCTGCAGGAGTTCACCCAGCTCCCCGAGCCGCCGTTCATGGCCGCCCAGTTCGGCTCTGACCAGGATTATTTCCTGGCAAAGACCAAGAAATCCTTCATGGGTATCGTCGTCTGCGGCGAGACCCAGCTGGAGAATGCCGTGGCCACGGTCTGGCGCGAGATCCTGCGTGCCAAACGCGGCGGATTCACGGCCAGCGAGTATGAGCGCGCCCGCGCCGAATACATGAGCCAGGTCGAATCGGCCTACAACGCCCGCGAAAAGAAGAGCAGCGCCTCCTACTGCAGCGAATACGTGCGTCACTTCATCGACCGTGAACCGATCATGGGCGTCGAGAATGAATATGCCCTCTCGCAGCAGCTCTGTCCGAACATCCCGGTCGAGGTGGTCAACCAGCTCTTCGGCCAGATCGTCGAGGAAGGGAAGAACCTGGTGGTCGCCTGCATGCTGCCCGACAAGGAAGGCGTGACCTATCCCACGGAAGATCAGATGAAGAAGATGCTCGCCGACGTAGCGGCCGAGAACATCGAGCCTTATCAGGAAGAAGTCTCCAACGAACCGCTGCTCGCCCAGATTCCGACGGGCGGGCGTATCGTCAAGAGCAAGGCCGACAAGTTCGGATATACGATGTACAAGCTCTCCAACGGCGCGACGGTGTATGTCAAGCCCACCGACTTCAACAAGGACCAGATCGTCCTGCGGGCCTACAGCCAGGGCGGCCTTTCGCTCTATCCGGAGAGTGAATCCCTCAGCCTGAAGAACATCGGCCTGTTCACCGAAGGCGGCGTGGGCAATTTCAGCGCCACGGCCCTGACCAAGGCGCTCGCCGGCAAGCAGGTGGCTGTCAATCCTTATATCAATCTCTATGAGGAAGGCCTGCGGGGCAATTCGACGCCGAAGGATTTTGAAACGATGCTCCAGCTGGCTTACCTGTACTTCACTGCACAGCGCACCGATGCGGATGCTTTCAAATCCTGGCAGAACAGGACGCGCACCCAGCTTCTCAACGCCGAGAAGCAGCCGATGACAGCGCTCCAGGATACCCTGACCCGCGCCCTCTACAACAACAACCCCCGCGTGACCCCGATGAAGGCCGCCGAAGTGGACCAGGTGGATTATGCGCGCATTATGCAGGTTGCCAAGGAGCGATTCGCCAATGCTGCCGACTTCAACTTCATCTTTACGGGAGCCATCGACGAACAGACGATGCTGCCGCTGATCGCCCAATATATCGGCTCGCTGCCCGCACAAGGCAAGAAAGAGAAATCCCGCGAAGCAGGCATGGGCTTCACGAAGGGCAGGCAGGACAAGGTCTTTGCCAAGGAAATGGAAATTCCGATGGCCGTCGTGGTTTATATGGAGACCGGCAAGGGCAAGAATAATCTGAAAAACAACCTGACCCTGGATATCGCACACCAGATCCTCGACATCATCTACACCGAGGAAATCCGCGAGAAGGAAGGGGGTACGTATGGCGTGAGCACGGCCGGCGGCCTGAACACGCGTCCCAAGGATACCGATGCCTATCTGCAGATCATCTATCAGACCAGCCCCGAAAACTACGAACGCCTGAACAAGCGCATCGAGGAACTGCTCGACGAATTCGCCCAGAACGGACCTTCGGAGACCAATCTGAAGAAGGTGAAGGACTATATGCACAAGACCTATCAGGACAACCTGAACCAGAACGGCTACTGGTCGGGCGAAATGTACTATTGGAACCGCTTTGGCATCGACGAGGTGACCGCCTACGAGAAGGTCCTGGATTCCATCACGACCGAAGACGTCCGCAAGGCCATCGCTGACATTCTCAAGCAGGGCAACCTGACGCGCGTGATCATGTACGGAGAAACCAAATAACAAACCAAAACCATAATACCACAGATTATGAGCAGACTTCATATTATCGACCACCCGATGGTCCAGCATAAGCTGAGCATTATGCGGGACGTGCGCACCGGATCCAAGGATTTCCGCGAGCTCCTGAAGGAGATTTCGCTCCTGATGGGCTACGAGATCACCCGAGACCTGCCGCTGGAGAATATCGAAATCGAGACGCCGATGAAGAAGATGACGGCCCGCGTCATCTCCGGCAAGAAACTGGCCATCGTTCCGATTCTCCGCGCCGGCCTGGGCATGGTGGACGGCCTGCTGACGCTGCTTCCGGTCGCCAAGGTGGGCCACATCGGCCTCTACCGCGACGAAACCACGCATCAGCCCGTGTCCTACTACTGCAAGATGCCTTTCGACATCGACCAGCGCCTGGTCATCGTAACCGACCCGATGCTGGCCACCGGCGGCAGTTCCGCCGATGCCATCACGATGCTCAAGAACCTCGGCTGCACGCACATCCGCCTGATGTGCCTGGTGGCCGCCCCCGAAGGCGTCAAGCGGCTCCAGCAGGAGCATCCTGACGTGGATATCTACGTGGCTGCCCTCGACGAGGAACTCAACAGCGACGCCTACATCCTTCCGGGTCTCGGCGATGCCGGCGACCGCATCTTTGGTACGAAGTAGCGAGACCCCCGGTCAAGCCGGGGGTGACGAACTATGATCTGGCTTTATCTCCTGTCGGCCGTTCCGCTGGCCCTGTTCATCATCCTGCTGCTGGTGATGGATTCATTTTCCCTGACAAAGTGGTCCACCCTCTTTTCGTGCGTCGGCGCGGGCATGGTGATGTACGGGGCCGCGTGGCTGATCTGCCAGATCCCGTTCATCGGCGAGAGCCGCCTGCTGGTGTCGGTCGTGGAAGAGAGTTGCAAGGGCATCATCGTTTACCTGCTCATTTCCCGCAAGAAGGTCGGGCTGCTGGGTGACGCCACCATCTACGGTTCGGCCATCGGCGCCGGTTTCGGCCTGGTCTCGAGCATCCGGTACCTGACCGTCCATGGCGGTGCTAATTTCTTCCACACCATCCTGCTGGGATCCGAGGCGGCCGTGATGCACATCGGCTGCACCTCCCTGCTGGCAATGGTGCTGATCATGGTGCATCAGGGCAAGTACGGATCTTCCGTCAAGGCCAAGGTCCTGGGAAGCATCGCCGCCTTCCTGGCGACCTTCGTGGTCCACTACATCCACGCGCTGGAGCCCATCAATCCGCTCTTGCTGACGGCGCTGCTGATCGTCTATTTCGTGCTGAGCAAACGCTCGCTCTTCAAGAAGAACAGCAAGTTCGTGCATGATTGGCTCGACGCGGGCATCAACAACGAAATCAACCTGCTGGGCGCGGTCAAGCGCGGCGAGTTTTCCACGACCAAGGCAGGGGAGTATCTGCTTTCCCTCAAGGAACGCTTCGAACCCGAGACCTTCTTCGACATGTACTGCTATGTCCAGAATTATCTGGAACTGTCCATCTCGGCGCGCAGCAACCTGATCCTCAAGGAAGCGGGGATGCCTCCTGTCCACGACCCGGCCAATGCGGCGCGGCTGCAGGAGATGGACGTGCTCCGAAAAAGAATCGGTCCGACCGCCGAACTGGCGCTCAGACCGATTGTCGACCGGGGTCAGGTCAATACCTGGGCGATGCATCAGCTTGTCTAGGCAGGAAGCGTGCGCTCGAGCAGTTCTTCCATATCTTCCGCCGTGAAGGCGTAACCCAGAATCTTGCCCTCGGGGCTGACCAGAAACATCGTGGGAATCCAATGCAGGCCGTACGCGGCGTAGATTGGATTCTCTTTTGTTTTGATCTGGTTGCAGACCACCATCCAGGGGATGTCGGCATCCAAGCCGTATTCGATCAACGCATGCAGGTCCGTGTCGAAAGATACACCCAGGAATTCAATGCCGCGGGGTGCATAAGCATCGTACAATTCCTTGACGGCGGGCATCTCGGCCCGGCAGTCCTTGCACCAGGAAGCCCAGAAATCCAGGACGACATATTTTCCGAGATAATCGCTCAGGCGGACGGGATTTCCCATCACGTCGGGCGCTTCGAAAGCAGGGGCGGGAGCGCCGATTTCAATGGAGGGGACATACTTGCTCATATCGAGCGTTTCTGCCGGAGCAGCGGGTGCAGGATCGGCGGCTTTCTGCTTCTTGCCGCAGCCGGCGACGACGAGCAGGGCCGTCGCCAGCACGAGGAGGGTCTTTTTCATAGCTTGCTTATTCAATGGAATTGATGTCGATCAGGTTGTTCAGGATGGCGTAGGCCGTAAGGCCCGCCACGGTCTTGATGCCGATCTTGCGGGTGATGTTCTTGCGGTGCGTAATGACCGTGTTGATGGAGATATGATGCTTGTCGGCAATCTCTTTGTTGAGCAGGCCCTGTGCTACGCTGACCAGGATTTCCTTTTCGCGCTCGGAGAGTTCTTCGCGCCGGTCTTCGGCTTGGTTGTGCGCGGCGCTGGTGGCGTAGCGTCCCGGCGACTCAAGCATGCGGACCATTGGGACCATCACGTCGTCTTCGATGCAGGTATGGTGGTCCAGATCCTGCTGCAGGTTGTAGATGGAGAGCAGCACGGCGATTCGCTGGTCGTTGTCGCACACGTCGGGCAGCGATTTCATGATCAGGTTCTTCAGGTCGGAGAGCGTCTCGTGGATCTGGGCGTGATTTTCTTCGAAACGGTCGATGGTGAAGCTGGTGTTGCGATTGCCAATCAGCAGGCCGCGGACATAGGGGATGACGGATTTCTCCTCGTAGTCGAAGTGCCGCTGCAACTCCGTCCGGTAATCCGCGAAGAAGCGGCGGATGACCTGCTGCTGGGTTGGCGTGCAGGGGGCGATGAGCCGGTCAATCGCCGCGTCCAGATCGACCAGCGAACGGTTGACATAGTAGTCGTGCGACTGGTTCAGGTAGCGGAGAATGTCCTGGATCCGGCATTCGCGGAGCATATCCAGCGTGGGCCGGAAATCGTCGGAGGCATAGACTTCACAGAGCAGGAGAAAGGTGTCCGGATCGACGCCGGCTTCCGTGCAGATCTGTTCCACGCTGCGGTCGCCGAAGCGTTGTTCGATGCCGAAACGGGCCAGCAGGCCGAGCAGGTGGAAGTCGCGCTCCACCAGGTCCGCCATTTTCATCTTCCGATTGAACTGCATCATCGCTCAGATCTCCTTGACGTAGCTGCGCCGGCGCTGGAATTCGTGGGTGACATAGATGTCATCGAAGACCGACTGGACCTTGTAATTGGTTTCAAGCTGGGGATTGGCAAGCATCTGCTTGATGCCGTATTTTAGGCAACTCTCGTGCAGCTGCTTGAAAATCAGCAGGCTGGCGCCTTTCCCCTGGTATTCGGGCAGGACGCCGATCATCAGGGCGTCGAGCGAATCGTTCTTCCGCAGCGCCCGCAGCAGGTGGATGAAGCCGAAGGGGAAGAGCCGTCCGCGAGCCTTGCGGATCGCTTTGGAAAGCGACGGCACGCAGAAAGCGAAGCCGGCGACATTGTCCTGGGCATCGACGATGATGGAGATGAAATCTTTGTTGAGTATCGGCAGGTACGCTTTCACATAGCCCTCGATCTGGGCGTCGGAGAAAGGCGTGAACTCGTAGAGTTCGGCAAAGGCTTTGTTGACCAGGTGGAAGATTTCCAGACCGTAGCGCTTGCCCAGCTCCTTCATCGAGCTTCCAGTGACCTGATGCAGGCCGAAGCGTTTTTCAATCAGGTCGGTATATTGGAACTGCGGAGGAATCTGGTCGGGAATGTCCACGATCTTCTGCGTCCAGTCCACGTCCTTGCGGAATCCGGCTTTTTCGAGTAGTTCGCCATAATAGGGATAATTGTAGATGACCGTAAAAGGGGAGAGGTACTCATATCCTTCCACCAGCAGGCCTTCTTTGTCGAAATCGCTGAAGCCGAGCGGTCCTTTGATCTTGGTGCAACCCCGGGCGCGGCCCCAGGCGGCGACGGCGTCGGTCAGGGCGATTACCACGTCGAGGTCTTCGATGAAATCGATCCAGCCGAAACGGACCACTTCTTCCTTCCAGTCGCGGTTGGCGTTGTGGTTGATGATGGCGGCTACGCGCCCGACGAGGGTTCGGTCCTGATATGCCAGAAAATAGGCCCGTTCGCAGAATTCCAAAGCGGGGTTCTTGTCGCCCAGCGTGTCGAATTCATCGGAAATCAGGGAAGGGACCCAGTTCTCGCAATCTTTGTACAGCTTTTCAGGGAAGGTGATGAAAGTCCGCAGGTCCTTGCGGCTGCTGACTTCCCGTATGGAGGTTTTCATGTCAGGTTTTCGCGTTTATCGCTACAAATTTAGGTATTTTTGCTAAATTTGGGGGTTTTTTACTAAAAATACTGAAACCGAATGAGCCAATATTTCTATGATATGATACCTGCGGAGGAATTCCGGCAGTTGTCATATATTCCGACCGTAGCCGAGTTTGTGGCTTGGATCGGCGAAAAATATGCCGACAATCCCGCTATCTCCGACCTGAATCAGACACTGACTTACAGGCAGATGTGCGAGCGCATCGCCCGCCGCCGGGCTTTCATCGAGAGCCTGGGGCTGCCCAAAGGTGCGCACATCGCCATCTTCGACCGCAACAGCCAGGACGCCATCGAGCTGTTCCTGGCCGTCACCAGCGCCGGCTATGTGGCGATGAATCTTCCTTCCGCACTTCCGGAGCAGGCCGTGGCCGGATCGTGCCGCAAATTTGACATCGCCGCCATTTTCGTCCGCGACGAATTCGCGCCGCTCTGCGCCAAGCTGCAGGGCGTGAAAGTCTGCCCGGCTTCCAGCATTGCCGAGAGCGCCGCACCGGTGGCAAAGGTCGATCCCGATCAGCCTGCCGCCATTTTCTTCACCGGCGGCACGACGGGCGCCCCCAAAGGCGCCGTGCTGAGCCATCGCGCCCTGATGCGCGGCTGCTACAACGCCATCTTCAAACCCGGCAAGGTCATCGGCGTCCACCGCTACATCGCCCTGCTGCCGCTGAGCCACGTCTTCGGCCTGATCGCCGGAACGATGGGCTGCTTCTATACCGGCAACCTGATCTATACCTGCGAAGACATGAAGGCCACCATCGGCAAACTGCCCGTCATCAAACCGACGATCCTGATCATCGTGCCGGGCATTTGCGACATCCTGGCCGGCCTGTGCAAGATGTACGGCCCGCAATTCCTGGGCGGAAGCCTGCGGATGATCATCTCCGGCGCCGCCAATGTGCCGCCGCGCCTGGTGGACATCTTCTCCAAGATGGGCGTCGAATTCTGCTTCGGCTACGGCCTGACGGAGACCGCCAACCTGACCTCGGCCAATGCCAATGCGCTTGAGAAGCCGACCTCCATCGGTAAGATCTATCCCGGCCAGGAAGCGAAGATCGTGAACGGCGAACTCTGGCTCAAGGGCGACAACATCTTCTCCGGCTACTACAAGGATCCCGAAAAGACCGCCGAAGCCTTCTCCGAAGACGGCTGGTTCAAGACGGGCGACCTGGTGCGTTTCGACGAAGACGGTTTCCTCTACATCACCGGCCGCATCAAGAACCTCATCATCCTGTCCAACGGCGAGAACGTCAGCCCGGAAAGCCTGGAAGAGCCCTTCTATGCCGATCCCTGCGTCCGCGACGCGATGGTCAAGGAAGATACGCTCAACGGTACCAACGTCATCGCCGTCGAGATCCTGCCGCAGATGCCGGCCTTCGACGGCAAGCCGTGGGAGGAGGTCGAAAAATACATGCAGGACCTCGTGGCGCGGATCAACGCCGGCCTGCCGAGCACGCACCGCATCCTGAAGGTCACCGTCCGCAAGGAAGACTTCAAGCGGACCGGCAGTATGAAAGTTGCACGCAATCAGTAGGATGCCATGACGAAAGAGAATGTATTCGAAGGTCTCAAGGAGATCATCCAGGGCGTCAAGCCCAAGACCGACCTGACGAATGTCGATTTTGACAGCAAATTGGTCAGCGACCTGGGCATCGACTCCCTGTCGATGCTCTTGCTCTCGCTGGCGGCAGAGCACAAGTTCAACATGCAGTTCGACAGCACGACCGCCCCTTTCGAGACGGTCGGCGATGTGTGCGACTACATTGTAGCCGCTGTGAAATAGCCTATTGCAGAAGATAACCGGCTGCCTGCCGGATCTTGGTCTGGAGAAGTGGATGCATGTCCGCGTGTGACGCGAGAAATGCTTCCACTTCTTCTTTTGCCTCCGGCGCGGTCTGCGGACCCAGGATGCGCTTGCACCAGGAAGCGGGGAAGAAGATGTCCCCGGTGCGCTGGATTTCCGGCAGGATCTCGAGCGCAGGCCGGATGTAGAAGACGGCCTCGTCGGCGCGGAGCGGATGGCAAAGTAGGTCGAGTGCAGCGAGCACCCGCGATTCCGGGCGGCGGTTCTCCGCCTGCAGGAGCGAGCGGAAGAAGGTCTCGCGATCCGACTGCTGCGGCGCGGCGGCACGGGCTACGAAATCGAAGGTTTCCAGGCGGTCGGGATGGCTGATCCGCCGGCGCTGCTCCACGCGGATCGCGTCGGCTTCCGCTGGGAATCGAAGCATCAGCTGGTAGGCCAGATTGGTATAATCCGTTTCACCCAGCGTCAGGCCGGGCAGCGGGCGCTGCTGCTGCCAGATTTCGAGCAGTTCTTCGCAGCGGTCCGGTGCGGCGGCAATGCGGAACAGGGTGCGGAATGCCTGCAGGCGCATCTCGTGGGGCCGCTGCGTCTCCGCGGCGATGGCATGCAGCGTCTGCTCGAGGATCGGCAGCGGTCCGCCGGCAAAGCGCAGGGCATCGGAGGCATATCCCAGCAGGGAGCCGAAAATCAGGGGATTTGTCTCTCCATAAAGGGCTTCGGCGGCCCAGGTGACAAAGCGGGCCGGGTCGATGCGTTTGCGCCATACATTTTCAAAGAGATTCATCAGCATCTCCATCCGCTGCGTATCGCCCAGCCGGGCATATTGGCCGTAGCAGGATTCGGCATCCGCTTCCTCCAGGAGATAGCAGCCGTAAACGACGCCATCCACCTCGGGAAGCCAGCGGTCGGAGGTGCGCTGCGCGAAATCAATCTCCGGCATGCCCGCTTCCTTGATCCAGGTCCGGCTCCAGGCCTCCACGTCGAAATCGGCCTCGCGGTCCAGGATGGCCACGAGGTCATCCCAGCTGGCGTTTGCATAAGCGTAGGTGCGGAGGTATGCCTGCAAGCTCTTCCGGAAGGCTTCCGCGCCCATTTTCTGCGCCAGATAATCCATCACCACAGGCGCTTTGTCGTAGATGATGTTGCCATAGATCAGACCCGCATTGTCCAGATTGTCGAGCGGGCGCTGGATGGCGTTGGCGCCGACCGTCCGGTCTTCGGCGTAGGCAGGCGCATAATAGCTCTTCAGGTCGCCGAGCCGGTGATTGACTTCGGGGAAGGCGGGCCGGGCCATCCGGGCGGCAAACCAGTTGGCGAAGACTTCTTTGGTCCACACATCGTCGAACCAGCGCATGGTCACATAATCGCCGAACCACATGTGGGCGGTCTCGTGGGCGATCAGCTGGGCCCGGTCAAGCAGCTCGTCCGTCGTGGGCGCTTCGCCGAGGAAAATCCGCCGGTCGTTGTAGAGCGTGGCGCCGGTGTGTTCCATGCCGCCGTACTGGAAGTCGGGGAGGACGACGAAATCATATTTGGCGAAAGGATAGGGGATCCCGGTATAATCTTCCATATAATCGAGCGCATCGAAGACCAGTCCGAAAATCTCGTACTGCTGGGCCAGCCTGGCCGGATCCGTCTCGCGGTGATACATCGAGATGGTCCGTCCGTCGCGTGTGGCCAAACTGCGCTCGAACTTGCCCGCCACGAAAGAGAAGAGGTAGGTGCTCAGCGGCTCGGTTTCCGCAAAACGGATGATCCTTCCGCCGGTGCCATCGGTTTCCTCATTTTCAATATAGGTATTCGAGACGGCGGTCCAGCCTTCCGGAACGGACAGCGCCAAGGTATAGCGGGCCTTCAGGTCCGGCTGGTCGAAGCAAGGGAAAAGGGTCCGGGCGCGGTCAGGAACCAGCAGGGTATAGAGGAACTCATCGCGGCGGTTGAGCGACTGGTTGCCGGCCGTAAAGACCAGCCGCAGCTGGTTTTCCCCGGCTACCGTGTGTTTTTCTGGAATTACAATATGCTCGTTTACAGCATTTAACCTGATATTATCTCCATTAATGCTTATGGATTTGACCAGCGCCGGATCTTCCCGGAAATCGAGTACCAGCGGCCCGGGCTCTGCCAGGTGGAGGGTGATGGTTTCCTCGGCCTCGACCGGGGCGAGCCGGTCGGCCGGAATCTGGAAAAACAGCGCATAGCGCAGCGAATCGATCTGCGCGCGGCGGGTCGTGGCCAGATCCAGAGAAACGCCGCGCTGGGGTGCGCGGGTGCATCCCGCACCCAGCAGCAGGACCAGCGTCAGGCCCAGACAAGCAATCCTGCGCATATAATGGCTCCGGAAACGAAGAGGTCGATCAGGCAGAAGCCCATGATATCCTTCGCATTGAGTTTTGCGATGGCCAGGGCGGGAATAGCCCAGAAGGGCTGGATGAGGTTGGTCCAGGCATCGCCCCAGGCAATGGCCATGCCGGTCAGTCCGGGATCCACGCCCAAGTCGGCGCCGGCCGTAAACATGATCGGGGCCTGGATGGCCCAGTGTCCGCCGCCCGAAGGGACGAACATATTGAGGATGGCCGCACACAGGAAGGTGAACAGCGGGTAGGAAGTCGGCGTGGAGATATTGATGAAGCCGTCGCTGATGACCGTTCCCAGGCAGATGCCCGATTTGCCCGTTCCCATCAGGATGCCCATGATACCGGCATAGAAGGGGAACTGCAGCAGGATGCCCGCCGCTCCGGAAGCCGACTTGGTGAAGGCATTCACATAGGCCAGCGGCGTCTTGTGGAGGATAATGCCCAGGAAGAGGAAGATGAGGATCACCGTATTGAGGTCGAGCGACCCGCCCCGGAAAAAGAGCTTGATGACCACGTACGAAAGCCCCAGCAGTGCAATGATCCAGCTCAGCAGCCGGCTGTTCTCCATTTTTTCAGCCGGCGTATCCGGCTTGACAACAGGCTTTTCCGGCTCTTCCTGCAGCAGCAGCGGATCGACCGTAATAACCTGCCCGGCCTTGGGATGCATCAGCGAATTGACCAGCACCAGGGCCGCGATGACAAGCACCACCATAATGATATTGTGCGGGTCGAGCACGGTCTGGGAGATGGGGACAGGGTTCTGGAGAGCACCGCGCGTGATCTCTTTCAGACCGGAGCCCGGCGTAGCCATCGTCAGGGGAATCGAGCCCGAGATACCGGCATGCCAGACCACGAAGCCGCTGTAGGCCGAAGCGATCAGCAGGCGGTAGTCCACCCCGCGCAGTTTGCGGGCGATCTCCTTGGCGAAAATCACGCCCACGATCAGGCCGAAGCCCCAGTTGAGCCAGCAGGCCACGGCCGAAATGCCCGTAACCAGGGCGATGGCGCCGGCCGGGGTCTTGGGCAGGCCGGCCAGCGCGCTGATTCCTTTCTTGACGGAAGGGGCGGCCGCCAGGGCGGAACCGCACACCAGTACGAGGGCCATCTGCATGGCAAAAGCCAGCAGCGACCAGACCCCGCCGCCCCAGTGCTCGATGACTTCGAGCGGGGTCTGGCGGCAGACCGGCATGGCCACCAGAAAGGCGATGATTGTGAGGATGACGGCAAATATAAAGGGTTCTGGGAGAAAACGTTGGACGAGCTTGACACAGCCCCGGATGATTTTCTGGAACATTGCTTTAAAATTTGGTGTACAAAGTTACATCTTTTTTCTATCTTTGCGCCGTTAAACCGGACCATGAAGAACTTTCTTTTTTCCAACGGCTATGCCAGCGCCTTCGACCCGCTCGATTCCGTGACGGGGCGGGGCCTCGTTCCGTTGGGAACCGGCACTGTCTAACCACAAATAATACAAATACTCGAAATGAAAAGAATGTTTGTCTTGTTTGCCTTCCTCCTGCTTTCGTGTGCATGGTTTGCACAAGATGTAAAAGCGCAGTCGGAGGGCACGTTGCTTGTTGTACCCCGCCTCGATGTCGATCCGGCCTATTCTTTCAGCGACAACAGCTGGTCGGCCGATTTGGGGACGACGGCCTTCTACACCTATTTTGACGGCAATCTGGGAGACCATTTCTCCTGGTCGGTCGCCAATCACTGGTTTGCCTACACGTCTTCGTTCGACGATACGAAGGACCTGTACCGCAATACCTGGCGGGCGGATGTCAACAACTGGGTGGACTGGGCGTACCTGACGGTCAATGTCGGCGGTTTCTTCCTCTCGCTGGGCAAGGACTACATTCATTTCGGCACCTCTGAAGTCGATACCTACGACCACGATTCGCACTGGCAGATCAATTCCTCGCTCTGGAACAACTACCAGGTCTATCAATGGGGCGGCCGTTTCGGCTGGATGGACGAGGAAGAGACTTCTAAAATCATGCTGGAAGTCACTTCCGACCAGCTGATGGAGAAACCCTTCGGCAGCAAATCGATCGATGACTATGCCTTCACGCTTTTCGGCATGCACGATTTCGACAATGTGTCGCTGATGGCTTCGGCTTCCCGCTGCTGCCTGGGTGTGGTCGGTGCCCTGGGCATGAACGTCAATTTCAGCGACGCTTTCTCGATGGGCCTCGACGGATACCTTTCCAAGACCTATGGCGGCGCTTCCCTCAAGGCGACGGTTTCTCCCACGGAGAAATTCGACCTCTTTGCCAAAGTCGGTTTCGACAAGGGTGAAAACGAACTCATCCTGGAAGGAGACCGCTTCTACACCGGCGCCGGCGCCTACTGGTATCCGCTGCGCGAAAGCAAGGACCTCCGCGTCCACGGCCTGGCCTCCTACGACAGCTATGAGCAGATGCTCGGCTTCTCGGTCGGTATCACGTATGCGCTCAACCTGCAACTTTTCTAGCAGAAGATGGCTGAAGAAAAAGATATCATCATCCGCCTGGAGCACATCTCCAAGTCGTTCGGCGACAAGAAGGTGCTCGACGACATTTCCCTCGAAGTCAAGCGGGGTGAGTTCGTTACCTTCCTGGGCCCCTCGGGCTGCGGCAAGACCACGACGCTCCGCCTGATCGCCGGATTCGGCAAACCCGACGAAGGCACCGTCACGATGGAGGGCAAGGTCATCAACGACGTGCCGCCCTACAAGCGCAAGCTCAATACCGTTTTCCAGCGCTATGCCCTTTTCCCGCACCTGGATGTCTATGACAACGTGGCCTTCGGCCTCAAGCTCCAGAAAGTGCCGGAAGACGAGATTGAGAAACGGGTCAAGCGCGTGCTCAAGCTCGTGAGCATGTCGGACTATGAAGACCGCGACGTGGAGTCGCTCTCCGGCGGCCAGCAGCAGCGCGTGGCCATCGCCCGCGCCCTGATCAACCAGCCGCAGGTCCTGCTCCTGGACGAGCCGCTGGCCGCACTCGACCTGAAGATGCGCAAGGACATGCAGATCGAGCTCAAGGAAATGCACAAGAAACTGGGCATCACCTTTATCTATGTGACCCACGACCAGGAGGAAGCCCTCACGCTTTCCGATACCATCGTGGTGATGAACGAAGGCAAGATCCAGCAGATCGGCACGCCCATCGACATCTACAATGAACCGGTCAACTGCTTCGTGGCCGACTTCATCGGCGAGAGCAACATCCTCAAGGGACGGATGATCCGCGACCGCCGCGTGGCCTTCATCAAGCACGAATTCGACTGCGTGGACGAAGGCTTCGGCGAGAACGTCAAAGTCGATGTCGTGGTCCGTCCCGAAGATATCTATTTCACGACCGATCCGGCCAAGTGCCAGTTCAAGGCCAAAGTCAATTCGTGCACCTTCAAGGGCGTCCACTACGAAATGTGGGTCGATACCGACACGGGATACGAACTGATGATCCAGGACTACGACCCGTATCCGGTAGGTAGTGAAGTAATGCTTTACATAGATCCGGATGACATCCAGGTAATGAAGAAGGAACGCCTGGCCAACACCTATCCCGCCAAAGTGAAGGGAGAGGGGAAGGTCGAGTTCCTGGACACCGAATTCGCCTGCAACACCGAAGGCTTCCAGGACGGCGACGAGGTGGTGGCCACCATCCATTTCGAGAAAGTGGACCTGCTCGACCACGAAGAAGACGCCGACCTGACGGGCAACGTGGAGTTCATCCTCTACATGGGCGACCACTACCACCTGACCGTCAAGACCGACGCCGGCGAAAACATCTGGGTGGACACCAACGACATCTGGGACAAAGGCGACTTTGTGGGTATCAAGATCCTCCCCGAGGATATCCAACTTTCCAAAGCGGCTGCGGGAAATGAATAAACGTTCGACCTGGGCGCTGCCTTATTTCATTTTCCTGGTACTCTTCGTAGTGCTGCCGCTGGTGATGATCGTCATCTACGCGCTGCAGGACGGAAGCGGCCATTTTACGCTGCAGAACATCACCAAGTTCTTCACCGACAAGGACGCGCTCAGCACCTTCGCCCTGTCCATCGAAGTGGCCATCGAGAATACGCTGCTCTGCATCCTGATCGGCTACCCGGCCGCCTACATCCTGGCGGACAACAAGCTCAACAAGAGCGCCGTGACCGTGGTGCTGTTCATCCTGCCGATGTGGATCAACGCCCTGATGCGCACGCTGGCGACGGCCGAGCTCTTCAACATGGCGGGCGTGCCGCTGGGGAAGGGGACCCTGCTTTTCGGTATGTGCTACGACTACCTGCCCTTCATGATCTACCCGATCTACAACCAGCTCAAGAAGATGGACAAGTCCTACGCCGAGGCGGCGCAGGACCTGGGCGCCACGCCCGGCCAGGTGTTCCGCAAGGTCACCCTGCCGCTGTCGATGCCCGGCGTCTGGAGCGGGGTGATGATGGTATTCATGCCCACCGTCTCCACCTTTGCCATTTCCGAATTCCTGACCAACAACAAGATCAAGCTTTTCGGTACGATCATCCAGGAGAATATCAACAATTCGATGTGGAACTACGGCGCGGCGCTGTCGCTGATCATGCTGCTGATCATCGGCATCACGACCGTCCTGCAGGGCAATGACCAGCAGGAAGAAACCAGTGGAGGACTCATCTGATGAAAGCAAAGCGTTTCTTCGCCAAGGCCTATATCTGGCTCCTGCTGATCGTCCTCTATGCGCCGATCGTCTTCATCGTGGTCTTTTCGTTCACGGAAGCCAAGTCGCTCGGCAACTGGACGGGCTTTTCCACGCAGCTCTACCAGAACCTGTTCAACGGCAGCATGCAGAATTCTTCCGGCCTGCTGTCCGCCGTCAAGAATACGCTGCTGATCGCCCTGGCCGCCTCGGTCGTGGCCACGATCCTGGGAACCATCGCCGCCATCGGCATCTACCACCTGCATGGCCGCAAACGGGGCGTGATGACCTTCCTGAACAACATCCCGATGATCAACCCGGACATCATCACCGGTGTGTCGTTGTTCCTGCTCTTCGTGTTCCTGGGCATCTCGCAGGGTTACCTGACCGTCATCCTGGCCCACATCACATTCTGCACCCCGTATGTCGTGCTCAACGTGATGCCGAAGCTCCGCCAGATGAATCCCAATATCTACGAGGCGGCCCTGGACCTGGGCGCCACGCCGGCGCAGGCCCTGCGCAAGGTGCTGGTTCCGGCCCTGCGGCCGGGCATGGTCTCGGGCTTCATCCTCTCGTTCACCATGAGTCTCGACGATTTCGCCGTGACCTTCTTTACCCGCGGCACCATCGGCCTGGACACCCTGTCCACCTATATTTATGCCGATGCCCGGAAAGGCGGCCTGACGCCCGAGCTCAAGCCGCTGATGAGCATCCTTTTCCTCGTCATCCTCATCGTGCTGCTGGTAATCAACATCCGTCAATCCAAACAACTCTCATCCATAGAAAAGAAATGAAGCAATTCCTGATTCTGGCGGCACTTTCGGCCGTCCTGCTGTCGTGCAGCGGAAACCGCGACCAGGTCCTGAAAGTCTACAACTGGTCCGACTACATCGACGAGTCTGTCCTTCCCGAATTCGAAGCCTGGTACAAGGCCCAGACCGGCGAAGACATCAAGGTGGTCTATCAGACCTTCGACGTGAACGAGACGATGCTCTCGAAGATCGAAAAGGGCCATGAAGACTATGATGTCGTGTGTCCTTCCGACTACATCATCGAGCGCATGCTCAATGAAGGGCTGATCCTGCCGCTGGACTTCGCATCCATCCCGGACGAGATCAACTACATCGCCCACAACCGCTCGCCGTTCATGCACCAGATGTTCCGCGAGATCAACCCGTCGATCGATGCCAACGACTACTCCGTTCCGTATATGTGGGGTACCTCCGGCATCATCTACAACACCGAGAAAGTGACGGCGGAAGAAGCCGGCACCTGGGACATCATCCGCAACCCCAAGTTCACCGGGCAGATCCTGATCAAGGATGCGCCGCGTGACGTGTACGGACCGGTGCTCATCTACCTCAAGCAGAAAGAGCTGAAAGAAGGCAAGGTTACGCTTCAGGAACTGATGCACGACTCCTCCGACGCCTCGCTGGCCGCCGTGGAGGGCTACCTGAAAGAAGTCAAGCCGGGCGTGCTGGGCTGGGAAGCCGATTTCGGCAAGGACCAGATGACCAAGGGCCGCGGCGTGGTCTCGCTCAACTGGAGCGGCGATGCCGTCTGGGCCATCGAAGAGGCCGCCGAAGTGGGCGTTTCGCTCGATTACATCGTTCCGGAGGAAGGCAGCAACGTGTGGTTCGACGGCTGGGTGATTCCCAAGTACGCGAAGAACGTCAAGGCTGCGACCTATTTCATCGACTTCATGTGCCGTCCGGACATCGCCATCCGCAACATGGACGAAACGGGCTATGTGTCTGCCAACGGCGCCATCGAGGTGCTGGAATCCCAGATCGATGAAGAATATGAGGCCATCGACCTGAGCTATTTCTTCGGTGCGGATGCCGACAGCGTCCACGTCAACCCCGTGCTCTATCCCGACAAGGCCGTCATCGACCGCTGCGCCCTCGAGCACGACTGGGGCAAGGATACCGACAAGCTCCTGGCCATGTGGTCGCGCGTCAAGGGCGACAACGCCAGCAGCATGACCTATATCATCCTGGCCCTGGCCCTGGCCGCCGTCCTTGCCGCCGTGATCGTCGGCAAGAGCAGCAAAAAGCGCCGCCACCACAAATCCCGCCGGTAGGCCCTTCAAGACCCTGTTTGATGAGAAAGATGTCCGAATGCCGGGCATCTTTTTTGTTTTTGTCCAGGCGATTGTTTAACTTTGAAAATCAAACGACTATAACTGTGGAAAATACGTCGTCCCAATCTCAAATAAACGCCACTTCAAGCCATGAAGCGATTTCTTTATCTCATTTCCATCCTGCTGGCGGGCCTGACCCTGGTTTCAGCCCCGGTCCTGGCACAGAACAAGAAGAAACTGAACCTGAAAATGCCTTCCCTCAAGCTGGCGTCGGTCAAGTTCAATGCCGACGACCCGTATGCGAAGGAAAACCAGAAAACCGAGGGAACGCCCTGGGAACAGGCCTCCGCGGAACCGGTCAAACTCCCGGACGGGGTGAAGGCCGTCATACCCGATCCGCTTCCGGACATCTCCAAGATCTCGACCATCGAATACAATATGGCCGTGTCGGTGGCCTTTGAGAGCCTCCGGATCATCTACGGCGAGATGAGCGAGAAGGATGCCGAGAAATTCATGCAGATGTGGGCGCCGCTTTTCGACAATCCCACGCAGGAGATCATCGACTATATGAACAAGCTCACGCCGCTGCTGAGCCAGTTCATCGTGGCCCGCGAGAGCTATCTGAACAGCGTGTCCAACGTGGAGCTGCTGACCTTTGATGCGGCCGAGGCACTGGGCTGGGAAGACAAGGAGGCTTTCAGCTCCGCGATGTTCCAGGCCCGGCTCTATACAGGTACCCTGAAACAGCTGGAGGCGGCGATGGACGAACTGGCGAACCGCATCCAGGCCCTGGGCAACCCGCCGAACCCGTTCGAGGCACGCCAGGCAGCCCGCGACCGCTACCGCCGGGTGTTCAAGCCCAAGGAAATCTACCTGGGCGAGACCTGGATGGGCACGCGCATCGACAAGGAGCACCAGGTCGAAGGACTGGATCCGCTTACCGAGCCGATGATGCGCTACCTGATGAAGGTGAAAGTCAAGGGAGAAGACCGCTATTTTGTTCTGGAACTGAAGGAGGACGGCCTCCCGGTGAAGGACGAAGTAAACGATCCCGAGGGCGTCGGCAATGTCAAGATCGAGCAGATGTACTTCAGTGACAAGGGAAACCTGATGCCAGACTTCAAGTCGGACGGTACCTTCCAGACCTATTATCCGAAACCGCCGGTCATGGCCATCACCATGATGACGATGAACCTGATGCGGCAATTCGAGATTTCCTACCCGACGGACGAAGACAAGAAGAATCCCAATTATGCGGCCCGCAAGCAGGAGTACCATGACTACGCCGGCCATTACGGCGCGCGGGTGCTCCGCGCCGGCGTTTTCTTCAAAACCGCGCTCCTGTGGGCGATGGAGGACAAATTCAACCAATATGACTGGAAGGATGACGGAGTCGTCCCGCACAAGCTGATTGACGACCTGGAGGAAGCCTTCAAGCAGCAGGCCGTCATCGAAGCTGCTAACGCCAAGAAAATGCCGAAACTGCGCCTGGGCGGCGGGAAGAAGAGCAAGGCCGATGCCGAAGCTGCGGAAGGAAGCGGCGATGCCCAGGCCTATTTCGACCAGGCGTCGGCCCGCAAGCAGCAGGTCAAGGATTCGCTGGCCCACGAAGAGCAGTCCAAACAGGAATCCATTGCCTGGCGGGAAGAAAACATCAAACTCATCGAAAACAATATCCGCCGGGATGAGGAGAGCCGCCGCAAGGCGATGAGCCGGCTCAGCGCGGCGAAGACGGACCAGGAGCGCAGGTGGATCCAGCAGGAAATCGAGGACTTCGACAGACGCATCATGTACCAGCGTTCCGATATCCAGAGCGAGCGCGACAATATCCGCCAGCTGCAGACCGGCCAGTTCGTCCACACGCGCACCGAATTCGAGCAATATGCCAATGCCAAGATGATCCACGATTCGAAAGTGGAGGCAGAACGCTATATCCAGACCAAGAAGGCGGCCGCCATCATCGACCGGCAGATCAATCTGCTGCCGGAAGAAGACCGCGACGAAGCGCGGGAGCGGGCCGAAAAGATGTTCTATGAAGACGGTGTACTCGCTTCGGGCGAAATTGAGAAGGCCCGGAAACTGGCCAATGTCTTCAACAACCAGATTCTGGGCCACGAACTGAAAGTCCAGGCCGAAGCCCAGGACGAGGTTGCCTGGGCAGACCTGAAAGAAGCGGGAGCAAACGCGGCCATCATGGCCTGCGGCTCCATTACCGTCGGTCTGGCCGGCGAAGCGCTGGCCGGGGCCTATGGCGTCGGTACAGCCGCCACGATCTGGGGTTCCCGCGCCGTCGGCGCCATTTATGGCGGTGTGACGGGCTATATTGCCGGCGGCCCCGGCAAGGCGGCCTCTTCCGCAGCCGGTTATTTCCACCCGGTCACGGGCGGCATCGCCTCGTTCATCGAAGGCTATACGGCGGAAGGGAACGAGGGAAAAACGACCTATGAAAAGATGTGGGAAGGCGCCAAGCAGGCCGGCTTCGACTATCTCATCGGAAAAGGGATGGAAATCGCGGCTACGGGCGTCGCCAAGACAGCATCCGCCTTCCTGCCCGACGGCATCGTGAATTTCAACCTGACCAAAGGCATGTCCTCCACCGGCAAACAGAAACTCGACATGCTGCGCACCCAGCGGGAGCGGCTGGAGGCCGAAGATGCCGTCAAATCCTTCACGAAACTGAACAACGAATACGTCACGATGCTGGCGGACAAGAAGACCCCGCAGGCAACGCTCGATGCCACCCGGAAGCAGATCAACCAACTGGCAGCCTCGATGAATTCGGACTATCACGCCAAGTGGTACATGAAATACAAGGCGACGCCCGTGCAGCGGGCGCATTTCGACCAGGCTGTCCAGGCCAATTACCGGGAGATGACGCCCAAGATGTCCGAATCGCTCGCCAAGCAGGGATACGACATGAGCGACATCGAATTCAAGCAGTTCCGCAACTCGTCAAGTTCCGGTTCTTCCAGCATGGACCTCGACCTGGCCCCGGTTTCCAAAAGCACCGGCAAAGAGCCCGTGTTTATGAAAAATGGAGAGAAAGTGACGCCCCGGGAATTCATGAACGATGCTCAGAAGACGATGAACACGGTTTATAAGCAGCAGCATGAGGGTCTAAGCGCCAAGGCTTCCGAAATGAACCTGACCACGTCGGCGCACCCCGAGGCCTACAGTACGCCGGAGCTGCTGAAGAAAGATGTGGATTACACCAAACTGAAGGCCGAAGACATCGCCAGCATCGGCAAGGTGCTCGAGTCGAAGGTCAATACCATCGAGGGGAATATCCGGATGACCGAGACGACGAAACTGCAGGCCAAATGCCGCGAATCCACCAAGGAGATCGACAACATGCTTGTCCCGAAACTCAAGCAGGAACTCAAGAATGCCACCAATGTCAAGGATGCCGAAAGGATCGCCGGCGACATCGAGTACTGGCAGGACATGAGCAAGAAACTGGGCAGAATCGGCAAGGAGACCAGCAATCCCTATGAGATCCACCAGTTAAACAAGCAGATCCAGCGCGACACCGGCGGCAAGGATGCCATCCAGGTCGTCAACGACCTGATCCGAGAATTCAATCCTAACTTTAATCCTTCCGGCAAGTAATGAAGCAAAACGATGATGCCCGCGTCCGTCTGTGCGACGATGGCAAATACCGCTGGGTTTACGAGATGAACATGCTCACGAATCCCACCATTTTCCTGACCGTATTCAAGATTTTCTTATACATCATCCTTGCGGGATGGCTGATTTTCGGTACATTCCTGTATCTCATCCACGGCGATTTCGAGGGCTTTCTCGATATGAGCAAAGGCATGCTGGTCGCGCTCGCGATCATGGCGGGACTGACGTTGCTGGGAGTCCTGTTCCTGGCGGTCCTCTATGGAGGAAAGTATGTCGTCCTGTTTGAGATGGACGAGCAGGAGATCAAACACATCCAGTTGCCGCGTCAAGTCAAGAAGGCACAGGCAATCAGTCTGCTTACCACGCTGGTCGGTCTCGCTGCAAAGAAACCGACGGTAGCAGGCGCGGGACTTCTGGCCTCCGGCAAGACCTCCAGCACGTCCGAGTATGCCCATGTCCGCCGCGTTATACCCCGTCGTTCACTCCATCTGATCAAGGTCAACCAATTGCTGAACAAAAACCAGATCTACGTACCGGAAGAAGATTTCGACTTCGTGTACGATTTCATTAAATCCCGCTGCAAAAATGCGAAATAAGGTTCTCATTACCGTCCTTTGCCTTGCCGCCTGGCTATGCTGTGCTCCTGCCGCGAAGGCTGACAGCGTGACGTTGGAATCCAACAAAGCCAAAGCCTCCTTTTCTTTCAAGGGCGGCAAGTTCTAGTTTGTGAATGATTTCCTGGACCACGAATCCAACTTCAAGCAATATGAAGGAACCATCAAGCCGGGGGAAACCATCACCCTAAGTATGAAAGCTTTGGGAGGCTACTCCGATGAAGACGGGATAGGCGCCAACGAGGCACATATCATGGTCTCGGTGGTAATGAAAGGAAGTTGATTACGCTCTATGTCAACAAGGGCCGCTCATGTAGCGAGTGCTCCCTTCCGAAAGGCTATTTTATAGAAAAGCGCTATCTTTGCGGTCCCGCATTGCACGACGGCCATGAAGATAGCGCTTAACGGTCATTACGGCTACCGGCGACTGGTCCGGTCTTCGATTCCGAGCGTCCTGATGATGCTCGTGGGAAGTATATACAGTGTCGTGGACGGGCTGTTCGTGTCCAATTATGTGGGAACCACGGCTTTTGCGGCGCTGAACGTCATTTGGCCGGCCGTCATGATCATAGGCGCATTGGGGTTGATGATCGGAACTGGCGGTTCCGCTTTGGTGTCGATGACGATGGGGCAGGGGGAACTCCTCCGGGCCAGCAAGATCTTCAGCATGCTGATCCGTTTCACCCTGTATCTGGCCTTTTTCTTCATGATCCCGCTCCTGCTGCTGATGGAACCGCTCGCCCGCGTCCTGGGGGCGGAAGGGGAGATGGTGCACCAGTGCGTCATCTACGGCCGGATCTGCGCCGTCGGCCTGCCGGGTTTCATGCTCCAGATGTGTTTTCAGTCATTCTACATGACGGCTGAGAAACCGCAGTTGGGAACGATCATGTCGATTGTCTGCGCGGTCACCAACATGACACTCGACGCTTTGTTCATCGTCGGATTCGGCTGGGGTCTGGCCGGGGCGGCCGCAGCTTCGATGATTGCCTGTTGCGTAGGCGGCTTCTATCCGCTGTGGTATTTTTCCAGCAGCCGCAACCACAGCTCCCTCAGGATCCTGCCGGCCTTTTTCGAGCGCGAGCCGATCCTGCGGGCCTGCAGCAACGGCCTGTCGGAGTATGTGGGCAACATTTCGTTCAATGTCCTGGCCATCTGCTACAATCTCCAGCTCCTGCGGATGATGGGGGAGAACGGCGTCGCGGCCTACTCGGTGCTTCTCTACTACGGCTATATCTTTGCTGCCGTCTTCTTCGGTTACAACATCACTGTGACCCCGATAATCGGTTATAATTATGGGGCAGGGGACAAGGCGGAATTGAAAAGCCTGTTGCGCCATTCGATCGGGCTGTTGCTTGCCTTGGGCTTTTTGATGACTGTCATCTCTGAATTGTCGGCCGGACCGGCCGCCAAACTTTTCGTCGGTTATGACCCAGAACTGGCATCGCTCACGAAACATGCCATCCGGCTCTATATGATCAGTTTCTTCATCGCCGGTATCAATCTTTTCACCTCGGCCTGGTTCACCGGCCTGGGCAACGGAAAGGTGTCGGCAATCGTGTCATTTATCCGCAACCTGGTCTTCGAACTGGGATTCGTATTCCTGCTGCCGGCCCTGATGGGCGGCGACGGCATCTGGCTTGCCGTCGATGCTGCCGACCTCTGCTGCTTGATCTTGTCAACGACGCTGATATTGGCTTATCGTAAAAAATACGGATATTGATTACTGCAGCGGGTTCTCCTGTGGGGAGTCTCTTTGAAACCCATGCCACCCTCGGCACTGTAAGAGGGAGGGGTCGAGCGTAGCGAGACGGTTTCAAAGAGACTCCCCGCAGGAGAACCAAGAACCGATAATTATCAATAATTGTATTTCTTCCAGAGTGCCTGGAGACGGCGGCGGATTTCGGCCTCGCGGGCGTTGTTGCCCGGCTCGTAGAATTTGTGACCCTGCAGCCCTTCGGGGAGGAATTCCTGATCGACGAAGTTGCCTTCGTAATCATGCGCATAGCGGTATTCCTTGCCGTAGCCGAGGTCTTTCATCAGTTTGGTCGGCGCATTGCGCAGATGCAAGGGGACCGGCGGCGCGTCGTTGGTGCTGTTTACCATCGCAAGGGCTTCATCGATCGCCATATAGGCGGCATTGCTCTTGGGCGAAGTAGCCAGATAGATACAGGTTTCAGCCAGGATGATGCGGGCTTCCGGCATCCCGATCTGATGGACGGCGTTGAAGCAGGACTCGGCCAGCAGGGCGGCATTGGGATTGGCCAGCCCCACGTCTTCCGAAGCGAGGATGAGCATCCGGCGGGCGATGAACAGGGGATCCTCACCGCCGGCCAGCATCCGGGCCATCCAATAGATGGCGCCGTTAGGATCGCTGCCGCGCATGCTCTTGATGAAAGCCGAGATGATATCGTAATGCTGTTCGCCGTTCTTGTCGTACAGCGCGATATTCTCCTGCAGGCGGTCCGTCACGACTTGATTGTCGATGACAATCGGAGCATCCTCCGGGAAAGACTGGACGATAATCTCCAGAATATTAAGTAGTTTACGGCCGTCTCCACCGCTGAACCGAAACATCGCTTCTTTCTCCCGGACTTCAATCTGGCGCGTCTTCAAGTACTCGTCTTCTTTCAGCGCACGATCGAGAAGTGTATCTAAATCGTTTATTTCCAGCGATTTAAGAACATATACCTGACAGCGGGAGAGGAGCGGGGTAATCACCTCGAACGAAGGGTTTTCCGTCGTGGCACCGATCAGCACGATCAGGCCGCTTTCCACGGCGCCCAGCAACGCATCCTGCTGCGCCTTGTTGAAACGGTGAATCTCGTCGATGAAGAGAATCGGGGCACCGGCCGTCGCGAACATCCGGCCGGACTTTGCCTTGTCGATGACCTCGCGGACATCCTTGACGCCCGAACTGATGGCCGAGAGTGTGAAAAATTCGCGCTGTAACTGTCCGGCAATGATACGCGCCAATGTCGTCTTGCCGACACCCGGCGGGCCCCAGAGGATGAAGGAGGATATATTGCCCGTCTCGATCATCTTGCGGAGGACAGCACCCGGTCCGACCAGATGTTCCTGGCCGACGTATTGGTCGAGCGTATGCGGACGCATCCGTTCCGGCAACGGAATCAGCGGAATTTCATCAGAAGTTTTCATTTCCTGCGAAGTTATAAAAAAAATGAATAACTTTGAATCCCGTTATGAACACAAAGTACATCTTCATCACGGGAGGAGTCGCCTCGTCGCTGGGAAAAGGAATTATTGCTTCATCCCTGGCCAAACTCCTGCAGGCAAGGGGTCTGCGCGTGACCATCCAGAAATTCGATCCCTATATCAACATCGATCCGGGTACCTTGAATCCCTATGAGCACGGGGAATGCTACGTCACGGAAGATGGGGCTGAAACCGATCTCGACCTAGGGCACTATGAGCGCTTTCTCGGCGTCTATACGTCCAAAGCCAACAATGTGACCACAGGCAAGATTTACCATACGGTGATTACGAAGGAGCGGGAAGGGGCGTATCTGGGCAAGACCGTGCAGATCGTCCCGCACATCACTGACGAAATCAAGCGGCGGATGTTGTTGCTGGGCCGTACGGGCGAGTATGACGTGATTCTCACTGAGATCGGCGGTACCGTGGGCGATATGGAATCCCAGCCATTCATCGAAGCCGTCCGGCAGCTCCAGTGGGAACTCCCGGAGGAGGATTGCATGTCCATCCATCTGACCCTGATACCATACCTGAGTGCAGCGCGGGAACTCAAGACGAAGCCTACGCAACACTCCGTACAGACCCTCCAGCAGAGTGGTGTCAAGCCCGACGTGATCGTTTGCCGCACAGAGCATCCGCTTTCGACGGAGCTGCGCCGCAAAATAGCCTTGTTCTGCAATGTCAAACCTGGCCACGTCATCCAAAGCATCGATGCATGGAGCATCTATCAGGTGCCGCTCAATATGCATGAAGAGCATCTCGATGAGCTGGCTGTTCGTAAATTGCAGATTGACAACTATTCACAGCCCGAGCTCACGCGCTGGAAGGTGTTTCTGGACCGGATCCGGCATCCTTCCAGAGAGGTGAATATCGTTCTCGTCGGAAAATATGTAGAGCTTCAGGACGCCTACAAATCAATCCAAGAGGCATTTGTCCACGCTGGCGCTGCGAAGGATTGCCACGTGAATGTCCAGACCCTGCAAAGCGGACAGATTACCCCCGACAATGTAGCCTCATTGCTTCAGGGGGCAGACGGCATTCTCGTAGCTCCGGGGTTCGGAGAACGCGGTCTTGAAGGGAAGGTCTGCGCTATCCGATATGCCAGGGAGAAGGAAATTCCGTTCCTTGGCATCTGCCTCGGCATGCAGATGTGTGTCGTAGAATTCGCCCGCGACGTCCTGGGTTGGCCCGATGCCGCTTCAGCCGAGGTCAATCCTCAGGCAGGACACCCTGTTATATGCCTGATGGAAGACCAGAAAGCAACGACCATCAAAGGAGGGACGATGCGTCTCGGTGCCTATGCTTGTCGATTGGAGCCTGGTTCGCTTGCAGCATCTCTATATGGGTCGACTGAAATAACCGAGCGACACCGCCATCGTTATGAGTTTAATTCTGAATATCTCGACGCGTTCCAGCAAGCAGGACTTAAGGCCACTGGACGAAATCCTGAAACCGGTCTGGTCGAAGTTGTAGAGCTGCCGGATCATCCATTTTTCATCGGTGTTCAATTCCATCCGGAGTATAAAAGTACACCCGAACGTCCGCATCCGTTATTCCAAGGACTCGTCCAAGCAGCTTTGGAAAAAAGATAGAGAAACCCTGCTCAGAAATAGAGCAGGGAGTTCTTTTACAATTTATATTTAACATAATATAAATTGTATAACAAATGAAGAAATAGGACTTAATCCGCGACTTATAGTACAATTCCTGCCAATATCCGAATCAAGTAATAAAATGCTTTTATTTATTCGTAACTTTAGAATATAATCTCTAAATCCTATCGATATGAGAAAACTGTTCTTGCTATTACTGTCTCTCACAGCCGCTTTCGGGCTGTACGCCCAGAACGCGGCTCCTGGCCAGGTTTCCGGCGTCATCACGGACACGAACGGCGAACCCCTTGCTGGCGTCGCCGTCGTCGTACGCGGAACGCAGGTCAACACGCTCTCTGGCGTCGATGGCAGTTTTGCCATCAAAGCCGGTCCCCGCGACGTGCTCCAGTTCATCATGCTCGGCATGAAAGATCAAGAGATCACGGTCGGTAACAATCTGTGGTTCAATGTCACAATGGAAACGGACGTTGACCAGCTGGAAGAAGCCGTGGTAACCGGCTACGGTACCTTCAAGAAATCGACCTACACCGGTTCTGCATCCGTCGTCAACACAGAGAAACTGCGGGAACTCCCGGTTGTCTCCCTGACGCAGATGATGGAAGGCAATCTCCCGGGTGTCCAGATGTTTTCATCGTCCGGCCAACCGGGTTCAGGGACATCTACGATTGTTCGCGGACGAGGCTCCATCAATGCCTCGACCGAGCCGCTTTTCGTTCTGGACGGCGTTCCCGTCGGATCCGGCAACCTGAGCGAAGACAGCAACAATGCGGGCGGCCTGGGCATTCTTTCCACCCTGAATCCGTCTGATATAGAGAGTATTACGGTGCTTAAAGACGCAGCATCCGCTTCTCTTTACGGTGCCCGCGGCGCCAATGGCGTCATCCTGATCAAGACCAAATCGGTCCAGAAAGGCAAGACCGTCTATAATGTAAAGGTAAACGGCGGTTTCTCCGACTTCGCTGTCCCCTACCGTCCGATGATGGGCGGTCAGGAGCGCCGCGAACTGATCTATGAGGGGTATGTCAACTACCAGCTCGACCGCGGTATGTCCCTGGCCGAGGCCCAGCAATGGGCGGACACCCGGATTGATGATTCAGCGCCGATTCCGTCGGGCGGCTACGCCGACTGGGAAAGCGCTATGTTCCACAAAGGATGGCAGCAGAACTACGACTTCTCCGCCATGGGTGGCAGCGACCAGACCCGTTTCACGGCCAGCGTGAACTATACGAAGCAGGACGGTATGTCTTTCGACTCTTACCTGAAACGCTACAGCGGCCGCTTCGGCATCGACAATACATACGGCAAACTCGATTTCGGCGTCAACATCCTCTTGTCGTACACCCAGAACAAGGCGACGCCGGAAGACAGCTATTATTCGAGCCCGCTGTATGCGACCCGTTACTCCATCACACCGTCCAACCCGATCCACCTGCCGGACGGTTCCTACAACCACAATTTCTCGCAGAACGGCAACTACAACCCGATCGAAGAAAACGAATTCAATAAATTCGCCACGCAGGCATCCCGCGCCTTCACTTCCGCGCATATCGGCTATACTTTCATTCCGGGCCTGAAACTCCAGACAACGATCAACGCCGACATGGCCTATACAAAGGAGTTCCGCTTCTGGTCCCCGCAGAGCGGTGACGGACGTTCGACCAACGGCAATGCCTACCAGGCCATCTACCAGCGTTTCAACTGGGATTCGAATACCCTGCTCAGCTACATCAAGTCGTTCGGCGACCACAACGTGGATGCGGCCTTCGCCTACGAGGTCCAGGAAAAGAACTACGACTTCGTTTACGCCCGTGCGGTCGGTTACGGCAAGGCTACGAATCCGGACCTGAACAATGCCTCTACGCCGCGTTCGGCCAGCCAGTATTCGACGCAGGAGCGCATGCAGTCGATTGTCGCCCGTCTGAACTACGACTATGCCAGCCGCTATCTTCTCAGCCTGAGTTTCCGCCGCGACGGTTCTTCCCGCCTGGCACCAGGCAACAAATGGGATAACTTCTGGGCGGTCTCGGGATCCTGGCGTATTATCAACGAGTCATTCATGGCCCCCGTCAAGGATGTGCTTTCAGACCTCAAGATCCGCGCATCGTACGGTGTGAACGGCAATCTGCCCAGTTCCCTGTATGGCTTCTACGGTACGTATTCCACCTCCGGCGCCTATCATGAGCGGCCGTCCATGATCGAAAACTCCATCGCGAATCCCAACCTGACCTGGGAGCGGAACTATGCGACGAACCTGGGTCTGGATTTCGGATTGTTCAAGCGCGTGAATGTCACCTTCGACGCATATCGGCGCCACACGACCGGCCTGCTGATGAGCATGCGCGTCAACAACATCTCCGGCTTCGGTTCCATCACAGGCAACATCGGCGAGATGGAGAACAAGGGCTTTGAAGTGGAGATCAACTCCCGCAATATCGACAACCGCGACTTCTTCTGGACCACGAGCCTGAATTTCGCACACAACAAAAACAAGATCTTGAAACTCAACGATGTGGACGAATATAACGACGGTCGTTATATCCGCCGTGTCGGGGAATCCTTCGGTTCGATCTACCTGCGCGAATATGCCGGTGCCGATGCCCAGACGGGTCTGCCGATGTATTACGACAATGTCCAGCAGGCCGACGGTACGTTCTCCAAGAATCTGGTCGACGATCCCAACAACGCCTACCGCATCATTGTCTGCGACATCTTCCCGAAACTCACCGGATCCTTGCAGAACTCGCTCGGTTACAAGGGAATCTCCCTCTCGTTCAATTTCACCTTCTCGCTGGGCGGCCACTCGTATGACAACCTGCTGTACGGCGTCGAAGACGATGGCTACAACCCGTATATCAACAAGAGTATCGCTTTGCGCGAACGCTGGCAGAAACCCGGCGACCAGACCTACATTCCGCGCTATGTCTATGGGCAGGAATACGGCGGCTGGTGGAATTCTTCCCGCGGCGTGCACAGCACCGACCACATCCGGCTCAAGAACCTGATCCTGAGCTACAGTCTCCCCCACCACTGGCTGGATTCGATGCACCTTCGCAACTTCAAGGTCTATGTATCGGGTACCAACCTGCTGACATTTGCCAAGTACAAATTATATGATCCTGAGCTCCAAGGAGTTCACTATTTGAATATCCCGCCGCTCAAGACCATTGCACTCGGTATTGAAATCGGTATTTAATCTGGAGGAACATCACATGAAAAAAATTGCTTTTATCATCCTAATGGCTTTCCTGGGGGCTTCCTGCAGCGATTTCCTGGTGGAATATCCGCATACCTCCATTACGTCCGACAAGGCGATCGAAACCCTCGACGACGTCGATTACGCGGTGAACGGCATCTACGACCTGATGGCCATCTCCGGCTACTACAGCGGTGCGATGTTTTACTACGGTGATGTGAAAGGTGATGACGTGCAGAGTCTCTACCAGTCCGGCCGCGATGTTTACTACTGCTACATGTTCGCCCATGTTGCCAACGGCCTGCGTGCCGGCTCCCTCTGGGGACGGCCGTGGTACGTCATCCGACAGGCCTGCAACGTGATCGACGCCATCGAATCCGGAAAAGTGGATGCACCGGCCGCCGCGACCAACAATTATCTCGGCCAGGCCTATGCCCTGCGCGCCCTCGCCCACTTCGACCTGACCCGTCTTTTCGGCTACCCTTATCCGAAAGACAACGGCGCCAGCTGGGGTGTCCCGATCGTGGACCACGTGCTGGCGGTCGATGAAAACCCGATCCGAAACACGGTCGCCGAATGCTACGATTTCATCATCAAGGAACTCAACAAGGCGATTCCGCTGATGTCCACCGTCAAGGATGACAGCCGGATGAACCAGTACGCGGCCCGTGCCCTCCTGGCCCGCGTCTATCTGTACTGTGAAAAGAACAAAGAAGCCTACGAAACGGCCAGCAGCCTGATCGAAGAGCTCAAGGGTACGTCCTGGCAGCTGGCCGACCGTGCCAACTATATCCGCCAGTTCGACCTGAACAACACCTTCAGCTCTGAATCCCTGTTCGAAATCGCCCATTCCCAAAGTGACAACCCGAGCTGGGATGCCCTCTCCTACCTCTATCACTGGTGGGGCTATGCCGACATGATCGTCACGCTCGATTTCGTCAACCTGCTTTGGGAGGATCCCGACGACATCCGTCTGAACCTCATCTCGAACGAACGGGGCTACCAGTGGTGGCTGATGAAATACCCGGGTCCGGACCACTGGACGCCTGCCGTCTATAACAACTACATGGTCATCCGTCTTTCCGAAGTCTATCTGATCGCTGCGGAGGCCGGCGTCAAAGGCGGCGGCAACAAGGCCAAGGCACTGGAGTATCTCAACGCCATCGTGAACCGCGCCAATCCGGCCAAGATGGTCTCCGAAGCGGAATTCACGCTCGACCGCGTCCTGACCGAACGCCGCAAGGAACTTGTCGGCGAAGGACACCGCTTCTTCGATGCCCTGCGCAATGGAAAGACCATCCGACGACAGGGCGGCGTGCATCTTGTGGGCGTTCCCACGGATATCGACTGGAACTACGAGAAATGCGTCCTGCCGATTCCGGTCGACCAGTTCCAGCTCAATCCCGACATGCAGCAGAATCCGGGCTATACCCGCGACTGATGCGGTCTTTTGCAAAAGAGGCTGCCCCAGGGCGGGCAGCCTCATTATTTTTCCTAAATTTGTATCATGAAAAGAATCGTCCGTCCTGCATCGCTGCTGTGGTGCGTCCTGTTTCTCCAGCTTTTGGGAGCCTGCGATACTTCACTGGAGCCGAAACCCTCTCCATATCCGGTTCCCGAGCCGGGAAAAGTGCCATCCATCACCCTGGATCACAATAAATTCCATCGTTTTGCCGAAAGCGACTCCGTCGTCGTCTTCGTCACGGCGGAAGAAAACGCATCCTACGATGTCCAGATCCCGGCGGAAGCGGCATCCTGGATTTCCACCTCCACACTGCACGGCACGACATCCGGCCGTGTCGGATTCCTGATTGGCGAAAACAAAAGCGGACAGGACCGCAGTGCCGTCATTTCATTCCGCTACAGCAAGAATGATGTCCGGAACCTGAGCATCAGTCAGGAAGGAAAAACCCGTACGGCAAACTACGAAAGCTGGGGCCTCTATGGCAAAGTGCTCGGATCCAAACGGAATGCCCGCCCCTATCACTGGTATATCGACCAGTCGACGACCGGCCCGATGGCCAACAACAACTGCGGTCCTTCCTGCGTCACGATGGCCGTCAAATGGTATAATTCCACCTACGACAAGGACGCGGCTTACGCGCGTTCACGCTTCCGCGCCAGCGGCGGCTGGTGGTATATGAGCGACATCACCGGTTTCCTGGGACAGCAACAGGTTCCCTACCGCTTTGTCGTGCTTCCTGGGACGGATTTCCTGAAAAAGGAAGTCGATGACGGCAACATCATCATCATTTGCCTGGACATGCACCCGCTCTCGTACAGCAGCGACAACAACAAGCGGGTGGACAAATTCTATTCGACCACGCCCGAATGGGGTCATTTCCTGCTCGTTTACGGCTATGTGCAGACAGAAACGGAAATCTTTTTCGAGGTCTGCGACCCCAATTCCTACGGGAAAGCCTATCTGGACCAGACGCTCAAGGGCGACGGACGATTCTACCGGGGCAGCGAGGTCTATCGCTCCGTGAGCACCTGGTCATCCCGCGTGTGCGTCATCGAGCATCCGTAGCGTCGGCTGCGTTGATCAGGCTCCAGTACATGGCGCGGGCGGCGTCTTCCAGGATGGAAGGATCCTGGATTTCCCAGCTGTCACGCGGTTCATGGTAGTAGGACTGCCCGCCGACGGAATAGAAATCGACCGTCGGATAGCCATTCTTCATGAACACGGCACCATCGGTCCGCGGACGCGTGACATAACGATTCGGATAAAAGTGCAACGGACGGTGGACATACTGGTCGTTCGCTTTCTGTACATAGTCCCGCACCTCCGGCGAATCGTATTTGAAGCCCACGGAGAAAGCGTTTCCGATGCCCACCTGCTCGAAATTCAGGATGAACTTGACCTTGTCGGCAGGAACCACCGGATGCGCCGTCAGATACTGGCTTCCGGTCAGGCCGGCCTCTTCTCCGTCCAGTGAGAGGAAAATGACGCTGCGACGCGGCTTTACCTTGCTGGCTTTCAGCGCTTTCGCCACGGCCAGCAGACAGGCGGTCGAGGAATTGTTGTCATTGGCTCCGGCGATATGGTACGGCACCATGCCCAGGTGGTCCAGATGGGCCGAAATGACGACGTATTCGTTGCAGAGCTTCGGATCACTCCCCTTCACCATGCCCAGCAGATTGTGGCCGACCGCCTTGTCGCGATGCGTCATCGTCATCTGGATCCGCGCCTGCTTTCCGGTCCGGAACGAGGCGGGTTTCTTGCCGCTGCGGAGCTGCCGGATCAGGGACTGGAAATCGCGTCCGGAACCGGCGACCAACTTGTCAGCCAGTTCATCGGTAATATAGGCATATACGAAAACGGGATCATAGCCGTTGTTCGGGCCGGGAACCCAGCGGTACAGCATCCCAATGGCGCCGTGCGCAACGGCATTGGCCACTTTGTACTGGTGCAGCGTATAGGGATACCAGATCCGCAGCGTATCGTCGTTGCGGCTGGTATTGGGCGTCTCGCCTTCAATCAGGACAATCTTGCCCCGCACATCGATGCCGGCATAATCATCATAGCCCAGTTCCGGGGCAGACACACCGAACCCGGCAAAAACCACTTCCGCGTCGGCAACACCGTTGGCAGAAGTGCCGCCCGCATACCATTCCGTGGCCCAGGCGCAGTCCTGACCGTCAACGGACAGGCTGCAGGGCCCCGTCACTTCCGTGCAGACCGTCGGGAAATCCTGGGAATAGCCGTTCAGACCTGGAAGTGGCTCCAGCCCGATCTCCGCATAGCGGGAACTGACCCAGTCCACGGCCCGGCGCATGCCTTCCGATCCACTGAGGCGTCCCTGGAACAAGGTGGAATCGGACAGGAGTCGCACGCAGTCAAAAATCTCCACGCCCTTGATGTTGTCGAACATGGCGTCCAGATAGTGCCGTTCCGGCGTTTTGGGCTGCGGCGCACCGCGTTGTGCCATAGCTGAATGCGGCGCGGCAAGCATCAGGGCCACAGCCGCCAGCATCATGAGGTGTATTCTTTTCATGGCAATGACAAGATCAATGTTTCTACTTCAGTTGTCTGAGCACCTCCTGGATGGCGGCGTCCAGCTGGGGATCGGCATCCGTGATGCGGTCTTTAAATGTATTCTTGACATAGATATCCGGCTTGACGCCCAGGAATTCGAGGTCCTGTCCGGCATTGTTGTAGCAGCCCCAGGCCGGCATGCGCGAGGAAGAACCGTCGATCAGCCCGACCGACGAGGTGAAGATGATCCAGCGATACGTCTCTGTGCCGACAATCTTGGCAAGGCCGAGCGTCTGGATACCGTTCGAGGTCACTTCCGCATCGCTCAGGCTATGCTCGTTGACCAGCACGACGATCGGTTTGTCGGACGGCGTGACATTGGGATGGGAAACCTTGTCAAAGCCGCGGTAGCTCCACTGGAAATGCTGTTTCTGGCGCAGGAAATCGATGACTTCCTGGTGCACGTTTCCACCGTTGTTGTAGCGGAGGTCGAGGATCAGGGCATCCCGGTTGACGGCGTAGGTGTGCATCTGCATCAGGAAGTTGTCCAGGTCTTCGCCGCCCATCGCCCGCATGTGGACATAGGCGATCCTCCCCTTTCCATCCTTCTCCACCCGAGCCTTGCAATGGTCTTCCCACTGCTTGTACTGCAGGTTGCGGAAGTTCATCTGCGGCATCGTATGGACCTTGACATCATACTCCTTCCCGCCCCGGCTGAAGGTCAGTTTCACTTCTTCTTTCTGGACCGGCGAGGAGAGATATTTTTCGCGGTTGACGGACGGTACGGTGCGGACCCCGTCCACGGCGACCAGCCGGTCTCCCTTGCGGACGTCCACCTCCACCTTGTCGGCCGCAGATCCGGGAAGGATGCCGGCGACAGTGTACGGATCCTGATTGTCGAAGAGGATGCCGGTCACGATGGAATGCATCCGGGTCTCGGTCTTTTCTTCCATACCGAAGGAATTGAAGCCCAGATGCGAAGAGTTCAGTTCACCCAGCATGTCGGCCATCAGCGTACGCAGCTGGTCGCGGCTCTTCACATACGGCAGGAACGTGGCATAACGGTCGCGCACGGCGGTCCAGTCGGCACTGTGGTAGTTCACGTCGTAGAAGTTCTGGGCGAGCGAAGCCCAGGCTTCGTAGAACATCTGGGTGAATTCGTCGGAAAGCGTCTTGTCCACGTTGACCGAGACGGGCACTTCCGTCACATTGAGCGACATCGGATCGATCTTGCTGACCTTGCCGCGGGAAATGTGATACAGGCCTTCCTTCGAACTGAAGAAGGAACCCATCTGGAGTCCCTTGATGGCTTTCGGCTTGGCTTCCGGATCGTCGATATCCAGGGCGCGGACCTCGCGGCCCCCATCGCTGAAAGTATTGTACAGGAGCAGGGTCTTGCCCTTGGCCGGATACAGGTGGAGTCCCATCTGCCGGCCGCTGCGCTCGACAGCCTGCATGCGGGTGAAGATATCGTCCGGGTCGATGCGTACGACTGAGTCCTTCGCCGCTTTCTTCGCGCCGAACAACTGGTCGTAGGTATCCGACTTGAACTTCGCATCATATTTCTGCAGCGGCAGCCTGTACACCTGGCCGCTGTAGCCGCGCGGGAAGGAAGAGGATGTGAGCGATGCGACCAGATAGAGATACTTGCCGTCGGGCGAGAACAGCGGTTCCCGCTCGGTAGAGGCGGAATGGGTCAGGTTCACCAGTTTCTTATCGGCAAGCGAATAGAGGAAGATGTCCGGTTCGAAACGGTCCATGGCTTCGAAAGCCAGATAGCTGTCGTCCCAGGAAAACGACAGGTCGTACTGCTGGAATGACCAGAACTCGGCATCCGCCACTTTCTCGGCGGCTCCGGTTTTCGTATCGAGCAGCATCACGCGGTCGCTTCCGTCCACGAAGGCCAGTTTGTCCCCTTTATGGGAAAGCGTAAGGCTCTTGACATTGGCTTCTGACGTATAGACAGCCGTCTCGACGCCCTTGTTGTCGGCCTGGATGCGGAAGAGATCCGTCCAGCCTTTCTGGGTACGGGTATAATAGATGGTTTTGTTGTCCGCACCCCAGGCCACTTCGTGGACACGCTCGTTGTCCGGCGTGGCAAGCCGCTGGAAATATTTGCCTTTCGTGTCCGACACATAGAGGAAACCGCGGATGGCATAGGCCAGTTTCTTCCCGTCCGGCGAAACGGCCGCCGCCGTCGGACTCTGTTTCTCGAAGGAACGGCGTACATCCGCGCCGCTGGCCGCCAGGACGATCTGGGGAACGGCATCTTTTCCGGAACGGGGATCCAGCAGATGGATTTCGTAGTCAAGCAGATAGGCGATCTTCGAGCCGTTCCAGGCAATGCGCGGATACTGGACCGAACGGTCAAATGCGGTCAGCTGGGCCGGCTTGCCGCCCGGAACGTAACGGAAGATGTTCGACTCTTTGCCCACCTGGTCGGACACATAATAAAGGGTGCCGGCAGCATCCACCATCGGCCAGGCGTCCTTGCCTTCGTAGTCCGTCAGGGGCTCGTATTTCTTTTTCTTTGGATTCCACGACTGGATGTTCGGGTTGTGGTCGCCCACATAACGCTTGCGGGTCGGGAAATTGATGCTTTCCGCCGATTCGTTGAAATAGAACGTCCCGTCCTTGGGATTCTCCACCAGGTTGACGACCGTTGTGAAATAGCCGTCGAAGAGCAGTTGCGGCGTCCCGCCCGTCACGGCGACGCGCCAGGTCGTACGGCGCGATCCGGAACGCTGCGATTCGAAATAGATGGTTTTCGAATCGGGCGACCAGGAAACCGGGAAATCGCCAGCCTCATGGAAAGTCAGCTGGACGGCTTCGCCACCCTTGACGGGGATGACAAATACGTCCTGATTGCCGTTGATATCGGACGAAAAAGCCAGCCATTTCCCGTCGGGGGAAACGAGCGGATGATTCTTCTGCCCCGGCATCGAGACGATGCTCAAGGCCTGTCCGCCTGCAGCGGGAACGGTGTAGATGTCGCCCAGATAGGAAAAATAAAGGGTTTCTCCGTCAGGAGAGAGCGAGGGGCGGCTCGCGAAGCGGAGATTCTCACCACCGGCGGCCGATACGGCCAGCAGGACGGCAAACAGCAGCAGAATGCGTCTCATGGTCACTATTCGAGGTTATGTTTTTTCAATTGTCTGACAATCTTTCGGATGATGGCTTCTATGTCGGCATCGGGCTCGATGACGTTGTAGTTCTCCCAGAAATTCTCGTCGGTAAAGGCCGAGACTTTTTCGGTCATCTGGTCGCGGAACTTGACCCGGGCGTCCCGGTCGATGACCGGCGGCACGTCCTTGTGGTCCGTAACGGCGATTTCCGACATGACGGTATAGTGGTTGCGGAACAGCGAGCGCTTGCGCCGTGTCTCGAACTTGATCTCCATCTTGGCATAATCATAATACCATTTATCGCCCGAGGGCTTGTAATTGATCACGTAGCCGGCGCTTTTGACCTCGAAGCGCGTACTCTGGGGGCGCTTGAGCACAAAGAGGTCCACGGCGTCTTCCCGGCCTTCCACGTTCATCCACATCTCGACGCGGCCGATGGCCAGGCTCTCGCTGTCAATGAATACCTTGCCCCGCATGTAGATTTCATCGAGGCCGGGTTTCTGCTTGAACGAGACGACATAGAACATCCGATCGCCGAGGAATTCGGCAGGTTCGGACTTCAACTCGTAGAAGCGGGGAACGTCGTTGATTCCGACCAGGGCAAAGGGATTCTTGGCCTGGTCGATGTCGAAAATGGAAACCACGCCGCCCTGGTATTTGATGAAGAGCGTATCGGACGAATCATAGTTCAGGCTCCCCCGCCCCTTGTAGATACCGGCCCGGTCGATCTGGTACGAGCCGTAGGGGGCCTTGTCGATGTCGAGGATCGCCTCGTTCATGGCCAGGTATTTCGAATTCCCCTTCTTGATCAGTTCCCGGTAGAAAGCCGTCATACCGACATGTTTGTCCGGATAGTTCTGCCGGATCCGGTAAAGCGCCGAAAGGAGCAGGTCTTCCGGATCCTGTGAACGGATCAGTGCGGGATTGAGCGAGAGCGAGACCGGCGTCAGGGAAATCTTCAGCGGATGGTCCGCATCCGTCCCTTCGAAATCGGAGAGCCGGCGCGTGACGGTCCCGTAGCCCAGGTGACTGATCGTCACCAGGGCGGAAGATGCCGTCCGGCTGTCGGCTTTCAGGGTGAAAACCCCTTCCGCATTGGAAACATTGGCTATGTGGGTACCGGCGAGTTCTACGGAAGCGTAGTGCAGCGGTTTTCCGGTGGCGCCATCGATCACCTTGCCGGCGATCTGCAGGAAGTCCGGCGTATCCTGCGCCAGGCAGCGCGGCAGCAGGAGCAGGAACGCAATGAGCAGTGTGGCGGTCCGTTTCATGTCTTCTGGTGTTTATACCTTCAAATATACGAAATTCTTTGCGTATCTTTGCCAAATAATTCGCGTGAAAATGGGAAGGAATAAAAAACCCTATCTTGAGAATATTTTGGTCGAATCCACGGCTGCGGAAGGCAACGGCCTGGCACACGTGGACGGGAAAGTCCTCTTCATCCGGGCCGGCATTCCGGGGGACGTCGTGGACGTACAGGTCAACAAAGTCCGGAGCGGCTATTCACAGGGCTACATTGCCCGGATGATTACGCCTTCCCCGCACCGGCTCGCGCCCTTCTGCGCTCATTTCGGGGACTGCGGCGGCTGTACCTGGCAGACGCTTCCCTATCCCACGCAGATTGCCTTCAAACAGCAGCAGGTCGTGGACCAGCTCACCCGTATCGGCCATCTGGAGATTCCGGAAGTCTCCCCCATCCTGGGTTCCGTGAAAACCGACCACTATCGCAACAAACTGGAATATACCTTTTCAAACCACCGCTGGCTGCTCGCCGGCGAAGACTGGAGCCAGCTCTCCGACGAAGACCGGCTGGGCCTGGGCTTCCACGTGAGCGGTTTCTTCGACAAGGTGCTCGATATCCGGGAATGTCATCTGCAGCGCGAACCGTCCAATGCCATCCGCCTCTTCATCAAGCAATACGCGATCAAACACGGGCTGAGTTTCTATGATCTGCGCGAGAACCAGGGCTTCCTGCGGACGATGGTTGTCCGCACGACTTCCACCGGGGAAAATATGCTGGTCCTCTGTTTCGGCGGCCAGGCACAGGGCGATGAGGCCCGTCCTGCCCGCGAAGCGCTGCTGGAGGCCGTCAAGAACCGTTTTCCGGAGATCACTTCGTTCTATTACGTGATCAATCCCAAAGGAAACGACAATTTCAGCGACCTGCCCTGCACGCTTTACTGCGGCGCGGAAGCCGTCTATGAACAGATGGAGGACCTGCGTTTCAAGATCGGGCCCAAATCCTTCTACCAGACCAATTCGGAACAGGCCTACCGCCTGTATTCGGTCGTGCGGGATTTCGTCCGGGAAGGCATCGACGAAAACGGCCCCAAACCCGTCATCTACGACCTGTACACCGGAACCGGCACCATCGCGCTCTTCCTTTCAGCCCTGGCCCGCAAGGTCGTCGGCATCGAGTATGTGCCCGAAGCCATCGAAGACGCGAAAGTGAATGCCCGGGAAAACGGCATCACCAACACCGCGTTTTTTGCAGGAGATATGAAAGACGTCCTGCAGGCTGAATTCATTGCAGAAAACGGACAGCCCGACATCGTCGTGCTCGACCCGCCCCGCGCCGGCATCCATCCTTCCGTGGCGAATGTCCTGCTGGCCTGTGCGCCGAAGCGCATGGTCTATGTCAGCTGCAATCCGGCCACCCAGGCGCGCGACCTCGCCGTATTCGCCGACCGCTACGACATCGTTCACGTGCAGCCCGTGGACATGTTTCCACATACTGTCCATGTAGAGAATGTCGTCTCCTTGGTTCGGAGATAGGTCTCTCCAGAACCGTCTCGCTACGCTCGACCCCTCCCAAGCAAGCTTGGGCCCCTCCCTCTTACAGTGCCGAGGGTGGCATGGGTTCTGGAGAGACCTATCTCCGAACCGGACCCATTCTCTTTGTATGCCAGAGGGAGAACCAGATGATGGCGGCTATGACGGCGGCAAAGCCGATGGCATAGGACACATAGAGGTTCAGGCCCAGTGAATTGGGTGAAAATACGAAGAAGGTCGTGCAGACCCAGGTCATAAAGAGCGCCGGGACCAGCGTAATGAGGTAGGCTTTCTTTTCCAGCGCCAGATAAACCGTGACCGTCCAGAGCGTAAAGACCGACAGTGCCTGATTGGACCAGCCGAACCAGCCCCAGAGTTTCTCAAAGCCCGACGCGTCATTCATCTGCCACATCAGCAGCGCGAACACGGCCGCAAAAAGCGGAATGCAGATATACAGGCGCTTGCGGACGCTCTTCTGTTCGAGTTTCAGGAAATCCGCGATGATCAGGCGGGCGCTGCGCAGGGCGGTATCGCCACTGGTGATCGGCGCTGCGACCACGCCCAGCAGGGCCAGGATGCCGCCAAACACGCCGAGCCATTCGCGGCAGACGAGATTGACGATCGAAGGGGCGTCGCCGATGGCTTCCGCCCCGCCCGGAATCAGCTGGAAAGCAGGCTCCGGTTTCCCATAGAAGAAATAGCTGGCAACCGTCGCCCAGATCAGCGCCACGGCACCTTCCGTGATCATGGCACCGTAAAAGATGGGGCGTCCCATCTTCTCGTGCTTCATGCAACGGGCCATCAGCGGGCTCTGCGTGGCGTGGAAGCCGCTGATGGCGCCGCAGGCGATGGAAATGAACAGGCAGGGAAAGATCGGATTCTGGGTGAGCGCCCCGCCCGGGGTGTTGCGAAGCCCCTCCCACACTTCCGGAATGTCCGGGAATTTGACAAAGAGGACCACCATCAGCGCGACGGCCATGAAAATCAGGGCAAAGGCGAAAAGCGGATAGATGCGGCCGATGATTTTGTCGACCGGCAGCATCGTGGCGATGATATAGTAGATGAATACGATGGCGATCCAGAAACTGTAACGTCCCAGATGCTCGACCGCGAAGGCGGGTTCCCAGATGCCGCCCAGAATCTTGGCCGGGCTGAATACGAACACGGCGCCGACCATCATCAGCAGGAATATCGAGAAGATGAGCATCACCGTTTTCGTGGTCTTGCCCAGGTACGTACCGATCAGGTCAGGCAGATTGGCGCCGCCGTGCCGGACGGACAGCATCCCCGACAGATAGTCGTGCACCGCACCGGCGAAAATGCAGCCGAATACAATCCACAGATACGCCGCCGGACCGAACTTGGCTCCCATGATGGCGCCGAAGATCGGCCCCGTACCGGCAATGTTCAGGAATTGGATCATGAAAATTTTCCACGGAGGCAGCACGGTGAAGTCCACGCCGTCGGCTTTGGCCACGGCCGGCGTAGGCCGGTCGTCCGGTCCGAAAACCCGTTCCACAAAACGTCCGTAGAAGAAATAGCCGGCTACCAGGGCCAGCAGGGCCAGGATGAATGAAATCATACGCAAGGATTTATCTTACAAATTTAATGATTCTGCGGGGGAAATTCCCTATTTTTGCAAAAAAATAATAATTCGATGCCGTCTCACTTCGACAACACCATCTGTGCACCGTCCACCGCCAGCGGCGGGGCTGTCGCCATTATCCGCGTAAGCGGCTGGAACGCCATCAAGTACACAGACCGCATCTTCAAGGGGCGGACGGCGCTGTCACAGGCGGCGGGCTATTCCCTCCATTATGGCGAAATCCGGGGCCATGACGGCCGCCTGCTCGACGAAGTGATCGTTTCCGTATTTCGCGCCCCGCACTCCTATACGGGTGAGAATGCCGTCGAAATCGCCTGCCACGGATCGGATTACATCGTCTCCCGGATCCTCGCGCTGCTGATGGAGGGCGGGGCGAAAATGGCCGCACCGGGCGAATTCACCCAGCGTGCCTTCCTGCACGGGAAGATGGACCTCTCCCAGGCAGAGGCCGTGGCGGACCTGATTGCCGCGCAGACCGCCGCCGCACACCGGGTCGCTTTGCAGCAGCTCAAAGGCGGCTTCAGCCGGGAGCTCGCGCACATGCGGGAAGAACTCCTCCACCTGGCCTCCCTGATGGAGCTCGAGCTCGATTTCAGTGAAGAAGAAGTCGAGTTCGCAGACCGCACCCAGTTGCGTGAACTGGTGGGAAAAGTCCTGGCCCACTGCGAGGAATTGATCTCAAGCTTTAAATTAGGTAACGCTGTTAAAAACGGTGTTCCTGTGGCGATTGTCGGAAATACAAATGCAGGAAAAAGCACGCTGCTCAACGCCTTGCTCGGCGAAGAACGCGCCATCGTTTCCGACATTCCGGGAACGACGCGGGACACGGTCGAAGAATGTTACAATCTTGGCGGCGTCCTCTTCCGTTTCATCGATACGGCCGGTCTGCGGGAAAGCGATGACAGCATCGAACGCCTGGGCATTGAACGCTCCTACGGCAAACTCGCTGCCGCGCAGCTGGTGCTGGCGGTTCTCGACTTGACGGCGCCCCTGTCGGAGATCCGGACCAGCGCTGAGGATATTGCCGGACGCATCACGGACGGACAGCATCTGATCTTCCTGCTGAACAAGGCGGACGCAGTCCCCGTCGAAACAAGTGCAGAAGTCCGGCGGGCGCTCTCCCCGCTCCTTGCGGAACACGGCAAGCGGTTCTACATCGTTTCAGCCCGCGAAGGAATCGGACTCGAAGACCTCCGCCACGCCATTGTCAGCAACTGGCAGGACGCCGGCGCCACGGCAGAGACCACCCTCGTAACGAACACCCGCCACGTGGAGGCCCTCAAAAACGCCGCAGAGGCCCTCCGCCGCGTCCAGGACGGACTCGATTCCATCCCCACCGACCTCCTCGCCCAGGACCTCCGCGACGCCCTCCGCCACCTCGGCACCATCACCGGCGAAATCTCCACCGACGAGATTCTCGGCACTATTTTTTCAAGGTTTTGCATCGGAAAATGACGGCCCTCCCAGAGCCAAAAAGTCCACAAAGATTCAATAACATATTTCTTTGATTTTCAGCGACTTAAACAAGACGCTGAACTTTTTTCATCTTTTTGTTGTTTATCGATTTTTTGTTTATTTTTGTACCACATTTGGACCATCCGTGGTACAAGCACAAATGAAAATTTGCGAGTTGTGCAGGATTTTACAAACTTTTACAACTTCCGGCGGCCTTACCTCCAAATCCGCCAAGATGGCTCTCCCAAACGAGCCACCGCACAAAATATCGGAGGAAAATGCAGAAATCGATGGAGATCAAAGAGAGAACGTGCATCATCTGTGGGAAGAGCTTCGTCCCCTACACCTCCAGCCAAGTCTACTGCTCCCCAGCATGCAGTACACTTGGAGGGGACCGCTCTGAGCGAGAGAACCGCCGGTACCAGGCAGCTCTCGCAGAGACAGCTGGAGCCCGCACCAAACTCGAAAACAAGCAGCAGATCTCCATCTCTGATGCGGCCCGCCTGCTGAACGTCAGCCGCCCCACCATCTACAAACTCATAGACGAAGGTACCCTCTCCCCCATCCGCATCAGTGCCCGCGTCATCCGGATCCCGAGAGAGCAGCTGCAGCACCTCATCCCAGAAAGCAAGACCAACTCCGGGCAAGTCCCAGACAAAGTGATATCCAAAGATGAAGCTCTCTCGCGGTACGGCATCTCCGAAACCTGGCTCTATCGCAAGACCAAGGCCCTCGGCATCCGTTCCACCATTGTAGGAGGCAAAGCCTACTTCCCCAAGAAGGACCTGGACCGCCTCTTCCCTCCCCAATCCTGCTACGACAGGAAGAGATGGATCACGCTCGAAGACCTTGAACGCACCGAAGGTCTTTCCGAGAAACGAATTCTAACCATAGCCGCAGAGCATGAAATCACCCGAGAGAAAGTTGGACGCTTGCTTCTCCTATCGCTCCCTGAGTGGAAAAAGGCCCGCGAGCTCATCAGCAAACTCTCCCGCTACTACATGACCAGGGAGCAAGCCACCAGCCACTATCACATAGGCAATATCCGTTTCTACGACGGCGTTCACGGTGCAGGACTGACGCCAGTGAAAAGTGGTCACTATGCGTACTATAAGATAACTGATTTAGACAAACTCTTCAAGAACAAGGAGCCCAACATTCCCAAAGAAATCCGGCGCGACTACGTCCGGAGCTGCGATGTGACCAAGAAGTATCACATCGGCATGAAGCGCTTTCTCGATGAGACGAAAGCAGCTAACGTGACTAAGGTCAGAACTGAAGGCAAACAGGTCTGGTACAAGAAAGATGAACTGGACAAACTCTTCAAAAAGCTTTAAGCCATGTCAGCAACAAAAGTAAAACTCAGAAAGCGGACACTGCCAAGCGGGAAGATTACCTTGTATCTGGACTTCTACCCGCCTGTGCGGAATCCCAAGACGCTCGAACTCTCGAGACGGGAGTACCTGGGCATCTACCTCAAGTCTAACCCGCGCACCATACAGGACCGGGAGGACAACGCGGAGAAGATCCGGATTGCGGAAGGCATCCGCGCCACGCGCGAGATCTCCATCCTCAACCATCAGTTCGGCTTCATTGACCGTAGCACGCCCAAAATGGACTTTCTCGCCTGGTACCGCAGCCAGGTGGAGAAGAACAACAAGAACTGGGCATTCGCCTACAACTACTTCTACCAGTACGTCGACGGCCACTGCACCATGGGAGACATCACCCTCGAACTCTGCAAAGGATTCCGGGAATACCTCCTCTCCGCCAAGCTCATCAAGAACGAGAAGAAGCAGCTTAACCAGAACTCCGCATCCGGATACTGGTCCACCTTCAGGGCCCTGCTGGCCATCGCCTATCGGGAGCACTACATCAAAGAGAACGTCAACGAATACCTGGAGGGCATCTCCGACGTCGAAACCCGTCGCGAATACCTCACCCTTGAAGAGCTCCGCGACCTGGCCGACACGCCTTGCGAGATTCCGGTACTTAAAGCCGCATCCCTGTTCAGCTGCCTCACCGGCCTCCGTATCAGCGATATCCTTGCTCTCCGCTGGGAGAATGTCGAGCAGTACCCGGATGGCGGCGCCTGCCTCCGTCTGAAGACCGAGAAGACCGATACCGAGACTACCCTGCCCATCTCTGCCGAAGCCCTGGAGCTTTGCGGAAAACGCGGCAAAGGACTCGTCTTCAAAGGCCTCGACCGGCAGATGACCCGCCAGCCGCTCAAGGACTGGCTCGAGGATGCCGGCATCGGCAAGCACATCACTTTCCACTGCTTCCGGCACACTAACGCCACTCTCCTGCTGGACAGCGGCACCGACATCTACACCGTATCCAAGATGCTCACCCACCGCAACGTGGCCACCACCCAGATCTATACCGAAGTGATGGACAAGAACAAGCGGAAGGCAGCAGAAAGTCTCACCATCAAGAAGAAATAGCGCTATGATACCTCGTCACTACATTGCCCTGGACAAGGAGAATGTAGAGGAGCATATCACAGACAAACGCAAACTCTTCCTCTATGAGACCCTTGCCACTATGAGCGACCTGCTGGTCCAGGCCGAAAAGACCCTCCTTGAAGAAGGAATCGAGCAGCGATGCACGACACAGCCGGGAACCACCCCGGAAACATCCACCGCATACCGTTCCGCGCAGCCGGTTTTCACGGACGATACAGACAGCTCCCGTACCCAGAAAGTCACGACCGAAGTTCTTCATCAATTGCTTCGCAGCGCCGGAGTCGGGCACGACGGACAGGACTACAATCTCACCGACGTAGCCCGCCTGATCCACTACCTCACCGGCTACTCCTACAACACCATCCGGCAGTATCTGTCAAGCGGCAGCATTTCCAAGTCAAACCACGCCGAGATACAGCAGGCTACGGAAATGCTCAAGAAATTAAACCTATCAATAACAATCAAATAAACGAAATAACTTGAAGTAGTAAGCCCAGTAGTAACGGGTTACAGCGCCCCTTACACCCTTTGTTTTTGTACACCTTTGTTCTGCCGGACGGAGGTGTACTTCTTTATAGTTCCTGACCGCCCGGGTAACCTTTAAAATTCACATCAAATGGAAAGCACCGACACACCGACCCGCCCCGCGCTCACCTTTGAGGAAATGCCCCAGGCCGTCTCCTCCATCCTCGACCGCCTCGACGGCATCACCACCCTCATCAACGACAAGTTCGAGAGGCTCACTCCCAAGAAAGAGGACAAAGAATGGATGGACATCAACGAACTCTGCGAATACCTGCCCGAAAAGCCAGCCAAGGCCACCGTTTATGGCTGGGTATGCGCCCGGACAATCCCCTACACCAAATCCTCCAAGAAACTCTCCTTCAGCAAAGAAGCGATTGACCGTTGGCAGCAACAGCGCCAGCGCAGATCCGCGGAAGACATACGCGACATCGCCGACGATTACGTCAACTCAAAGAAGATGTAACGGCCTATGCTCCCCAAGGACCGCCATCTCACCCGCGAAAACGTCATCCGCGGCACCCACTACGGCACCACCGTCTACACCCACATCCTCCGGAGCTTCTACCCGGACGAGACGCTGATGTACGTAAAGGGAGAAGAATGCGGCTGGGTCAAGAATCCCTGGGACAACTCCCGCCAGAGCCTCCACATCTGGATGGAGAAGATTCCCAACGGCACACGGCTCCCAGACCGCATCGGCCGGCATCACGACTCCTCCGGACACATCCCCGACGGCACGTTCCTGGACTTCGCTGAGATGTACTACAAAAAATCCGGAGACGAACTCCTGCAGATAATCAACCAGGAACTCTACCTTCACCTTGGTGAAGAGCCCAAGCAAGGCCTTCTCTTCCAGACACCCTTCACCGAGGAACCCCATTTCTCCTTCTACAAAGCGCCCATCCGCAACACCATCCCGTACAAGCAGATCACCCTGCAGGACGCCTACAACTACATCACCGGCAGCTACGCCAAGAACCGCACCCTGGACCTCCGGAGCATCAAGGACGAAAGGAAAGCGCGCGCGTTCAAAGCAGACCGCTTTGACTACTGCACCTTCTCCGGCACCTTCAATGCCCGCAAAGAAGACAAGCTCATCAAACATAGCGGCCTCCTCTGCCTGGACTTCGACCACGTACAGCACCTTGAAGACTTCTTCCAGGCCCTTAAAGCCGACCAGCAGCTCAAGACCCGCCTCCTCTTCCGCAGCCCCTCCGGCGACGGCCTCAAATGGATCGTGGAAATCGATCTGTCCAAGTGCGGCCACGCCGAATGGTTCCGCGCAGTGGCCAACTACGTCTTCAAGACCTACCGCGTTCCCGTAGACCAATCAGGCAAAGACATCTGCCGCGCCTGCTTCCTCCCTTGGGACCCGAAAGCATACCTCTACGATGAACAGTGAATTCAACCCCGCCGACTGGCAAGACGACCTTCCGGAAGCCTTCTGCGAGCCTGAAAAGCCCAAAGAGCGCAATCCGCTGACCGTGGCGCCCACCAACAGCAGCTGGACCTCCTCCCTGGAAGAACAGATTGAGGAGATTACCCGCCGCATAGAGGCAACCGGCACTGACATCACGGCTACCTACGCAGACTGGCTCCGTCTCGGCTTTGCCCTCGTTGAGGCCCTGGGCGAAGGCGGCAGATCATACTTTCACCGTCTCAGCCGTTTCTACCCCAATTATCACGCCCAGGAGGCCGACACCCAGTACAACAATTGCCTTAAGGCCCGCGGCCACGGAGTCACGCCCAAAAGCTTCTTCCAGCTGGCCAAAGAGAACGGCATCAACGTCAGCATCAAGACCCCGAAACCCGACAAACCACTTCCATCAACTGATGGAACTGATGGAAATGCGGCTTTGATGGAAACGCCAGGCCCCGAACCGATGCCAACCTTCTCTCAGGAACTCTACGGCCACTTGCCGGATCTCCTCGAAGCCGTAGTCCGCCAGGCCAACTCCGACGAAGATGCCGACGTCCTCCTCCTGGGCTCCATCGTCTCCTTCTCCAGCTGTCTCCCCAAGATCTTCGGCGTCTACGGCGGCCGTCAGGTCTTTCCCAACCTCTTCCTCTTCGTCACGGCACCCGCATCCGCCGGCAAAGGCAGACTCTCACTCTGCAGGCGTCTCGTCCAGCCCATACACGACCAGCTGCGCAACACCTACAAGGCCGAGATGGACGAATACCGCATCCAGAAGGCCCGCTACGAGCACGACAAGAAGAAAGACTATGCTGCAGAACCTCCGGAGGAACCACCCCTCAGGATGCTCATCATCCCGGCCAACAGCTCCGCCACCTCCGTCTATCAGATCCTCTCCGATAACGGAGGCAACGCCTTGATGTTCGAGACCGAAGGCGACACGCTGGCCAACGTCTTCGCCTCCGACTACGGCAACTTCTCCGACGGTTTCCGAAAGGCATTCCACCACGAGCCCATCTCCTATACACGCCGCAAGGACAGAGAATTCGTAGAACTCCTTCGCCCTCGCCTCTCCACCGTCCTCTCCGGCACGCCCCGCCAGATCTCCGCCCTCATACCGGATGCAGAGAACGGCCTCTTCTCCCGCTTCATCTTCTACTACATCAACTTCAAGCTGGAGTGGCTCGACGTATTTGCACGCATCGACGGATCCACACTCGACGAAATCTTTGACGACATCGGCTGGGCCTTCGCCCACGTCTACCAGGACCTTGAAGGAATGCCCGAAATGGAATTCCAGTTCACCCTGGACCAGCAGCACGCCTTCAACGACTACTACACCTCTCTGCAGGCCGAGCTCCACAGCCTCTTTGGCGATGATATCATAGCAAGCGTCCGGCGCTTGGGTCTGATTACCTTCCGCATCGCAATGGTCCTTACAGCCCTACGCTGCCACGACACCGGAGAACTGAACTCCACCCTCCTCTGCGATGACGAAGACTTCGCCTCCTCGATGGCCATCGCCCGTGTCCTCATCAAGCACACCATCCGCGTGTACCAGGAACTCTCCAGTGCCGAGCTCTCCAAGCCCGCTGCAGAAGGTACCAAGCGCAAAGAACAGTTTCTGGCCAGCCTTCCCGGAATGTTCACAACACAGGCCTTCAAGGAGCTGGCCACCCGCCTCCACATCCCCGAGCCCACCGCTGAGCGCTACATCGGCGAATGGTGCAAGAAAGGCGTTCTCACCCGCATCAAACAGGGCTACTATGAGCGCAACGACAGACCAACCGAAAACCCACCTAAAACACCTTAACAATGAAGATCCTTATCGACAATGGCCACGGGGTCAATACCCCCGGCAAATGCTCTCCGGACGGCGTTTTCCGGGAGTACAAATACACACGTGAAATCGCGGCCGCAGTAGTCCAGCACCTTGGCTACCGTGGCTTCGATGCCGCCCTGGTCACACCGGAAGAATACGACGTCTCACTCCGGGCGCGCACCGAGCGCGTGAACACCTGGTGCCGGCAGCTGGGCAAACGCAATGTCTGCCTGGTATCCATCCACACCAATGCTGCCGGCAATGGCAAGCAATGGATGAACGCCCGCGGCTGGACCTGCTACACCTCCCGTGGCCAGACGGCCGGCGACCATCTGGCCGATTGCCTCTACCGTGCCGCTGCACTTTGGCTTCCCGGGCACAAGCTCCGGAAGGACTACTCCGACGGAGATCCCGATTGGGAGAGCGACTTCTACATCCTGAAGAATACCCTCTGTGGTGCTGCCTTGACGGAGAATCTCTTCCACGACAACTCCGATGACTGCCTTTTTCTGGAATCCGACGAAGGCCGCCGGGCCATCGTCGCCTTGCACGTTGAGGGGATTGTCAATTATGTGCTGAAACGGTATTGATGTTGTCATCCTGAGCCTGTCGAAGGATCTCCATCAAACCCTCACTTCCATCAGTTCCCGCAATTGATGGAAGTTTTTGTTTCATAAACCCCCATTCTGTCAACTTCCACATGACATTTTGGGGGATACTTCCTTTTTCTTATGGTTGTTTCGATATATTTCATTAAATTTGCGTTTACAGCAAATAAATCATCCTGATGAATCAAGACATTAATCGGCTTAAGGTCGTCCTAGCCGATAAAAAGCGTACCAACAAGTGGCTCGCGGAGCAACTTGGTAAAGACCCTGCTACGGTCTCAAAATGGTGTACTAACAAGGCTCAGCCCAATTTGGAGACTCTTATCCAGATTGCTGCTCTCCTGGAGGTTGATGTCAAAGACCTCTTACGTTCAACTCTTTAACTGCCTCAGCTATGGATATTTTAAATCTTTACGACAAGTTGAAAGGCAGTTACAAAGACTACCTGGAGAGCTTCGTTACCATCAAGGATAAACGCATCGAGGAAAAAGTCCACGATGCTATCGCCAACGAGACCCTTTGGCCGGATGCCCTCATCCAGTTTAATCCGAATTACGAAAAAGGCCTTTCCATCAGTGAAATGATAGACAACGGTTTACCAATCAAACCAGAACTGTCATTTTTCTTTGAGAATTCCTTCTACAAACACCAGCAGGAAGCAATTGAACTAGGATGTCGTGATAAAGAATTTATTGTCACATCAGGAACTGGTTCTGGGAAGTCCAGGACCTTCATGGCAACCATCTTCAATTATATTCTGCGTAATCCGGAACATTATAAGGACAAAACGGTGGCCATCATTGTCTATCCGATGAATGCCCTTATCAATTCCCAGTGGGAAGAGCTCAACAAATACAAGAACGCATACGAGGAAAAATCCGGCGGCAAACCTTGCCCCTTCACTTTTGACAAATACACTGGTCAGGAAGATGAGATGGCAAGAGCCAGAATCCAGCAGACCCCTCCCAACATTATTCTCACGAACTACATGATGTTGGAACTCCTGATGACCCGCGCTGGAAAGGAAGAAGGACTCAGAAAGTGCTTCCTCTCTAACCTCCATTTCCTGGTATTTGATGAGTTGCACACCTATCGTGGAATGCAAGGTAGTGATGTTTCCTTCCTGATACGGCGTATAAAATCTCAGGCAGCAGGGAAAGTCCTCTGCTTCGGAACCTCCGCAACTATGGTTTCTGACGAAAGTCTCTCGCGTCATCAGCAGAGACAAAAAGTCGCCGAAGTCGCTTCCTGCATTTTCGGGAGCACGTTCACTCCGGAGCAGGTTATTGATGAGACGCTGGCTGTAGGCCTGGATGGTAATTATACTACATCGCAGTTGACAAATGCAGTCAGGTCCAGAATTCCGGACAGCATTTCTGTAGACCAGCTCCGTCACCTGCCGACCGTTCTCTGGCTAGAACAGAATGTCGCACTGGATTTTGACCGTGCCGAGAATAAGTATCATCGCGGTAATCCTATCTCGATAGAGAAAATTGCAAAGAAGCTTTCCCTTGTGGTTGATTTGCCGGCAGAAACCTGCCACGGCCACATTATGCAGATCCTCAACCTCTGCAACAAATTCAATGTTGAGGAGGGCACGAACCTTCTTCCATACAAGATTCACCAGTTCATTCCGCAGACCGGCAATGTCTACACTACACTGGGCACTCCTGCCACCAGGATGATAACTGTTGAGGAAAAGCTCTACTGCGATGAGCTCTCCACCGGCGAGAACAAGGTGATGTACTACCCTGTTGTTTTCAGCCGCCTCAGTGGCCACGAGTTCTATGTTGTCCGCCTTGACGAGGAAGAATGCAGGATTCTCCCCCGTAGTTTCGATGGGCGTCTGCTAACCGAAGATGAGTCCAACCTCAGCGATGGATACATTCTGATTCCCCATGCTGGCGAGAGCATCGAAGACTATAAGGTTTCTGCAGATTCGGAAGATATCCCTGAAGAGTGGACCACCGTTTCTCGCGGCGTCCGCCTCGTGAAAGGGCCGCATCAAAACAAACTACCCCGCAGTATATACTTCACGCAGGATGGCCATTATACCGAATCACAGCCAGGCTCTGGTGAGGGTTACATAGAAGGTTTGTTCATCAACGCGCCGATGGCCTTCGATCCTTCCTCTCGCGCAGTTTATAAAGGAAAACAATCAGAATGGTCAAAGCTGGCCAAGATAGGCGGCGAAGGTCGAAGCACCGCTACAACTGTTCTCTCATACGAAAACATAATGCAGATGGCCGCCTCCGGCGTAGAGCAGAAAGACCGGAAGGTGATGACCTTCGTCGATGCCCGTCAGGATGCCGCCCTCCAGTCCGGTCACTTCAACGATTTCATTCGGATAGGTAAAATTCGGTCTGCCATTTGGAAAGCTCTTAAAGAATCCACAGCCCCCATCGATAGTTCCAATGTCGCCCGTCTTGTGTTCGAGCATCTGGGGCTCAGGTTTGATGAGTATTCTTTGAATCCTGGTTATACAGGCCGCCGTGCAGAAGAAGTGCGGGATTTGATGGTCAAGTTCCTCTCGACAATCATCTATGATGACCTTGCCGGAAACTGGAGTGTCATTATGCCCAACCTTGAGGACTGTGCCCTTTTGAACATATCCTACAAGTATCTTCACGATGAGATTTTCGGCGAGAATGGTGCCGAGCGGCTCTACGATATCGACCAACTGGACGGTCTATCAGATGAACAGAAAGAAGAATTCCTTACCCAGATCTTCGACTTTTTCCGCCACAAACTGTGCATCCGCACTCCGGACCGGACCGAGCGTTCCGTTAAAGATCTGGCCGATACTGTAAGACACACACTGAAGAATCCCTGGTCTCTGGACGAAAGCGATGAAATTGACTCGGCGCACGCGCTCTTTGTGGAGAAACCCAGCAGAAGGAATCTTCATAACCTCGAAAGTGGTGGCTATACGAGCAAATTAGCGACCTTCATAAAAGACTATCTGTCTCGAAATGCCGGCATAATATTCAATTCCAAGGAAGAGTACGTCAACTACGTAACTGGGCTCTTTGCCAGCCTTCAGAACTACCTTGTTGAGGAGAATGGCCTGTACCAACTGGATTACGGCGCCATCCTCTGGGAGCCCGGAGATGGAGAACACCGCCGTCGTGACCAGATTCGTATCAGGACTCTCAGTTCAGACGACAGGCTCATTCAGAAGCCTAACTCCTATTTCCAGAACTTCTATATGAATATTCCTGCCGGCACCGTTACCCTTGAAGCCAAAGACCACACCGGCCAGGTGCCCAAGGTGGAGCGCGAACTTCGAGAGAAACAGTTCCGGGAAGGAGAATTCCCTATCCTGTATTGCTCCCCGACAATGGAGTTGGGTATCGATATCAAAGACCTCTCGGTTGTCGGTATGAGAAACGTCCCGCCCACACCTGCTAATTATACGCAGCGTGCAGGCCGTGCCGGTCGTAGTGGACAGGCGGCATTGATTTACACCTATTGCCGCCCTCGCAACTCACACGAGAACTACTACCTGCATAATCCGCAGAAGATGGTCAAAGGTGACGTGAAAGCGCCCAGAATGGAACTTGTGAATGAAGACCTGTTCCGTACCCACCTCCACTCCACTATCCTATCCATCTGCCCTATCCCGCAGTTGTCTGATGGTATTTCGGCACTGGTAAACTACTCCGACATCAACAATATCACGCTTTTGGATGAAGTTCGTATTCACCTCCAGCTTTCTCCGGAACGCAAGGCTGAAGTCAAAGAGATTTTCACCAGGATTATCTCGGACACTTTCCTCCAGAACAGGATCCTGAGTGAGCATCCCAACTGGTTCTCTGAGGCCTGGATGGATAAGGTTATCAATGCATACGAGCACGATTTTGACAAAGCGTTGAACCGTTGGCGTGCGCTCTATAAAATGGCGCAGACGCAGATTGAAGAAGCCAGCGCCATCATCAACAACCGTGTCTATGGCGAGAACTCCCAGGAAAAACGCGATGCCCACGTCAAGCAGATTCGTGGAGAAAATCAGCGCGATATGCTTCTCGGAGTAAACCAGGGCCGAAACAAGGAAGAGAACGAATTCTATCCTTACCGCTACCTGGCCAGTGAAGGTTTCCTTCCCGGGTACAACTTTACAAAACTTCCGCTGCGCTCCATCCTGCAGTACGCAAACGACAATGTCGAGTACCTCAGCCGTCCGCGTGCTCTGGCACTCAGCGAATTCGGTCCCCAGAATATCATCTACGACAACGGAAGCAAGTTCCGCGTATCCAAGATGATGATCCAGGCAGAGCTTGTTCCCCACAGATTCTTCTTCAATCCAAAGACCGGAGTGGTCTACAAGGATCAGGAGAATGCCACCCACCATACCGACATCATTACGGGCGAGACACTCGACAGCATTGTCCAGTTGATTCCTGGTTTCTGTATTGAAGCACAGGACATGATGGCCACGGAGACCGAGAAGATTACCTGCCGCGAAGAAGAGCGGAATCGCAAGTTCTACGTCACAAAATCTTTCTTCTCTTCTGATGACCCTCGTGCCATCCGTAAGTGTGAACTGATCTCTGGAGACCAGCACTTGGCCAACATCAGTCATATACCAGCCTGCCGCATTACGTACATACTTGAGTCCAGCAACGACGATAATGGTAACGGCTTCGCGCTTGACACAAAGACCGGTGACTGGGTAAGCGGTGAACGTCTCAATCGCATCCGTCAGGAAGCGGAGAACCATCCCGAAGAAGCCGGCCGCATCAAGTTTGTCAAACTCTTCACAGAGGTAACGGCCAACGCCATCTACGTGCAGCCGCTACAAGCCTTGATGCTTACAGACAAGGATGCCGTCCGAACTTTCCTTTACGCCTTCAAGCAAGCCATAGAGGATGTGTTCCAGATAGAGAGCAGTGAGTTGGGAGCAGACGTAATGGGCGAACAGGGTGTTCCGAATCTTTTCATCTATGAAAATGCCCAGGGCTCTCTCGGCGTCCTCTCCAGACTGGTTGACGAGCCTGAATCTTACCGTGCCGTTGTGAATCGTGCATACGAAATATGCTACGATACGCTCGACCCGCTCTCTCCGGAAGAAGTCGGCAACCTGACTCCTGCCGATTACACCAATCTGCTCAACTACTATAACCAGCCATTCCACCCTGTCATCGATATCCGCAGGATTTATAACGCCCTTCAGATTATGCGCGAGGCTAAGGTTGAGGTCCGGAGTGCTGGCCAGACGCTCTCCTACGATGAGCTTTACGACAAGTTAGAGGCGGAACGCGATCACAACAGCTCCACAGAATACGAATTCCTCAAATACCTTCACGACCATCGTCTCAGGCTCCCTGACATAGCCCAGCCCATGTTCCCTGGTGAATACTACGTCCAGCCGGACTTCCAATACGGAGACCGCATTGTAGTCTTCTGCGACGGCACGCCGCACGATCGTCCGGAGGTTCAGGAAGACGATAGGAACAAGCGTGAAGTGCTTCGAAATGCTGGGTATGTAGTCCTTGCCTGGCACTATGCTACCCCGCTGGAGCAGTTTATTAGTGAGCACTCAGATATCTTCACACCGGTAAACTAATAAGACATGGAATACAAAACCGGAACACTGGTTGAATTCAGGTCTCGTCCTTGGGTTGTCCAACAGTCCAATGACGACAATCTGCTAATCATTAAGCCTCTCGGCGGAACGGACGCCGAGACGGTGGGTATTTACCTGCCCCTATATGGTGACCAGTTGACCATCAAGTCCTACAATTTCCGCAAGCCTTCAGTAGAGGACCTCTCCAAAGGATATCAATCGGCAGCTCGTACACTCTACGATGCCTGCCGGCTTTCCTTTAGGGATATTGCCGGGCCATTCCAGTGCCTGGGCCGACTTTCGTTCGAGCCACGTCCTTACCAGATGGTACCACTTATCCTTGCACTTAAACAAGAAAGAATCCGGCTGCTCATCTCTGATGACGTTGGTATCGGTAAAACCCTTGAGTCACTTCTCATAGCAAAGGAGCTTCTGGACCGGCACGAGATCAACCGTTTTGCAGTTGTTTGTCTCCCCCACTTGTGCGAACAGTGGCAGAACGAAATTAAAGACAAATTCGGACTCGACGCTGAGATAATCCGCTCCAGTACCATAAGTCGACTAGAAAAGAAACTCCGTCCAGACCAGAACGTATTCCGTGATATTCCTTTCCAGGTTATCTCAGTGGACTACGTTAAGCAGAAAGAACGCATTGGGGTATTCCTTGAGCACTGCCCGGATTTTATCATCGTTGATGAGGTCCACACGTGCGCAAGACCAAAAGGCGCAAATATGTCCCAGCAGCAGCGTTACAACCTCCTGCATCGCCTCTCGATGAAAGAGAGCCAGCAACTGGTGATGCTTACCGCTACTCCTCATAGTGGCCAGAATGAAGAATTCCAATCCCTTCTAGGCCTGCTCAAACCCGAGTTCGAGACTTACGAGCTAGATACGCCAAAACAGCGTGAAGAGCTCTCCCATTACTTCGTCCAGCGTCGTCGTGCAGACATTTCTCAGTATCTGGGCAAAGAAATGGTCTTTCCGGAGCGTTTGCAACTGGATAACAATGAAGATTACTCTTTTGCGCCTGAGTACAGGAAGGTTCTGAACGATTTGATCGATTATATCAAAGAAGGCATCCAATCGGTACGGAATGCTGAAAAACGCAAGCAAAGATACGTCTACTGGGACCTCCTTGCATTGATGCGTGGTGTGATGTCCAGTCCTGACGCCGGCATCAGTATGCTGCAGAACAAGATTGCGAAGAACGAAGACGACTCTACTGTCAATGAGGGTGACGATACCGAAAAGGTATACACCTTCAATGACACACTGAAGGATATGCTCAACGCCGACGATATTGTTCCAGAAGCTTACGAAACCTCATCGCGTTCCGATAAAACGCGTTTCAAAGAGTTCATCGCCAGTCTTCAGCACATAAAGGATTCCGGGGCCGACAACAAGGTAAAGAAAGCGTTGGAGAATGTAGTCTTTGCCCTGGAGAGCAACATGAGCCCAATCGTCTTCTGCCAGTACATTCAAACGGCCGAATATGTTGGGAACTACATAGCAGAGAAGCTCGCATCCAACAGGAAGACAAAGGATGTCGTAGTGGGCACCATCACCAGCCGACTCTCTGACGAGGAGCGCAAGATGAAAATCGATGAGCTGGCCGCGAACGAACGACACGTTCTAGTATGCACGGACTGTCTCAGTGAAGGTGTCAACCTCCAGCAAGGATTCGATGCTATTATCCACTACGACCTTCCTTGGAACCCGAATCGAGTGGAGCAGCGTAATGGCCGTATCGACCGTTTTGGTCAGACCTCCCCGGCCGTCTGGGTCACCACCATGTACGCAGAGAACAATCCTGTTGACAATATTGTCCTCAATGTTCTATACAAGAAGCAAGACCAGATCAAGAAGAAACTCGGTGTCTATCTGCCCATTGCCGATAATGACGCCTCCCTGATGGAGAGCATTATGGAGCGAATCATGACAATCAACGCTCCGACGCAGACTGACTTCATGCAGTTGACACTCTTCGATATGGAAGATTTCTTCCCGGAGGAACAGAAAGAACGCGAGCTCCAACTTAAGCGCGTTGAGGAAAATGAGCGCTTGTCACACACATACTTTGCACACAACAACAAGCAGATGGATCCGACTCGCCTGACTGCTTCTCTGGAGGAAGCCAAGTCTGTAATCGGAGACATGAAGGATACCGAGCATTTTGTAATCAGCGAACTCCGTTTCGCAGGCGTGAATGTTAGGCGCGACAAGGAATTGTGTTATCGTTTCCAGCAGATGGAACTCCCACTCAACCTGCGCCACTACTTCCCTGTTTCCGGGTCTTCCGGAATAGTAAAGATATCTTTCGCCTCCCCCACTCCAAAGGGTTATATGTATATTGGTCGTAATCACGTCTTTGTAGAAGACCTGTCTCGCGGAGTTGTCAACGACACAATAAACGGTGGTCCTCTTGCTGCTTCCAGAGCTATGGTAATGCAGACGGCTGATATTTCCGTCAAAACCACGATTCTCCTGATGCGTGTACGTAGCGTCATCCGTGACAAGAAAGAAACTACGCGCGAGCTCGTTGGAGAAGAGATGATCTTCTTTGGATACCGTGGAAACATTGAGAATCACGATTTCCTTTCACAGGAAGACAGTAAACTTCTATTCCTGGCAGCCCAAGCCTCCGGCAACATAGATTCTCTCAGTCAGAGCGTCATATTCAACAATGAACTTCAATGGGCCCGGGATGAAGCCGGACTTAGACGTCATACGGACGATCTGGCTATGGAGCGCGCTAATCACCTGGTCAATGCTTTCACCGAATACAGGACCTATCTCAACGCGGCCGAGTATCAGGTCGTTGAGCCCGTCCTGCCAATGGATATGATTGCGGCCTACATCTTCCTTCCTAAAGCATAAGCACAATGGACTATACTAGTATACACGTTTACGGACACCTTCTCTCGGACGACATTCTGAACTCCATTGAGAGAGACAACACGCTCGTCGGAAACCGCGAGCAAGACTATGGTATCGATTCCCGCGTATCGCAGGCCATTGACTATGCTTGGAGCAGCCTTCGAAACGACTGGCGTTTCTTCAAAGAACGCTCCCTTCTCAACGACCCCTATGGCACCCGCCGTTCCAGGGATCTGATGGAGCGTTTACTTTCCAGCCTAGGCTACCAGCTGAACCGTCAGACCGCTTACATCACAATCAACGGGAAAGGCCACGACATCACATATCTTTGTGAATCTCTTGGCAACCTTCCGGTCATCGTCGTAGGTGATAGAACCGGAGATGCTGCAATTGATACGCTGGACAAATGTTCTCTCGACTTCAGGGCGAAGGGAGACCGGCAGCGCAAATCGCCTCACGCCACAATGCTAGAATACCTCAACAATACTGAAAACGTTTACGGCATTGTGGCCAATGGACAAACCATCCGTCTGATTCGCAACACCGGTCAGCTGGTCAAGCTTACCTATATCGAATTCGATCTCCGGCGGATGCTGGATGAGGATAAATACACCGAATTCTGTTTGCTCTACAGGCTACTCCACGCGTCTCGCTTCAGGGTTGTTGGCGACGATGCCTGCATCTTCGAGAACTGGTTCAATATGAGTATAGCCAGCGGAAATCGCATCCGCGACGGACTCTCCGATGCAGTCAAGAAAACGATGGAGATTATTGGGCAAGCTGCAGTACGGGGCCAAGGCACCGGCAATGACGCCCTAAGGCAAGCGATACTCGACAAAGAGCTATCTGCACATGAACTCAACAAAGAACTCATCCATTTCATATACCGGCTGCTCTTCTTATTTATCATTGAAGAACGCAACCTGGTTTATCAGATTCCGGACTCTTCCGATCCGGATTATGATCGTCTTTGCAAACTGCAGGACATCTACAAAAAATACTATGCTGCGTCTCGTTTCCGCAGCCAGTCTGAACTCCTTTATCTGCAAGATCGTCGGTATCAGGATCTTTGGCAGAGCCTTATGGACACCTTCCATCTTTTTGAGTCCTCTGGCTTCGGCGAAAAGCTCGGAATTAAGCCGCTTGGAGGTCTCCTATTCAATGATGACACACTCCACTACCTAAAGGCCTGTACCATCGATAATGAGCAGTTCTTGCAGGCTTTTCGGGCACTCAATGAATTCACGGATGAGAAGGGAAACCGAGTCAAGATCAACTACTCTTCTCTCGATGTGGAGGAATTTGGCTCCGTATACGAGGGCATCTTGGAAATGGAGCCTATCGTGACTTCAGCTGCAGACGCTACTTCCTGGGATTACGGCTATGTAGGTGGTCTGGACCGAAAGAGTACCAGCAGCTATTACACAAGGCCAGACTTGGTTCAGAGCCTTATCAGGACCACATTGGAACCTGTAATCAGGGAAATCGTTGCAAAACACCAGACTAGCGAAGAACAGGTGAAAGCACTCCTCGCAATGAAGGTCTGTGACGCTGCTTCAGGATCTGGACACATAGCTCTGGCTATGGCCAGAACCATTGCCTGGTATGTCTGTTCAATCCGCACCGGAGAAGACAACCCCGCATCCTTGGACTATCGGGAGGCACTCCGCGAAGTCATCCAGAAATGTGTGTACGCCGTGGACTTCAACCCGGATGCTGTTGAACTCTGCAAAGTGGTTCTCTGGATTGAAGGATACTGCGCCGGCATGCCGCTTTCCTTCCTGGATCACCACATCCGCTGCGGTAACTCTATTGTGGGTATTACTGATCTTGATGTCCTGTTAAAGGGAGTCCCTAAGGATGCTTTCAACGCAGAGGACAATGAGACCCTCAAACAAATCAGAAACCTCAACAACGAAGCCTTGAAGGAGCTGAAAGTTTTGGAAACCGGCGATGTCCGCGCAGTAGGTGCCACGCTCTTCAGTTCCGACTCGATGGTTGAGCGCATTGACTCTGAGCAGATTGGGCTTGCTACTAAGGTGAAAGAGATTACCGCCCTTCCGGAGGACACGCTTCTTGAAGAACTCACCAAACAGAAACGCTGGGAAGACCTGATGCAATCGCCACGTGTAGAATGCTTGCGGCGTGCTTGCGACATCTACACCTACGCTTTCTATAAGCAGTTTACACCGGATGATATGGCCTCCGCATTCAATTCATTCTCTGCGCCGCTCACCATACCATATACAAAGACCGTTTACAAGGCGCTTGAAGAAATCAAGCATCTGGACGAAAAGGACTCCGTCTTCCAACCACTTGACGGCAACTTCAAGAACGATGTCCTGGTGGCCGCGAAGAAGTATCGCTTCTTCCACTGGTGTGTCGAGTTCCCCGAGGTCTTTGCCAATGACGGCGGGTTTGATGTGATGTGTGGTAATCCGCCGTGGGATAAACTACAGATGGAAGACGATAAATGGTTTGTTGGAAAGGATTCAGATGTTGTGAATGCGGCAAATCAGGCGGCTCGAAATAGATTAATCTCAAAATTAGAGACAAGTAATCCTTCCTTGTTCGCTGAGTATATTGAAGCCAAAGAAGAGATCGCTTGCCAAAGTGGTTTTGTCAAGAATGGGGGGAGATTCGTTCTCGCTAATCATGGAAAGATTGAGCTCTCATCCTTATTCGCTGAGCACTGCTTAAATGCTTCCAAGCAGGCTTGGGGACTTGTTTTACCAACGGGTATCGCTATAAATGATAGCAACAAAGAGTTCTTTGCCAAATTGATCGACGAGAATCGCCTGGTATCACTATATGATTTTGAGAATAAGGAAGCACTCTTTGACATTCATCGTATGTTTAAATTCTGCCTTCTTACGGCGGGCAAACCACAGAATACTCCAAGAGTGGTAAAAGGCGGATTTTATCTTACAAGGATAGATCATCTCCTCGATCCAAATAGAATATATGCATTACAGACAGCAGATTTTGCACGCCTGAATCCCAACACAAAGACTTGTCCCGTATTCCGTACGAGTAGAGATGCAGAACTTACAGCAAAGATTTATAAGAATTCCGTTATTATAATGGATGAATCGACGGGGTCTAATCCTTGGGGTATCCGCTTTGCCAGCACTTTCAATATGGCTTCTGATTCAAATCTGTTCGAAACATATCACAGTTTAACAGATGCGGGGGCTGAAATAATTGGAAACGTTTTTCAATTGGGTAATAAAACGTTCGTCCCTTTGTACGAAGGGAAAATGTTTTGGCTTTACAATCACCATTTCGGAACTTGGCCTATAGAAGGAGAGCGTCCAAATACTATCGACTCTCCTTCAGCAGAAGAATTATCAGATTCCAATCACAGTATTATGCCATGGTACTGGGTGGAAGAGTGTCTGTGGCAGAATAAAAAGTCTGAAACAGAGCAAGGATTTGATAATGGGCTAAGTGTGTCCAAAACGGGATGGAATATTGCTTTCCGAAAATTAACGAATGCTCTGAACGAACGTACTTTTGTTACTTCAATTCTACCAGGAGAGTATAGCGCTGGACATAGTATTTCAATTTTCTCTTGTAGCAAAGGAACAATCTCTGGCACCGTCCTTCTAGCTATTATGTCTTCTATCGTTTTTGACTATGCAGTAAGACAAAAGGTTGGAGGAACAAATATGAGTCTCTTTTTCTTCAAGCAATTCCCCGTTATTAAGTTCGATTCAATAACTGAAAGCATTAAATGGGAAATTGTCAGTCGCGTTGCCGAACTCACTTATTTCAATCATGACCTCGACGGCTGGGCTGATGAACTCTATGGAGAATTGAACGCTGAACAAAAGCAACAGTTGCCTCAACTCAAAGCCAAAGAGCCTTGGATCTTCAACTCCGAGCGTCGCGCTGTCCTACAGGCAGAACTTGATGCTATCATCGGCCACCTATACGGGCTTAACACCGAAGATATGCGCTACATTCTCGACCCGGAAGATGTTTGCGGCCCCGGCTGCATAAACGAGACCTTCCGCGTTCTAAAGGATAACGAAATCCGCCAATACGGCGAATACCGCACCAAGCGCCTCGTAATGGACGCCTGGTACCGTTTTAAGTTTGATCGGTAATAAACTAGGTCAACCATGGTAACGACAATTATTGCAATAGCTACTCTATTGTTTTCAATTTTCTCCTTTCTGTTCTTTGAGGTAAAAATCAAGAAACAGGAGAAGATCCTCAATGACTACAAGATTGCCGAGTACAAAGAGGCAGAACAAGACAAACTGTATGCACATTTGTCGATTGACACATATTGGAGAGACAAAAACACCTTGTATCTCATTGTTGAAAACCGAGGACCTTCTGATGCTTATAATATCTGCATCAAAGATTTGGATAAGGAGAGTTTCCTATTCAGAGATCTGGCCTCATCATTCCCTTTAGAAACGATAGATTCAGGCGACAGTGCTCAGCTTGAACTTCTTGTCTATAGTGAGATGCCAGAGAAAACCCGGATACAGGTCACTTGGGAAGATGATTCCAAGGAGTCGCATACCGACAAAGTGGTCATCCATATTCACGGATAAATCTATGGGGCCTTCAGAATACATAGCCATTATTGGGGTTCTCGTTGCTGTTATCACACTGATAGTCACGATTCGAATCGCCAGAATTATTCCAGAGCGGGATAAACTAAGCCACCGTAAACATATCCGGAAGGTTGTATCGGGGCTTTCTGACGAGATGAAGTCAGGCCGCAATCATATGTGCAAAATCATAGATATTGATAGGTTTGATACTCTCTATCCTGACAATTTCAACAGCCGGAACAGGCAATCCTATTTCAAGGCCGAGCTGGATGGGACTGATATACACGGTGTGGCCTTCACAAATGGTATTCTTGGAGTCATCGAGAGCAAGGACGGCACTTATAGAGTTACGAAAGAGAATGACAATACCCATAAAGTAGCTCGATCTGGGCTTATCCCCTATGATTGGATTATTGACATTGACGAGTCTGGCGACGAAATCGATACGGGTGCTATTTTCTATTGTAAGTTCAAAAAGCGGAAGATTCGCTATGGTCGGTATTGCATTGCCGGCCAAGATGGCTCTTTAATAGATAAGTGTGGATTCTATCGTGACCGACTCCCCTTCCGTTCTTACACGTACTATTTGCTAAGTGATGAGCCGACAACGTACCATCGGTTCGTCGATGTCAGGAATGATAAGGATGCCATCTGATTTAGTGCTAATGAGCGAAGGAGCATCAAATAAAGTAAAGTTAGCCTATCCTAAAACCAGAAGGGATGACTGCATATGCAATATATGCAGAAAAGAAGTCCCCAGCCTTTCTGATGACCATATTCCACCTAAAGGTGCGTTCAAGCCAGGAAAGATTCGCATTCATTGTTATCCGGAGAGTCATCAGGGAGAAAAACACGTCACTGCAATTAGCCACAACGGGTTGAAGTTTAGGACTATTTGCTCAGATTGCAACAATCTATTAGGTGGAAGCTATGATGTCCACCTTAATAAATTCTTAAACCGTGTTGCGACTAGCCTTTCTTCCCCTCTTTTTCTTCCTAGCCCACTATTGGTTAAGGGCCGGCCTACTGCCATCATTAAAGCAGTCTTAGGTCACCTACTTGCTGCCAAAACGGGGCTTTGCAATAGTGAAGTTGACAAAATTACCCGCGAATACCTGTTTGACGATAATGCAATCCTTCCAGAGAATGTAAGAATATTCTTTTGGTACTATCCGCATAGTGGTACTATAATCTCCACAGACAGATTAGACGCAGATTTAGTGAACGGAGGCAGCGTGTGGTACTCAGTGTTGAAGTATTACCCTTTGGCCTTTCTTATTATGGAACAGGGAAACGGAATGTCAGATCCACACATTACTGAACTGACAAAGTACAACCATAACGACTTACAGGAAGAAGTAAATCTTCCTGTGTACCTTCACTACTTCCCAGAATACTATCCTGAGTCCAATGCTTATAACAAGCATATGGCTCGACTCGTTGTAGAAGATCGTACTGATATTCAGACGGTTGATTTAAAAACAAAACGCTGAGCAATATAATGGTAGGCAAATTCCCCGTTATAACCCTCTGCGGCAGCACACGCTTTAAGGAACAGTTCCAGGAAGCCCAGAAACGGCTTACGCTGGAAGGTAATATAGTCATCAGTGTCGGTCTCTTCGGGCATTCAGGCGATGAGGAAGTTTGGACACCCGGCACTAAAGAGATGCTGGACAATATGCACAAGCGGAAGATAGACATGGCGGATGCCATCTACGTCATCAATGTAGACGGCTATATCGGCTCTAGCACCCGGTCCGAGATCGAGTATGCTCGCGCCAATGGCAAACAGGTTTTATTCCTAGAACCAGATAAACAAATCTAGCGTTCTTCGCGACTCCATCTCACTTCCATCACTTTCACAGGTGGTGGAAGTTTTGTTTTACGTTTCTCCCTGGCTGCTTGAGATGACTCTTGCTGCCCTCAACAACTTTTTTTCACCTCATTGATTACCTTTTCGCGATACGCTTCATAAAGGTGTGAACGGGCGAGGATGAACCTCCCCGACAAAACAGATAAAACACCGTTTATTATGAAGACGTATTTTCTTATGAATTATGTTCCAGTATCCGCTGAGAGAAATTATGGATACTGCGCCTCCGAGGAGGAATGGATGGACCGTCACGAGGTCTGGCATTTCAAAGATGGGAACTGCAGCCCCAGAATCCTGCAGGGTCTGGCAGAGGGCATTCGTGAGCTGAAGACCACGAATTGCGTGGTCTGCTTCATCCCCGCCTCTACTTCTATGAAGACAGTTACCCGCTATGGTGATGTGTCTCGGAGACTCCAGGAAATGACGGGTGTCCCCTGCTCCTACACCGCAATCTCCAAGGAGAATGACAGTGAGGCCGGCCACATTTCCGGCAAAAAAGCAGATCCCGCAGAAGACTTTTCCTTCGACTCTAGCTACTTCTCTGGCAAGACCGTCATTCTTGTTGACGATGTCGTCACCCGCGGTCGCACCCTAGAGAGCACAGCACGCCGCCTGATCGCCCGAGGTGCCAGCGATGTTGTCGCGCTCGTGGTTGCCCGGACCGTTAATCCTATCTTTCAAACCGTCCTTCCGGAAAGGCAGATTGTCAACTTATAATCGGCCGTTTAGACATTATTTATTAACTTTGTAAATACAATCCACCATGACTATTCCTCACGAATTCCTGCTCACTTTAAAGGAGTGGAAAGGGTTTGGGCCCAAGAATATTCAGGCCGTAGCCGAATATTTGTCAACGTCCAGTATCAAGACGCTGACCCCTCAGGAATACCTCGACATCATCGCAGATGTCAAACAATTGGGGCGCCTTAAGCGTGTTAAGGAACTTCCTTCCAAGTCCTTCATTTCAGATGCTTATCACCGGGCTCTTCAGACACTTGAGCAATCCGAGGATCTGGGAATCCATTTCGTTTCCCGCTTTGATAATGATTTCCCGGAGAAGCTCCTCAACACTGTCAACGAAGACGGAAAACCGGATGTCCCTCTGTTCTTATTCTATAAAGGGAGTTTAACCGCAACCTCGGGTGCAACTGTCGCCGTAATCGGCACACGTGAGCCATCCATTGAAGGAGAGAGGGCCGGCCGGTACATTTCTTCCAGACTCGCCGAAAAGGGTGTCAGTATCGTCAGCGGTCTGGCTCTTGGTTGTGACACATCCGGACATCGTGGCGCTCTGGATGTTGAGGGTGGACGCACAGTCGCCTTTTTGGCTCATGGCCTTGACACCGTATATCCTCCGCAGAACGAAGGTCTTGCCGAAGAAATCGTGGCAAAGGGCGGCATACTGATGTCAGAATATCCTGTCGGCAGCGGTATTGACCGTTATAAGCTCGTAGCTCGGGACAGGTTCCAGGCCGCATTGGCAGATGCCGTGGTCGTGGTCCAGACTGGGATTACTGGAGGCACAATGCATGCTGTCAATGCTGCTCTTTCGGTAGGCAAACCCGTCTACGCTCTCGAGTATAAGGGGTACATTATTCACGACAAGATTTCCGGGAACTCGTACCTAATCGAGAAAAGAGGAGCCATCGGCCTGAAGGGTGATGAGATTGATACGTTCATATCAAAAGTGTGTCAAAAGCCGCCTCAACCTGCAGCGAAACGTCCAGGGGGCAAAGTAATCGAACCCACACTATTCGATTAGCCATGTGCAAAGTAATCTTTGACCTTGACCTCACGCTGGTGGATTCTTCCATCGCAGAGGAGGCCAGGAGAGGGAGAAACTGGCCTTTGGTGTACTCCTTAATCCCTCGTTTCACGCTCTACGATGGCATGCAGGAGGTTTTTGACTACCTGCGCAAATCCGAGATCGATGCAGCCATTGTCAGCACAGCTCCTACGACATATGTCAGAAAGGTTATTGACTATTTCTCGATTCCGGTCCAAACAGTCATTGGCTATCACGATGCGCCCCGGAAGCCCTCTCCTGACGGAATGATAAAAGCAATGGACGAAATGGACGCAACACCAGCGGACACGATAAGTTTCGGCGATCGGTCAATTGACATTATTGCTTCGAAGGCGGCTGGAATAAAAAGTGTTGGCTGCCTATGGGGCACGAAGGAAAACGCTCTCTTGCTTGCTTCAGGACCGGATTTGGTTTTGAACTCTCCCGGCGGGATCATCGAGCTGCTCCGTACCTGACTATGGAACGAGTCTCAATATAACAGAACGAATGCTCCCCAATCCTCCGGAGAGGGATATCTTTCCCTGATGGCACTTTGCGCTTTGCGGAGTGCCTCTTCGTCTGTCATCCCGGCATAGTAATTCCTATAGAATTCCTGCATGAGTTCAGAAGTGCACCTATCATTGACACTCCACAGGCTCATAAGAATCTTGTCCACACCAGCAAGCTTGAAGGCTCTCTGCAGACCGTAAACGCCCTCTGTATTCTTGCTCTGGCCAAGACCGGTCTTACAGGCAGAGAGTACAGCCAAATCGCAACCAGAAAAGTCCAGGTACTGTATTTCATCGGCCCGCAGGATTCCGTCATCAATCATCGCGGAGGAAACGAAAACTGAATCGACACGGTTCCAGGTAGAATCTGCTCCGGCAAAGAAAAGCCCTGAGTTGTACATCGGATTGTAATCTTTCCTGTGTGCGTCGTCTTCTGAGAAGAAACCGTGAGTTGAGATGTGCAGGATATTATCCCTCTTCCCTGCCCTGGACCGGAATGATGCCTCCGTCGCCAAAGAATCGGTAAAGACAATGGCCGTTCCGTTATTAAGTTCAACAATGGACTGAATGGCATCTATTTCATCCTTTGAGAAGGCCAGGTGCCGTAGAGTCTCTCCGCGCTTTATATCGCGATATACCGACTCATCAATAACCTCGCTTTCCTGTTTCCCGCCGTAATCCACGTCGCCCCACATGGCTAGCAGCAAGCGACTATCAGGGGTGGATTGTTCGTTATTGACATTTATGATATTGCTGATATTGGAAAGCAGGTGGAAGTGGTACTTGTCAATCAGATGACTGCGCCCGCCAAGAGCAAGCGCCTGGAAAGAAATGGAGTTGAAGATTCCGTTGGCCGTGTAATATACATCAGTTATGCCCGGTAAATACTGTTCAACCGGTGTCCAAACGATACCGGTCAGGCTAGTATTTGTATAGGTCCGTCTCGGATCAAGAGAGAACGCCTCCACGATTTTGGCTCTTGTCCCCAGGTTGATAGATTTGACTTTCCCCTCACTCGTGAGAATTAGTGCGAGAAGGTTATCAGCATCCGTCTGAATAAAGTCGACGATTGCAACACCAGAGGCGAGGGATTTGCTGATAGATTTGATGCTTGCCAATGCATTTTCCTGAACAATTCGATAGTCTTCGCAAGATATCGCAAGTTCCTTGTCAAGCGCATCAATGTCCTTACGAAGGCTATTCATTCGGATTGCATTACCCACATTACCAAGGCCTTCCCTGTAGGAAAGTTCTTTCCTGTACTCCAGCAACTGTTCATACTTGGCCAGAAGAGATGCATCTCCGCTATTCTGGATCTTATTTGCCATCTCTCGGTTAGAACGAAGCAACAGCCCCTTCATGAATATAGAATTCTCAAAGCATAGAGAAGCTAGCGCGTCGGAGGGATGATTGTAAAGTAGGTTGGCAGCATAGTCAAATGGTCCGTCGAGGAGATCAACGAAATGTTCCCGTTGGGATTCATTCATAGTCTGCAGATTTTTTCCAAGAAGGTCACGGAGACTGGTGCAACAGTCGATAACTTGGGATTCCAGCTCTGGCCAATTCTGTTCTGCCTCCAGGAATTTAAAACCTCTCACACGGTTGTCGATGTATAACGGGTCGTCCTCTGATGTGTTGTCCTTCAGATATGTCGTGTAGATGGTATAGAAGCGCTTGCTGTTCTTGATATCGTGAACCTTGAAACAGATGTCCGACAGGTTCCCGTACTCAGACTTGTCTGTGTTGTACGAATCCGTGTTGAGGGCATACTCAACGGCATTGCAAATGTATGTGTAGGCCGGCAACACGCCGTATCGCTCAATTGTCCAATTATTGAGCAGATTCATGCACTTCAGAATAAACGGCGGCTTAAACTCGTCTGAGTTGCCGATTTCATTCAGAAAGTCCACCATCTGTGATATTGCCTCTTCCGGAGATTCCAGAAACAACATCTTCAAATCATATATCCGGGTCAGTTTTTCCAGAGGAATATCGTTCTCAAAGCCAGCCTCACTCTGGAACTCCTCCACCTTCCTTTTTACCTCTGGCGTGATACATTCTTGCATAATGCCATAATAGCGCTTCTGCCCATCTCTGTCCCCCATTTCTTCATAAAGGTTGAAGAATTCTTTGGCAATGCTGAATCTGAAGAAATCCTTTTGCCAGGGCTCCTTCTCGAGTTCTTTCAGCTCTCTATCTGTTCTGTACTTTAGGTTATAAATATCACGCAAAATAGCTTCAGCCTTCTCGTACTCGCCAATTCGTTTATAACAGTCAAACACCTCCATCATGTTCTCGTACTTGTTGCTGTAAGAAGTGAGGACATCTTTTTTCTGCTCATAGAAGTCAGCGGCCGCTTTATATTTATGTGCAGCCTTTAACTCAACGAATGTGCGAGCAGACAGAGAGTAATTGAAGACATGGACGGTCTTTGGGAAAAGCCATTCGGCCAAGAAAAGACCGGCGCATACCACCAGAACAAAAACGACGATACAAAGCGTCATATACAGATAACACCCCATGGCTCCATGGGCTTCCTCCATGACTCTAAGTCGCTTTTTTCGCTTTTCTTGACTGCTTTTTGCCATCATTATACTAAATTTGCACTATGAAAACTGCCTGGGTTCCAATAATAAGAGAGATTCTGCTGCTTATCTTGGCAGTACTGATCTTTCTTGTCTTATATGACTGCCTGGTCAAGAAGAAATCGCTCAAGGAATCATTGAACGAACGTCTGATTCTTCTTCTTTTCCGGGACGGTCTTGGCTGGATCGTTTATCTCATAGGCATTATTGTCGTTGTTTTCTTGGTCTATTCAATCTTTTTTGAGTAGTCTGCTTCTCACATCAAAAGATGTATTGTTTAGGAAATCCACCGCATCTGAAATGGTGGTCCTTAGGCTGTCCCTCTCTACAATGGATAGTCTGACGCCCTTTTCAACCTTCTTCCCCAAACGCGACGCATAAGTCCAGTAGTATAGCGTCGAATCCATTTGATACTGATACTGATCGATGAAAACGACAGCATCGTCTGTTTCATACTGCTCGTGGCCAACCTCACCCTTAAACAATAAGGGATCAAACGGCTGGTGCTCCGTTATCGAATAAATATAGAAGTGCCGCGAGGGTTCATATTCTTCAGTTGTACACGAGACGAGCGCAATTGACTTGCTCACGGTATCGCGGAACCAGAACACCTCTTCAATAGAAAGCGGTGTTGTTGTAGAATCAAGCTGCCACGTCTCTTTTGGAATGAAGATGGCGCGTCCATCCGTCATTTCATTATCATGGAGTTCAATCCTGCTTGGATCTACCTTCTTCCCATTGATTCCTTTCTTGATAGAGGCCCCAATCGCCTGGGCAAGAAGCAATCCTAGAAGGACATACAGGAGAATTCCTATAGTCCCAGGAAAGCCAAGACGTCTTTCATTCTTTGGATATTCCCTCTTTATAGTATCTGATGTACAGAGGTAGATGAAAAAGATGAGAGGGAAAGCCAGGATAAGGAACGGAAGCCATAGCGCACCGAAGCTAAAGCTGGAGATCCTCGTCACCCCGTTTAGGAGGAGAGCTACAAAATGGAAAGGCAGACAGAGCTTCAGGCACGGGATTGCACTCTTTGAACCCTTTAGCGCGAGAATTATTGCCCAAAAACCAAACAGAATCCATAGTGCCCAATCCAAATAGAACAAGGAGAAAAGGGTTGGCGTATCAGATTGCAGTATCTCCGGGATGATGGCTTTACGAATCTGTGAAACACCACCAATAGAGATTCGGAATAGATAACAGAAGAAAACACACAACATAACCTTGTACGTTGTGTTGAGGCTTCTGGATTCCTCCTGTCCAACTCTTGCTTGCCTTATTTTCTCCTCATTCTCCATATGACAAACAGCAACAATGCAAATGCAGCCACTATGGCTATTATGTAGGCTTTGGTGTGGCCTTCCTTCTTATTCTCCGTGGAAGCGATTGGTGTATCAACCTTGGTATTATCGGAGCGTTGATACTCAAACGAAGAGCGGATACCGGGATGTTGATACGGAACAAGTGTATCCATTGCCTCAACAACTCGATCAAGGAATGCTTTCATATCTTTCACTCCCCCGTCCTTGAGCGCTCCCGCGACAGCATAAGACAATGAACCATATCCTTTACCGTCCGGCCGAGTAATCTCAGCATTTCTTGAATTGGCTTGACACGCACTCAAATAGGCTACCGCTGCGTTGTGATTGATCTCTATCTTGGACGTATCTCGGTTGAAGCGCTTTTTGATGGCGTCGTCAGTAATAACTTTCCCGAAAATGTCAGAGGTCCCTCGGTATACATCAGTTGTATCGACATCTCCATCAGGATCTCTTTGCATAGAATCACTATGACATGCATCGAGAATCACAACGACAAGACCATCAACCCCGGCTTCATTCCGGATGGCATCAATAAGGACTCCAAATTCATTGTCTCGCAGGTGGTTTTGGCCGGTATAGTCTGGAGACCAGTCTTTCTTTGCATCGTATGGGATTATTGCCTCATCGAGCATATCCGGATCGTGGAGAGGATCCGCTTCTATTGGAAGCATCTGTTGACCATGCCCAGAAAAATGGATAAGTACTGTGTCGCCTAATGATGTTGACTTGGCAGCCTCATTCAAGATGGAAACGATACCATTATGGGTGGCTTGTCTGTCTTCGAGGACGATAACATCCCAATCTGTAGAAAGCAAATCTCTCAACAAGGTCACATCGTTATGGGCATTCAGCTTACACCAACCACTTCCCTCCGGATAATCTGACACGCCTATCAGGATTGCCTTTTTCTGGGCAGTCATAGGAACGGCCAAAAGTAGCCCCAGCAATATGACGGTCAGTATTCTCATTGCTTTCCGGAGAACATCTGCATAAGAAGCCGGTTCTTTGTGGCTATTTCCTCATATCTACTCTCTGAGATGCCTATAGCCTCCATACAATGGAATAATTTGTCTATCTTGTCTTCATCCGGTGTGTTCGTCCGTGAGGAGATTACCATTGCAGAAAAGAAGGGTTCAAGCATGGCGAAATCATGTTCCTCAAGCCCGGTTAGGTGAGAAAGAATACCAGCTTCTCCCTCTGTCTGAAGCCGCTGCTTGCAGTTCGCCCAAGCTATATTGAAATACCGGAATTGCTGTTGAGCCGCAGGGTTCTGAGTGAAAACACTTTCGGGCTCACCGTTGGCTGTAGCGATCAAATACCCCACACACATAACAGCTTCCTTCTGAACATCTGTGATATCTCCATAGGAATGCTCAATCATAGAAAGCGGATCGTCATCATCAAAGGCGGGGTCATTGACTACGCGATTTACAATCTGGTCAGGATTCAGCAGTTGCGTGACTTTCGCCTGGTGCTCTCGAATCTTCTGCTGGGCCACGGCAACAAATGCATTGGCCTGGTCTTTCTGGGTGAAAGCAGAGCCCTCCCTAAGTCCTTTTGCCGTATATTGAAACCGCAATTCCTGCTGAAAGTACTTGTATCCCACCTCCATGATCATATTCCCTGTGCTATACAGGAAATGAACAATCATATTCTGGTGCATAGGGTCAGTGGACATCATATTCACTGCCCGGGGATTGTCATCGAATTCATGGATTTTCCCCTGCCCTTCAAACAATCCATTACTGATGGTCTTGAAGAATATGGCGAACTTGTCAGCCAGCTTTGTGTCGGCCAACTCTCGCTTGTCCTTTATCAAGGCTCCGAGGAACGGATAGAGCAGCAAGAAAAGAACAACAAATATCAGTAATACTAAGAGGAATGCTTTCGACATGGTTACCAGAGCAATTTATTAAGTACTTCCTTGGAGCGTTCATCATTAAGCTCCTTCAAGATTTCCTTGGCGGCACGCTTCTTACCCATCTTTAGATAGACCAGAGCTTTCCTATACTTAAGATCGTTCATGGCCTGGGTATATGCGGCAATCGCTTCAGGATCATCTCCAAGTTCGTAGGTCTTTCCGAGTTCTTCGTCAATCAGGTCGATGGCTTTCTGATAGTCACCCTTTTCAATACAATCATCGATGGGATCGCCGCCTTTCCAAACAACAGCCAATGCATCCGTACCGACGGACTTTGTACGACTATCATCCCAGACGAATACTCCTAGCACCATCGCTGCAGCAACCGCAACTGTACTCATTACATATCTGTACCTGGCAAAGAAGTTCGCGGTAAGAACCGTCGTCGTACTCCTATTAGTGGACAGTTTTTCTTCTTTTGCCCGCATCACCTCCCTCATCTCATGAATCTTGATGCCGCGCATCAAGCTGAACTGACGCTGATAGTACTCTCTCAGCTCCGGGTTGGTTTTAATTTCTTCTGCGAAGGCCCTTGATTCGGCATCACTCATCTCCTTACGAAGGAAACGATCGACCCTTTCAGACAGTTCTTCGTTGAATGGTGTGTTCTTGATATCTTCCATAATCGTTTCTCCGTATTAATTGTCAGCCAGGGCTTCCAAAAAAGCAACTTTAAACTTTTTGTGGCAACGGGATTTCTGGTTCTTAACAGAATCCGCACTGCTATATTGGGGCATAATCTGCGCAATCTCTTCGAGGGACTTTTTCTCCCAGAAGAAATAGGTGAAAATCTCTTTGCAAGGAGGCCCCATTACCTCAACGATATGCTGGACAATGGTGAATTTTGCCTCGTTATCCAGATCCTCGTCAGATGAAAGGTCGAAGATTGGATCCACATTTACCTTAGCAGGGTTTACCTGTGTCATGCAATCATCAAATCCATACTGTGGATTATTGTCATCGTGCGCTATCCTTTCTATAGGATCGAAGTCCACGTATCGGATTTCCTTTCTCTCCATTTCCTTCAAGGTCAGCTTGCCGATGCTGATGAGATAGGTTTCAAGAGAAGCGGTCAGCTTGTTGATAGTCCCGTCTTTCCCTCTGATATATATCTTGCCGCCATCGACAAACATCTTGGCCGTCATGATCTGGTTGTAGAGTTTGATCAGGGAATTCTGATACAAATCATCCAGATAGGCATCACTGTCATTAAACTTATACATCCGGCGGTTGCCAAATCTTTCTTCAGAACACTTGGCAAAGAAGTAACCATAGAACCTGTCCCTGTATTTTTCATACAAGGACGAGAACGCCTGGTCATCGCCACCGTATATTTTCTCAACGAGATGTGGTTCGTTGTTGAATAGACGCATAATCCGCTTAATTTCTGCAAATATACTAATTTGTTAGCGAGCGCCTTGCACAAAACACCACAAAAGAACACAAAACAAGCATAAATACCCACTACTCATTTTTTAAAGTGTCGTTGATTACCTTTTGACTTTACTACTGATGCGTTAATTATTACTAAAATATTGTGAGTCCATTGACATCTTGATTTATAGTGAGTGGTTCCGGGGCGTGTATCAGTTCTCTAAGGTCTGACTTCGAGAGGATGGAGACCTCAACGA
>Ga0256405_10000605_pt1 | contig 115686 bp, 93 predicted proteins | sample RumenRJG_02DNA_FD_189096 | JGI IMG/M metagenome (GOLD analysis project Ga0256405, IMG submission 189096) | Bovine rumen microbial communities from Lethbridge, Alberta, Canada - RJG_02 | ecosystem: Host-associated > Mammals > Digestive system > Stomach > Rumen | place: Canada: Alberta...
ATCATCCAGTTTTGTAAGATTAAACGCACTCTTTCCTTTTTGTAAGACTAAACGCACCCGTATCTCTTTGTAAGAGTAAGTGCACTTTTCTCTCTTATCGGCGTGCTTTTAACTTTACAATGCACATAACAGTTATTTTTTTATTTTCCGTCTTGACCTTTTCGATCATCGGACTATATTATTCAAAATATTGCTTCACATTTAGTTTCTCAAATTGCGGAATTTTTATGAAACTGTATTTTTTGAACGGGATGAAAAAAGGGGAACAGTGGGAACTGGTCCCTCCGGGGATCTGCATTGGAAGAGAAGCGGATAACGACATCCAGCTCCTGATCGCAGGCGTGTCCCGCTATCATGCCAAAATCGAGTATTGCGAGAACGGACAATGGAAAATATTGGATCTGGGCAGCACCAATGGAACCAAGGTCAAAGGGAAAAAAATCGACCGGGAAGTGATCCTGGATCCCGGAACCGAGATCATCATCGGCGAACAGGTCATCCGCTTTGACGAGGATTTCAGCCAGGCGGCAAAAAAACCGGTTTCGACAAATCCACCGCCACCACCTCCGCCACCACCTCCGCCTCCGCCGGCAGGACGGTTTCCTGCAGCACCGGAACCGGCAAAAGAAAAACCGGCAGCCGGCAATAAAATCGATCTTGATATCTTCAGCCGGAAAGAAAAACAAAACGGTCCGGATCAGAAAAATGAAGCAGCCACTCCCCGGAAAAGGATCGTCAATCTGCTGTTTTCCCTGCTGGTAACTGTTCTTGCATGCATCACGATCCTGGTTTTCTTCATTTTGAGCGGTACACAGAAAGAGGACCGCGCCAGGCAGCCGGTCAAAGTTTCGCGCAATCCTTTTTTCCTGGAATATGAGAAAACGATCATTTCCAGAGACAACGTATTCCGGTTCAGTATATGCATCGAAAACAATTCGGCTTTGTTCAAATTGAACGACCTGAAATATCAGCGCCGTTTTTCCAAAGGGATCGGCACGGTAGATGAGAACCTTCTGAAAAACCTGATCCGGGAAATAAAAGGGACGAACTTCATGAAGATCCAATCCGATCCGCCCGGAAGTCCAGTCAACGGACAGGATGAAACGCGCACTTTGACCATCGGTTATGACACCAGTCTCAACAGCATCACCGTACGGAATAATTTTCCCAGAAGTTCCTTTGAGACCATTGAATATGCGCTCAGCCGATTTGCCGATGATTACGGGCTGAAGACCATTTCGCTTTCACAAAAGGAAATGCGCGAGGAAGCGATCCGCTCGTTCCAGAAGGCGGAAGAACTGCTGGCGAATTACCAGGCAAGACCGGAAAATCTGCGGAATGCCATACTCCGCTATCAGATCGCCATAGATTTTCTGGACCAGTTTGACCCGAAACCGGAAGAGTGGACCATAGCGAAACGCAAGCTGGCCGAAGCGGAAAAACTGATGAAGAAAACGATCAAGGATGCCGAATTCAACATCAATGTCCTATACAAAAAACGGGAATATGCCGCCGCGGTCGCCGAATGTGAACGGCTGATGCAGATCATCGATGCAGAACATAAGGCCTATCAGAAAGTTCATGATCTGAAAATTACGCTTGAAAAAAGACTTGCCAATCAGAAAAAGAAAAGGAGACGTTAAAAATGAATAAAACGTTTTCCTCTCCATTGCGTTTTTTATTGGTTCTCAGCTCGGTTTTATTTTTGCTGACCACGGTTTGCGCCTGCCGGAAAAAGACGGAACCGGTCAAGACCCGGGTCGAACTGAATTCCACTCCGGAAGGGGCAACGGTTTCCATCCGGGGAATTGAACGGGGAAAAACCCCGCTCAAAGGCACAATGAAACCCGGAGTCTACCTGATCAAATATACTTTCCCGGGCTACAGGAACAAGTGGCAGAAAATCGAACTGAACCAGGGAGACCGGAAACAATTCCAAGTGGAACTGGAGCCGGAAACCGCGGCGGTCATGATCACCAGTGATCCGGAAGCGGCGGCAGTAACTTTCCAGGGGAAGAGACTGGGTATCACTCCGCTGGTGATCCCGAATCTGCGCCACGGAAATTATACCGCTGAGCTTTACCGGCACGGATTCAATAAGCAAACGGCCGTCTGGTCCGTGAATTCAGCAGTCCCCGTCCGGGTAAAAGTCAGCATGGATTCCAACCTGGGGCTTTTGTCCTTCGACAGTTCGCCAAGCAATGCCGCGGTCATAATGGACGGCAGACCCGTTGGCCGGACACCCTTCAAAGAACAGGTCGAAGAGGGCAAACACACTCTGGAGATCCGGCGGACCGGTTATGTTGAATTAAGAAAAACCGTTCTGATCAAAAGCGGCCGGAAAACGGAGCTTCCCCTGTTGGTTCTGGAAGAAAAATCCAGTTCCATCCGGATCGATTCCCAGCCTGGAGGAGCAAAAATCACCGTCAACGGCAGACCATACGGAGATACTCCGCAGAAAATCTCCAATCTGAAGCCGGGCAAATATTCTATCAAACTGGAAAAGAAGGGTTTCGATCCGGCGGGACGCATCATAAATTTGCCGCCCGGAGAAAATCTGGACCTCATGTTCAACCTGGACAGCAATACTGGCGGAATAGACATTATCACCCAGCCGGCCGGTCTGACCATATATCTGGATGGGAAAATGATCGGCATTTCCGAACGGAATCCGCACGGCCAGAAATCTTCCAGGATATTCAAGGTCCGAAATCTGAATATGGGACAGCATCAGCTGGTGATAGCCCATAAGCGGGCAAGACCGGAAAAGAAAACGTTCAATTTCACCATTAAAAAAGGGCAGATCTACCGGCCGGCCGGCCTGAATCTATGGATCCCGAATGCGGTCATCATCAGAGAAGACGGTTCCAGGGTAATAGGAAAAATCATCCAGGAGCTGCCGGACAAGTATGAATTTGAACCTTCGCCGGGAGTCAGATACACCATTGAGAAAAACACGGTGAAAAAAGTCGATCATTTGCCGGAAGCGGAATAAAAACCGCCCGGAGAACGGAAGGTTGCAGTTATTATGTGGTTTGCGTTTTTTTTGGGGGTCACCGGATCGTTTTCGGCCTGGGCGGGCATCCTGTTCTTGCGGATGAAGGAAAAAGACCTGGATTTCTGGGAAAAACTGCCCCGCAACCGGCCGGCCGGAGCCATACTCGGACTGATCGCGCTGCTGGCATTCATTCCGAACGTCAAACCTTTATTCTCTCCGGAACAGAATCTGGTCTGGCTGGTCCCGGCGGCTTTCATTCTGGCGTTTCTGTGCTGGCGTTATCTGGATCATCTTTTTGCCAGGGCAGCGGCCGGTGCGGTCATCCTGCTGGTCCACTGGATGCTGAATGAATCGTTTCAGGCCGATCTGGCAGGCAGTTCCTTTTTCTCCCTGATGTCCCTGGCAGCAGGAACTTATGCGATCTTCATTGCTGCAAAACCTTACTGGCTCCGGGATTCCTTCCGCGCCATGTGCCGCGAATACAAATGGAGACTGGCCGGAGGAGTTTTCTCATTGCTCTGGTCCTTTTCCGCCCTGATCCTGCTGGTCCAGCTGATCGGAAGGATCTCGAAATGAGCATTCCGGCACCTTCCGCGGAAACATGTGGATTTTTCCGTAAATGTCTGAATGCGGATCCCGGTCCATTCATTGCAAAGATGGAACTCCTGGGCAATTATCTTTATGAGATCAACCGCCAGATGAATCTGACTGCGATCCCGGAAGAAAAATTCTGGAGTCTCCATGTTGCCGACTCGCTTTCTCCGGTCCTCTATTTTCCGGAACTTTTCCGGGCGGGTCGTTCCATTCTGGATCTGGGCTGCGGAGGAGGTTTTCCCTCCCTGGTGCTGGCAGCAGCGTTTCCGCAGATCCAGGTTACCGCACTGGATTCCACCCGGAAAAAAGTAGACCATGTCAATGCATCGGCGGAAAAACTTCCCCTTCCAAATCTCCATGCCATTCATGGAAGGGGAAACGAACTGGCCAGAAAACCGCCTTTCAAGGCAAATTATGACGCTGTGTTTGCCCGGGCGGTGGCTTCGGCGGATATTCTGATCCGCGAAGCACTTGGATTTCTCAGGCCGAATGGTTCGCTGATCGTGTTCCGCACCACGGAACAATACGATTCCGAGCTGGATTTTCTTAAAAAATGGAAGAAGGGCTCTTTCAAAGCCACGGAAACATTCGAACTTCCGGACGGCGCCGGCTCCCGGATGTTTCTTCAGATAAAACAGATCCGGGAAATGCACTGATCGAAACTCTCTTGTCCGCTGAGAATGTCGATCTGCACCCGAAGGAAAAGGATCGGAATATCGCGGCGGTCCAGACGCGGCATGCGGACTGCATCTTTTTCCGTGGTCATGATTATTTCGGCGCCGGCCGCTTTCGCTTTGTTGATGAAATCGATCATTTCCTGCTGACGGTAGCGGTGATGGTCGGCAAAATGGGTCTCCTCCACGATATTGCTTCCCAGTTCGGAAAGGAATGCGTTGAAACTGGCCGGATTGGCAATAGCCGAAATCGAAGCAACCTTTTTCCCTTTCAGATATTCCAGGGGAAGACGGCTGCCGCGCTGGAAAACATCTTCCAGATATTGCGGTTTATGGCAGCATTCGATGATCTCCGCCATATGGTTCTGCCTCCTCAGAAAAGACTTCAGATGGCGCAACCGGTCGGAACCATCCGATTTGGTCAGGAAAATATAATCTGCCCGCCGGATATTCCTGATCGGTTCCCGCAGCAGTCCGCGAGGCAGGACATGGTGATTGTCAAACGGTGCAGTGGAATCCACCAGCAGGATATTGATATGCGCTTTCAAGTTCAGATACTGGAAGCCGTCATCCAGGATCAAGGTGTCCGTCCCGAATTCCTCAATGGCATAAAGGCCGGACTTCACCCGGTCCTTATCTACCAGCACCACCACGTTTTTCAAGTTGGAAGCCAGCATGAAGGGTTCATCTCCGGCACTGATCGAATTCAGCAGCAGATTTTTTCCGTCGGAAACCACCCGCGGCGGGACTTCCATCTTTTTGGAAGAAAATTTCTTGCGCAGTTTCGTCCAGATCGACCGGTCGCGACTGCGGTAACCCCGGCTCAATACAGCTACCCGGCGCCCTTTCTGGCTCAAAGTCCGGGCAAATACCTCCACCACCGGCGTTTTTCCGGTTCCGCCGCAGGTAACATTCCCGATGCTGACCACCAGACAGCCGATCGCCCGGTTCCGGATGATCCGGTTGTCATACACCCACATCCGGAACTGGACTGCCCGCAGATAAAATCGCGAGGCAATAAACAAAACGGCCTTCAGGAATGTTCCTACCGGGTCATGCCGTCTTTCCCGGATCACTTCCAGAAAAAACTGCTCAAATTTTTCGCCTATTTCACGCAGTGTCATATTTTCCCGCTTCCGTTTATTCCGCTAATATACTGCTGAAATCAAAAACATCAAGACAAACGATCATTCTTTGGAGCAGTATTTTCTGAATACTTCATAATAACCATCCCTGAGGATGGCTGTTCCGTTGCAGACCATCACAGTGCTGCTGCCGCATTCCAGAATGATTTGCAGTTCACGCTCAACTTCAGCTGGAGTTTTATGCGCCAGACTGCTGTTTTTATTTTCATTGATGCCGATAAACGGGATCCCTTCCGCATTGGAATAATGGTCTTGAGCGTGATTCAGCACAAAATCGGTATATTTCCGGATTTTCTTTTCATCCCATTTGAAATACCAGGAAACAGTCTGGCCGCAATAATCCGCTTTGGTCCGGTTGCCGAACAGCGGATCATTCCTGAAATCGGGATAAATATGAACCACTATCTTGAAATCCGGCCGTTTGCTTTTGATGTAATCAATGACACCATTATAATATTCCACCAGCTTTTTACGATAAAACACAGTCCTGTTTTCCGGTGTATCGGTCAGTTTGCGGTCAGCCAGATATTTCCGGTATTTTGCCAGACAATTCTTGCAGTAACAGCCTCGATGATTCATGTATCCGATATAATCCATATACATTCCTTTGACATTTTTCGGGGCACCTTCCAGAAGCTTGTCGATTTTCTTTTTGGAAAGTTCCAACCCTTCGTCACTGTTGAAACAGGCTATTTTGGTTCCAATAGTGTCAATTTCCGTAACAGGTTCGCCTCCGTATAAATGCTTTATCTCGGTTCTGCGTTTATGAATGATTTTCATCCGTTCGGAATAAGGCAGTTTCCGGTCAAGGTCCTTGCCTGAAATATATTCATGATGTTTTTGCTCTTCGGGAGTCATGACCTGGATATAAGGCCCAACTGGATAAAAACATTTCCAGTAAGGGGTCATGCCGTATTTTACAGCCAGATCATATTGTTTCTGATTTTCCACCCGAATGTCAGTAACTCCAGCACTGGCATATCTGGCGGCATTCTTTTCATTATTGGGCATTCCCCAGCAGAAAAGACGGTTGAATTTCATATTTGACGGATTTTCCGTTCTGCATCCGCAAAACAGCAAAACCAGACAGAATGAAAAAGATAACATTTTTTCAACCATTTTCAACAGTTCCTCCTTTGATTATGAATTTATCGGATTTTTCCAGCAAAAATTCAGCAGGGATTTCAGTGAAGGCAAAGAAACACTGCCCTGCCTGACGGATCTTTTCCAGAACGGCTTCCCGCGCCGGCTTGTCCAGATCGGCGGCCGCATCGTCCACTAATACCACCGTATCACCCAGCGCCCCGTTCAATTCGCGGACCGCTTCCAGTTCCGCCAGTTTCAGGATAAGGGAAGCCATCCTGCATTGACCGCGGGAACCGAAAAAACGCAATGATTTTCCCGAAGAAACAAAATCAAAATCATCCAGATGCGGACCGAAAGAAGTGAAACCTCGCTGAAGATCGCGCTGAAGATCGCGTTCCGTTTTTTCCATATATGCCGTTTTGTCTTCACTTTCCCTGGTATAATGCATCTGAATATGAAAATCGGAAAGGGAAGGATATAATTCGTCAAACAGTTTTTTCATGATTTTTTCCAGCATCGGAATATATTTTTTCCGTATATTCACAATGTTTGAACCGGATTCCGCCAGCACGGAAGTAAATGAAAGCAGTATATCCCGGTCGTTTTTCCGGTTTTTCAGTATAAAATTCCGGGAACGCAATGCCTGTGAATAACTCTGGAGTGAAGTGAAATATTCCCGGTCCACCATTGAAATGAACATATCAAAAAACCGGCGGCGCAGAAGGGAAGTTCCGCTGACGATCAGAGGATCGTCCGGCAGCAGTGCGACCGTCTTGATTTTTCCGGTAAAATCGCTGGCTTTATTTACTGGAACGTGATCTATTGACAAAGTCCGTACTTGCCCCGCATTTACGTCCAGCATGGATCTCCAGCCCTGCGGACGGCGAAAACTCAGGGAAATATGAAAAAACGGACAGCCTATTTTTTTCATCTCATTGAGCTTCAAAGTCCGGAATGAGCGCAGATTGGCCAGAAAAAAAATCGCTTCCAGCAGAGAAGTTTTTCCTTGTCCGTTTTTTCCTTCAAAAAAAACGGCATCGGAAGCAAAATGAAGTTCAGAACGGTCGAAAATTCTAAAGTTTTCAAGCTTCAGATCTTCAATTATCATACAGGGGACCGTCCTAAAACAAAATCCTCTGCCGGAATAAACCGGCAGAGTGCGGATCTTCGATCAGAAACGCTGATTTTATTTATTTCTCATCGGCATGATGACATACAGAAATCCATCGCCGCTTTCCAGCGCGATCGGACTGAATGCATCATTGATTTTTACCATGACATTATCTACGCCGATATGCTTGAAAGGATCGGAGAGCAGCTGCGGATTGAATGACAGAGTGATATCATCCTCTGCATATTCGATATTGATGTATTCCTTACCTTCACCCACATTGCTGTTGGCTTCAAACACCAGTTTGTTCTGCGTAAAGGTGGTTTTCACATATGATGAAGAAGCATCATACAGCGGAACACTGACAATTTCCAGGGCATCCACAAAGTCGGAAGTCGGAACCGAGATCTTCTTATTGAATCCGGAAGGGATCACTTGACGGTAGTTCGGATAATTTCCTTCGATCAGTTTGGAATAAATGACCGTATCATTCAGCTTGAACACAGCCTGCTTTTCGCCGATTTCCATGATCACATCGCCTTCTTTTTCCAGAACGCGTTTGACTTCATTGGCCACTTTCAAGGTAATGATCACATCACCATCCGATCCTTCACCGGCATCATCCAGCAGTTTTTCCACCAGAGCCAGACGTTTCCCGTCCGTAGCAACTGCTGTCATATTTCCTTCCTTAACGGAAAGCAGAATGCCCTGCAGGACCTTTCTGGAATCATCCATGCTGACCGCATAGGAGATCCGTTCCAGGATCCGGGAGAAATCGGACTGCTTCATTTTCAAGCTTCTGTTCGCCTGAAATTCCACCGGAACCGGAAAATCTTCCGGAGTAAGTCCCAGCATCATGAAGTTGGCCGTCCCGCAGGATATCTGCGTATGATGCTTTTCATTGGACTCCATCAGCATATTTTCGCCTTTGAATTTGGAGACCAGACCCAGCAGCCGTTTTGCCGGCAGAGTCGTTACTCCCGGCGCTTCCACTTCCGCTTCGATAGAAGTGATGATGCGCAATTCAAGATCGGTCGTCGTAAGCGTCAGTTTCCCTTCTCCGGCTTCCAGCAGAACATTTGCCAGGACCGGAAGTGTAGTCCTGCTTCCGATGATGTTGCTTACTTTCTGAAGCGCTTTCAGCAGCGCATCTTTTTTCACATTGACCTTCATGTTGCCACCTTTCCGTGTATATTTGGTTATTTATTGAAGTTCTAAGGTAATATATCATCACTATTATGGATGTCAATATTGTGAACAACCACTTTTTCCAAACTCATTTCTTTTTTTTCAGAATTGTTGATTTTTTGTTTTGAAATTTTCAATAAACCATGCTCTATTGTTACACAAATCGGTTAAAAACATTTTTCAAACAACAGTCAACAGGGTTATCAACATGTTTACTGACATCACAGCTGAAAGACATATCAAAGAACTTGTGTCAAGGTATCCGGCTTTGGAAAAGACTGCCGAAAGCATTGACAAGGTATATGTAACACTGAAAACCTGTTTTGTCAATGATAAAACTCTTTTTTGTGCCGGAAATGGTGGAAGTGCTGCCGATTCGGAACATATCGTCGGCGAATTGATGAAAGGTTTCCTCCTTCGTCGTCCTTTGAACCAGATTCTGCAGACTGCGATTCGGCAGCGGACTGGTGATGAAAATTTTGCCTCTCGTCTTCAGATGGGACTCCGTTGTATTTCGCTGATCTCCCATCCGGCATTGAACACGGCTTTTATGAATGATGTTGATCCGGAAATGATTTTTGCCCAGCAGCTTTTTGTGCTTGGACGCAGCGGAGATGCGGTCATTGGGATCACTACTTCGGGCAATTCAAAAAATATTTTGAATCTCTTCAAAATTGCCCGCGTCAAGGGAATAACCACAGTCCTGCTGACCGGAAAAAATCGGGGGACCTGTGAAGATTTTGCCGATTTTGTTATCCATGTCCCGGAATCGGAAACTTACAAAGTCCAGGAATTGCATCTTCCTGTTTATCATTGTCTTTGCGCCATGCTGGAGGAAAATTTCTATGGAAAATGAACGGATCATTCCCCGCCATGTTGCTATTATCATGGATGGAAACGGTCGCTGGGCCAAACAACATGGTCTGGAACGGGTCGAAGGACATAGAGCCGGAGCCGTTGCTGTAAAAAATCTGATTGATTGTCTGAAAAAAACCGGTATCCAGTATCTTACTCTTTATGCGTTCAGCACGGAAAATTGGAAACGTTCCAAAGAAGAAGTGGATGCTTTGATGGAACTGTTGGCGGAATTCATTGATGCCAATCTTTCTTTGCTGATGAAAAACAATGTCCGGCTGCTGGTCACCGGCCGGATCGAAGGTCTGCCCGAAAAAGCCCGTGAGAAACTGAAAGATGCGATCCGGAAAAGTTCCGGGAACACTGATGGAACCGTCATTTTTGCCCTGAATTACGGCGGACGTGCCGAAATCGCCGATGCCGCAAAAAAAATCGCGCAGAAAGTTCAGAAAGGGGAAATTTCTCCGGAAGATATTGATGAGAAACTTTTTGCGCAGAATCTTTATCTGCCGGATGTTCCCGATCCCGATTTGCTCATCCGCACCAGTGGAGAGCTGCGTTTGAGCAATTTCCTGCTATGGGAACTTTCCTATTCGGAAATTTATGTGACCGATACTTATTGGCCGGATTTCGGTCTGCCAGAATTGAACAAAGCCATCGAGGCTTTTCAGAAAAGAAACCGTCGTTTCGGAGGTAGATAACATGTTTATAAAACGTTTGTTCAGCACGATCATCCTGCTTGCTCTGTTTGGCGCGGCCATTTTTGCGCCATCTCCGTGGAATAAAATAGTATTTTTGTTGCTGAGTACGCTGCTGACGTTTGGACTGGTCCGAGAAATTTGTAATATTGTAAAAAATATTGGAATGGATACCTTTGAAAACATCACCGCCTGGATTTGCACTATATTGATATTACTGGTCAATGTGACTTTTTCAAAATTTTCTTGCTGTCCTTACGGGAGAACAATATTAGTTGCAATATTTTATACGCTGGTATTCGGCGTTGCCATCGGCGGACCTCTGTTTATCCTTTTCTCCAAAAATTCCGGAGAAAAAATCAGAAAATTGTTCAATTCTATGGGAATTGCTGTTTTTACCATGCTCCCGATATTATTTATTTTTGGAATCTATTTCATAGGATATGAGAGAAGCAGCCGGACATTCAATTATTATTTTCTGATTTTTGTGCTTCTGACCAAAATCGGTGACATCGGAGCATATGTGGTCGGGACCGTGAGTAATAAGCTGATGAAAGGCGGCAACCACAAGATGATCCCTTCGATCAGTCCGGGCAAATCCTGGGAAGGCGCCGCGGGCGGATTGATCATCACCATCTTGCTGGCGATCGGTTTTCATTATATTTTCCCGCGGGCGATCGTCGTCGGCAGCATTCCGGTCGCAATTGTTACGGGCATCCTGATGTTCTTCGGCAGCATGGCGGGCGATTTGATGGAATCGGCCTTGAAACGCGCGGCCGGCGTCAAGGATTCCGGTGCGACCATTCCGGGCATCGGCGGCGTGTTCGACCTGGTGGACAGTTTGTTCGTAACCGCTCCTGTTGCGGCTTTGATTTTTCTTTTTCTGAGTATTTACAGCCGCTGAAACATTGCTTTTTCACGTTTTGGAAGTATATTGACATCTTCACTTATCAACAGGGATTATTGACATGAAGAAAACGGAATTGAGAAAAAACATTTTGCGTCTTCTCGGTGAAAACGGACGTCTTACGGCGCAAGAGATCGCCGAAAGGATCGACGCGACTGCCGCGGAAGTCGAAAATGAGATCCGGATTCTGGAAAAGGAAAACGTTATCATCGGCTATCAGGCGATTTTCGATGAAGCCGAACTGCCTGAAAATGCCGTCAAGGCGATCATCGAGATCAAAGTGAAACCCGAACGGGAAGGCGGTTTCGACAAGATCGCCCGCCGCCTCAGCAGGTTCCCGCAGGTATCGTCGCTCTATCTGATGTCCGGCTCGCACGACCTGCAGCTGGAGATCAAGGGCAGGACCCTCAACGAAGTCGCTTATTTTGTTTCCAGCAAGTTGTCAACGATTGATGGAGTGCTGTCCACCTCCACTCATTTTCTGCTGAAAAAATATAAGGAAGCGGGCAAACTGATGCAGGAGGAGGACGACCATGAACGGCTCCAGATCACGCCTTGAAAAACGTTCTCTGGTGGCGCCCCATATCGCCGCGCTGCCCAAAAGCGGGATCCGCGATTTCTTCGACCTGGTCAGCACCATGAAGGATGTGATCTCACTGGGGATCGGCGAACCCGATTTCGTCACCCCGTGGAACATCCGCGAAAATGCGCTTTATTCCATCGAACGCGGCCATACTCACTACACTTCCAACCTCGGAATGATGCCGCTGCGCAAGGAGATCTGCAATTATCTCGCGTCCGATTTCAATGTTCATTACGATCCCGCATCCGAATGTATCGTCACGGTCGGCGTGAGCGAGGCGCTGGATCTGGTCATCCGCGCGATCACCAGTCCGGGCGACGAGATCGTTTACCATGAACCCTGCTACGTTTCCTATAATGCCGAGGTCAAAATGGCGCACGGCGTGCCGGTCGCGGTGGAGACCCGTGAAGAAAATGGTTTTGCGCTCGATCCGGATGATCTGGAAAAAGCCATCACGCCCAGGACCCGCGCGATCCTGCTCAATTTTCCCTGCAATCCCACCGGCGCCACGCTCACTCTGGAGCAGACAAAACGTATTGCGGAAATCGCCGTGAAACATGATTTGATCGTGCTGGCGGACCATATTTATTCCGAACTTACATACGGACCCATGACACCTTCGATCGCCTCCCTGCCCGGCATGAAGGAACGTACCGTGTTTCTGCACGGATTTTCCAAAGCGTTCGCCATGACCGGTTTCCGGATCGGTTATGCCTGTGGTCCGGCCGAACTGATCGACGCCATGATGAAGATCCATCAGTATTCGATGCTTTGCGCACCGATCACGGCGCAGGAAGCCGCACTCGAAGCCTTGCGCTCCGGCCGCCCGGACATGGAAGCCATGCGGTTCGAATACCGCGACCGCCGCAATGTGATCGTGGAAGGGTTCAATTCCATGGGTCTGCATTGTTTCAAGCCCGAAGGCGCTTTTTACGTTTTCCCGAACATCACTTCCACTGGATTGAGTTCGATGGAGTTTGCCAAACGGCTGCTGATGAGCAAGAACGTGGCGGTGGTCCCGGGTTCGGCTTTCGGGCCTTGCGGCGAAGGATTCGTCCGCTGTTCCTACGCAACTTCCATGGAAGGGATCAAGGAAGCCCTGGCGCGGATCGGTGAATTCGTCAGGGAATTGCCGAAAAATTGATTTTTTGTGATAAATTCATAAAACATGGGGGAAATTATGAAAATGATCACAGCAGCAATGTTGTTCTGTTTTGCAGCCGCGCTTTTTGCCGCGGTGCCGGAATGGAAGTATTCGCTCAGTCAGAATGAACTCAAGGTCACCGCGTTAGTTCCGGAAAAGGAATATCTTTACCGGAAAACTACCTCGGTCGAACTGACCGGAGCCGGGAAGAAGATCGAACCCGCGTCCGTTCCGTCTTCAGTTTCGTACGAAGATGAATTTTCCGGAAAGACGCAAATCTATCCGGGCGGGAAACCCCTGACCTGGATCTTCCGTTCGGAAAAATGGCTTTTTCCGCTGGAACTGAAAGTGGAGTGGCAGGGTTGCGCCAAAGGGACCGCGGACGGACCGGGAGTTTGTTTTCTGCCGGGTTCAGGCAGGATGGTCCTGAAGGAATATGAAGCGGTTTCCGCACCCAGGCCGGTGATTTTCGGCAAAAAGGATAAATCCGCCGCTCCGTCCGATGACAGTTTTCCGCCGTTCGAGATCCTGCGTGCTGAATCGGGGTATCTGGGGGCGCCGCAGTTCGTCCAGTTCCTGAAAGGGGAAAAACGGGAACTGTTCCTGAGTTTTGCGGGTAGAAGTTTCTGGGTGGTCCTGCTGCTGACTTTTCTCGGCGGCGTGGCGCTGAATCTTACTCCGTGCGTGCTGCCGATGATCCCGGTCAATCTGGCGATCATCGGAGCGCGGGACAACAGCCGCTCAAGCTGCATTCTCCGCGGATTGACCTATGGAGCTGGTATTGCGCTCGCCTATGGGATCGTGGGGATCGCAGTGGTCCTGACCGGCAGCAGTTTCGGGGTGATCGATTCCGCCTGGTGGTTCAATACGCTGGCGGCTCTGCTGTTCATCGGCCTGGGCTTGTCGATGTTCGATGTTTTCATCCTGGATTTTTCACGGTTCGGCTCGAACCTGCCGGGGATCTCCGGGGCGCGTTATGCGGGAATTTTCCTGATGGGCGCACTTGCGGCGCTGCTGGCGGGCGCCTGTGTGGCGCCGGTGGTCGTGGCGGCGATGATCCAGGCGGGAAAAATGTACAACTCCGGCGAACCTGCCGGTCTGTTTCTCCCGCTGGTCCTCGGTTTGGGCATGGCGTTTCCCTGGCCGCTGCTGGCCGGCGGTTTCACCGTCCTGCCGAAACCCGGAATGTGGATGCGGTACGTCAAGTATGCGTTCGGCGTGATCATCATCGGGCTTGGTCTGTATTACGGGTATCTTGCATACGAGATCGGCACGGCAAAAGCGGATGTGCCGGGGAAGAGTATCGCTTTGCTGAGGGACGCTCTGCGGCGTTCGGCGGCGGAAAAGAAGCCCGTTTTGCTGGATTTCCGCGCGGAGTGGTGCAAGAACTGCAAGGCGATGGAAAAGACCACTTTCAAGGACCCGTCAGTGATTGACGGACTCAAAAACTTCATTTTCGTCAAATTTGACGCCACGGATATTTCCAATACGGAAATTGACGGAATACTGAAAAAGTTCAGTGTTTCTGGATTGCCGGCCTATTTGATCGTTCAGGGCAAATAAATTTTTTCAAGAAAAGTCACGCTCTCGAAATGGGCGGTGGAAGGAAAGAGATCCAGCAGACGGCTTTCCCGGATCCGGTACCCGGCTGTTTCCAGTTTTGCCAGATCCCGGAACAGCGTGTCCGGAGAACAGGAAACATAAATGATCCCTGCCGCCTTGCTCCGGCAGATCGATTTCAGCACGGACGGATCCAATCCGGTCCGGGGCGGATCGGTCAGCAGCAGCGCTTCCGTCAATTGTCCGTCAGAATATTTTTGACGGAATACTTGTCCGCAGTCTCCGGCGGCAAATGCGGTCCGGTCGGCTACTTCATGCAGTTCCGCATTCCGCTCCGCACAGCGGATCGCTTCGGCATCCAGTTCGATCCCGAAAGTCCGGAGCCGGGGCAGATTTTCCGCACAGAGAATGGAAAAACAGCCGCAGCCGCAGTATAATTCGACCATCTGTTCCGTTCCGGCGGCTTCCGTCAGTCGCAGCACTTCCCCGGCCAGTTTTCCGGACATATACGGATTGATCTGGAAAAAAGAACTTTCCCCGGTCACAAAGGGACCGAACCCGGATAATTGATCCGTCACTGTGGATTTGACGCCTTTGCCGCAGTAGATCCTGACCCCGTCCTGAGCAGTCCAGCGGAAAGTGACGGTTTTTTCTTTCCCGGTCAGGATCGTGCGCCAATTCCCGCTTTTCAATTCCTGACGGATCTCCGGGACCGCCAGCGGGCAATCCGTCACCGGGATCAGCGTCCGGTTGTCTTCGTCCCGGTATCCGGCTCGGATCGAATGGTCCGGACCGGATTCCAGCGAAAGCCGGATTTTGTTGCGCCAGCCGGTGCGGACCGGCGCGCCGAGGGGTTCGCGAAGAAAATCCTCAGGACGGCTCTGCAGACGGGCCTTTTCCGCAAACGAACGGAACTGCCGCTGTTTCCATTCCAGTTCCATTTCATACGGGATATGGGCGTAGGAACAGCCGGGACACCGGTTTGGACATTCCGGGACAAGACGTTGAGCCGAATGCGTAAGTATTTCTTCCAGAACGCCTTCGGAATAATTCTTTTTATCGGAGGAAAGTTTTACCCGTACCTTTTCGCCGGGAATGCCGCCGCGGACGAAACATACTTTCCCGTCAGGACGCCGTCCGACGGCCCGGCCGCCGAAAGCGAAACCGTAAATCAGAACTTCCGTGGTCATTTATTCAAACCGGCCGCTTTCCGGCGCCATTTGGCGGCTTCCACATTGTTTTTCGGCACCCCGATCCCTTCCTTGAACATGATGGCGAGGTATTGCATGGCAAGGATATTCCCTTTTTCAGCCGCCTGGCGGAACCATCGGCAGGCTTCCGTATAATCCGGCGAAACGCCTTCCCCGTTGTAATACATGCAGCCGGTCAGGAACATTCCCTCCGGATCCTGTTTCCCGGCTGCCTGCCGGTAAAAGATCAGTGCCTGGCGGAAATCCTGCCGGACCCCTTCTCCCCGGTGGTACATCTTCCCCAGTTGGATCACGGCTTTTATGTGACCGGATCCGGCTGCCTGCCGGATCAGCTGAAATGCCCGGACAGGGTCCGGATCCTTATCTGTTCTCTGCGCGGCAATGTTTCCCAGCAGGAAAAGGATTTCCGGATCATTTTCCTTTTCCAGCGGTTTCAGATATTTTTCCGCCCCGGCCCATTCGCCGCGGGCATAAAGCTGACCGCCCAGCTGTTTCATGGCGTTCCGGTCGCCGCTGTCGGCCAGTTCGCGGAGATACCGTTCGGTCTCATCCGGACCGGACCGATCCGTCTGCGGAGAAGACGGCCGGAGTTCGTTCAGCAGCAGAATGGCGCCGGAATGTTTCTTCCGGGCCGCTTCGGACGCATATTTCCGTGCTTTTTCCCGATCGCCCTGAGCGTAATACAGAAAGGCCAATTTGGCCTGGGCATTCACATTTCCCTTTTCGGCCGCCTGATGATAATACTTCATTGCCTTTTTCCCGTCGGGACGGATTTTCCCGGATCCTTTTTCGTAAATCTGCGCCAGCTGCATGATCGAGGGGAGATCGTCCCGTCCGGCCAGTTTTTCCAGATAGCGGATCGCGAGTTCAGGATCCGCCTTCATATACTGCCCCTGCAAAGCCATGGCGGAAAAAATGCGCATTGCCTCGAGATGACCGAGATCCGCCGCCTGCCGGTAAAAGGGAACAGACCGTTCCGGATGTTTGCCCGACTGCCTGATTTTTCCGCAGAGGAAAGCCGCTTCCGCGTGATTTCCCTTTGCCGCCGCCTCCAAATACTGCAGCGCCGCTTTCGTGTCCTTTTCCGTACCGATCCCGTTCAGGATCATGTAGCCGCAGAGGTATGATGCGGAATGGTTCCCGGCCCGGGCGGCCATCCGGAAATAATGCAAGGCAAATTTGTCATCATGTGCCGGACTTTTTTCATCGGCATAGATCTCCGCCAGGAGCAAAACGGCCTCGGGATCGTTCTGATCGGCTGCTGGTGCAAGATAACGCACTGCCAGCAGATCGTCTTTTTTTACTCCCCGCCCGGCATGGCAGAGCTTGCCGAATTCCTTCCCCGCCGGATGGTTTCCCTGATCCGCCGAACGCCGGAAATAGGCGGCTGCCGCAGCGGGGTCGGCCGCTGTTCCTTTGCCGTCGCGCAAAAGACAGCCCAGCAGGAATTGATTCTCCAAATCCCTGTCAGACTGTTTCAAAAACCGGAACGCCTCGGAATGATCCGGCTTGAGTCCGTATCCGCCGGAATAATAGATCCTGCCCAGCACCGTTTCCGGATGGAACTCAACGGGAACATCGGATTTCGATGGCAGGCCGCGGCGCAGACACTCCGCTGCCAGCGCATAATTTTTTGCCGTGCCCCGTCCCTCGTAATAAAGGATCCCCAGCGGAAGACCTGCCGGAGCAAAACCCTCGTCGTAGAGTTTCCGGAACTCGGCAAACGCCTTTTTTTCATCGGGGATCACACTTTTCCCGTTCATGTCGGCAAATGCCAGCATAAACAGGGAAAGCTGATTCTTTTTTGCGGCGGCACGGCGGAAATATTCGAGCGACAGCCGCAGGGAACGGCGGACCTGTTTCCCTTCCCAGTAAATGACGCCGAGACGGCACAGTGCATCGGCATCTCCCCGGTCCGCCGCTTTTTTCAGGTCTTGCAGCGAGTCGGATTTCGAAGGATGGTTCTCGGACGGTTTTTTTCCTTCGGAAACGACATTGCTTTCTTCCATTTCCCCGATGTAGGCTTTCAGCCGGCGGATCTTTTCTTCCCTCCCGGCATCGCTGCGCAGGATCTCATCCAGTTCCGCCGCTTTGATTTTATAGGCACGGGAATTCCGGTCATAGCGTTTCAATGTCTGTTTTTCCGCCCGGTCCATCAGTTCGGAATAGGAATCTCCGTCCGCCAGGACCGGAACGGATAAAACGATCAGAATATAAAAATATATCAGTTTTCTTTTCATCAGGCATCCCGTTCCATTTTTCGGGAAATAATATAGACTGATTTAATTTTTCTGTCAAGTATGGTTTAGAGAAAAAATGACCCCGGAATGATCCGCAGAAAATCATTCATACCGGAGCGCTTCAATCGGATCGAGCCGGGAAGCTTTCCAGGCCGGATAAAAACCGAAAATGATCCCGACCGCCGCCGAGACTGCGACTGCGGTCAGCATGCCTTCCGGACTCGGTTCGATCGGCCATTTGAGCTGACTTTTCACCAGCAGCGCCGCGCCGCGTCCCAGCAGGATCCCCACGATCCCGCCGACCAGACACAGCAGGATGGATTCCACCAGGAATTGTTTGAGGATGTCGCGCGAACGCGCTCCGACCGCCATGCGCAGACCGATCTCGCGGGTCCGTTCGGTTACCGAAACCAGCATGATGTTCATGATGCCGACCCCGCCGACCACCAGGGAGATCAGCGCCACCACCATCAGCAGATTGGTCATCAGCCGGCTGGTGCCGGACAGCGTTTCCATGAATGCGGCGGAATTCCGCACCCAGAAATCATCCTCCTGATGAGGACGCAGATTATGGCGTTCCCGCAGGACCTGGGTCAGTTCTGCGATCGCCTTGTTGACGTTTTTCGGATTGGTGGCGGTGACCATGATCTGGTCGATCTGCGCGAATTTCGGGATCAGCAGCGTATCGGTCGCCAGATTGTCCGCCTGTTCCGGATAGAATGCCACTCCGGTGGCCGGATAAAGCGAACTCGGCGAAGTCGAAGCGGTGCTCGTGGTATTGGAGACCGATCCGGTTTTGAGCCCGGTGATGCGGAGCCGGACCGTGGTCCACGGCGCCAGGACCACGTCGTCCTCGTCGAAGCCCATCATGTTGGCGCCTTTTTCCTTCAGCACACCGATGATGGTGAATGTGACATTCTTGATCCGGATCTCGGAATCGACCGGCGATTCGCCGCCGAAAAGTTCATTGACGATTTTTTTCCCGACCAGGCAGACCCGGGCCCGCCGTTCCACTTCCCGTTCGGTGAAATTGCGTCCTTCCGCCACCGTCCAGTTCCGGATCTGCAGATAGTCGGGCCCGACGCCGTAACACTGCTGCGGGGTCCAGTTCTTGTTGCCGACGATCGCCTGGACCGCGGATGCACGGACGATCGGAACCGCCAGCGCCACGTTGGGACATTCCTGCCGGATCGCTTCGCAGTCTTCGGGTGTCAGGGATACGCCGCTGCCGGAACTCTGACGCACTCCGCCGGGGATGTGGGGCGCGCCCGGCATGATCAGGATCGAATTGGCTCCCATGCTCTCGATCGAGGTGCGGATCGCACGCGATGAACCGTTCCCGATCTCCATCATCGCGATCACTGCCGCGATCCCGATCACAATGCCCAATGCGGTCAGCAGTGCCCGCGTCGGATTCCGTTTCAGCGCCACCAGCGCCACCAGCATGGTCCTCCATAATGACATGATCCGTATCTCCTGTATCCTGATTCAAGTATAAACGACTGTGGTTCCGTCCAGCCCCGGCGCACCGATGTCTTCCCCGCAGAAATAATCCCGCACGGAGGGAAAACGATGCGCTTTCAACGCGCCGCGGACCGCATTGCGCAGCACGCCCGATCCGTTTCCGTGAATGATAAGGATGCTGCAGTGCGGATGGGAAGAGATCATCTTTTCCACCAGCGCCATTGCCTCCTGCGAATACATGCCGTGCAGATCAAGACTGCAGTCGTATGGGTTTTTCCTTTCCCGGTTTCTGTGCATCATCGGCTTCCTGCTCATGTTTTCATCCTCAACTGAACGCCCCGCTCACGATCAGGCCATCCTGGATATGGATCGTGCGTTTGGCGCAGTCCGCCACCTCGGTCGCATGGGTCACCAGAATGATGGTGATCCCTTCCTGGTTGAGTTTCTCAAAAAGTTTCATGACCTCCACACTGGTCTTGGAATCCAGATTTCCTGTCGGTTCATCGGCAAACAATACCGGAGGCCGGTTCACCAGCGCACGGGCGATCGCCACCCGCTGCTGCTGTCCGCCGGAAAGCTGAGAGGGTTCGTGGTCCATGCGTTCGGCCAGTCCGACCCGTTCCAGCATGGCGCGTCCGCGTTTGGCCGCTTCGCGTGAAGAGATGTCGCCCGCAGTGTAATACAGCGGCATGCAGACATTCTCCAGCGCACTGGTCCGTGGAAGCAGATTGAAACTCTGGAACACGAATCCGATGTGTTTGTTGCGCAGTTTGGCGCGTTCATCGCCGGAAAGCCGTCCCACTTCCCGCCCGTCGAACAGATAGTCGCCCGAGGTCGGACGGTCCAGGCAGCCGAGGATGTTCATCAGCGTGCTCTTGCCGGATCCAGAAGCGCCCATCAGCGCGACGTATTCGCCTTTTTCGATAGAAAGGGTAATGCCTTTGAGCACCGGAACATCGATTTCGCCGAGCGAATAGGTTTTCCGGATGTCATGCAGTTCGATCAGACTCATCTTGCGCCTCTCCTCTGATTTCTCTGCCGGCGCGGCATCGAGGGCAGGAACGGACTGCGGTTTTCCCCGCCGGCGCCGGCTGCCATCCGGTTTGCGGCTGTCTGGACCTCCGTTCCGGTCACCACCACCATGCCTTCCTTCAGTTCCGGCGAGGAAACTTCCGTGGAGGAGCCGTCATTCAGGCCGATGGAAACGACCAGCGGTTTGATGGATTCTCCCTGACGGACCCAGATGCGGCGTTCGCGTTTCTTGCGGTCGAGCGGTTTGTCTATTTCCGCACGGTAAGCCTGCGGGACCATGTTTTCCTCCGGAGTGAAGCGGAAAGCCGCATTGGGAACGACCAGCACGCCGTTCCGCTGCGCCAGGATGAATTTCACATTGGCGGTCAGATACGGCAGCAGCGTGCCGTCGGAATTGTCCGTTTCCACTTCCACCACGTAGGTCACCACGTTCTGGGACATGGTGGCGTTCAGCCGGATCTTCCGCACGGTCCCCTTGAAAGTGCGGTTCTGGAAAGCATCGACCGTGAACTGGACCGGAAGGCCGACCTTGATCTGACCGACGTCCGCTTCATTGACGGACACCCAGACCTGCATGCGCTTCAGGTCTTTGGCGATCAGGAACAAACTGGGCGCGTTCATGCTGGAAACCACGGTCTGGCCGATGTTCACGCGGCGGTCGATGATGACGCCGTTGACCGGAGATTTGATGACGCAGTAAGAAAGATTGCGGGCTGCGCGTTCCTGCGCGGCATTGGCGGACGCCAGCTGGGCCTCCGCCTGGGCGAGCGAGGCTTGCGCCACGGCGGTGTTGGCCTTGGCCACATCATAATCCGCCAGCGCGGCATCGTAGGTGTTCTGCGCGATCGCATTGGTCGGTCGCAGCTGCTTGGCCCGTTTCAGGTTCAGTTCCGCCAATTCCATTTTGGCTTTGGTTTGCAGGATGTTGGACTGCGCGGAATTGATCGCCGCCCTGGCCTGCAGCTGCGAGGCTTGTGCGGACTTGAGTTCCGCCGCATACAGGGAATCGTCGATCCAGGCCAGGACGCCGCCTTCTTTGACGATCGATCCGTAATCCACCGGTTTCCCCTCGGAATCGGGTCCGAATTTCGTAATCATCCCCTGCACCTGCGCTCCGACGTTGACCAGTTCCTCGGGTTCCACCGTGCCGGTCGCGGTGATCGAACGGACCAGATCGCCTTTCCGGATGGTGTCTGTCCGGAAGATGACCCGGTCTTTCGGACCCGCATACTTCCGGTAAGCCAGTATTGCCAGATAAACGATTGCCGCCAGGACTACCAGTCCCAGCACCAGACGGATCAGTTTCTTCATTTTCTTTTCTCCATGGATCGGTTTATATTCTTCTCATTCAACGAATCCTTTTTCCGTTTATTGCATGCGGAAACAAAAAAGTTTAGGATTTAAAATAATTGGGAAATATTTTTTTTCAAGATTTTCTGCGGGGAAAAAAAGAGTTTTTTTCAATTGCTCCGTTCCGGGAATTTGAAATTCCATGAATATGAGGTATATTTTTTCCAAACGAATTTCAATTCAAGGAGCAGAAAAATGGACGAAAATATGAATGTCTATCAGAACCCGCTGACCGGCCGTTATGCCAGCAAGGAAATGAGTTACAACTGGTCGCCGCAGCGCAAACATTCCACCTGGCGCCGGCTGTGGCTGGCCTTGGCCGAATCCGAAAAGGAACTCGGTCTGCCGATCACCGACAAACAGTTGGACGAGATGCGGGCGCATCTGGACGATATCGACTTTGCCGCCGCCGAGGCCGAGGAAGCCAAACTCCGGCACGACGTGATGAGCCATATCCATGTGTTCGGCGCACTCTGTCCGGAAGCCAAACCGATCATCCACCTCGGTGCCACCAGCTGTTTCGTCACCGACAACACCGAGCTGATCCAGATGCGCGACGGCCTGAAACTGATCCAGGCCAAATTACTCAAAGTCATCACGATCCTGGCCGACATCGCGGACAAATACAAAGATCTGCCCACGCTCGGATTCACGCACTATCAGCCGGCACAGCTGACCACGCTGGGAAAACGGTTTTCGCTGTATCTGCAGGATTTCGTCATGGACATGCAGCGGGTGACCGAGGAGATCGGCAAGATCCCGTTCCGCGGCGTCAAAGGCACCACCGGCACGCAGGCCAGTTTCATGGAACTTTTCCACGGCGACCAGGAAAAAGTCCGGCAGCTGGACAAACTGGTTTCAAAGAAAATGGGTTTCGATTCGTCCATTGCCCTGAGCGGCCAGACCTATACGCGCAAAGTGGATTTCTTTGTGCTTTCGGTCCTTTCCGGCATTGCGCAGAGCTGCTACAAGATGGCGGGCGACATCCGGCTGCTGGCCAATCTTAAGGAAATAGAGGAACCGTTCGGCAAGAACCAGGTCGGATCGAGCGCGATGGCCTACAAACGCAATCCGATGCGTTCGGAACGGGTCTGCTCGCTTTCCCGCTATCTGATGAGCCTGCCGGTAAATTGCGCGATGACCCATTCCACGCAATGGTTCGAACGCACGCTGGATGATTCGGCCAACCGCCGGATCGTGCTCGGAGAAGCGTTCCTGACCGCGGATGTGATCCTTTCGCTGATCGCCAATATCGCCGACGGCATCCAGGTCTGGCCGAAGGTCATTGCCGCGCACATCAACGCGGAACTGCCGTTCATGGCCACGGAAAACATCCTGATGGAAGCGGTCCGTGCGGGCGGAGACCGGCAGGATCTGCATGAGGCGATCCGCACCCATTCGATGGAGGCGTCCAAGGTGGTCAAGGCGGAAGGGAAGCCCAACGATCTGATCGAACGGCTGGCGGCCGATCCGCTGTTTGCGAAAGTTGCACCGATGTTCAAGGACATTCTGGATCCGAAACTGTTCATCGGCCGTGCGCCGCAGCAGGTCGCGGATTATCTGGAAAACACGGTGCGTCCGTTGATCGCGGAACTTTCGGCGAAGACCGGCCCGGCTTCGGAAGACGAGATCCGGGTGTGATTTTTTGATTTGTCCGCGAGGGGATCATGAGTCGAAAAACCAATACAAAAACCAAACAAAAGGAAATTTCCATGAGCAAGATCATTGCTTCCCTGACGGTGCCGCTGACGGTGGCTGCACTGCTGTTCATTGCCTGTTTTATCTGGTATGGCTGCCGGATCGAGCCGGGCAACGGAGAAATCGCCGTGCTGATCCGCAAGACGGGAAAAAATCTGCCTCCGGCAATGATCCTGGCACCGTCGGCCGAATACAAAGGGATCCAGCTGGAAGTGCTTGGTGAAGGCCGGTATTTCTACAATCCCTACACGTGGGACTGGAAGATCCTGCCCGTGACGGATATCCCGGCGGGAAAATTCGGGGTGCTGGTCCGGAAATTCGGAAAAGACCTGCCGGAAGGCGCGATCATCGCTCCGGGACCCGATTATAAAGGAATCGTGCGCGAAGTGCTCGGGACCGGCAAGCACCGGATCAATCCGTATGCCTACGATGTGCAGGTTTACGACGATATCCGGATCATGCCCGGCAATATCGGCGTGGTGACCAACCTTTCGGGACAGGACCTCTTTTCCGGCTCGGCAAACGATTTGAAAAACGCCAACGGTTTCCTGGTGGACGGCACCCGGAAGGGCGTGCTGAAGGAAGTGCTGAAGGAAGGAACGCACCGGATCAATCCGTTCATCCGGAGCATTTCCATCGTGAACATCCAGAGCCAGCGGTATGAGTTCAGCGGCAAGGATGCGATCGGGTTCATTTCGCTGGACGGGTTCCCGATCTCGCTGGAAGGGACGGTGGAATTCAACATTTCCGCCGATTCAGCGCCGCGGCTCACGCATGAGGTCGGGGACATGGACGACATCCTGAAGAAACTGATTCTTCCGTCGGTCAGCGGTTTTGCCCGGATCGAAGGAAGCAAGAAAAGCGCCACGGAATTCATTGTGGGAGAAAGCCGGCAGGTGTTCCAGAACCGTCTGGAGGAATTTCTGCGCAAGACCTGCAAGGTGTGGGGGATCTCGATCAATTCGGTATTGATCCGGGATATCCTTCCGCCGCAGGAGATCGCGGAAATCATCCGGAACCGGGAACTGGCGGAACAGGAAGCGAAGAAATTCAAGCAGCAGATCGAGCAGGCCAAGAGCGCGTCCGCGCTGGAACAGCAGCGGATGCTGGCACAGCAGCGGAAGAGCAAGGTGCAGGCGGAGACCGCCCGGATCACCGCGGATATTGCCGCCAGGCAGAACCAGATGCAGCGGACGATCGCGGCGAGGACGGATCTGGAAGCGGCTGCGATCCAGTATCAGGCGGCACAGGCGGCCGCGCAGGCGAAACTGGTGATGGCGGAAGCGGAACGCAAGGTGATCGCCGCGCGGAACGAATCGGAAGTGCAGGTGCTCAAACGCAATGTGGAAGCTTACGGCGGCGGGGATGGTTATGTCCGGGGTCTGCTGTATGAAAAACTGGGGCCGCGGATCCAGTCGATCCTGACTCGGGGAGTGGGCGGCGGCTTGTTCGGCCTGCCGCTGATGCCTTCGAAAGCCAATCAGGGAGGGAAATGACTATGGGAAAAAGAATTGCTTATGCGGTTGTCGCGATTTTGGTTGTCCTGATCCTGGCATACGGCGGGTACCAGTGGTTCTGCTGCCGGTTCTTTGTGCCTGCCGGCTGCATGGCGGTGGTGACCGCCAAATCGGGCAGTGACCCGAAACCGGGCGAGATCCTGGTGGAACGCGGCCAGAAAGGGATCTGGAAAGAAGTCCTGAGCGAAGGACGCCATTTCCTCGATCCTGTGCTGCATGACGTGCAGATCGTCCGGGCCATCCAGATCCCGATCGGAAAAATCGGGATCGTGACTTCCAAAATCGGGAAACCGCTGCCGCCGGGCGAGATCATTGCTCCTGACCACAGTTACCAGGGAGTCTGGCGCGACGTGCTTGGACCCGGAACGCACCGGCTGAATCCGCAGGGATATTCCGTGGAGATCGTCGATGCGGTGAATATCCCGATCGGCTACGTCGGCGTGGTGACCAGCCAGACCGGCCCGGCCGCGGCGGCCGGAGAGTTTGCCACGGTCCGCACCAAAGGCGTGCTCCGGGATGTGCTCCAGCCGGGACTCTACTACATCAATCCGCGTGCCTATCAGATCAATGTGATCGAAATCGGAATGAACCAGGTGAGCATGACCGGCAAGGAAGGCAGCGTCATCGAGATGAAAAACTCGGTGAAGGCCGCCAGCAGTGCGCTTACCGACCTTTCGAGCAATCTTCTGAACCGTCAGCTGCAGCAGCGGATGAACCAGAAACCGCAGAATGCGCAGCAGGTAAAGACCGCGAACCGGGCCATGCAGATGGCGCGGCGCCGTTATCAGCCGCGTAACGACGGGCGCGTGAAATACAAGAGTGCGGCTCCGATGAGTGCGATGGCACTCGCGGATGAAGCAGCTGTGCCCGGCTCGGGCGCCAAACGCAGCCGCGTTGGCTCGACTCCGGGTTATTCCATCAGCAATTTCGTGGAATTTCCGTCGCGCGACGGTTTCAAGATCCTGATGGACATGACGGTGGAATTCGAACTGCTGCCGGAAAACGTGTCCCGTATTTACATGCTTTATGGAGACCTGCCGCAGGTGGTCGAAAAGATCATTTTGCCGCAGATCCTTTCGGTGTCCCGCCTGAAAGGCTCCTCCTACAAGGCGCAGGATTTCATCATGGGGGAAGGACGCGAGATCTTCCAGAAGAACCTGCGTGACGACCTGGTGCGTCTGCTCAAGGAAAAGAACATCATCATCCATAATGCGATCATCCGGAATGTGGCGATCCCGCGGAACATCCTGCAGCCGATCCAGGAATCGAGTCTGGCCAAGGAACAGAACCTGACCAACTTCTCGCTGCAGGCGACGGCGAAGATCGAAGCGGAACTCAATACGCAGATCGCGATGATCGACCAGAAACGGCGGGAAGTCCAGCAGGAGACCCAGAAACTGGTGGCCGAGATCAAAGCCGCACAGGAACAGTCTGTTCGTCTGATCCAGGCGCAGACCGATCTGCAGGTGGCGCAGATCCAGTTGAAACGTTCGGAGATCGAAGCAAAACGCAACCAGCTGATCGGAGAAACGGAAGTCAAGGCGGACTTCATCAAGCGCAACGAAGCCGCACAGGGGGTCCGGATGAAATCCGAAGCGCTGGGAAAAACGGGTGTGCTCGCCGACATGAAACTGGTGGAATCGCTGAACCCGGCGCTGAAACTCCAGGTGATCTATGCCGGAGACGGCACGCTGTGGACCGATCTGAAATCCGGAGTCATCCCGCTGAAAAAGTGAAAAACTACTGTTTTCCGACGGGCGGTTCCGCTGAAAAAAACGGCGGAATTTCCGTTCGGAAGGGGGATTTTTTCCGAAAAAAAAGTTTTTGCACTTGAAAAAAACGGAAACGGCAGTAAATTAAAAGGACCCAGATGCGGGGAACCTTGATCCGAAAAGGATTCGATGCTGTCCATGACAGCGGGACCGGAAGGTATTGACTGCGTTTTGCAGCCAAGAGGCATCCGTGCGGAAAGACCGTACCTACCGAAGTCCCTTCGAATCATTATCAGACCGAGTTTTCCTGTATGGTTAAAAACAACACCTTACAAGGAGTGATCTGCGAAATGGAAGGGTATGCCAGAGATATCAAGCTGTTCAGTGGAACTGCCAATCCCAAATTGGCCGAAGCGATTGCGCGGCACATGGGGATGGAATTGGGGCATGTTGCGATCGAACGCTTTCCTGACGGTGAAATATTTGTGCAGTACCGGGATATGCTGAGGACCTCGGATGTATTCATTATTCAGCCGACCTGCAATCCTGTGAATGAAAATATCATGGAACTGCTGATCATGCTGGATGCGGCGCGGCGGGCGTCCGCGGCACGCGTTACCGTGGTGATCCCGTTCTTCGGTTATGCGCGTCAGGACCGCAAAGACCGTCCGCGGGTGCCGATCACGGCGAAACTGGTGGCCAATCTGCTGACGACCGCGGGAGCGAACCGGGTGCTGACGATGGACCTTCATGCCCAGCAGATCCAGGGATTCTTCGATATACCGGTGGATCATCTGTATGCGCAGCCAGTGATGCTGGCCTATATGAGGGATTATCTGAAACTGAATTCCGAATCGGTGATCGTGGCGCCGGATTCCGGCAGTGTGAAACTGGCGCACGGCTATGCGGACCGGCTGAACTGCGGATTCGCGGTGGTGGCCAAGCGCCGGGTCAATGCGACGACGGTGGAATCGTCCCACCTGGTGGGGGACATCAAAGGACGGGATTGCGTCATCTGCGACGACTTGACCTCGACGGCGGGAACGCTGTGCGCGGCAGCCGATCTGCTGAAACGCGAGGGAGCCAAAAAAGTATATGCGGTGGTTTCGCATTGTCTGCTGACTGATGTCGGCTACAACAAGCTGAAAAACAGTGCGATTGAGGAACTGATCACGACGAATTCCGTTCCGCATGAGGACCGGGCGGGCTGCCATGTGCATACGCTGTGCATAGCGCCGCTGCTGGCGAAAGCGATCCAGCGGATCCACGATGGGGATTCGGTATCCTGTCTGTTCCAGACGAAGCCGCCGGAAGATTTGCTGCTTTAAGAGTTGAGAAACATAAATTTGCTGTATAACCTAAATTGAAGGAAGGTAAGAAATGGCAAAACAGAAACATGTATTGAATGTGGTGACGCGCACGGGCCTGGGCAAAGGCGCGGTGAAGCGTCTGCGCGCAGAGGGCAATGTACCCGCTGTGATCTACGGACACGGGGCACCGGCCAAGACGCTGTATTTTTCGGCGGCGGAGTGGGAAGTGCTTCAGAAGTATGAGCTGAATCTGCTGTCCCTGAAAGAAGGCGACAACGAAATGCTGGCTCTGATCAAGGAAGTCCAGAACGACTTTATCCGCGGCAAAGTGAAACATGTTGATTTTCTGGAAGTGAACCGGAACGAGAAGATCCGCGCTTCCGTGTCGGTCCATGCCGGCCACGAAGCACCTGCCGGAGCGGCACAGGGCGGAATGCTGGAACAGGATATCCACGAACTGGAAGTGGAATGTCTGCCGGATGCCCTGCCGGAAACGCTGGAAGTCAGTGTTGCCGCGCTGGGACTTGGCGAAGCGCTGCATGTGTCGCAGATCCCGATGCCGGAAGGCGTGCGGATCCTGAACGATCCGGAACTGGTGGTTTTCCACGTGGTGGATCCGTCCACGATCGTGGAAGAAGAACCGGAAGCCGCGCCGGCTGCCGAGGGTGAAGCTGCTGCCGAACCGGAAGTGATCGGAGAGAAGGAAAGAGCTGCCAAGGCTGCTGAAAAGGCCGCTGAGAAAGCCGAAAAGAAATAAGGGACCGGAGGACGGATCCTGCTGACGGGAAAGGCTTTGCGGATGCCGGGAGAAGATTTTGGATCGCGGGTCCTGGTTGCAGGACTGGGCAATCCGGGAACGGAATACGAAGGGACCCGTCACAACGTCGGATTCATGGTCCTGGATCTGCTGGCGAAGCGGCTTCCGCAAAAGAGCTTTGAACTGGTCCATGGCTGTTCTTCGCATTACCTGAAAGGTTCGTATGCCGGCCGGGGACTGCTGCTGCAGAAACCGGAAACATATATGAATCTGAGCGGTGAAGCGGTAGCGGCACTGATGCGGAGGGAGGAGATCGGACCGGAAAGCCTGCTGGTGATCTACGACGACATGGATCTGGAAGTGGGGAAACTGCGGATCCGGAGCAAAGGATCGTGCGGCGGACATAACGGGATCCGGTCGGTGATCGAGCAGATCGGGACAGAAAAGTTCTCCCGGATCCGGATCGGAATCGGGCATCGGAAAGGAACGGGAAGAGATTATGTGCTTTCTCCGTTTGAAGATGAGGAAAAAGGGATCATCGGCAAAGTGCTGGAAGCAGCGGCTGATGCGGTGATCCTGATCCTGCGGCGGGGGACCGGTCCGGCCATGAATGAATATAATCCGCTTGATTTTGCGGCGGATGAAGAAGAAGCCAACGGAACGAACCAAACAACATAAAAACACCAGGAGGTGTGAACTTGAAAAAGTATGAGGCAGTATTCATTCTCGACATGAGAAAAGTGGAGGATGAGGGAAAGGCCTTCTCTGAAGAATTCGCGAAGAATCTTCAGGGATGGGGAGGCAGCATGGTGGAAGCGAACGCCATGGGACGCAAACAGTTTGCGAGAGAGATCAACAAACGTAAAGCCGGTATCTACTGGAATTACATTTTTGAGATCGATCCGCTGAAAGTGAAAGAGATCCGCAACAAATACCGGCTGGATGAAAGAATGATCCGCATGCTGATCATCAGTTATGAACGTCCGGAAAATGTTCGTTCTTCCATGGCGGCGGCCCCGGAAATTCCGGCTGAATAACCAACCACAGGAAAGGAGTCCTGAATATGGCATCCTTGAACAAAGTATTGCTGATGGGAAATTTGACCCGGAATCCGGAGATCCGTTACACTCCGGGGGGAAGTGCCGTATGCGAATTCGGAATGGCGATCAACCGCCGTTTCATGCAGGCAAACGGGCAGGAAAAAGACGAAACCTGTTTTGTGGACATCACTGTCTGGGGAAAACAGGCGGAAAGTTCGTCGCGTTTCCTTCAGAAGGGCTCCTCTGTATTCGTCGAAGGCCGGCTGGTATATGACCAGTGGACGGAAAAAGAGACCGGAAACAAGCGTTCGCGTCTGCGCATCTATGCGGAGCGGGTGCAGTTTCTGGACCGCCGGGACGCATCTGCGCCGCAGGGCGGCGATGCGGAAGGCGGAGCGCCCGCTTACGGGCAGTCTGCACCGCAGCAACAGCAGGGCGGATATTCCCGTTTCCGTTCACAGCAGCCGGGAGCCGGGCCGTATGGTGGACCGGTGCAGCAGCGTCAAGTGCGTCCGGCACCTCCTGTGCAGCAGGCTGGTGCGGAAGCGCCGCAAATGCCTTCGGACGAACAGCCGCCGTATGAGCCGGTCGATGGGATCGACGACGATATTCCGTTCTGAGCAAAAGAATAGCATTCAACCATAATCAACAGGAGAAAAACCATGGCTATGCAAAATAGAAGACGCCGTGCGAAACGGCGCATTGCCAAACCGAAAATCTGCAGACTGTGCGAAAACAAGATCAATTTCATTGATTTCAAAGATGCCGATCTGCTGAAGAAATTCCAAACGGAAAAAGGCCGTATTCTGCCCCGCAGGATCACCGGGACCTGTCTCCGGCATCAGAAAATGCTCAGCACCGCCATTCAGCGTGCCCGCATCATCAGCATAGTTCTCTAACCCGTATCAAAGAAAGGCATCTATCATGGCTGCTACAATGAATCTGATCCTGCTGCAGGATGTGGAAGATCTTGGCCTTGCCGGCGATTCCGTTCATGTTTCGCCCGGTTTCGGCAGAAATTATCTGATCCCCCGCGGTCTGGCTGCTCCGGCATCCGCAGTTGCCCTGCGTCAGCTGGAAGCGCACAAAGAGAAAATCGAAGCGAAGCGGAAAGCCGATCTGGAAGCTGCGCAGACTCTGGCCGCGAAGATTTCCGAAATGTCGGTGGAGATCATGATGCAGGCGTCCGATGACGGACATCTTTTCGGTTCGGTGACGGAACGCGTGGTTTGCGAAGCGTATGCCGCCAAAGGGATCAATATCGAATATCAGCGTGTCCGCATGGACAAACATATCCGTACCCTTGGCGAATATGACATCAACATCAAACTGCATCAGGATGTCCTTGCAACTGGCAAGATCGTGATCGTCCGGGCGTGATCATCATGCCTGAACAGGATGATATCCAGCAGATTCCGGCGGGAGAGGAAATAATATCCGCTCCGCCGGGACCGTTGAAACAAACGCGGAAAACCGCTGAACGCGGTTCTTCCGCGCTTCCCGTCTTTGCATCCCTGGCGACGGAACGCGCGGTGATCGGCGCATTGATGACAGATCCCTCGTGTTTTTCCGTGGTGGGTTCGGTGCTGGGCGGACTGACTTCCTCGGGAGCGGTGCAGGGGAAAAAGCGTTCCAGCGACCCCAACGAGATCAAGCGGGAAATGTTTCACGGCATGGCTTCGATGATCTTTTACGATCCGAAGTATGCGATGCTGTATGAAGCGATCCTGGAACTGAATTCGCGCGATCTGGACGTTGACTTGCTGAGTCTGACCTCCTTTCTGGAACAGGAGAAAAAACTGGACCTGATCGGAGGCCAGGATTTCCTGCTGGAAATCATGGAATCCTGTGTCAGCACGGCGAACATTGAATCCTGGTGCGCAACGCTGCGGGATTACGCCATGCTGCGGGAAACGCTCCGTGCCTGTTCGAGTGCGGTGGACATGTGCAAGAGCTCCGGCGGCGATGTGAAAGCGCTGCTGGACAATGTGGAATCGGAAATATTCAAGGTCCGCAACCGGTTCGTGCAGCCGGAGATCAAACCGCTTTCGGAGCTGCTGGAAGATACCATTCAAGGTTTTCTGCAGTTGATCGACGGTCAAAAGGAACCGGGGATCCCGACCGGATATCCGGATCTGGACCGGTTGATCGGGGGCGGGTTGAAAGCGGGAGAAATGTTCGTGCTGGCAGCACGTCCTTCGATCGGAAAGACGGCCATGGCACTGAACATTGTCCGGAACATCATCATGCGCGATATCGGCGGTGTCCGGAAGAACGTGCTGTTTTTCAGCCTGGAAATGAGCGGGCAGCAGGTGTCGCAGCGGCTGCTGTGCACAGAGGCGAAAGTTCCGCTGTCTTCCATCATGGACAAAAGTTTCCAGAGGAAAGACGTGCAGAGTCTGACCATGGCCGCGTCCGCACTGAAGGAAGCGCGGCTGCTGGTGGATGACACGGCGGGGATCTCGGTGTTTGAATTGCGTGCGAAAGCCCGGAAGATCCATGACCGGCAGAAACTGGATCTGATCGTGATCGACTATCTGCAGTTGATGAAATCGGGAGAACCGGTCCGGATCGAGAACCGTCAGGTGGAAGTGGCTTCCATATCCGGCGGTTTGAAGAAACTGGCGAAGGATCTGCAGGTACCGGTGCTGGTATTGGCGCAGTTGAACCGGGAATCGGAAAAAGATCAGGGGAACGGCAAAGGCGATGTGCTGCCGAAACTGAGTCATTTGCGCGAGTCCGGAGCGATCGAACAGGATGCGGACGTGGTGGTGTTCCTGCACCGGAAACGCGATGAATCCAAAGACAACAATCCGGAAGCGAACCGGAGCGGAGTGGATGCGAAACTGATCGTGGAAAAGAACCGTAACGGGAAAACCGGCATAGTGGGATTGAAATTCTTCCCGGCGCTGATGGAATTCCGGAGCATAGATCACCGGTATTCGGATTCCGACCGTACGCCGGAATAAAAAAACCGAAAAGAAATTCACCGGAATGATTTGCATTTTCCGGAAACAAACAGTATAGTTTACTTCGGACCGTTACGATAATAGAAGGCAGACAAATGATATTGCGAGGGAGTATACTTTTTTTCCGTTGGGCGGCAGTAGTACTGTTGCTGTCAACGGTATTATCTGGCCTGGAGGCGGCGGAAAAAATCCATTCCGTCATATTCCAGCAGGACTCCGATTACAAGTTTGAAGAAGACATCCTGCGCGCCAATGTCCAGAGCCGCAAAGGGGGGATCTACAGCGAACGGGGAATCAACGATGACATCAAGCGGCTGCATGCGATGGGGGTATTTGCGGATGTAGTGTCGGAAACCCGCGATACAGCGGACGGGAAGGACATCATATTCAAACTGATGCCAAAGCCGATCGTTTCGGAGATCAAGTTCGAGGGGAATAAGAAATATTCGGAAAAGAAACTGAAAGAGGAGATCCGCCTGGCTCCCCATGTGCCGCTGAATGATGCCACGCTGCGTGCCAGCACGGATTCTCTGCGGAAATTTTATCAGTCCAAGGGATTGAACGATGCGCTGATCGAACCGGTTTTTGAAAAAATAGACGAGCATCATATCCGGGTGCTGTTCCGGATCAAAGAAAACCTCCGGCTCCGGGTGGGGAACGTATTTTTCCGGGATGCCAAAGGGGAAAAAGTCAAAGTTTACTCCCAGTCCGAGTTGAGGGACTGCATTGCCAACCGCCATTCTATTTTAAGCCATCCCTGGTTTGGCTGGCTGTTTGATTATGGATTGCTGAACCGGGAAGAACTGGACCGGGACAAGATCCGTCTGCGGGAACAGTATTGGAAAAAAGGATATCTGGATTTCCGGGTGCTGGATCTTCAGCTGACCGAGGATCCGGGAAATCCGGAAGTCATGCATGTGGTTTTTGTGCTGGAGGAAGGGGAACCGTATAAAGTCAACAAGGTTTCGTTTACAGGTCCCCAGCGGTTCAGCGAAGCGGAATTGCTGGCGCTGGTGCCGCTGAAGGCGGGCGCGGTATATTCCAGCGAGACGGAACGCAAATCGCAGGATCTGGTTGACAACAAATACAGCCGTCTGGGCTATGCGGATTTCATGATCCGGGCGAAGCAGTATCCGAATTTCAAGACGCACCAGGTGGATGTTGATTTTGAATTGAAGGAAGGCCCGCTTTACCGGATCAACGATATATTCATTTCCGGCAACCGTTACACCAAGGACTATGTGATCCGGCGGGAACTGCCGATCATGCCGGGCGATCCGGTGGATAAAAACATGGTTAAGATCTCCCGCGACCGGCTGATGGGGATGGGATATTTCAATTCGGTGGAAGCGGTCTCGATCCGGTCGGAAAACGGGCCGGTGGATACGAAAGATATCGATATAAAGGTGGATGAGAAACGTTTTCTGGACGCCCGGATCGGAGCGACCTGGTCGGATACGGACAGTCTGGCGGGGATGATCGAACTTTCTCATAACAACATGGACATATTGGATCCGAAGAACTATTTCACCGGCGGCGGACAGCGTATGCGTCTGCTGGCGGTGGCGGGTCTTGAACGTTACAATCTGGAACTGGATTTCACCGAACCGTGGCTGTTCGGGATCCCGCTGCGCTGGGATGTGTCCGGTTATATCCGCAATGTATGGTATGACGATTGGGAAGAGCGGCGGATCGGAGTAACGACCAGCCTGACGAAACGGATCTTCGATGATTTCACCTCGATTTCCGGTGGATATACCTTTGAGCAGGTGAAAGTGCACGGGATGGACAAGGATATGTCTCCGATCTTCCAGGAAGCGGTCGGAAGCGATTTGGTGGGGCGTTTCCATTTATCGCTGACCCGTGATACGCGGAACAGTGCGATGAACCCGACCCGGGGTTACAGCATCAACGCATTGGCTGCGGTCACTTCGAAAATTTTCGGGGCATCGAACAATTATGCCAGATTGGAATTGAAAGGGACCTATCATTATCCATTCCTGCGTGACTGGTTTGTGTTCAGTGTCGGCGGCAAGGTCGGCTTCCTGTCCTCCCTGGGCACCAGTGATCCGGTGCCGCTGTATGAGCGCTATTTCCTGGGCGGCGGAGATTCGGTGCGCGGTTTCCCGTACCGCTCCATCGGACCGGAGGATTACAACAAGGACAATTACGGGGGTCAGACGATGTATATTCTGACCGCGGAACTTTCGCATCCGATCTACAGCATTGTCCGCGGAGCGGCATTTGTGGATATCGGCGATGCGGGCCCGGACCGTTTCAAGTTCTCGACGGTCAATATGGGTATCGGTTATGGCCTGCGGATCAAACTTCCGACCATTGCCGCGCCGCTCCGGCTGGATTTTGCCTATCCGTTGATCAACAATCAGGATGGAGTAAGCAACAGTTTGAGGTTCCACTTCAATATCGGGGCATCTTTCGGGCCCCGCTGACCGTTATTCAGTGAACGGTGAGGATCAGGTTTTTCTTTGCCCAGAAATCTTTTCCATGGTAGGAGACCGTAGTCAGGAAGACAGCATTCACGGTATCGTTGTAATGGATGGTTTTCAGTTTGGCCGCCAGATCTTCCGGAGTATGGATGGCGGAAGAATCCAGTTTCAGCAGCAGATCGCCCCGTTTGATTTCCCTGGGCGTTTCCGGCATCCTGCTGGCCACAAGCAGGCCGGATTCCAGCGGATAACCCAGTTCCCTGGCCAGTTTCGGAGTCACGGGCATCAGATCGAGCCCGAGTTTTTCTTTGGCGGTCAACAACGGATTTCCCTGGAGCAGCCCGGTGATGGTCAGATGAAAAGTTCCGGCCGAAGTATCCAGGGTGATTTTCTCGTTCAGGCGGAGCCGGATCATTTTCCGGCACAACGTAAGAAGGTCATTGGTTTTTCGTCCGTTGAACCGCAGGATCCGGATCCCTTTGCTCAGACCTGCATGTGAAGCGGGAGAACCGGGCAGGATATCGGCGATCACGATCGTGCGTTGTCCGATTTCATTTTTTCCCCAGCCGGGAATGATCCCGAGGGAGCAGAGTCCGAACCGTTCCGGGATCATCCATTTGGCCAGGACATTTTCAATTCTGGAAAGCGGGATGGCAAAACCGATCCCGGGGGCGTTTTCGTAGGAAGACATGTTCATGCCGATCATGTTGCCTTCGATATTGATCAGCGGTCCTCCGCTGTTGCCCGGATACACCATGGCGTCGGTCTGAAGGATGTCGGAAAAAATGATGTGTCCATGGTAAGTGAACCTCCTTCGCGTTCCGCTGAGTGCACCGACGGTGATCGAACTGTCAAGACCGAACGGATTGCCGACTGCGATGACGGTTTCGCCCAGGTAAAGATGTCCGGAATGGTCGCACCGGATCGCCGACAGATCAGGAGGGGGATCTTTCAGTTTCAGCAGGGCGATGTCATTCATGGGATTGTCGGCGACGATCTCGGCTTCGCAGCTTTGCCCGCCGCTGAGTGTTATGGTGATCTTAGCGGCCCGTTCCACGACATGGGCATTGGTCACGATCAAGCCGGAGGGGTCGATGATGCAGCCGCTGCCTAAAGAATAACTGGGTGCGCTTTTCTGCGAGCGCAGGAATTTGTCAAAAAGCTGCTGCAGGATCCCGATATCGCCGGAATCGTCCATCTCCCGGGTATCCAGCACGCGCTCGGTTCCGATATTGACGACGGAGGGAAGTGCCATTTCAATGGCTCGGACCACTTCATTGCGTCGTTCGGGCCGTGGCTGTTCGCGCAGACCCGAGATGTTTTTCTCATGCCGGAAAACGTACAATGCAGCTATAAAAACCAAAAGAATTGCAGCAATAAACAGAAAAGAACTTGATTTTTTCACATTCATGAGGAATATTGCCTCCGGTTGTTTTCATTCAGTACAGAATAATCTGCCGGGAAAGAAAATGCAAACAGAAATGGAAAATAAATCGGAATCTTTTGTGCTCCATGATCCGGAAGCGGTTTACGAGGCAGCATTTCAGGCCTGCTGGGACCATCTGGCGGACAATGCGGTGCTGACCGCAGTTGACGGGACGAAGATCCAGATCATTTCACGGGGGGAATGGAACCACGAGGCCGGACCGGATTTCAAAAACGCCAAAATCCGTTATCAGGGAGAGATCGTCCGGGGCGATATTGAACTGCACCGGAAAAGCGCCGACTATATCCGGCATGGGCATTTGGCGGATGCCGCGTATGATCGGGTGATCCTGCATGTGGCGGAGGAAAACGATCTTACCGAAGAACAGGCTTCGGCCCTGGCGCATATCCCGCTCTGCTGCGTTTCTCCCGCCAGTCTGGACCGCCGGGCCGGAACTGCCTGCCGCTGCCGGATCTTTCCCTATATGCCGAAAGATCAGCTGCGCCGTTTCTTTGCCGATGCGGGCCTGGAACGGATCGACGGCAAAAGTGTTTCGATCCTGGAAACCCTGATCCGGTCCGGTTCCGGTGCTGCGTTCCGGCAGGTGCTTTTCCGGGCGGCGGGCTATAAACGCAATCAGGAGGAATTCCTGGAACTGCTCCATCGGGTCGAACAATATCCGCAGGAAATATTCGAGGCCCATTTTGAGGCTTTGCTGTGGGGTGAATCCTCGCTGCTGCCCGATCCGGCCAATACGGGTCTTCCGGAGGAGATCAGGATACGGGTGAGGCAGCTCTGGGATGAATTCTGGTCTTTCCGCATGAAAGCGTATGCTCCGATCTGCTGGCAACGGGATTCGGTCCGTCCGCTGAATTCCCCGGAACGCAGGGTCGCCATGCTGGCGGCATTCCTGCGCGGATTTTCGACTGATCCCCTGCCCCGCCTGGCCGGTGAACTGAAGCAGAATGAACCGGAGATTTTTTTAAGAAATCTCCGGGAGAAAATGAAATTGTCGGATCCATTTTGGGACCGGCATTGCACATTTTCTTCGAATGAACTGGAGCGGAAAGCGGCGGTGCTCGGTTCGGACCGGGCGGAAATATTGCTGATCGATGTGATCGCGCCGTCGCTGCTTGCTTACGCCAAGCTGGACAGCCGGAAACTTCCGGAACAGAAAGCGGCGGTTCTGCCGCTGCTGATCCATGCCCGGAAAAACAATCAGGTGGTCAAAGCGGCAATGCGGCGCTGGTTTCCGGATCCGGATGCCGCTTCCCAGTTCCTCGATAATGCGGCGGCCGTCCAAGGGTGTTTGCATGTCTATAAGACCTATTGTGCCGGAACGGCAGGTGATTGCCTTTCCTGTCTGCTGGCAAATTCCGTACATTGATCCGGCGCAGCTGGAAGGGAATTCTGTTTGCGGTTTGGATAAGAAGGATCCGGTTATTTTAAACGGGGCAGTCCACTTGTGAAAGGAAATGAGTCCTGTGAACCCTGAAAAAAACTCCGGCTGCAGAAAACTATCTGCCAGGCCGGAGTTTCCTCATTTCACATCCCGGATCATTTTTTGAACGGGTTCTTGTTTGTCTTATTTTTTTTTGCTGTTTTCTCTTTCATTTTATCCTGAAGTTTTTTATAATCATCCTTTTCCTTTTTCAAGATGGCAGCGGATTTCTTCTGCTTGGCGGCAGCAGCCTTGGCTTGTTTGGTTGCGGCAGCTTTATTTTTCATATTCTGTCTGTTCTGTTCCTGGGCGGCCTTGCGGGCCTCCGGAATTTTTTTGGCCATCCGGTTGACCGTATCACGCATGTCATCAGGGAATTCCGAAACCGGCAATACAGCTTGCCTGTCTTCATCCCCGTTGTTGTAAAAGATTTTGATCCCCTTCGGATCGGCACCCATGAGCACGTAATTTTTGTAAACCATTCCCGATTTGGTCACGAGATCGCCGGCGAAGGAAACCGCCGCGATCCCAACCAGCAGCAAAGCAATTTTGATTCTCATTGTCATATTCCTCCATTTGATATTTGCGGCCATACAAGGAATTTCCGCAATTCCCCATGAACCGGAAATCTAATAAAAGTTCTACGATATAATAACACACGGAAAGAAGTTTGTCAAGTTCTGCAATATAAAAATTTTTTCAGCATCTGCATGAGACGGAAAAAACACTGGTCCCGCCAGGCGCAGACGAAAAACCCGTTCCGAAACCGGCAAAAAAAACGGACAGGGTCGACAGGCTAATTTATAAAAAAGCAGATTTTTCCATGATTCTCCAAACTTTTTACTTGCATTTTGCCGGAAATGCGTTACTTTATGGAACGATACAGGTATACAATGAAAATTGATGGAAATATGGAGTGGATTATGGCAAGATGTCTGCTGGTATTGGCCGGGATGCTGGGGATAATGCTGATTTCCGGATGCAAAACGGAAGCTGATTATCGGAATGAGCGTGCGGAAAAAGCAGTCCGTTACTTTGAAACCGCCCAGCGCAGGGAATTGGATCAGGGGGTAAAACTGACCTTGCAGGAATGCATCCGGTTGGGATTGAAGCACAATCTGGATCTCAAAGTAAAACATCTGGAGGAAGATATTGCTTCAGAAATGCGTACCGCCGAACTCCTGGGAATGCTTCCGGAACTGAATATCAATGACGGTTTTTCCGGCCGGAACAATATCCCCGCATCCGGAAGCAAGGCATACGAGCAGGACGGTGCGACGTATGGAGCAAGCCAGAGTCAGGACCGGGTGCTGAATACCTTCAACATCGACCTGGCCTTGAGTGTCATGGATTTCGGGTTGGCCTTCTTCAATACCCAGCAGGCCCAGGACCGGGTCCTGCTGCGGCGGAAACGGACGGAACGGATGGCGCAGAACCTTACCCTGGACATCATCAATGCCTATTGCCGGGTGGCTGCGGCCCAGCGGTCCTCGGACATCTCCCTCCAGATGCTGGAAACCTGCAAGGAACGCAATAAAACGATCCAGAATCTGCGCAGGGCCAAAAAGATTTCCCCCTTCCGCGCATTTGACGAAATCACCAGATTCAATGAAATGGAACGCCGTCAGACTGCTTTCAAGCAGGAATATCAGAATGCGTGTGTGGAATTGCGTGCGTTGATGGGATTCTATCCTTCCGCCATGATCGAGGTAGATGATTCTTTCCTGGACAAATCGCCGGGAGAGGTCGACCTGCCTTCCCTGGATGTCATGGAGCAGATCGCCCTGATCCGCCGCCCTGAACTTCAGGAGACAGAGATCCAGCGCCATATCAGCGTGATCGAATGCCGGAAAGCCATCATCACCATGTTCCCCAATGCCCGTGTTTTCCTGGATTTCAATAACGTCAACAACTCATTCCTTTATAACCAGAGCTGGTGGGAAATGGGGGTCGTCGCGGCGTTCAATCTGTTGAAATTGCCGCAGAAAGTCGCGCAGGCCATTGCGTATTCCAATCAGGCGGATGCGGAAACCATGCGGACTTTCGGCCAGTCGATCGCAGTGATCGCCCAGGTCCGCATTTCCCATGCGAACATCATGGCGAACAAGGAAATCTATTCCCGCGCGGAAAAAACCTACACCAATTACAATAAGACGCTGGAAGCTGCCCAGAAGAATCAGAAAGCCTCTTTAAGCGATCTTTCCCGGCTGGAAATCGATCACATGCGTCTGGCCACGGCCGAATCCAAAATCGAACGGACGCTGGCGCTGGCGGATTATTATGTTTCCTTCTACCGGCTCATGAATTCTCTGGGAATGCAGAAATACGATCTGAAAGAGATGAACAAGCTGCCGCAGGATCTGGAGTCGGCTAAGAAAGAAGCAGGGATCCTGCTGGAAATACGGCAGTAAGTCCGGATCGGATATTCCGGTTTCGTTACGGTATGATTTTCAACAAAATGGCGGCGCGGCAAGATGGAAAAACTTCCAGGTGGCAATGAAACGATTCTGGTCGTGGATGACCAGGAAACCGTTTGGGACTTCCTGATCGAAGCTCTGCAGACACTCGGCTATTCGGTGATCCTGGCGGAAAACGGGTTGGATGCAGTGGAGATCTGCCGGGAAAATCCCGGACAGATCGATCTGGTGATCCTGGACATGATAATGCCGAAGCTCGGCGGGCACAGCACCTTCTATCAGCTGCGTGAACTTGATCCGAATATCAGCGTCCTGCTTTCCAGCGGTTATGTGGCTCCTTCCGCGGTCAAAGACCTGCTTGCCAACGGAGCGGATGGTTTTTTGCAGAAGCCGCACCGGATCAAAACACTGGCGCTGGAACTCCGGCGCATTCTGGATGCCAGAAAAAAGTCTTCCCCCGGACCGGCGGACTCGCCCGCTTCCTGACCCCGAATTTTCCCGGCCGCAGAGATGCGGCTTTTTTACATGACGCGGTCCATTTTACCGGAAAGGAATATCATGCGCAAGAATTTCGGAGCTCAGACCTGGCTTTATCCCATGCCGGTGCTGATCATCGGCACCTACGATGAAAACCATTGCCCGGATGCGATGAACGCGGCCTGGGGCGGCATTCATGACACGGATCAGATCGCGGTCTGCATCGATCCGAAGCACAAAACCGCCGCCAATCTGCTTCTGCACCGCTGCTTCACGGTAAGTATCGGCGTTGCCGAACAAGTCACCGCCTGTGACTACGTCGGACTGGTCTCCGGCAATCACGAGCCGGACAAGGTGAGAAAAGCCGGATTTCATGCCCGGAAAGCCGAATTTTCCGACGCTCCTCTGTTCGATGAACTGCCAATGGCCCTGGAATGCCGTCTGATCAGTTTCGATCCCGATACTGGATGCACGGTCGGGGAAATCTTGAATGTGAGCGCCGATGAAAGCATTCTGGATCCGGGCGGAAAAATATCACCGGAAAAACTGCAGCCGATCCTGTTCGATCCGGTCCATCATACCTATCTGAAAACCGGTCCGGCCGCCGGGACCGCATTCAAAGACGGCCTGATCCTGAAAAAGTGATCAGAACTGTGCCCGGATCAGCGGGATGAGCCGGTCCGCGATCCTTTTCATTCCCTGCGCATTGGGATGGATCATATCTTCGGCAAAAAAGCGGGGATCGTTTTCCAGCAGTATTGTGCCGTCCACCAGTGCAGCCTGCGGAAATTTTCCGGCACATTCCGCCAGGATCTCACGATATTTCTGCAGGGACCGGTCCGCGGGATGATCCGCCGGACACCCGGGCCAAGGCAGAGGAGCAATCATGAAGATTTTTGCCCCGGAACGGCCGCATAGCGCTTTCAGGCTGCGCATGGTCTCCTGCCGGAATTCATCAAGCGGGACTCTGCCGGCACAATCATTTACCCCGTATGCCAGCAGCGCGGTATCCCATGGATAATCCAAGGCGGCTTCAGTCCCTTCCCCCCTCATGGTCATGCCGCCGACCGCGAGATTGATCCATTCCCGCCCCAATCCTGCGGCAGTCCGGGCCGCATAGGATTCCTCCGGCGCCGAAACTTCATATCCCTGCGTAATGGAATCACCGAGCATCACGATCGGCGGTCCGGGGTTCGCCACCGGCTCAACCACGGATACATCATCCAGTTGCAGGGACATGACAGTGCATTCCGTCTGCCAAGGGAACGAAACAATTACTGTGCGAAGTCCGTTTCCCGGCAATTCCGTTTCAAAAGAAAAATCTTCCATCGCTGTCTTCTCTATCAGCCGTTTGACCGGAACGGAATCGCAACTGATGTCGAACCCGAAATGATTCCGGATGAAAGGACCGAATTTGATCCGGAGTGCCATCCTTTCCGCCTTCGTCCGGAACTGAAGCCGAACTCCGGCCGATCCTTGTGCCCGGATCAATCTGGGTTCGCCGCCCCTACTGCGGTAAAAATCCAGCAGTCTGTCCGTCATGCGTGACGGCACCACGCCGTATGGAGTCTTTTTCAGGGAAACAATGCCGTGAAAAAGTTCCTTTTTCCCTTCCAGCGGGACCTCGTACATTTTCCTCATGGAGTCAATCCTTTTCTCGTGAATTTTATTGAAATCTGTTTTCCCCATCAACTGTTATAAATTCTCTGAAAAAATAATATAGATTTTTTTTCACTGATTTTCAAGGCAAATAAAGATTATTTCAGTTCGTACTCAAGATCATGCGGTCAGGACCCGGAGATTTTTCAGAAAAGGCATATATGGAAAAATTGACAATAAATCCGTTTTTCAATTTGCTTTTTCCCGTTTCCTGTGGTCTATTATCAATTAAATCATAAAGGGAACATCCGGATGATGGGAAACAATATTTTCGGCATTGTGATCAAAGTAAAGAACCTGACTGCGTGCAAGGCTTTTTACCGGGATATCCTTGGTCTGGGCGATCCGGTGCAGGACAGCAATTTCCAGGTGGAATTCAATTGCGGGGGCATTTTTTCCCTGTTTTTGGAAAAGAAGTTATGGGATGAGCAGCTGCAGTCGGGATCAGGCTCCATTTCCTGGTATTGGAGTCTTGGCGATGCTTCGGACATTCAGAAAAAGATGCAGACTCACGGTTTTTCAGATACCAGCGTGATCGTGGAAAATAAAGCGGGAAAATCGTTCTGCCGTTTTACGGATCCGGAAGGCAATGCGTTCTATGTCCCTGCTCCGGATGAAAAAATGAACTGATGAAGGAGAATGTATGAGGTCAAGGATATTCCATTATGCTGCCATATCGTTCCTGATCTGGATCCCAGTCATGATCCATGCCGCGGATGTTTGGAGCCTGATCCCCAGTCAGTCCGGTCAGGTTTTGAAAATCAACCTCCGGAATTTTGCCGGATCGAATACGGTCCAGGGCGACCTTGTCCGGAATTTTTTCCGTCAAGCCGGATTTGACGAAAAAAAACATGATCCCTCGGTCTTTTGTGAGTTGACGGAAGAAATACTGATCGTCACTCCGGTTTTGGCGGAGGACAACACCCTGGTTTTTGTCAAAACAAAAGTTCCGGAAGCCGTGTTCTGCGCAAGAATGACTGAACTGACCGGTATCCGTTATACCACCGTCAGAGCCGGGAATCGGACCGAAAACCGTTTCATTCTTCCGCAGAGCGGTTATTTGCCGGGGATCGCACCGAAACAGCGGGTCATCGCTTTTGCTTTTATCGACAACAACGTTGCGGTTTTTGCCAAAGATTCCCTGAGCGGATATATGAATTGCAAACGGTATGGCCTTCCGCAAGCCAAAAGACGTTTGCTGGCGGGGCCCCGTCTGCTGGCGGTCGGTTTTTTTGAGCCGGATCCTGGATTCCTGGAGAAAACGCCGCTATTTCCGCCGTTCCGGCTGGCGTATTATTCCCTGGAAATACTTTCGAACGGTTCTTTGCGGATCAAGGCTTCCGCCGATTGTCCGGATGAAAATTCCGCCAACCAGGTCCAGATGCAGGTCCAGCAGTTCATCATGGTCGGCAGCATCCTGCTGAACCAGAAAGCCCCGGATCTGACGCAGGAATGGATAAGCATGTTCCGGGTTCAGCGGAATAAACTTACGATTTCACTGGCAGCGGATATATCCGCTTCCTTCATAGCACGTTTGGCGGAGATTTCGCGACAAGTGACGGAAAGCCCGGATCCGGGGCCGTCACCAGCGAGATCTCCCGGAAAAGATTTGAGGAATTGATCATGGCATATCAGGTTACTGCACGGAAATGGCGTCCGCAGCGTTTTTCCGATATGGTCGGGCAGGAGCATATCGCCCGGACTTTGCGCAATGCGATCATTACGGGCAGGATCGCCCACGCATACTTGTTTGTCGGGCCCCGCGGCATCGGCAAAACGACTTCCGCACGCATTTTCGCCAAAGCTTTGAACTGCAAACACCCAATCGACGGCGAACCCTGCTGCGAATGTTCTTCCTGCAAGGCCATTGCCGATGAATCCAGCGTGGATGTGATCGAAATCGACGCCGCCACCCATACGCAGGTGGAGAAGGCGCGCGACATTTGCGAGGATGTGCTTCATCTGCCGATCTCCTCCAAATACAAGATCTACATTATCGACGAAGTGCACATGCTTTCCAAAAGTGCTTGGAACGCCCTGCTGAAAACCATTGAGGAACCTCCGGCCCATGCCAAATTCATTTTTGCCACGACCGAGGTGAACAAGGTCCTTCCGACCGTCATTTCCCGCTGCCAGCGTTTCGACTTGTGCCGGATCCCGGCTGATTTGATCGCCAAACGGCTGGAATTCATCGCGTCCGAGGAAAAGATCAATATTTCCCGTTCGGCTCTGGATGTGATCGCACGGGCTGCGGACGGCGGGATGCGCGATGCCCAGTCTCTGCTGGACCAGCTGGTCTCTTTTTTCGGTTCCGGCGGGAACAGTTCGGAATCCATTTCCGAGGAACAGGCTCTTTCCCTGTTCGGGCTGACTGCTCCGGGCGAAATGGAGTCGCTGCTTCGTTCCATCCTGGGCAATGACCGGTCTTCTACCATCCTTTCCATCCATCAGTTCGCCGGGCAGGGGAAAAATCTGGAAACTCTCTTTGAGGAGATCCTTTCCTGGCTTCGCGGCATCCTGCTTGCTCTGGTCCTGCCGGATCCTCAAGCTGTCCTCGATGAAAGTCCTGAAAAAATCAGGAGTTACAAGAATCTTGCGGCGGTTTCTCGTCCCGACACGCTGCAGATCCTGATGGAACAGTTGGCGGCTTCTTCCTATCTGTTGAGGGAGGCGATCAACAAACAGGTTTTCATGGAAACGATCCTCCTGAAGGCTATGCGCGCGGCACATGCCGTCAAAGTGGAAGACCTGCTGATCCGGCTCAACGAGATCCGGCGGAACGGCGAACTTGACGGAATTGAGAAAATTCCGTCACTGACCCGTTGTCCGGTCCAGACGACTGCCGTCATTCCCCCTCCCCCTGCTCCCGTAATATCGTCAAATCAACCGTCGGAAATGACGGAAAACAGTCGGAAGGCCGCCCCTCCCTCCTCTGTCCCGGTCATGTCTTCTCCTGTTCGGGAATCCGTTGCCGTTCCCGTGGAGAAAGCGGTTGAAACCGGAAATGACGATGATGCTGTAAAGCGGGAACCTGTTTCGGCGGAACCGCCTCCCCCTTCCTCCGAAGAAACTGTCACGAATAAAATGACGGAAGTTCCCGAAAAACCGGAACATATTGAAAATGATCGGGTTAATGAAAATAACGGAGAAGTGACGGAAGAAGAAACGGAAGTGACGGAATCTGTTGTCCAGCCGGGTTCCTTTTCCGGCGATGATCCGGCGGATGAATTGGTCGATGAAAATGAAGGGACTCCGGGGAATGAGCTCCCGGCGGTTCCGGAAGTGCGGGATTCCATGACGTTGAAGGAACGTTTTTCCGCAGAATTGTTATGGAAAAAACTGACGGATGCTGTTCAGGAGGAACAGCCCAGCACAAGTGCGATCATGAGCGCGGGTATTCCGGACCGGATCGAGGATTCCAAGCTGTTTGTCTGTTTTGATGCCAAGGATGATTCCATGGCTTTCCAGTTGATCTCAAAATCAAAAGGTCTGATCCAGGATCGTCTCCGGAAAATGACCGGCGACGGATCCGCGGAAATCGAATACCAGTTGAAGGAAGGGCTGCATGGTGCTGCCGTGAAGAAGCGCTCTCTGGAAGAACTGAAACGGGATGCCGGCAGGAATCCGATGGTCTGTGAAACGGCTGATCTCTTTTCCGGAACCATTGTGGATGTGCTGGAATGAACAGGAGGATCCAGAATGCTGAAAGTTAAATGGTCCGGACTGCTTCCGTTTGTTCTGCTTGTCGCCGGTTGTGCGGCGGATCCCTGGAAAGATGTTCCGCAATTTGAAGTTTCGGATTTTATTTGTCCGGTTCAGAATGGAAAATTTCTGGAGGATGCCAATTTCGTTTCCTCCTGGTCCCTGCTCGGTCCGATCAAACCGGGAAAAGAATGTTCACTTCATGAGGAGCTGCTGCCGGACGAAGCCGTGTTGAACGGAAACCGGCGGGCTCCCCGCGGCATCCGCTGGTGCCGGGTGATGGCCGGGAAAGGCGATTCGGCCGCCCTTTCCCCGGGGAAGGTGGATTTTTCCGGGCGTTTCCAGAAGGATAAGCGTGCGCAGGAAAAAAGCGTTTTTTACGCTTGTGCCACGTTGAAATGCGAACGGGATCATATCGGTTTGATCCTGCATGCGGGCAGCTGCGGACAGATCAAAATCTGGATCAACGGAAGAGCGGTTTATTCCTGCGAGAAGGGTGCCGCCGATCTGAAGCCGGAAATGGCGACGGTCGGCGAGATTTCGTTCCACAAGGGCTATAACCGCATTGTGGTGAAATATCTGGATGACGGGAAAGATTATCGGACGAAACGGAGTTTCTTTCTCCGTTTCACCGATGCGGCCGGAAATCTTTCCCTGATCCGGTGACAATTGTTTGGCGGGAAATGGAAAAACAGAAAATCAAAGTATTTTTTTTGGGTGCGGGTGCGTTTGCTCCGCCGGTGCTCTCCGCCCTGCTTCAGGACGACGGTGTGGATGTGGCCGGGATCGTGACCCAGCCTGACAAGCCGGCGGGCAGGAAGGGGATCCTGACTCCGACCCCGTTGGGGCAATGGTGTCAGTCCGGCGGAATTCCGTTTGAACGGGTCGCTTCGGTCAATGATCCGGTTTTTCTGGATCAGCTGCGCCGACTGGATCCGGATTTGGTGGTCGTGGTCTCCTTCGGACAGATCCTGAAGGAAGAGCTGCTTGCTCTGCCCCGGCTGGGGTGTTTCAATGTGCATGCTTCGCTGCTTCCGGCTTATCGGGGTGCTTCCCCGATCGTTTCCGCCGTGTTGAACGGGGAGACCCGGACCGGAGTGACTTTCATGCGGATGGACAAAGGGCTGGACACCGGACCGGTTTACCGGCAGGTGGAAATGGCCGTTGATGACCGTATGACCGCACCGGAACTGGAAAAATCGCTGGCGGAACTGGCCGGGCGGCATATCGGCAGCTGCATCCGGGACCTGGCGGCGGGGAAGTTGACTGCCGTTGAACAAGATCATGCGGCGGCGACTTTGTCGCGGAAGATCCGCAAAAGTCATGCCTCCCTGGATTGGAATGCTCCCTCGGACGAACTGGCGCGGAAGATCCGCGCTTTTTATCCCTGGCCGTCGGTTATTTTCACTGTCCGGCAGGGCGACCGTATGGCAATGGTCAAGATCACGGCCGGAAAAACCGTGGAAGGAACTGGCCGTCCCGGACAGATCCTGTCCATTTCGCGAAGCGGGATCGCGGTTGCGTGCGGCCGGGGGGCTCTCCTGCTGGAAAAAGTCATTCCGGAAGGAAAAAAAGAAATGCGGGCGGCTGATTTCGCCAATGGATTCCGCCTTGGACCGGGGATGTTTTTCTTGAACGGTCCCGGTATTTTACAATCTGAAGGAAAAAAAAGCAATGCTTAAAAAAGACAAAAGACAAATCATCATCAACTGTGAAGAACTCGAAACGCGTTTTGCGATGCTCAAGAACTCGCGTCTGGAGGAATACGAGATCGAACGGCCGAGCGACGATATCCTGCCGGGTTCGATCTACCTCGGAAAAATCGTTCGCCTGGAGCCTTCTCTGGAGGCGGCGTTTGTGGACATCGGGGCGGAAAAGAATGCGTTTCTGCATTATCGCGACATGATGTCGGTGACTCATGACATTGTGGACAATATCAAACGGATCAACGAGGATAAGATCGGGGAGGCCGCGTCCGGCAGAAAGAAACGTTTTCTGAGCGGTTTTTCGGAAAAGATACGGAATTTTCTGGGCGGCGACCGCTCCCGCCGGCTCCGCGACCTGGAAACTGCGCTTCACAAGGGGAATATTACCGTCAAGGATATCCCGCGGATGTTCCCCGCCGGGTCCGAACTGCTGGTCCAGGTGACCAAAGGCCCGATCGGGACCAAGGGTGCACGGGTTACCACCAATCTGACCATTCCCGGCCGTTATCTGGTCCTGCTGCCTTACTCCGACCATATCGGGCTGTCGTCGAAGATCGATGAGAAGAAGGAACGGGACCGGCTCCGCAGGATCCTGCAGGAACTGGATGTGCCCGAGGGCATGGGATTGATCTGCCGGACGGTGGGCGAGGGGCGCAAAGCCCTGTTTTTCAAGCGGGACCTTGATATGCTGCTTTCCCTCTGGCACAAAGTGGAAACCGCCATACAGAATCCGCATGCTCCCATGATCGTTTACAAGGAGCCCAACCTGCTTGAGCGAACGGTGCGCGATTTCCTGACCGATGAGATCGACGAGATCGTGATCGACCGGAAAGAAGACTGCGATTTCCTGAAAGACGCTTTCCATCAGTTCGTCGGTTCGGATTTTGACACCAAGGTCGTGCTTTACAACAAAGCGGAACCGATTTTCACCCATTACAAGGTGCATGAACAGGCCGCCACTATTTTCAACCGGGTGGTGCAGCTCCCGAGCGGAGGCTATATCTGCATCGACGAAACCGAAGCGCTGGTGGCGATCGACATCAATTCCGGCAAAACGAGAAATGCCAAGGACCAGGCGGATGCGATCCTGCAGACCAATCTTGAGGCGGCTGAGGAGATCGCCCGTCAGATGCGGCTCCGCAACATCGGCGGCCAGCTGGTGATCGATTTCATTGACATGCGGAGCGCCAAGGACCGTGAAACCATCAACCATGCCATGAAGAGTTTCGTGGCCGACGACCGGGCCAAGACCCGGATCCTGCCGCTCAGCAAGTTCGGATTGATGGAGATGACCCGCCAGCGGGAACATGAGAGCATTCAGGATGTGGTTTACGATCCGTGTCCTTACTGCAACGGGACCGGCCGGGTAAAATCCGCTTTGAGCATGAGTGTGGAAATCCAGCGGCGCCTGAAGGAAGTCCTGAAGCGGCGCAACTCCCGCAAAAAAATGGCGATCCGGGTGATCATGAACCCGGCGATCCTTGCCCGGTTGAAAAACGAGGACGCTGAACTGCTCCGCAATCTGGAAGAAGAATACGGAAAAGATTTGTCTTTCCGCGCCGATCCGACGATCCATATCGAGGATTTCAAGTTGATCGATCCGGATTCGGGCCGGGAAATTTAAGGTGGCAGCATGACCGATGAAGAATTTTTTGCGCGGACGGATTTCTCCTGTGAAATAACCGGCAGCGGCAGTGGAATTGAAATCCAGCCGTATATCGATGCCGAGTCGGACCGCGCCCGCACATTGGTTGCTTCCTTCGAGGTGGATTCCCTTGAAATGATCGGATCCGCCCGGATCCCTCTGTCGGCCGGAAAGAATCATGTCCCGTTCCAGCAGACGGTCCGGATCGTGAAGCCGCTCTTATGGCAGCCGAAAGGAACGGGCATGCCTTCCCTCTACACGTTTTCCGTGGTTTTTCACCGGGAAGGCGCTCCGTTTCATCAGATCGACAAGCGGACCGGGATTCGTTTTATCGAGACTGTTCCCGGCCGGAGAACGTTCCGGATCAACGGACGGGATACCCGGCTGGTCAAATGCGAGGCGGATCCGGACGTGCCGGGGAAGGGGAATACGGTTTGTCTCGGCGACACGGATCCCCTGCTGAAAAACAAACTGGATTCCTGCGCGGAGCAGGGCCTGATCGCAGTGCTGAACCTGACCGGCGGTCTGCTGCCTGAACAGGTCGCAGGCATGTCTGGGATTTGCCTGCTGACCGCGGAAGCAGGCAGCGAGGTGGAAAAAATTTTCCGGTCCTCCCGGATCCCGCAGCTGCCGCCTCTGGTCGGCCGCGGGGAACTGGACGGGTGGATGGCCGGATAACGGATGAGGTGCAATATGTCACGGAAAAAAGAAAAGAATAAAAAACCTTTGCCGATGTCGATCTACTGGCGGCTGCTCAGATATGTCAAGCCCTACAAATGGCGTCTGGCGGTCGGGATCCTGGCCGGACTGGTTGCCAGCGGATCCATGTTCGGCGGCATCATGGTGATCCCGCAGTTGGTCAAGGGGGTCGATGTGGTTACGCCGGAGACCGTGGAGCAGAACCGGAAAACCGCGGTCGAAATTGTGAAGGAACTGGACACGCAGCCCGGAAAAAACATTTCCGAACGGGAAACTGCGGTTGAAAAGGTCTTGAACCGGCCGGCCCGGCGAGGCGTCTTGGAACACAATGTGGAAAAGACCGAAAAGAAGCTGAAGAAAATTTTCCCGGAATCCTGGAATATCCATGTGCGGTATGACGAGGGCAGGGTGGTTCTGCAGGCATTCGGATGGACCGTATTCCGCATTCCGGCTGAGACCCGGTCCGGCAAGATGACCTGGCAGTTTTTCGCGCTGTTCGCGCTGATCCTCGTGGTGCTGTGGGCGGTCCGGAATCTCTTTATTTTCATCAACCATTATTACATGCGCTGGGTCGGGATCCGGGTCGTGACGGATCTGCGGATGGACGCATTCAGAAATCTGGTCAATCAGTCGATGTGTTTCTTCGGCAAGATCGACATCGGGCAGATGATCTCCCGCACGACCAATGACACGTCCGTGATGGAGACCGCGGTGGCGAACTCGATCGCGGATGCCACGCGCTGTCCGATGGAAATCGCCACTTGCGTGATCGCGGTCTTTCTGGCCAGTGCCAAATTCAACAACTGGCTGCTGCCGCTGATCCTGCTTTTGGGTTTGCCGCTCTGTCTGGTCCCGCTGGTGGTGATCAGCCGCAGAGTCCGGAATATTTTCCGCCATGCCTTCGGGCAGATCGCCGTGGTTGTCCAGCGGATGCATGAAGTGCTGTCCGGGATCCTCGTTGTGAAAGCGTATCACGCCGAGGCAATGGAAATCGCCAGTTTCGGCCTGGTGAACCGGAAATATTTCAAATCACTGGTCAAGGCGCTGAAGAACCAGCTGTTCATGCAGCCGCTGATGGAAACGGTGGCGGTCACGGCCACGCTGGTTTTTCTGGTTTACAGCTACAGCCAGCAGGTCACGCTTTCGGAACTGGTGCAGCTGCTGGCCCCGATCTTTCTGGCGTATCAGCCGATCAAACAGTTGGCGAAGGTGTTCGGAAATGTTCAGCGGAGCATGGCCGCCGCCGACCGTTATTTCGAACTGCTGGATATGGACACTTCCCTGAAGGAAAAACCGGATGCAGTTGAATTGAACGGATTCAACGACCGGATCCAGCTCGACAATGTGTCTTTCGCTTACGGCGAACGGAAGATCCTGGACGGGATCGATCTGACCATTCCCAAAGGGAAGATGGTGGCCGTGGTGGGTGCCACCGGGTCCGGAAAAACCACGATCGCACACCTGATCGCACGTTTTTATGACGTGAACGAAGGTCGCGTGCTGATCGACGGTCATGACGTGCGCGATATTTCCATCGGATCCCTGCGGAAATATATCGGGATCGTTTCCCAGCAGCCGATCCTGTTCAACGACACGATCGCCAACAATATCTCCTACGGCACGCCGGATGTTTCCCGGGAACAGATCATTGAGGCGGCGAAACTGGTGAACGCACATGATTTCATCACGGATGGACGGCATCCGGAAGGCTATGATACTGTGGTCGGAGAGAAAGGATTCCGCCTCAGCGGCGGCGAACAGCAGCGCGTCACGATCGCCCGCGCCGTTTTGCGCAATCCGGCTATCCTGATCCTGGATGAAGCGACCAGTGCGCTGGATACCGCTACGGAGCGTCTGGTTCAGGATGCTTTGTCCAAGGCCATGAAGAACCGGACCGTTTTCGCCATCGCGCACCGCCTGAGCACGATCAGAAATGCGGATCTGATCATCGTTCTGGACCACGGCAAAATCATCGAATCCGGAACCCATAGCGAACTGATGGAAAAAGGCGGAAAATACCGCGAACTTTATGACACTCAGTTCAGCAAGGACGCCATGTAATAACGATTTTCTCCGGGGGAAAATTCCGGTCGGTCAGGATTTTTCCGGGGAAGTCTGTTTTTTTTCCGCTGGCGCCGGCTTTTCCGGTTTTGGTTCTTCCTTCGGGGATGCCGGTTTCCCGGAAGATTTTGCGGTATTGTTCCGGTTGCTGTTTCCGTTCTGTTGATTTTTCAGTTCTTCCATTTCGCGGAGCAGTTTCAGCCGTTCGGCGGTGAATTTTTCTTTTTCCAGCGCCAGGCTCAATTCCTGCTGACGCACTTGCATCCGGGCTTGATCCCGCTCGGAAAGCAGGGATTTTTCCTGTGCCCGATGCAGTTCCGTCAGCCGTTTTTTCTCTTCCTGAAGGCTCTGTTCGAATTCTTTTTTCTGCTGGGCAAGTTCCGATTTCAGCCGGACAATGTTTTCCTGGAATGCCTTGTTGCCGGCAGTCAGTGCGGCCGATTGTTCCCTCAATGCGGCCATTTTTCCCTCGTTTTCGTGCTGCTGACGCTGCAGAAGAAGGTTTTCTTTTCGGGCCAGTTCATGGAAATGCCAGGCAAGATAACTTCCTCCGGCCAGGATGAGCAGGAAAAGCAGGCAGACCCCCATCCAGAAAAAAGATGCTTTCCGCTGCATGCGGGAAAGTTTTTCCAGTTCCTGGATCCGCTGATCCATATTCCGGAACGAATCTCCGATCAGACGTCCGATCTCCTCCGCGCGTTCTCTCGGCTGGAGCGCATAGTTATCCGCCTTCGCGGCTTCGTTGCCGATTTGACCGTCCGCCGGTTGGTCCGGCTGTTTTTCCGCGGTTTTCTTTTCTTCCGGCTCGGTGACCGGAACCGCGCGGATCGGATGTTTGGCGGAAAGCTCCGTTTCGATTTCGGAGAAGGCTTTTCCGGCATTTCTCAGGGAAGCGATCTCGCGCAGCACGTTCATGGCCGATTCCGGATAGACCTTGCGTTTCCCCTGCGCCACCGTTTCGATATATTGGGAGTAACGCCCCAGCCAGTCATTGATCGTGGTCCTCGGCACACCGATCTGTTCCGCCAGTTCCATCACCGTGTAATTTTTTCCTGTCATCCTTCAACTCCTTCCCAGAATATGTTTGATCTTTTCTATGTCGCAACCGATTTGTTTTTTCAAACTCGGGATATCAGGAAACCGGATCTCCTTCCGGATGAATCCAGCCAGTTCCAACTGCATTTTCCGGCCATACAGATCGCCCTGGAATCCATCCAGCAGATGGATCTCCACCCGCGGCGGGATTTCCCCGTATTCTTCCTGGAACGTAGGGGAAACACCGATATTCACTGCCGCAGCAAAGTGTTCCCGCTCTGAAAGATATGCCCTGGCGGCATAGACTCCGCACGGCGGCAGGATCCCGTATTCGATTTGAAGATTTGCCGTGGGGGTATGCAGTTTTTCTCTCGCGTTTTGATACCCGGAGATGATTGTCCCGGAAAGAGTGTAACGCCGGCCCAGCATCTGTTCCGCCCGGTCCAATCGTCCTGCACTGACCGCTTCCCGGATCGCTGTGCTGCTGACGACCTGTCCGTCTTCCATGCAGAGTTCATCCACGGCGCGGAAGCGGAAATGCTTTTCCGCAGCCACCCGTTCCAGATATTCCGCATTGCCGGCCGCTCCGGCGCCGAACCGCCAATGTTTTCCGACGCAGACCGCCGGAACCGGGACCGTTCCGGCAAAAACCGACTGTTTCAGAAACTGATCCGGCGTCAGTTGAGAAAATTGACGGGTGAAATTGACGGTTACGACTGCTTTGATCCCATAGTCATGCAGCAGACGGATTTTTTCTTCCGGCGGATAAAGCAGATTCGGCGGATTCTTCGACAATATACTGCGAGGATGCGGAAAAAAAGTCATAACCACCGGATCGGCATTTAGTTCCGATGCGACGGACAGCAGTTCCGTCAATAATTTCTGATGTCCGCGATGCACTCCGTCAAAAACGCCGATCGCTACTGCCGCCCGGGTGATGCCGCAATGCGTCAATTCCTGGATATGACTTAAATCTGCCGGAGTGAAATCCATCATCTTTCTGATCCCTTATGCCTTGAATAGATTGATGGTTTACTATATATGAGATTGACGGAATTGCAAACGTCATTCCGTCGTCAAATTTATAAATGATTGATAATAAAAGAAATATTTTTCCGTCAGATCACGGTTTTCCGTTTATACCATGGGATGAAAAGGAAATAGAAAAGACTGGGCAGGGCGGTGCTGTATGTGGCCAGCGCATAACCCAGGATCATGCCGTAAAGCCCCATTCCGAGATAGATTCCGAAAAGCCAGCTGAAAGTCACCCGGAACACCAGACCGTCCAGAATGGCGATGACCAGTCCGAAAACCGCGTTCCCGATCCCCTGGACAAATCCGTTGGTCCCTTTCATGATCAGCAATGCCGGATAATGCAGCAGCAGGGCGGAAATGATGACCGGTGCCAGTTTCAGCACCTCTTCGTCATCGGTGAAAATGCTGTAAAGCACCCGTGGGAACAGCAGCTGGGCCAGACCGAAGAACAGGAAGAATCCGCCGCAAATCGCCCAGGCATAATAGACTCCGCGCCGGATCCGGTCGATTTTTCCCGCGCCGATGTTCTGACCGACGATCGTGGAAACCGCCATCATGACTCCCTGCGAGATTTTATTGGCAAATTCATCCAGCCGGAGCGCGATACCGAACGCGGCGGAAGTCGCCGCTCCCAGAGAATTGATCAGCGAGGTCACGAACAGCATGGAAATATTGATGGCGGCAAAGCGGACCGCGAATGGGATCCCCAGTTTGATCAGCGCCCGCAGCATTTCCGGATCGACTTTGAAGGATGCGATCCGGAAATCGAACTGAAACGCTTCCTGATTACGGTAAAGATAACGCAGCGCCATCAGGAAGGCCACCGCCTGGCTCAAGATCGTGGCCAGACCCGCGCCCGCAACTCCCCAGCCGAATTTCGCAGTGAAAACCAGGTCCAGCACTACATTCAGCAGTGAGGAGACCACAATGAACTGGAAGGGCCGGACGGAATCGCCCACTCCGCGCAGGATGGCCGCGATCATGTTGTAGCCGTAAATGAAGATCAGGCCTCCGCCGCAGATCATCAGGTAGTGATATGCTCCGCGGAACGCTTCCGGCGGTGTTTTCAGCAGCTGCAGAACTTCTTCGGCAAACAGGACCGACAGGGCGGAAAATGTCAGCCCCGCCACCAGGATGATGGTGAACTGGGTTCCGATCGCCGTTCCCAGCCGGTTTCGTTCTCCCCGTCCGATCAGCTGTGAGATCAGCACTTGTCCGCCTGTGGCGAACCCCATTCCCACCATGGTCAGGAAAAAAACCGACTGGCTGGCCGTCATGACTGACGAGATCCCGTGGCTGCCAACGAATTTTCCCACGATCAGCATGTCCGCCATCGAGTACAGCACCTGAAGGCCGTTTGACAACATAAACGGGATCGAAAACAGGAGCATCCGTCCGAACAGGGGTCCTTTCGTAAAATCATGGATCACGGTTTTGGTCATTTTCGGCCGCTTCCTGTTATTCCAGGTTGTACAAAGCCAGTTTTCGATGCAGGGTCCTCCGGCTGATCCCGAGTTTTTCCGCAGCTTTGGTGCGGTTGCCTCCGCATTCCTCCAGTGCGCGCGAGATCAGCATCTTTTCATTGCGTTCCAGGTCGCAGGATGAGGATGCCAAAATCGTGCGCGAGATGCCTGGTGTGATTTTTTCCCGGATATTGATTGGAACATTGTCCAGGTCGATCAGGTTTCCGCGGGTCAGAACCACCATGCGTTCGACGCAGTTTTTCAATTCGCGGATATTTCCCGGCCATGGATAAGAACAGAGCGCGGACATGGCGTTTTCGGAGATCGACATTTCCGTCCGTCCGTTTTCTTTGGCGAAGTAAGCCAGAAAATGGTTGACCAGCGGGGGAATGTCTTCCGTGCGTTCCCGCAGCGGCGGCAGATGCACCGTGACCACGTCCAGACGGTAGAAAAGGTCTTCGCGGAATTTCCCTTCCGCGACCATGGCGGCCAGGTCGCGGTTCGTGGCGGTGACCACGCGGGTATCGACTTCGAGCGTTTCCACCCCGCCGATACGCTCGAACTGCCTCGTTTCGAGGACCCGGAGGAGTTTGACCTGGGTGGACAGCGGGATCTCGCCGATCTCATCCAGAAAGAGTGTGCCGCCATCGGCAAGTTCGAAACGGCCTTTCCGCTGTTCCGTTGCACCGGTGAAAGCGCCTTTTTCATGGCCGAAAAGTTCACTTTCGAGCAGGGTTTCCGGCAGGGCGGCGCAATGGACGGCCACGAAGCGGCCTGTGCGTCCGCTGAGCTGGTGGACCGCCTGTGCGATCAGTTCCTTGCCGGTGCCGCTTTCGCCGGTGATGCTGACCGTGGCCCGGGTAGGGGCGACCTGCCGGACATTTTCGATGATCTGCTGGAGTGCGGCGGAATTGCCGATGATGTTTTCCACGCCGAATTTGGAGTCAAGACGTTTTTTCAGCTCGGAATTTTCCGCTTTGATCCTTCCCGATTCCAATGCGCGGTTGATCAGGATCTCCAGCTGATCCAGATTGACGGGCTTGGTGACGAAGTCGAACGCACCGCGTTTCATAGCCTCGACCGCAGCCTCGATCGAACCGTAGGCGGTGAACAGGATGCAGGGCGGCGGCGGATTCTTTTTCAGCGCGGCATCCAGAATGGTCAGACCGTCCGCGCCGGGCATCCGGATATCGGAGAGGACCAGGTCGTAATTGTTGCGTGCGAGCAGGTTCATGCCGATCTGGCCGTCTTCGGCAATGGTGACCTCGTAATTCGGCCGCAGAAAGCGGGCCAGGGCCTCGCGGGTGCCGCGTTCGTCGTCGGCAATGAGAATGGAAGGTTTGCCTTCTTTTTTATGCTGAAGGGTCATTTTTCAACTTCTCCGGAGTTATTTATGCTGTTGTCTTCATTTTGTGTTCCGGCTCCGGGAAGTGCGCCGGAAGCATCCTGGGGCGGCGGAAGCACGCGGATGCGGGAACCGATGACCGGGAAAGTCAGCCGGAAACGGGTCCCTTCCCCGACCTGGCTTTCGAACGAGAGCCGTCCGCCGTGGTCGCGCACGATCCGTTCCACCACCATGAGTCCGAGTCCGTTTCCGTTGGATTTGGTGGTGAAGAACGGGGTGAAAAGCCGTTGCGCATCCTCCTGCCGGATCCCGGATCCCTGGTCCATGACATCGACATAGACGGAATGTTCATCCGAGGAACAGGAGATCGAAAGCGTTCCCCCCTGCGGCATGGCCTGCACCGCGTTTTTGATCAGGTTGTAAAAAGCCTGTTTGAGCAGATCGGCATCGCCGCGGACCTTCGGAATGTTTTCGCTCCACAGACAGTTCACGGTGATGTTTTTTCCTTCGATCTCATGCCGCATGAAGTTCAGGGAATCCAGCACGGGGCGTTTGATGTCCATCGGATGCAGCACCGGTTTGGTCGGACGCAGGGCATGCAGGAACTGGTGGATGATATGGTCCAGCCGTTCGACCTCGTTTTTCGCTTCGCAAACCATTTCCTTGCCTTCTTCCGGTTCAAAACTGCCGCGTTCGAGGCTTTTCTGGAGCAGCTGCAGGTTCAGATAGAGCGAGTTCAGCGGATTGCCGATCTCGTGCGCCACTTCCGCCGCCAGCGTGGTGATGAGCTGGGCCCGTTCGTTTTCCGCCTCGGAACTCAGCCGGTCATAAGTGGCGGTGATATCATTGAAGATCAGCGTGGCGAACGAATGGTCTTCCTCCGCTTTCCGGGGAACGGCGTAAAAATTCAGGATCCGGCGGCGGGGATACAGGATCTCGATCTCGTGGTAGGTCGTCCGTGCGCTGATTCCGTCCGGTCCGAAAAAATGGTCCCAGTCCAGTTCGCGGATCAAAGCGGAGATCCGGATCCGGGAGAAATCATCCGGAATGCCGAACATCTCCTTTGCCACGGCATTGTGGTAAACCAGATGATACGTGTCGTCGATGATGATGATCCCTTCCCGGATGGCGTTGAAAACCGATTCCATGAATCCGTGTTCGCGGGCCAGCACATGCACATACGAATTGATCGACCCCGAATCCAGCGAATCCAGTTTGCTGACAAATTTGGAAAAAAATTGATTTCTGGGCATAAATGACACACTTTTGTTTATCGTTCGCGATGAAACATTCTGACACACTATATCATAAAACAGGCATAAAGTCAAGCAGGGAAAACGAAAAATAAGGAAAGATGGAAACGGATGATCGGGGGATTGATTATTGCATTTCCTCGTGCTATATTATTGAAACAGGAACCGCAGAAAAGAAACAGACAGATCAGGAAAAATGAATCTGAAACCGAAATTCATCCCGATGAGCCGGGCCGAAATGGACCTTCTGGGCTGGAAGGAACTGGATATCCTTCTGGTCACCGGGGACGCATACGTGGATCACCCGGCTTTCGGCATGGCGCTGATCGGACGTCTGCTGCTGGACGAAGGCTGGCGGGTCGGGATCATTGCCCAGCCCGACTGGAAGAACCCCGATTCGGTCAAGGTGATGGGCCGTCCGCGCATCGCCTGCGGCATCACTGCGGGCAATATGGATTCGATGGTCTGCATCTATACCGTCGGCCGCCGCCTGCGGTCCGATGACATGTATTCTCCCGGCGGAAAGACCGGACTCAAACCCCCGATGGCGTCGGTGGTCTATACGCAGTTATGCAAAGGTGCGTTTCCGGGCATTCCCACCGTCCTCGGCGGCATGGAAGCCAGCATGAGGCGCGTGGCGCATTATGACTACTGGCAGGACAAGATGCGGCCCAGTCTGCTGGTCGAATCCAAAGCGGACATTCTGGTTTACGGACTGGGTGAACGTTCTACGCCGGAAGTTTTTCACCGGATCGAACGGGGAGAAGATTTGAGCGGCATCCCCGGCACGGCCCGCTATCTGGGCGGCAAGGCCTCCGCGGAACTGAAAATCGACGATTCTTTTGTCATGCTGCCCTCGTTCGACGAGATCAAAAACGACAAAGACGCCATCATGCGTGAAACGGTCACGGTCGAATACGAAATGAATCCGTGGTGCGGACGGAAACTGCTGCAGGAGACGAACGGACGCTATGTGCTGGTGGAACCGCCGCAGAAACCGCTGACTACGGAAGAACTCGACCATGTCAGCGAACTGCCTTACGCCTGGCTGCCGCATCCGTCATACAAGGAGACCATTCCTGCGTATATGACGGTACGTGATTCCATCCAGGCGGTCCGGGGCTGTCCCGGCGGCTGTGCGTTCTGCGGACTGGTGGCCCATCAGGGACGGCATGTGGTTTCCCGCAGCGAGGAATCGATCATGCGCAGCCTGGCGCGGCTGAAACAGCAGAAATTCTTCCACGGCACGGTCAGTGACGTCGGCGGCGCGGCCGGCAACATCTACGGCAATTCGGTCAAGGACCGTTCGATCTGCACCAAATGCCGCCGTTCCAGCTGCATGTTCCCGAATCCCTGCCCGAATTATCAGGCGGACGGCCGGGCGCTGATCCGTCTGCTGCGGCGCATGCGGCACGAGCCGGGCGTGAAACATATCTTCATCAATTCAGGAATACGGCTTGATCTGGCCCTGATGCAGCCGGATTTGACCGAAGAGATCATCCGTCACCACGTTTCCGGACACATGAAAGTGGCGCCGGAGCATCTGCATCCGAGGGTGCTGGCGCTGATGCGCAAAGGCAAGAGCGGCGAACTGGAACAATTCATGAAGATTTTCGAGCGTGTCAGCCGGGAGTGCGGCAAAGAGCAATATCTGATCCCGCTTTTCATTTCCAATTTCCCCGGCTGCACCGCGCAGGAAATGAAAGTGGTGGATGATTTTCTTGCCTCGCATCATTGGAGTCCGCAGCAGGCGCAGGATTACATTCCGCTCCCGCTGACTATGGGTGCGGCGATGTATTGTTCCGGAAAAACCGCTTCCGGCGAAACGATCGAGGTCAACCGCGGACTCAAGGAACGCCGCACGCAGCTGACCATGCTCAAGCACCGCCGCGACGCCGGCCGACCCGGTTTTGCCGGACCGCGGAACAAACCGCAGGACCGTCCCCGTTTCGATAGAGGGAAAAAATTTCCGAAACGGTGATAAACAAGTTTTCCGGTCAGACGAGGCTATATCATGAGATTGGACAAATATATTTCGGACTCGACGGCCTGCAGCCGCAGGGAGATCAAAAAACTGATCCGGTACCGGGCAGTGACCGTGAACGGGGAAGTCGTCGTCAATGCTGATGTCCAGGTGGATGAATCCGCGAAGATCTGCATCAACGGCAAGCGCATCCTCTACCGGAAATATGTGTATCTCATGCTGAACAAGCCGCAGGGGTATCTGAGCGCGACCGAGGACAAACACGATCCGGTGGTGGTCGATCTGGTCCCGGAGGAATACCGGCATTTTCAGGTCTTCCCGGTCGGACGGCTGGACAAGGACACCGAAGGTCTGCTGCTGCTCACCAATGACGGCCAATTCGATCATGCGCTGATGTCGCCGAAGAAAAAAGTGATGAAGCGCTATTATGCCGAACTGGATCAGGCCGCACAGCCGGAAGACGTGGAAACTTTCCGTGCCGGCATGGAATTCCAGGATTTCACCGCGCAGCCCGCGGTGCTGGAAATCACGGATGATCCGAAAAAGGTGTATATCGAGATCGCGGAAGGCAAATTTCATCAGGTCAAGCGGATGTGCCAGCGGATCGGCAAAGAGGTCCTTTTCCTGAAACGGGTCGCGATCGGCGCTCTGAAACTGGACGAAACGCTCGCGCCCGGCGCAATCCGGGAACTGACGGCGGACGAATATCAACTTTTCCGTCCGTAAACTCGCGTTTCAGGAAAGCGACGGCTTCGCGTCCAGGATCTGGAGCTGACGGCGTTTTTCCCCGTAATACTCGTTGATATGCGGCAGGGCAATGATGTCCCAGACGACTTTCGGATCGATCACCATATTGAAGGCGATGAAATCGGAAGTGTCGCCGTTCTGGTCGCGCAGGATCCCTTTGGTGTGTCCGGCTTTGATGGGGAAGGTTTTGACCACTTCCACATGGTTGAGCCGGTAGGAAGGCTGCGGATTGCCGTGGCCGAACGGACCGAGTTTGGGATAGAACTGGAAAAATTCATCCCCCAGTTCGTAAAGGTCGACCAGTCCGTCGTAGGAAATGCTGTCGCTGATGTCGCTCGGTGAGATCTCTTCACGCACGTGTTTTTCAAATTCCTGCTGGAATTCGGCGATTTTGTCCTTGGGCAGGCCGAGGCCGACCGCCATGGGATGCCCGCCGAACCGGGTCAGCAGATGCGAACTCTTGGCGAGGATCTTGATGAGGTTCAATCCGGGGATGCTGCGTCCGGAGCCATGAGCCTCGTTGCCCTGAATGGTGAGCACGATGGCGGGACGGTTGTAATCCCGGGCGAAGCGCGAAGCCACGATGCCGATGACACCCTGATGCCATCCCTCGCCCGCGGCGGTGATGGTCATGGAAGTGGAAAAAGTCGGCTGGGATTCGACCTGATGTTTGGCCTCGGTAAAAATCTCCTGTTCCTTTGCCTGACGGCGCTGGTTGAACGATTCCAGCATGTCGGCGCAGCGGTAGGCGTCCACGATATTGGATGCATTGAGGAGGTCGAGTGCGGAATTGGCATTGCCGAGCCGGCCGGCCGCGTTGATGCGCGGAGCCAGTTTGAAAGTGATGTCCGACGGCTGGAGCGAAGCGCCGACGCGGGCGACCTCGATGAGCGCGCGGATCCCGGGACGGAGCTGCTTGCGCAGAGTTTCCATGCCGTATTTGACGAGGATCCGGTTTTCGCCGAGCAGCGGAACGATGTCCGCGACGGTGCCCAGAGCGACGAAATCCAGAATATCCTGCAGTTCCGTGGCGTAGCCGCCGAGATTGTTTTCCCGCCCGTATTTGATGAACGCATGAGCCAGTTTGAATGCCATGCCCACACCGGAAAGCTGGTTCATGTCTGCCAGTTCCGGATAGACCTTCGGGTTCAGGATCGCCAGCGCGGGAGTCGGAGTGTCGCCCGGCTCATGATGGTCGGTGATGATGACGTCGATGCCCCTGGCCGCGGCTTCCTCCACGGCGGGATTGCTGTTGATACCGCAGTCCACCGTGACCAGCACCTTGCAGGGCGAAGGCGCCGATTCCAGCGCCTTGACCAGCGATTCCGGGGTGAAACCATACCCGTCGTCGAACCGGTGCGGTAAAAATGAACTGACCACGGCTCCGTTCTTTTCCAGCACCCAGGAAAGCAGCGAAGTGGCTGTGATCCCGTCGGTGTCATAGTCGCCGTGAATTAAGATCCGTTCGCGGTTGCGAATCGCCTGCCAGAGCCTCTTGACTGCCACATCCATACCGGGGAAACGGTAGGGATCGGACAAAGCGGAGAAATCGTTGTTGAAATACGAATCCACCGTTGCCGAATTTATTCCGCGTGCCGCCAGATACAGCGCAATTGCGCGCGGAATCTTTTTGCTTCCCGCCAGTTCCCGGATGATGTTTTCTTTGCTGTCAGAAGCTGAAACCCATAATTTTGTACCCATTCTGCCTTTCTTGTTTAATATTTCAACATCCTGACATGAAATATAGTTCCTTTTTTTCAAACATCAAATCAAAAATGAACGATTCTGCAAAAAAAACATCATTTGTCGGCGGGAAACGGGATTTTTTTCAAAAAAAGACTTTTATAATGGGGAATGTTGCATTATATTACTTGTTTGAAACATAATTTTTCACGATCAGATGAGGAAGCGGAAAAATGGGTGAAACAAAAGGAATGAATACCAGCGGAGCCTGTCTGGATTTTGTCTGTCCGGATTGCGGCGGGATCGTAAAATTCAACCTGATGGAACTGGATCAGGCGGATTTTCAGGCCATGTGCCCGAAATGCCACCGTCCCTATCAGTTTGACGATCAGCTCAAAGACAAATTCCAGAAACTGCAGAAACTGATCCTGGCGGTCCGGGATGCGGAATCCATTCTGGGCGACTGCAACGTGGCCGTCGCCGTTCCCGCCGGGGAGGTCAAAGTGCCGTATACTCTGCTGCTTACCCGGCTGAACACCATGATCACTTTGGAACTGGGAGAACGGAAAATCGATTTCCATTTGTGGATCGAACCTTCTTCCGAGGATACTTTCCGGTGATATGCCGGTTTACTTATGTTACGAAAGGACAGTTGAAATGACAGATCAGGAAATCATCAAAAGTTTTCAGGATGCCGGCGCTTTGCTGGACGGACATTTTGTTCTGCGGAGCGGCATGCACAGCAATAAATTTTTCCAGTGCGCGCTGCTTTTCCGTTATCCCGACATTGCGGAAAAACTCTGCCGCACTCTGGCGGAACGGATGAAGGACCTCGGCGCGGAAACCGTGATTTCTCCCGCGGTCGGCGGGATCCTGGTGGGACAGGAACTTGCCCGCGCGCTGGGGATCCAGGCGATTTTTGCCGACAAGGAAAACGACCAGCTGGTGCTCAAACGCGGTTTCACCATCCGCAAAGGGGAAAAGATCATCGTGGCGGAAGACGTGGTGACCAAAGGCGGCCGGGTGCAGCAGACCATCGATCTGGTGCGTTCCCTGGGCGGCATCCCGGTGGGAGTGGGCATCATCACCGACCGCAGCGGCGGCAAAGTCGATTTCGGGATCCCGCTGCACAGCCTGATCAAGCTGGATCTGCCCACCTTCGATCCGGCGGATTGTCCGCTCTGCAAGGAAGGCAAACCGCTGACCCGTCCCGGATCCGGCGCAAAATCCTGATCGAGTTTAATTTTTTCCGGAAAGGGGGTGCCGCATTTTATGCTCACCAGAATTCTCAAAGCGATTTTCGGCAGCAAATCCAGCCGTGATGTCAAACGGCTGATGCCGAAAGTAAAACGGATCAACGAACTGGAAGTGGAATATCAGAAACTTTCGGACGATCAACTCAAGGCCAAGACCGCCGAATTCCAGGAACGGCTGCGCAACGGGGAAACCACCGACGACATCATGTGCGAAGCGTTTGCCGTGGTGAAAAATGCCTGCCGACGCCTGTGCGGTTCGGTCGTCGAAGTCTGCGGACACGAAATGACCTGGGATATGGTCCCGTTCGATGTTCAGCTTATCGGCGGCATCGTGCTGCATCAGGGAAAGATCGCGGAAATGGCCACCGGCGAAGGAAAAACCCTCGTCGCCACCCTCCCGCTCTACTTGAACGCCCTGACCGGCAAGAACTGTCAGCTCGTCACCGTCAACGATTATCTGGCGCTGCGCGACTCCCAGTGGATGGGAACGATCTTCCGGTATCTGGGTCTGACTGTCGGATGCATTCAGAACTTCATGGATCCCGAGGAACGGCGTGAGCAGTACAACTGCGACATCACTTACGGGACCAACAGCGAATTCGGTTTCGATTATCTGCGCGACATGGGCATGGCCACCAGCCGGGAACAGCTGGTCCAGCGCGACCATTTCTACGCAATCATCGACGAAGTGGACTCGATCCTGATCGACGAGGCCAGAACTCCGCTGATCATTTCCGGACCCGTGGCGGTTTCGTCCAATCAGTTCGATGTGTTGAAACCGGGGATCGCCGATCTTTACCAGCGGCAGAATCTGCTCTGCGGACGGCTGATCCAGGAAGCTCGCGCGGTCCTTTCCAACGAAAACGCGTCCGAAGACGAGATCGACGGGGCCATCACCAAACTGCTCCAGGTCAAATTCGGCATGCCGCAGCATAAGCAGCTGGCCCATATCCTGGAAGACGCCAAGGTGATGAAACGGCTGGAAAAAATGGAAATGTACGTCCGCAGCGACCAGAACCGCGGACTGCTCCAGGAAGTCCAGGCGGACCTGTTCTTCTCTATGGACGAACGCCAGCACGAAGCCGACCTGACGGAAAAGGGACGGCTTGCCATTTCTCCGGACGATCCCGATGCGTTTGTGCTGCCCGATCTGCTCGAAACCATTCACGGCATTGAGAACGATCCGAATCTTTCCGAAAAGGAAAAAGTGGAAAAGAAAGCCGAATTCCAGGCGCAGTTCGCAGAAAAAAGCGAACGGCTCCAGAACCTCTCCCAGCTGCTCCGCGCATACTGCCTTTTCGAGAAAGATGTGCATTATGTGGTCACGGACAATAAAGTGCTGATCGTGGACGAGCATACGGGCCGCATTCTGCCGGGACGGCGTTTCAGCGACGGTCTGCATCAGGCGCTGGAGGCCAAGGAAAACGTCGAGATCGAAAAAGAGACCCAGACCATGGCGTCCATCACGATCCAGAACTATTTCCGGCTCTATACCAAACTTGCCGGCATGACCGGGACTGCGGAAACCGAGGCAAACGAATTCCACCAGATCTACAAACTGGATGTGGTGGTCATTCCGACCAACAAACCCTGCCAGCGGATCGACTACAACGATTGTGTCTACAAGACGAAACGCGAAAAATTCAATGCGATCATCAAGGAAACCGAGGAAGCCTACCGGCGCGGACAGCCGGTGCTGCTGGGCACGATCTCGGTGGAAGATTCGGAGATCGTCAGCCGCATGCTGAAGCTGCGGAAGATCCCGCACAACGTGCTGAACGCCAAGAACCATGCCCGGGAATCGGAAATCGTGGCGTTGGCCGGACAGAAATCTTCGGTCACGGTCGCCACCAACATGGCCGGCCGTGGCACCGACATCAAACTCGGGGAAGGCGTGGCCGAACTCGGCGGCCTTTACGTGATCGGCAGTTCCCGGCACGATTCCCGCCGGATCGACCGCCAGTTGCGCGGACGTTCCGCACGGCAGGGCGACCCCGGCGCTTCCCGGTTCTATGTGTCGCTGGAAGACAATCTGATGCGTCTCTTCGGATCCGACCGTATTGTCAAGATCATGGAACGGTTCGGCATGGAGGAAGGCGAAGACCTGCAGCATCCGTGGCTGACCAAATCCATCGAAACGGCGCAGCGCCGGGTGGAACAGCACCATTTTGCCATCCGCAAACGCACGCTGGAATATGATGACGTCATGAACAAGCAGCGGGAAGTCATTTACGGATTCCGCAAGGAAACCCTGTTCAATGACAACTGCCGCGAACTGATCTTCAAGATCGTCGATACCGCGGTTTACCGGCAGATCGAAAATGCCATTGCCGCCGCCGGACAGGATTCTTCCACCGGGATCAACAGCGACCGGCTGTTCGTCTGGCTGAACCAGACTTTCCCGATGGTCATGTTCGATGAAAAAGCCCTGCTCAAATTCAAGGAACCCGGCATCCCCGATGTCGACGCCATGTGCGATGCCATTGTCGGGAAGGTGCGGGAAGTCTATGACATGAAAGTCAGCACGGAAGACCCCGAAGAACTGGTCCGGCTCGAACGCTATATCATCCTCAGCGCGGTCGACCGGCTCTGGCAGGATCATCTGTATGCCATGGACAATCTGCGTTCCAGCATCGGACTGCGGGCATACGCGCAGAAAGATCCGCTGGTCGAATACAAACAGGAAGCGTTCAAGATGTTCGAACAGCTGATGGAAGAGATCGACCAGGAGATCATTGCGGGAATGTTCCGTTCGGCGACTTCGCTGGAAGCGTTCCAGTCTTTCTTCTCCCAGCTGCCTGCGCCGATGCAGATGTCGCATGAAGAACTCGGCCAGTTCGGGATCTCCCCCGAGGAAAGTGCCGAACTTCCGCCGGAGATTCAGGCGCAGCTGGCGGCAGAGGAGGCGGAACAGGAACCGGAGATCAGTTTCACGTTCCACAATGAAGCACCGAAGGTGGGACGCAACGATCCATGTCCCTGCGGGTCCGGCAAAAAATACAAAAAGTGCTGCGGAAAATAAAATTTTCCCGTCCGGCGGAACCAGCGGAGGACAGAAATGTTTTCAAAACTCTGCATTTGGTTTGAAACCGAAAAAATGCGGACGCGTTTTCTGGCCGGACTGAATCTGTTCGTATTTCTTCTGCTGGTCGGGATCGGCATCACCGGCTCTTCACTGGGCTGGCTGAAGTCTTATCCCGGCGCGGGCGATGTCATGGAACTTACCGGCGAGCGGAAGCTGGCCGGGATCTACCGGGGCATCCGCTGCGATGAATTCCTGAATCACGGCACGCCGAATGCGTTGGCACAGTATCATGCGCAGCCGCGTTTTCCTCGTCTGAATCCGAATCTGGGCATGACGCCGCGGGATTTCACGGTATATCACGACACGGGGATCCCGGTCGATCATTATGTCACCCTGGCGCGTCCGGCGGTCTGGGGATTCTATCTGCTGGATCTGCGGCGGGCGCTGGCGTGGTACTGGTGGTTTCCGGTATTTGCCGGTTTCTTCGGGCTCTGGTTTCTGCTGAACACGCTGTTTCCCGGCGATACTTTCCGGAACTGGCTGCTGAGCCTTTCGCTGACCGCTTCTCCGCTCTGCGCGGCCTGGTCGTTCTGGCAGCTGGGCAATCTGGCCGGACTGTGTTTCGCGGCCGCCGCTTTCATCCGGCTGGTCCAGTGCAGATCGGCAGTTATCCGCTGGTGCTGGGCATTTCTGATGGTCTGGTGCGGACTTTGTTCCGCCATGACTCTTTACATGCCGAGAGTATTCCCGGTCGGCTGTCTGCTGGCGCTGGTGGTATTTGCATTCCTGTGGGAAAACCATCTGTTCGGGGAATTGAAAAAATGGACCGTCTGGCTGCCGCTTCTTACTACGGTGATTGCGGGCGTTCTCTTTTTACTTGGCTGGCTGCAGGATGCATCCGAAGCGGTTCAGGCCGTTTTGGCTACTTCCTATCCGGGCAAACGGCGCATGTCCGGCGGGACCATGGGATCCTGGACGCTGATCAAAGGCTGGCTGGCGCCGCTGACCATCTACAAGGTGGATTATCTGAACCAGTGCGAACTGCAGGGACCGCTGAGTCTGCTGTTTCCGCTGTCGGCGGTCTGGCTGATCCGTTTCAGGGAACTGAAAAGATCCTGGATCGCATGGGCGGTGGTCCTGTTCACCGTCTGGACCTGCTGGTATCAGCTGTTCGGTTTCCCGGACTGGCTGGCGGCGGTGACGTTCTGGAACCGGTGCAATCCGCCGCGCTGCGCACTGGCCTTGTCGCTGGCGCAGCTCCTGTTTCTGGCCTTGATCTTCAACCGTTTTCCGGGGGGATTTCTGCCGCAGGAAACGGTTTGGCGGAAACGGATCTGGATGCTGACGGACGGAGCGATGATCCTGTTTTGCTTTCTGCTGTTCTGCCCGGGAACTTTGGCCTTGCGTCGGGGGTTGGCGGCGATCTATTCCTCCGCGTATATTTATGGCTGGTTCCTGGCGATCCTGACCGTGTTCGGTGTCCTTTGCCGGCTTCTCCTGATCAGCTCCAGATGGTTCCTCCCGCTCTTTGTGCTGGTCCATCTGTTGCCGGCGGTCTGTTTCAATCCCGTTTGCGTGGCTCCGCGGAAGGTGGTCAACAAACTCGAACCGCTGGTGAAACGGACTGCCGGACTGAAATACGGCGGCAGATTTCTGGTCTTGGAAGAAAAGAATTTCATTGCAGTGGCCGCGTTTGCCGCGGGAGCCAAGGTATTGAACGGATACTACCTTTATCCGGACCGGGAACTGCATCATCTCCTCTTCCGGAATGAACCGGACCCCCGGAAAAGTTTCCGGTTGAGCAATTATGATTTTCTTTCGGGTCGGGCGGTTCCGGGAAGGATCGGGATCCTGGACGACGGAGCGGAACATATCCGGATCCAACTGGATGCGGAAAAATATGATTTCACGCTCCTTCCTGTGGATTTTGTCGCGGCACTGCAGAAGGACCGGCAGAATCTGGACCGGAATCCGACCCTGAAACGGGTCGGCAGCGGTTCCGAACTGGACTTTTATCAGGTGGGCTCGCGCTGAATCAGAAACTTTGTGTGACCTGATAGTCCGCCTGATAGACTTTCGTTGACTCCAGGGAAACCACTCCGTCGTTATACAGTTTTTCCATGGATTTTTCCAGCGTGATCATGCCGTCTTTGTAACTGGTTTCGATGACAGACTGAAGCTGATGCGATTTTCCTTCCCGGATCAGGCTTTGGACAGGCGGAGTTCCGATCATGACCTCGAAAGCGGCGATCCGTCCGGTCCCGTCCAGTTTCGGCAGGAGCCGCTGTGAAACGATGCCGAGGATCGCACCGGCGAGCTGCTGGCGGATCTGGTTCTGCTGATGGCTGGGGAAGGAATCCACGATCCGGTCGACGGTTTGCGGCGCGCTGTTGGTATGGATGGTGGCAAAAACCAGATGTCCGGTTTCGGCGGCCGTCAAGGCGGCCGCAATGGTCTCGGTGTCGCGCATTTCTCCAACCATGATCACATCGGGGTCCTGGCGGAGCGCATATTTCAGGGCCGAGGCAAAACTCAGGGTGTCGGAATGCAGTTCGCGCTGCTCCACGATGGAACGCTGGTTCGAATGAACATATTCGATCGGGTCTTCGATCGTGATGATCTTGCCGTTCCGGGTGCGGTTGATCTGGTCGATCAGGCAGGCAAGGGTAGTGGACTTTCCGCTGCCGGTCGGTCCGGTGACCAGGATCAATCCCTGATGTTTTTTCACCAGTTCCAGCAAAGGCCGCGGGAGCATCAGATCCTGCGGCGACGGAATGACTGTATTGACCACGCGGGCGACCACCCCCAGTGAACCGCGCTGATAAAAAGCATTGACCCGGAACCGGACCATGTCTGGGCTGTTCGAGTTCAATCGGATGGCCAGGGCGAAATCCAGTTCCCGTTTTTCATCCAGCTGGACCCGCTGCCTCGGCGTGATGACGCTGTGAAGCAGCCGCTGGATGTCCATGCTGTCCAGATCCGGCAGATCGACTGGACGCAGGACCCCATTGATCCGGAACATCGGTCTGGTATTCACCGTCAGATGCATGTCGCTGGCACCGTGTTCCAATGCGATCCGCAGCAGGAACTGCATATCGACCATCATGTCGTCCGAATCGAGACCGTCCCCATACTGGTTCCGGAATGCGTCTACGCCGCCTTCCATTCCTTTGACCAGTAGATTGAATTCGTCGTGGTTGCTGACCGTATGAAGCGCATCTTCCAGGGAGATGCTGCCTTCCCGGTAGCGGCGGAAGATCGCACGGGTGAAGGGGATCATTCCGCTTTCCGACCCGCGACGCAGGGCATCTTCCAGGGTATTGTAATTCAAGTCGGCAATTGCTTTCCGGACTGTCGGGGTCCCCAGCAGGATCTCCGCGACGGGGATCATCTTTTTTTCCTTCTGCATGGGTACGAGCCGCAGGGAAATGACTCCTAGGAGCGCCATGCTCAGGTCGATCGCCGCCTGTTCCCGCTGATGCTGCGGATACATGTTGATCAGGCGTTCGACCGATTGGATCGTGTCCGCAGTATGCAGGGTGGAGATCACCAGATGGCCGGTCAAAGCCGCGCTGATCGCCGCCTGGGCTGTATCCAGGTCGCGCATTTCGCCGATGACGATCACATCGGGATTTTCCCGCAAAGCGCTCCTCATGGCCCCGGCAAAACTTCCCTTCAACGAGGTGATTTCCCGCTGGGAAACCAGCGATTGGCTGTCTTTATGCAGAAATTCGATCGGGTCTTCGATCGTGAGGATGTGCTTTTTCTGTTTCTGATTGATGCAGTTGACCATCGCGGCCAGTGCGGTGGTTTTTCCGCTGCCGGTCGAACCGGTCACCAGGATCAGCCCGCGGGACTCCTGGCAGATCGTTTCCATCAGCTGCGGCAGCCCAAGTTTTTTCAGGTCCAGCCGGTCCGCGTTTTTTATCGGACGGATGACTGCGGAAGGCCCGCCGGCGGAAGTGAAAAAATTGAGCCGGAAACGATCGGATCCAGGTGAGGTCCATGAGGCGTCCGCGGTTCCGTTCTTCTGATAAAGTTCCTCCTGTTCCGGGCCCAGGACCAAGACCCGGAAACGGTCGATCTCCTCTGCCGGTACCGCGGCTAAATACGAAATGAAAACGATTTTCCCGAGGACCCGCATGGCCGGCGGTTTGTCCGCGCTCAAAAACAAATCGGAAGCATCCTGCGCCAAAACGGTTGACAATATTTGTTCGATCAGTTCAGCCATATTTCCTCCATTCAATGATTTTGCAAAGCTGCCAGCCGCGCCTGCAGGGAAGCGGCCTGTGTCCGGGGCAGGCGGCGGTATTTCAGCTCGGATTTCAATCTTTTTTCCAATTCCGGCTCCTGTTCCGTTCCCTGGAGCAGATCGGCATATTTCATCAGCAGTTGAAAATGAAGCTGCTGATCAGGTCTGGCCGGCTTGGAATCCAAATACTTTTCCGCCGCATCCGCCGCCCGGTCCGGCTGTTCAAGAGTGTCCGCATAAAACCGCATCAGCATCAGCGCAGCCGCGGTATGATCCGGAAACTGATGCAGGATATTCGCAAGCTGCGCTTCCGCCTGTTCAAAATCGCCGGCCGCGATCATGCCCTGGACCGGTGACAGGGAAACCGGCGCTTTCTTCAAGTATCTTCTCGGGTAAAAAAAACAGAAAGTGATCCGCTCCGCCACTCCGGGCAGATAGAGATTTACCAGCAATAGGGACGCCGCGGTCGCGGACGCCGCCATCATCAGGACATAGAAAATGATCATGCCCGGATTCCCGGTTTGGGTACACTTCCAAAGCATCCTCATGGCGATCAGGATAAAGACCACCATCAACAGATTCCCGATCAGTTTCGGCAGCATTTGCAAAAATTGAATGAAGCGTTCTTTCCCGTTCATTTTCTCACCTCATACCGGCCGGAAGATCGCTTTGCCCCGGATGAAATCCAGGGAATCCAGCGCCACATACACAATATCCCCGCATTTATACTGGACATGTCCCCTGCATGCTCGGAACCGGCGGGATCTGTGGTTGAAACGGCTTTCTCCGCGCAGCAGTTTTCCGGCCGGAATAAATCCAAACAAGCCAAGATCCTCGATGCTGCAGAGCATTCCCGCGGGGATCACCTTGGCGATGACCGCCTCGTAAATGGCCGGGATTTCAGATCCCGTATTGGACTGCTGATGGAGATAATGCAGTTTGAGCCGGTCATTGGCGGCAAAATAAGCATTGTCGTTGCGCTCTTCCAGTTCCGAACAGCGCTGAGCCTCCTCCCGCAGGAAATCGCGGGACATCAGCTTGCCGTTGGTGTCCAATGCCCACAACTGCCGGTGCACCAGCAGGTCGGGATAACGCCGGATAGGACTGGTGAAATGGGAATAAAGTGTTTTTCCCAGACCGTAATGCAGGGAAGGTTCCGCATCGTAAACCGCACGCGGGAGCGAACGCAGGAAATTGGAAAGGATCACCGTTTTGCGCGGATCGTCCGGCAGGCTGCGCAGGAAACGTCCGCAGTTTTCCCGGCAGGAAAGATCGCCGGTGTCCATCCGGAATTCCGAGTGCATCACCCGGCTGAAATCATCCAGTTTGGCCTCCTGCGGACTGGCATGGATCCGGAAGATCCCGGCGACTTTCCGCTGTGTCAATTCTTCGGCCACCGCGGAATTGGCTGCCAGCATACACTCTTCGACCAGCTGTTCCGCCTCCCGGCTGAGGTTTTTTTTCAGTCCGTTCAGGGTCATGGACGCGCTGTCGCACAGCACCCGGACTTCGCAGGTATCCATGGACAAAGGATCCTCCTGTTTCTGCCGGAGGGAACGCATACGGCGGGTCACCTGGATGAGCCGGAGCAGGTTTTTCTGCTGTATGGCAGTCCATTTTGCCGGTTTTTTGCGCGGATTTTCAATGAATTGCTGGACTTCGTCGTAATTCAGCCGCATATCGATCTTTACCGTGGAATGGACGCGTTTGCAGGAAAGGATCCGGCCGGTTTTTTCCCGGACCGTGAACAGGACGGAATGGGCCGGACAGACCGCGCCCTGCCGCAAACTGATCAGCGAGGTCAGCGCGCCCGGAAGCATCGGCAGGAACATGCCGGGGATGTAAGCGGAAAAACCGCGTTCCGCCGCCTTCCGGTCAAATTTCCCGCGCGGTGTTATCCAAGCTGCCACATCGGCGATATGGACTCCGATCTGTACCGTCCCGGCCTGTCCGCCGTCCGCTATGGAGACCGCATCGTCGAAATCTTTGGCGTCTTCGGGATCGATGGTCACGGTAAAAAGGTTCTGCAGATTTTCCCGCGGGATCTCCACGGGCTTGAGTTTTGCCGCCGCGCGGTTGTCCGCTTCCGTATAAGGTTCTGGCAAACTGAATTCCGAGGCGACCGCCTGAAGATCCGCGGGTATGCTGCCGGATTCCCCCAGTTTTTCCACGATCTCGCCTTTCAGCGCTTCCGTGAATTTGCTGCCGGAGTCCAGCAGGCGCACCTTGATCCAGTCGCCGATCCGGATCCCCCGCACCGAACCGGTGATCTTGACCGTGCCGTTGAAATGTTCATCCATCGGCCGCAGCAGACGCCCCGGCTGCAGTTCCCCCACAACGAACTGCCGGCCGCGTGCCAGGACCGCCTTGATTTCCCCGACCGGACCAAGATTCCGTTGTCCGCCCCGGTCGGTGACCACCACGGAGACCCGGTCGCCGGAAATGGCATTCCGGACTTTCTGCGGCGGAATGAAGATCGTTTCTTCCCCTTTGCGTTCCACAAAGCCGAACCCGCCGGAAGCAGCCACGAATGTGCCTTCCGTTTCCGCTATCGCTTTTTTCCGTTTCTTCGCCATGATCCTCCTGCCTTTTGGGATTAATATAACACTGGTTATCATCCATGGCAAACTCGGTTGAAGAAAAGGGATCGGTTTCTTGACAGAAATCCGTTGACGAAGTATATTACGTCATAGTTTTCTATCGGTGAATCCGGTGCGATCCCGGAACTGTCGCGCAACCGTAATGAAGCATGGTGCTTTTAGTCGGATCCCGGTAGGAAAGCGATTGAAAAAGGGCGGGTCCAGCGGAATGCCGTCCGGGTGCGCGTTACACGGAAGTTTTTTATGACAGTTTTTTTTCGTCCGGTAAAATTGCTGACTGTTCTGCTTTTCCTGCTCTGTTCCCTGTTTTCAGGCGCCGGGGAGATCCGGGTGGTTTCGCTTTCGCCTTCTTTGACGGAACTGGTTTTCCAGCTGGGCAAAGGTGATACTTTGGTCGGGCGGAGTACGGTATGCGATCATCCCGCGGAAGTCTCGAAACTGCCGGTGGCCGGGAATTTTGCCGATCCGGATCTGGAACGCGTGCTGAAATTGAAACCCGCGCTGGTCATCACCAATGACCTGAGGCGTCCCGGCACGGAAAAAGCCCTTGCCCGGGCCGGGATCCGGCTGATACGGCATCAATGCCGAAATATGGACGAATATATTTTCTGGACCCGGGAACTGGGGAAACTGCTGAACTGTTCCGGGGCCGCCGGGCAGGAGATCGCACGGGTGAAGAAACAGCTGGAACTTTTCCGGAAACAAGCCGATGCGATCCAGCGCAAAAAAAAGATCTGCTGGGTGATCTGGGATTCTCCGCTGATGATCGCCGGCGGCGGGTCCCTGCCGGATACGGTCATCCGGTATGCGGGCGGGATCAATATCGCGCAGGGACTCCAGCCGGAATATATCAAAGCATCGAAAGACTGGCTGCTGAAAAACCAGCCGGAGGTCCTGATCTGGACCTGTTTGCGTCCTCTGAATAAGCAGGACCGTTTCTGGAAGTCGCTGAAGGCAGTCCGGACCGGACATGTGGTCATGGCGCCGGATTCCTCTTTGCTGCTCCGGCCCGGTCCGAGGCTGCCGGACGGGATCCGGATGTTGAAACGGGAGCTGGAAAAACTGCCATGAGAAACCAACGGACAGAATTTTTATTTTCCTGGCTGCCGCTGCTGCTGATCCCGGTCCTGCTGGTGCTGGGATGCTGCGCGGGCGCATATTGGATCTCTCCGCTGGAATTATTTTCTTTCGGGGAAGCGCATACTGCGGTCGATCCGGTAGTGGATCTGAGGCTGATCCGGATGCTGGCGGCATTGACTGTGGGCGGTTCGCTGGCGCTTTCGGGCATGGTGTTCCAGGCGGTGCTGCGCAATCCGCTGGCGGAACCGTTCATTCTGGGAGTTTCCGGAGGTGCGGGAGTCGGGGCGGCGCTGGTGATCGTGTGCGGTTTTTCCGCCTGGTCAGTACTGAGCCTGCCGCTCGGTGCATTGGCCGGTGCGTTGCTGGCGCTGGGGGTGGTGCTGGGAATCAGCCGCGGGGGAGGTCACGGCCGCGACAATCTGCTGCTGAGCGGGGTCATCGTCGGCACGATTGCCGGCAGCATCCTGATGTTTCTGATTTCGGTCGCGCATACCGAACAACTGGCGGGGATCACCTGGTGGATGCTGGGCGATCTGCAGACCGCCGATCCGGCGCTGCTGGCGCCGTGCGGAATTGTCCTGCTGGTCGCGCTCGGCGTGATCTGGTATCATGCCCGCGGACTCAACGCGCTTTCGATCGGGGATTCCGAGGCGTGGGATCTGGGGGTGGATCCCCGGAAACTGACTCTGATCCTGGTGGTCACCGGTTCACTGCTGGCGGCGTTTTCGGTCGCATTGGCCGGGATCATCGGTTTCTGCGGACTGATCGTGCCGCATCTGGTCCGCCGTGTCTGCGGCTGTGACCACCGGAAAATCACTTTCCCGGTTTTTCTGTGGGGGGCGGATTTCCTGATGTTCTGCGATATCCTTTCCCGGCTGCCCTGCCCGTTCAAGGAGATCCCGATCGGAGTCATCACTTCCCTGATCGGCGGACCGCTGTTCCTGTGGATCATCAACCGGAGGACGCAACAATGAGAATTGAAGTGGAAAATCTGTTTTTTTCGTATGGGGAAAAAGAGTTGTTCCGGGGGATCGATCTCACTTTGGGACCGGGGGAATTCACCATCCTGCTGGGCCCCAACGGCAGCGGCAAAAGCACGCTGCTGAAACTGCTGACCGGTGAACTTGCTCCGCTTTCCGGGAAAATCACGCTGGACGGGAGGCCGGTCCGCGGCTATCCGGCCCGGGAACGGGCCGCGCATCTCGGGGTGGTTCTCCAAAGTGCGCCGCCTGCGCTGGATCTTACGGTCCGGGAATTCGTGCTGACCGGACGCAATGCCCGGATGTCTCCTTTTGCCGGAGCGAACGAAGCCGACCGTCTTGCGGTGCAGTCGGCCATGGAACTTTTTCAGGTGGACCATCTGGCGGACCATCCCTGCAACCGGCTTTCCGGCGGAGAATTCCAGCGGACGAGGCTGGCGGCGGCCTGGGCGGTAGAGCCGGATATTTTCCTGCTGGACGAAGCCACTTCCGCCACCGATCCGGCCCATACCTTTGCCATCTTGAAGATTCTGCGGGCATGTGCCCGCACGAAAACGGTTTTCCTGATCACGCATGACCTGATCCTGGCGGGAAATTCCGCCGACCGGATCCTGCTGCTGAAAGACGGCCGGATCTTTGCCGACGGCCCCGCGGACGAAGTGCTGACGAAGGATAATCTGCTGGCCGTATATGGAATCAACCTTTCGGTCAGCCGCGCCCCGAACGGGGCATTGGCTGTTTTGCCGGAAAAGGAGTCTATATGAATAAAATTATTCTGGTTACCGGCGGTGCCCGGAGCGGAAAAAGCGTGTTTGCGGAAAAATGCACCGCGGACCATACCGGGAAACGGGCGTATATCGCCACCGCGCACATCATGGATCCGGAAATGGAGCAGCGGGTGAAACTGCATCAGCAGCGCCGCGCCGGACAAGGCTGGATCAACCTTGAGGAGGAATATGATCTTGTTGCCGCACTGGAACAGGCAAAGGATCATCATGCCGGAGCGGTTCTGGTGGATTGCCTGACTGTCTGGATCAATAATCTCATGTTCCGTTCTGCGGGATTTTCGGAAGCGGACATGGCCGCGGAAACGGAAAAACTGATTTCCGCCCTGAAAGCATTTCCGGGTCTCTCCGTGCTGGTGATCAATGAAGTTGGACAGGGGATCGTGCCGGGAAATGAACTTGCGCGCCGTTTCCGGGATTGTTCAGGACGGTGCGGACAGATGATCGGGGCTGCCGCCGATGAAGTATGGTACTGTGTCTGCGGGATCCCGATGAAAATCAAAGGATGAATGCAAAATGGAACTGCTGCGGAAAACACTGGATCAAATCACGCCGGTATCGGAAATCTGGCGGGAAAAAGCACGAAAATATATTTTGACCCTGACCATGCCGCCGTGGGCGCTGGGACGGCTGCTCGATCTGGCGGTCGATCTGGCCGGGATCCAGGAAACCTTGCAAGTGCGGACCGCACGGAAAAACATTATTCTGATGGCGGCTGACCACGGGATCACGGAAGAAGGCGTAAGTCCCAGTCCGAAGGAAGTGACGCGTCAGATGATCGCCAATTTCGTTGCGGGCGGCGCGGGCGTGTCGGTGCTGGCCCGGCAGACGGGCGCAAAAGTTACGATCGTCGACATTGGAGTCGATGCTGATCTTTCTGCCTGTGGAGACCGGATGCTTCACCGGAAGATCCGGCGCGGAACGGCCAATTTCGCCCGGGGACCCGCCATGAGCCGGGAAGAAGCGGTCCGCTCCATCGAAACAGGGATCGAAATCGCGCAGGACCTGGCCGGGGAAACCGATATTTTCGGGACCGGGGATATGGGGATCGGCAACACTTCGCCCAGCAGCGCGATCTTGAGCGTGCTGACCGGGGTGCCGCTGCCGCAGGCGGTCGGCATGGGCGGCGGTCTGACGCCGGAAAAAATCCAGCATAAAATCAAGGTGATCGCAAGAGGGATCGACCTGAACCGGCCGGATAGAGCCGATCCGCTGGATGTGCTGGCGAAAGTCGGCGGACTGGAGATCGGCGGGATCGCAGGAGTGATCCTCGGCGCTGCCGCGCAGCATAAAGCCGTGGTGGTGGACGGATTCATTTCGACCGCGGGCGCCATGATCGCCGCGGAACTGTGTCCCGATTCCGTTTCTTACATGATCTTGGCTCACCGCAGCGCGGAACCCGGACACCGGGCCATGACGGACAGGCTCGGCAAGACACCGCTGCTGGACCTGGGGCTGCGGCTCGGGGAAGGAACCGGCGGAGCATTGGCGATGCCGCTGCTGGACAGTGCGGCGGCAATCTTGCGGGAGATGTCCACGTTTGAGTCTGCGGCGGTTTCCGGGGAAGGAGATTATCGGCAATGAGAGTTTTCCGGACCGCTTTATCCATGCTGACAAGTCTGCCCGCGGGCAGGGATTTTGTGCCGACCGAGGAAGAGATCCGGCAGACGCCGTTCTGTTTTCCGTTGATCGGAATGATGATCGGTCTGCTGCTGGCGCTGGCCGGAGCAGGATCGCAGCGGCTCTTTCCTCCCCTTGTCTGTGCGGCTTTGCTGACCTTTCTGTCCGAAGTCCCGACCCGTGCGTTTCATCTGGACGGGCTGGCAGATACCGCGGACGGATTTCTCAGTTCCCGGAGCAGGGAACGGACTCTGGAGATCATGCACGACAGCCGGATCGGCACCATGGGGGTGCTGGCGATCGCAGGCTGGAGTCTGATCAAGTTTTCCGCATTTGCCGTGCTTCCGGGGAAACTGATCCCGGCGGCGCTCTTTTTCATGTCGCTGAACGGACGTTGTGCAATGGTGTATCACCTGATGTTCTGTCCGTATGCCCGCAAGGAAGGTTTGGGGAGGCTGGTGTTCGAGCGCAAACCGGTTCCGGGAATGATCCTGGCTTTTCTCTGTTCCTTCGGGCTGGCCGGAGCGGCGTTTCCGCTGCCGTATCTGGCCATGCCGCTGGCGGTCCTGCTTTTTGCTCTTCTCTGGAGCCTTTACTGCCGACATAAGATCGGCGGCGGCACCGGCGACACCCTCGGATCTGCGGAAGAATGGTCGGAAGTGCTGACATTGCTGATCCTTACGGCGTTGAGCGGAAGATGAACTCCGGGGACTGAGGCTCCCCGGAGGGAAATGCCGTTGCCGTCAGAGACTTCTCTGAAGACCCACCAGGACGCCGCGGATGAAAGAATCCTTCCGGTCCTGCGGAAGGACTGTTTCTTCTCCGGAATCCTTTATCAGGGCGATATGATCGGGATCGATTTCCCGGAAGGTGCGCAGGACCGGAATGCCGTCGAGTTCCGCCAGCACGATGTCTCCGTCGTGAAGATTGCTGCTGCCGAATTTTTTCAGGATGGCGATGTCGCCGTCGAGTATCCCCGCTCCGGCCATGCTGCTGTCCGCCACTTTGACGGCAAAAAGTTTCCGGAAATCGAAGCTGTTTTTCAGCACGGAGGAATCGTAATACAGCGGCCGACCGTTCCGGATGCCGTTTTTTTCATAAACCGGAATGGAACAGATCCCGTTCGGGCGTCGGTTTCTGGCGCGGGTCCGGGTAAGGTTGATGCTGCGGGCTTTGGAACTGCGGGTCATGTAATTTTTTTTCTGTAGTGAGCGCAGGTGGGCAAACACGGTCGAGGTTTTGATATTGAAATGTTCCGCAATTTCATAAACGGTCGGGGCCATGACATTGACTTCCATGAAATCCTCGATGAAATTCAGAATATTGCGTTGCTTTTCCGTCAATCCCTTCATAAAAATCCTCCATTTGTTTTGAACTGTTTGAGAAAATGACGCTTTTTTTCCACTGCTGCAGCCTGTGGTTTTGCCAACCAGTTCGGAAAGAAATCTTATTTTTATGCACCAAAACTTGCTTTTTTGCGGGCGGGTAAATAAAAATTTGCAAAAATCCGCATCCCGAAGCTTGCTTTTTCCGAAAAACGGGGAAAATTACCAGAAAGCTGAATCTGTCTGAGAAAGGAAAATTGTCATGGCATCTTATCTGGTGAAAAAAGCGGTCGGTCCGGTGGATATCTCCGCGGAATGGGACAGTCCGGTGTGGGCGAATGCGGTAACGCAGAAACTGGGAATTGTTTTTTCGAAAAGCAGCAGCCATCATCCCTGTACGGAGATCCGGATGACCTATGACGACCAGAACATTTACGGCCTTTTTCAGGTGAAAGACCAGTATGTCCGCGCGGTCCAGCAGCACGATCAGGGCCCGGTCTGCACCGACAGTTGCGTGGAATTTTTCGTCCGCCCGGCCGGACAGAAGAAATATTTCAACTTTGAAATGAACTGCGGCGGCACCATCCTGCTTTACCATGTGCTGAATTGCCGCGCCCACGAATACGATGTAGTGCCGCAGGAAGATCTGGATACGGTCAAACGTTTTCACACACTGCCGAAAATCGTCGATCCGGAAATTCAGGAACCCACCATCTGGCGGCTGGGATTCGCCATTCCGGTCTCCTTCTTCGTCAAATATTCCGGGGTCGATCCGAAACTTTCCGGCCAGGTCTGGCATGCCAACTTCACGAAATGCGCAGACAAGACTTCGCATCCGCACTGGCTTTCCTGGATGCCGCTGTCCAAACTTGATTTCCATCTGCCGGATGAATTTGGCGAACTGATTTTTGAATAAGCGGATAATGCCGCATGGCCCGTTTCAAAATAAAACCGGATCATTGGAGTATCTCTGTTTATCAGGAAATGAAAGGGGAATGCGATGAGCATGTTCCTGAAAATCCGCAAATCAGCCGTCATACGATTCATCCGAAGCAATATTCTGCTGATCCTGCTGGGATTTTCCATGCTGCTGCATGTCACCAGCCTGGACGGAGGCCATAACTGGGGCGGAGACTTCGCCTCCTACCTTCGGCAGGCTTACTGTATTGCGGACGGGAGTTTTGAACCTTTTCTGTCCCAAAATACCTTTACGGTCCTTGGTTCCGATCTGCAGCCCGGCCCGGTCGCTTACCCGTGGGGTTATCCATTGCTGCTGGTTCCGGCAGTCTTGCTGGACCGCGGGGATCTCTTCCTGATGAAACTTCCCACGGTGATCTGTTTCCTGGGATTTCTGGCGGGACTCTATTTTCTGTTCAAAAACCGTATGAAACGGATCGATCTGCTGCTCCTGACAGCGGCATTTGCATTCAATCCGGTGCTGGCGACACATTCAAATGACATAAATTCCGATACGGCATTCCTTGGCTTTGTTTTTTTCAGTCTGCTGCTCGGCAGGAAATGTCTGGAAACAGGATCATACAGGAAAAATCTCATTTTCTGCACGCTGGCCGGAATGGTCATCGGTTACGCTACTATGATCCGGATCAACGGACTGGCATTGCTGCCTTCGCTGGTTCTGGCTTTTTTTGCAGCGGGATTTCAGGATGGACGCAAATTCGGGACGTCCGCAATTCGAAGCATAGCGGCGATGGCCGGCGCCGGAATGGTCCTCCTGCTTTTTCTTTCGGTTTTTCCATCCGGAGAATCTTCGCATGTCGCGCTGCTGATCCGGAGTTTTTCTTTTGGTTCGCTGCAGCAGCATCTCCGTTCTTATTTCTTTGAAATCTGGGTCGAATGGTTTCATGCCGGATTTCTGCTTCCCAAAATTCCGGGAGTTCTGCTTTGGGCGGCGAGCGCCGTCCTCGGATTCTGCGGAATAGCCGCATCCTTCCGGAAGCAGATGCCGGAAACGGTTCTGCTGGTTTCCTTTACGGCGGCCACGCTCTGCATCTATATTGTCTGGCCCGCAATTTCGCTGCGTTTTGTCTTTCCTCTGCTTCCCATCCTGCTGTTCTGGATCCTGCAGGGGATCCGGAGTTGTGCCCGGACCTGGCGCTGCCCCGTGTTTTCTCCCGGATGCCGCCTGGTCATAGTCCTGCTGATCGGGATCGGCCTGGCGTTGGGTGTTTTCCGGTCCGCCAGGCTGAGATTGAAAGGAAATCCGTTACAATGTGCGGCCTATACTCCGCAGTCGCTGGAACTTTATGAATACATCCGGAAAAACACCTCTTCGGACGCGGTGATCCTTTTCTTCAAACCCCGGGTCATGACCCTGCAGACCGGCCGCCGTTCCCTGTATATTCTCCGTCCGGAACATCTCTGCAAGGGCGATTATTACTGTTTTACCGATGATTTTCAGGATGGATCCGGCACGCTGCTGCAAGATCCCCGTCTGGAAGAAGATTTCCGCAAGGGACCTTTCCGGTTTTTCCGCATCCGCAAAAAATAAGTCCGTCCGTCAGATCCGCCGGTCCATGGAACGGTAGCCGATGGCTTCGAAAATATGTTCCCGGCGGATATTTTCACTGCCGGCCAGATCAGCGATCGTGCGGGCGACCCGCAGGATCCGGTCATAGGCACGTGCGCTCAGTCCGAATTCCTCGATCGCATGACGGATCAGCGTTTCCGTGGGCCGGTCCATTTTGCAGTATTTCAGCATATGGGCCGGTTCCATGCGTCCGTTGCAGGTGATGGCGGAATTTTTGAACCGTTCCTGCTGGATCTCCCTGGCCTTGATCACCCGTTCCCGGATCGAAGCACTGCTTTCCGCCGGTTCTCCGTGCGCCAGCAGTTCGTCTTCGCTCAGGGCGGCGAGTTCCACATGCAGGTCGATCCGGTCCAGCAGCGGACCCGAGATCCGGGCGCGGTATTGCTGGATCTGCAGCTGACGGCAGCGGCAGATATGCCGGCGGTCGCCAAGATGTCCGCAGGGACAGGGATTCATGGCGGCGACCAGCATGAATTCGCAGGGGAAAGTGAAACTGCCCGCGGCCCGCGAGATGGTCACGGTCCCGTTTTCCATCGGCTGACGCAGCACTTCCAGCACGGAACGTTTGAATTCCGGCAGTTCGTCCAGGAACAGCACGCCATTGTGGGCCAGCGAGATCTCTCCGGGACCCGGATTGGAACCGCCGCCGATCAGTCCCACATCGCTGACCGTATGGTGGGGCGAACGGAACGGTCTTGTCCGGATCAGCGGAGAATCCGCCGGCAGCAGCCCCATGATGCTGTGGATCCGGCTGGTGGCCAGCGTTTCCGCTTCGGTCATCGGCGGCAGAATGCCGGGCAGACGTTTGGCAAGCATGGATTTTCCTGCGCCCGGTAGTATAGGTAATTTACATCAATGTTATCTGCTTTGCAAGGGAAAAACGGCAAAAAAAGACGGTTTTGGTTGAAAAATGTTCTCAATAGGGATATATTCCAATTAAAAAAAAAGATGCGCAGGAGAAGAAAACATGCCGGGAAATACCAATTTGTACAGAGCACATAGAGCCAAACAAGATGAATTTTATACTCAATTACCGGATATAGAAAAAGAATTGCGGCATTACAAAGTGCATTTCAACGGAAAAACCGTATTGTGTAACTGCGACGACCCATTTGAGAGCAACTTTTTTAAATATTTTGCAATGAATTTCAACTTTTTAGGACTAAAAAAACTGATTGCTACTTGTTTCGACGGCTCTCCTATCGCTGGCGATGAATTGCCGTTATTTGAGAAAGAATGCAAGCAAAAAAAAGCCTATAAAATTGAAATCACGGAAGTTACGGACGAAAATGGAGATGGCGCGATAGACCTGGCGGATGTTGCTTTGCTGATAAAAAATAGGAAAAACACTTTAACTATTCTCAAAGGCAATGGAGATTTTCGTTCTGCAGAATGTATCGAGTTACTTAAAGAGGCGGATATCGTGGTTACGAATCCTCCGTTTTCACTATTCCGTGAATATATAGCTCAACTAGTGCAATTTGAGAAAAAGTTCATTATAATTGGCAATAAGACAGCTTTTACATACAAAGAAATTTTCCCTTTAATCAAAGAAAATCGTTTGTGGATAGGCCTAACTATAAGAAGTGGTGATAGGGAATTTAGAGTACCGAAAGACTATGTAACACGCTCTGCAAGTTTACGGGTCGATAAAGACGGCAATAAATATGTGAAAGTTCCAGGTGTTCATTGGTTCACAAATTTAGACTACCCAGATCGGCATGAAAGTTTAATATTATACAAGCGATACACACCGGAAGAATACCCTAAATTCGATAATTATGCGGCTATTAGCGTAGATAAAACGGTAGAGATTCCCTATGACTATAATGGTGTAATGGGAGTTCCGATAACCTTCATAGACAAATACAACCCAGATCAGTTCGAAATCATTGGAGCAACAGAAAGTGAAGGAAAAGGTTTTTCTTGTGGGTTGTGGGATGAAACAAGCGGTGTTGCCCAAGCCATGATAAACGGGAAACGAATTTTCAAAAGAATATTTATTCGGAACAAAAAGGTAGAAAAAAATGAAAATTGAACTGCACGAATTAACAATAAGGGAAATCGCCAAGAACTATGTTGACAATGCCGAAGACGGCGTTATTGGGTATGATGGCAAATTGAATATTCGGCCAAAATTTCAGAGGGAGTTTGTATATGACGACCCCAAAAGAAACGCGGTAATCGAAACTATTACTAAAGGTTTTCCTTTAAATATGATGTATTGGGTAAAAAATGATGATACCCATTATGAAGTGTTGGATGGACAGCAAAGGACAATTAGTTTTTGCCAATATGTAAACGGGGCATTTTCACTGAACAATCGCGCATTCCACAATTTAACTGGTACAGAACAAGAGCAAATCCTCAATTACAAAGTAATGGTGTATTTCTGCGAGGGAAACGACCGAGAAAAACTCGATTGGTTTAAAATCATCAACATTGCGGGGGAAAAGCTGACCGATCAAGAATTACGTAATGCGGTTTACACTGGGCCGTGGCTGAGCGATGCGAAGTTAAAATTTTCAAAAACAAATTGTGCAGCTTATAAAATGGCTAACAGTTACATGAACGGTTCACCAATACGGCAGGACTACCTAGAAACTGCTCTAAGATGGATAAACAATGGCAGAATAGATGCGTATATGGCTCAACATCAACACGACCCCAATGCAAATGAGCTATTTTTATATTTTAGACGGGTAATTGATTGGGTCGAAAATACATTCATAAAGTATCGCAAGGAAATGAAGGGTATTGAATGGGGAACGCTATATAATCAATACAGCGATATTAAGGTTGATACCGCCGCACTTGAAGGCGAGATTGCCGCGCTGATGGCTGATGATGATGTAACAAGCAAGAAGGGTATATACTACTACATACTATCACGGCAAGAAAAATACTTATCTGTTAGGGCATTCGACAATCGCATGAAACGCACAGCTTACGAAAAGCAAAAGGGTATTTGCAGAAGATGTGGCAAACATTTTGAGTTAGACGAAATGGAAGCCGACCATATAACGCCGTGGAGCGAAGGCGGCAAAACGCTAGCTGAAAATTGCCAAATGCTTTGTAAGGATTGCAATCGCCGCAAATCCAATACATAAGCAAGAGGTCGCCATAAGGGAGAAGGACGACCGAAAGAGGGGAGGATTTTTCCATTATTTTGCGAGCTCAGCTGAGCACGCGGCGAGACGTAGAGAAAGTTCTTATAATTGTAATAGGCTACCTTATATATATAGCATATATAATATTTCCATTATACGGAAAAAATTTTAAAAAAATTTGTTTTTTTTAAAAAATGTGTTATAATATATAAAAGAAATTAAAAAAAGGAATACAAAAAATGAAGTATGAAAATCTTTTTTAGGATTTACATGAGTTCGATTCAAGTATCAAGTATGATTTTTATAGGATTTCGCAACATCCTTAGGTTAAATCAATTGCCAAGAAAATTATTTCGAAAATATAGGAAGAAAATAGTTTTCAGAATTTTTCAAGAGAATCTAAATATAAAGTGAGAGATTATATCAAAAATTTGCTCTGTAATTTTTATATTGGGTTCAGAACAAATAGATGTGTTGCAATTCCAAGAACAAAAAGCTACTATTCCGATCATAATAATTTTGGATATTCCCTAATATCTTATAAAATATTTATTTTTTGCCTTAATTTCTTGAAAAATAAACAATATATTGGATAGAAAAAAGGGTACAAGGCATTCGGAGAAAATAAGAAAAATAGGACAAGTAAATATTGGGCATTGCCGATCTTGTATGAACAATTCGAAAATATTGATTTATCTGATATATACAGCAAAGAAAAAGAAAAGGAAATCATTGTGAAGGATAAAAACAAAAACCGATCAAAATTTAAGGGTAATACGGAAACGAAATAGCTCAGAAATAAAATTAAGATGGCGAATAAATTATACGAAAAATTCGATATTCGAACAGTGTTAAACAAAGAAAGGAATACAACAAGATTATTTCCGCGATTAACTGCGATCTACAATAATGATTCATTCGAAGATGGCGGCCGATTATACGATATGCCTTATCGCGGCGCAATCCGATTCCAACAATTAAGCAAATAGGAGCGAGCAAGAATAACGATCAACCTTGAATAGTGCGTGGAACTCGACTATTCCCGATTGCATTTAAAAATGTTATACGCGATGCGCCATATTGAGCTACATTCCGATCCATATTCTTTTTATGAAAATGAAGATATAGCCAAAAGAGCAATAATGATTATCCTCAATGCAAAAAGCGAAAGAGAGGCAATTTTCGCACTAAAAAAATGGGTAAGAAAGCATTTCGGAATATAGATCAATACGCGACCTGTTATTAGGGCGGCGAAAAAATATCATAAAATGATATCTGATTGTTTCTGTAGTGGCGTAGGAATAAAGCTCCAAAATTATGACTCTAAATTAGCTGTTAATATAGTTAATCATTTTACAGAAAAAGGCATTCCATGCCTACCTGTTCACGATAGTTTTATAGTGCCAAAAAGATTCAAAGATGAGCTAAAAACGGTGATGTTATATCAATTTAGGAAGTATTTTAAGACAGATATCAATATTCACTAAGTTGCTTATATATATGATTATATATATTCAAGAAAGACTCCGCAATGAAATCGAATTTAATCAGTTTTAGAAAATCAAATCCCGAGGCGATAAAAATTTTATTTTTTTGGTATTTTGGGAAGAATAAAATGGAGAAAAAAAATGAATATATCTGACGAATTATATCGAATTGCGCATGAAATAACGGCGCGTAAATTCAAAATTTTAGTTACACCGAAACACAGCGGATATGCTATGTTCAGCATTGAGTTATAGGCGGGGAGCTATGGCGAAGCACTAAGGGCGGCTGAAGCCATGTTTGACCGCCGAAAATGGGGTTTATCAGTATTGGGGGCATGTTAATATGAGCCTAAGAGACAAAGTATATGCCTTACGTGCAGAATATCGCGACAGCCGAATATTTTTTATAAATAATCCGAGCATAATAGACAAATAGTATTTCGGGGTTTTCGCCACGGCTGACGGTTATTTGCATTATGATTTTGGTTCTCTATCTGATATACATAAGTATCGAAATGAACGATTATCAACCGGGATAACCAAAAAATACAAGGTGCTTTGGAAAAATGAATTTGTGAAAATTTGGTTTGACTATGAATTTTGGCTATACTGCATTAACTTTTCTGATTCGGCCGCTGAAACCGATCATTATAAACATAAGATAAAAAAAATAATATAGTAGCTATTCTATTTTTAATTTCTTATATGGCGCACCGGGCAACCGATGCGCCATTTCCTTTATTTGCATAACTGGAATGCTCTGCTCTTGCTGATATTTAATGCATCCGCAATCGCGGCAAGGGAAAAACCTCTGTTACGGAGTTCAAGCACCTTTGCTTTTTCAATCGCAGCCGGGCGACCGAGCTTTACGCCTTGGGCTTTCTTTTTCGCCAGGGCGGCGCTAACCCTTTCAGAGATTCTCAGTTTTTCTTGTTTCGCGAGTGCCGCAAGAATAGAGATCAAAGCTTCTGAGAATACGCCACCGCACGCCGTGCTAAGATAAGGTTCGCTGTAGGAATGCCATTTCACGCCACAACTATCGAAGTAACTTAAAATATCGAGTGTATCGCGGACTCCACGGCGCGACAACCGATCAAGCGCAAAAAAAAGCACCATATCAATTTTCTTTTGATGGCAAAGAGCAAAAAGTTCTTGCATTCCTTTTCTTTCATCGGCTTTTTTTCCGCCGCTGATATTTTCCGTTATTTCGGCGACAATTCCGTAATTATTATTTTCGCAATATTCACGGAGTAGACGTGCCTGATTCTCTGCATCTTGACCTTTACCAATCGTAGAAACTCGACCATAAATTGCAACCTTCATTTTTTCCCTCCTATGCGTGCAATAAACCTTGTTAATTTTTTCAATTTTTTCCTGCGTAAATTTTTTCAAAATTCATCGTGCAATAACCATTCCTTTATTGCACGGTATCAATGTATCATCTTTTTTGAATTATTCAAGTTATTTGTTACCTAAATTTTTATTTTTTTTAATTTTTTTCATTTTTTTCTAATTCGGAAGAAAAATTTTTTCGATTTTTTCCGATTTTTGGATTTGATTTTTGGGTTAAAGGGGTTATTTTATATGAGATTGCACCACCATTAAACCAAAAAAGGAGGTATCGTTATGGCGCGAAGAAAAGAAACTGAAGACGTTAAAGCATTCAAGACTCTGCTGCGGGGGCTTCCTAGCTCCGATGTTCAGGAATTCACCAAGCAATTCAAGGAACTTAAAGCCAAGATAGCTGAAGCCTGGAACAAAGCTAAGGCACGGGAAGCACTATCGAAATTGCCTACAGAGGAGATTCAAGCGGAATTAGACCGCCGCCGTTCTGTTGATGGTGATAAAGCCAAGAAAACCGCCGAAAAGGCTGTTAAAATACCTTCTAAAAAGAAAAAATAGATATTCTCTGGCAGAGCTTTATTGCTCTGCCTTTTCCAATTCCGTTATGGTTTGATTTTTTTTTGATTCACTCAGGCGTTTCCTTTGATTTCTTTTCCTTAAATATTCGTATGGCTTAGGATTTCTTCCTATTGTAATAATTTTTATTTTATCTGTTTCGGCAATCGTATGTTCTATTGGTTCTTCTTTTGCCGTTTTATAAAAATATACAAGTTCGAACTTTTCGGCGCTTTTATTCAAAGAATAGCAAGGTAAACTTCTAGTATTCTTAATTCGTATTCTCTCAATTTTTACCTCCAGACCGCTTTTCATTTTTACAATTATATTTTCATTGAATACGATAATTTTTTCGATGTATTTTATAGCAAGATATTTATATACATCATCTCTAATTTTATTCATACTGGAAATCCATAGCATTAATATATTCAAAGCTTTTTTTGTTGATTTCCCTTCACTTGTAGAGCTGAGCAATTTTGATTGAATTTCTTTTTTCTTATTTTTATATTCATCGAAACGGTTATCATATTCCGATTCGGTTATTTCACCTTGCACCAATTTCCGATCAAGTATTTTTTCCAATTTTCCTATTTTATCTAATTCAAGGTAAAGTGAATCTTTATCAATTTTATTGTTCTTTTCTTCTTCTATTTCTATTTCTATTTCGTTTATTAATAAAGGCAATACAGCTTCTTTTAGACCGCATTTATCTGATGTTTGGTAGTATTCTCTAATTGTTGATAATTGACAATATTTACTTATTCTGCGATGTTGATAATCGGCCATGCATTCGTAATAGAAGATCGGTTCTTTTTCGTTCGAATTTGGGAATGGGTTACTCTTTCCAATTGACATCTTTTTTCCGCAGTAACCACAGTAGACTAATGAGCTTAGCGGATGGATTGTTTTTTTATCGTAGTTACGGTGTTTTTTGTCCGATAACCGCTCTTGAATTTTTTTGAAAAGTTCGAATTTAATAACTTTTGGATATACCTTTGATTCAATAATTTCCCCTTTGCTATTTTTCGTTAGGCCACAGTAGCATAAACGGTTGCATATCTTATAGATATCCGAAAAATAATATTTTCTTTTTATACATGGAAGAGCGTTTATTTCTCTCAGAATTTCGATCAAAGGTTTTCCTTTTGCCATACTCTCAAAAATGATTTTAACAACTTTCATTTCTGCAGATACTATCTTTACTTTTTGGCGACCGCACGGCGCGAAACCTAAGCACCGTGTTCCGTGAATTACATAGCCATCATCTTGTAACCGTTTCAGCGCCGTAATTGATTTTTTCTTGTTTAGCTGTATTTGGTTATCATTTATTCTGCTTTCAAGCGAGTTTACCAAGTTTGCTGTAAAATCCTCAAATTCTATTATCTTTTCTTTTGTTTGGAGTTTTACGCCGTTAGCTACAAGGTTTTGTTTAACGTAGGATTCAAGAAATGAATTTGTTAGCGGTCGCATTAGCCGTGTTTCATCATAGACGATCAAGATATCAATTTGACTCAGCTTATCGAAAATTCTCCCTAACCCTTCACGATATTTTTTTCGCCTAGAATCATTTGAGCTCTTTATATAATTTTGGTAAACGATATCTGTTTTTGAGAATTCTACAGCGGATTTTGTTTTTGGGTAAGTTCGGCCGCTGATGTTTTTATCTTCTTCGACCGCTATAACTTCATAACCGGTTTTTTTTGCGATTGCTTTGCAGATTTCAATTTGTTCTTTTACGCTCGCTGATTCTATTTCATCTCCGCTTGACTGCCTTGCATATATCGCCGCTTTAACCATCATATCCTCCTATTCTAACATTGATTAAAGCTACCCATTCCAGGCGGCCCGACCATCAGCAGATTGTGTCCGCCCGCCGCCGCAACTTCCATCGCGCGTTTGGCGGCGCTTTGTCCTTTTACCTCGGAAAAATCCGGAATGGTGCTCCAGTCCGGTTCGGCGAACAGGGCATCCGCGGCGGACGGGGCAATGGGGAGCAGTTCACCGCGTAAAGCCGCGATCGCTTCCGGCAGGGATGCCACCGGATAAACTTTGAGTTTCGATGCGGCCACGACCGCCTCGGAGATGTTTTTGGAGGGGATGATCAGTTTCCCGTATTCCTTATGCTCGCGGGCCATCAGCGCCACGGAAAGAATGCCGCGGACCGGACGGATCCCGCCGTCCAGCGCCAGTTCTCCCAGGATCATGGCGTCCTCCAGCAAAGCCGGATCGAACGCGCCGCCCGCGGCGGCCAGTCCCAGCGCGATCGGCAGATCGAAAGCCGCTCCCTCTTTTTTAAGGTCGGCCGGAGCCAGATTGACCAGCGTCGATCCCGCCGGATGTTCATATCCGCAGGAATACAGCGCGGACCGGATCCGTTCGCGGCTTTCCTTGACTGCGGCATCCGGCAGGCCTACGATGGAAACGATTTCCTGTTCGCCCCGGCCGGAAGCATGAACTTCCACTTCCAGCGGGATCGCTTCGATCCCGGTCAGAGCGGCGGATCCGGTTCTGGTCAGCATGGTCGCATCCTCCCGGGCTGTCAGAACTTCCTGCCCAGCAGGAAATAGAATGCCGCGGCGGCTCCGGCATACGAACCGATGTCGCGCCGGAGTTCACTCGGGACCAGTTCGCACCCTTCCAGCGTTTCCCGCCAGCAGAAACGGGGCAGATATTTCCGGATCGGGTCCACATAAATATCGCCGATCGCCCACGCCAGCGTGCCGAGGATCAGACGTTTCGGATTGAAGGTGTTGATCAGAGTCCCCATAGCCTGCGCGTTGCGCAGCGCCATTTCATCCCAGATCTCCGTTGCCAGGGGATCGCCGGCGCGGAACGCCTTTTCCACCGCGATCATGCTGATATCTTCGATTTTTCCGCCAGCTGCCTGCACCATCGGATGGTCCGGCTGGTCCTTCACCAGTTCCTGCGCGTGAAGCGCCACGTTCCGGCCGGAACAATAAGCTTCCCAGCAGCCGGACATCCCGCAACCGCATTTGCGTCCGTTGTGGATCTCCAGCACGGTGTGGCCGACTTCGCCGCCGTAAAAACCGGTTCCGCGTACCAGTGTGCCGCCTGTGACGATCCCGCCGCCGATTCCGGTGGACATGGTCAGGTAAATGAAGTCGTTGATCCCGCGTCCGGCGCCGAAAAAACCTTCGGCGAGCGCGCCGCAGTTGGCATCGTTCTCAAAACATCCGGGGATTTCAAGCCGTTCCTTCAGATATTGCAGGATGGGGACATTGCGCCAGTATTTGTTGTTGGGCGGTTCGGTCAGGACGCCGTTGGCAACGTCCGCGGGACCGGGGGCAGAGATGCCGAACCCGGCCAGATCGCTTATTTTCAGATGGTTTTCCGCAGTGATTTCCTGTGCGGCCTTCACCAGCAGCGGCAGGATCTCATCCGGATAGGTGTCCTTGTTTTCGATCCGTCTGCCGCCGAGGATTTTCCCGTTTTCGGCTACCAGACCGACTCCGATCTTGGTCCCGCCGATATCGAATCCGAGCACGATATTGTTTCCCATAAAAAACTCCTGTAACAAGACTTTTGATACCTGATGCAATATAAGTGAAGTTTCAGTTTATTCAAGATTATTTCGAGAAAAAAAGAGGTTTCGGACTTGATTTTTTTTGATTCGGAAGTATGTTTACAGCCGAATGCCGAAGTGGCGGAATGGCAGACGCACTAGACTCAAAATCTGGCGCTCGCGAGAGCGTAAGGGTTCAAGTCCCTTCTTCGGCACCATTTTTAGCCTCAAAATCGCTAATTCTTCCCCATTTCTTCCCCATTTTTTGTTGCGGAATCGTGTTTTGAATGCTATATTGTGCCAGAACGTGCAATACAGGATGAGCACGTCATGATGAAAGCAAGCGGTGTTCGGAAGAGCAGGAAGAAATTGAATCAGTTACGAGGAAAATTACGGCAGAAGGAAAAGAACGGTCCCTATTACTACCGGCTCATGGTGGCTAATGGGGTTCGAAAGGAATTCGCTCTGAAAACCTCCGACTTTGGAGAAGCCGTCCAAAAAGCAACCGATCTGGATGCTGTTTACGAAGCACCCAATCAAGAAGTCGCCATTGCCCAGATCAATGCGATCAAAGGGTTCTCTAAAATTGTCGAGGAACTTCCTTTATCCGAAATATGGGAAAAATATGAAGTCCACCCTGATCGAGCCAGACCCTTAACTCCGCACGAACCGTTGATGTATCATTCCACCCTCCAGGAATTCATTGATTACGCAAAGGGCAAGACTGGGAATGAAAAAGGAAAACGGAGTGCTTTATCGGTATTTTCCGATGTAACTCCTGAGGTCGTTTCCAGATACGTCGATTATCTGAAAACCACGCGCATTGCAGTTGATACCCACAATCGCAAAATGAGACGTCTTCGCAAAATATTCGAATGCCTGAAAGATTATTGCGGCGGCGAAAATCCTTTCCGGACAAAACACATCTTCCGTAATGCCCGGGAGGAGCAGGGATCCATTGTTCAAAGACAGCCATTTACCAAAGAACAGGAGCAGCAGTTAAGAGATGTTCTTGATGACGACAAATTCCAAGTCATGAATAAAAACGAGGTGAAGGTCATCTACTACATTGGGATGTACACTGGCCAGCGGATGAAAGACTGCGTTCTGTTGCGTTGGAACAAGGTCGATTTGAATATAGATCGAATCTGGGTCAAACAATTCAAGACCGGCAAAGAAGTCACCATACCCATTGCACCTGAACTCAGAAAAGCACTTCTGGAAGCCCAAACGTGGCAGGAATCCGGCAACGGTTATGTTTGCCCCAAGGTCGCTGCCAGATATAACAAGATCAATGCCGAGGGAAAAAATGTAGGCAATAACCTCGTAAATCTCGACATTTTGAGAGTAATACGCTGGATCGGACTTGAACCGTCTGTGGATGTGCCCGGCAGAGACAAAAAGATGACGGTTTACGGCTTCCATTCCCTGCGTCACTCTTTCTGTTCGTTCTGTGCTGAGGCCGGAGTTCCAAAGGCGGTTGTAGATTCGATTTTGGGGACAAATTCGAAGATCACGGACAAGTATTACACCCATATAGGAGATGCGGCACAACGCGAGGCTATCAATGCGATCTCAGGAGTCATGGAAAATGATTCGCTGAAGGATCGGGTTCAAGCCGTGATAAAACTGCTGGATTCCAAACCTGAACCAACTCAGAGTGTGCTGGATCAGATCAGAAAAATATTAAGTTGACAACTGTTGTAGTTTTATGGATGGCTCAGGAAGATTTTTTTGGTCTTCCCGGGCCTCTTTTCATTTTATCGAATTTCGGGTGGAGTTCTTTGAAAGTTTTACCTCGATAGTCAATCCAATATTTTTGCCCATTTACATTCATCCCGAGCAAAACTGAAGCAGCCAGAGAAGGGGAAGAAAAAGCATAATAAGTTTTGAATATATAAAACTGATCCTGTTCCTCAAGTATTCCAGACTTAATTAGTTCTTCTCTTTTCTTTTGAATGTGCTCATATCCGTCTTCCAATGTTTTTGCATTTTTAACCATCTGTGAACCGGCAAATACAAAAAATAAGCCTCGGTCCGTTTCCAATCTCGTTTCGTTCTGCGCAAGATCCAACAATATTTCTCCTAAACCAAAGTCCATGGGAAACTGTTGCAACCTTTGGGCTACATCCTGATTGATCCAAATTCCATGAGCCGCAATAATACTGCTGTTGAGCCTGTACCTCATTGTTTTTTCCCAGAGCAGATGAATTGTTTTGGATACACGTGCAACCTCCTCAAAGGCTTTACGTAATGTTTTTTTTTATGGACTCAAGCAGTAGAAGATTGTCAGATATATCATCAAAATTATCAAGTTGGTTATCCGATTCTAATATTCGGGTGGAAGAACATGCACTGGAAACGGTGGCGGATCAGGTCGTGACCTGTCACATGCACGACAATTCCGGTTATGCCGATCAGCATCGGATGCCCGGTGACGGCACTGTGGACTGGAAAACCATGATCCCGAAACTGAAGGCTTGTCCTCGAATGCTCGAATTTCAGACCGAGGTCCACATGATACATGCCGTTGACGAGACTACTCAGGATTCCGGGATCGTTGACGGATATTCCATCCGCCGCATGACAGACACTTTCCGGAAACTTATGGCCGGATCTTTTCCTGAATGATATTGCCAGGGGAAAGCAACCTATTATAAAAAAGAATAATAGTTTTTTTATTTTTTCAAAGAATTTTTGCTTTTATTTTGTTTTTTGCTTCCTGAGAGGGTATTATTAGGTTTGCGAAACAAAAGTAAAGGTTCAGAGAAAATGAAATATTGCAACATCGGGTGCTGCATCAACAATGATAACTTGAAAGATGATGATGCCTTCACTTTGGATCGGTACTTGGAAATGCTGCCGCTCTACCGGGAAGTGGACATTCGTCATATCGAACTGTCATCTTTGATGGATCTTTCGGAAGAGGATGGCGTGAAGATCCGGAAGGCCTGCAATCTGCTCGGGATTTCCGTCTGGAGCATCCATTCGGAACACTTCAATGAGGAAGGCGGGATGAGCCCCGGCGGGGCTTATGCAGGCTGCACAATGGAAGAATATTTTGAAAAGCAGATCCATTGTGCGAAAGTCGCTCATGCTCTGACCGCGCCGATTTTTGTCTGTCATCTGCCGAACTATACGAAATCTCCCCGTTTCGATCTTGAGCGCAATCTTCAGATCATGACCCGGCTTGCTGACATAACGCGCCAATATGATCTGACCCTCGCACTGGAAAACTGTCTTCCCGGAGATATGGAACATATCATCCGGCTGGTCGATAAAATAAACCGTCCGGACGTTGGGATCAATCTGGATACCGGGCACTATTTCGTTACAAAAGAAGGCGATATCGCCGAATGCATCCGCCGCCTGGGAAAGCGTCTGGTCACGCTTCATCTGCATGACAATTTCGGACATCATGATGACCATCAGGCTCCGGGGTTCGGCTGTATTGACTGGCCATCGGTGGTCAAAGCGCTTAAGGAATCTCCCTACGAAGGACCCCTGATGCTGGAACTTACCTGCAAACCGGTAAAGCGCAACCGGGAAGATCAATTCCTGCGGAAATTCCCTTTGGAGAAGGAACTCCGGATGGGGCCCGCTTATCTCCGTAGTATTTTTCAGGCGATCAGCGCACAATACTGAAAATCAAACCAACGAAAGGATCACAAGATGAAAAAGAAAACCGACTCAATTTCCACCTCATCTCTCATACCTCATCTCTCATACCTGAAGCGTAAAACGTCCTACCGTTTTACGCTGATCGAGCTGCTCGTGGTGATCGCGATCATCGCGATCCTGGCGGGAATGCTGCTGCCGGCGCTGAACCGCGCGAGGGAAACGGCCCGGACCATTTCCTGCGCCAACAAACTCAAACAGATCGGCACGGCGCATCATCTCTATATTTCGGATTACAAGGACTGGCTGCTTCCCGCCAGCTTGAGAGATTATGAGTCAGAGGCAGATCAGGCGGCGATAGATATGCAGTCTTCGATGTGGTTTGGAGTCCTTTCCGGCTTTGTCCCCGACAAAAACCATCGGCAACCGTGTGCAGGATACAATCTGAAATACTACGGAAGAGACAAAGGACGGAAAAAGAGTCCCGACTTCGACTGCCCGTCTGAACCCGTGGATTTCGGCAGTTATAACAACAATCTTTTTGCTTATACCCATTATGCGATCAATGATTTCCTGACGGGAAAAACCAATCAGAGAAACTCGATCAACACCTACAATAGGAAACTCAACTGTCTGACCGAGCCGTCCCAGGCACTGATTTTTGCCGACAACAGAAATCTGTCCGACACCAGTATGGCCTCCATGAATGGGGTAGACAGATTGGGATTCCGTCACGGAGTCCACGATCCGCGTCCCTATACCACGAACAAGATCTCATCGGCTGCGGTCACCAAAGGCAAATGCAATATGGTATTCATGGATAACCATGTGGCACCGGTGGATTACCGGACTTTCATGACTTGGACAACGACACGAGCGGTTCCGGATTGCTTTAATAATTATTTGATGTTCATGCGCGGATTCGACGCATTCAAATAAGGTGTGAAAAGAGGATCGGCCATGAATAAAGGGAAAATACTGGGCTGCACGCTGCTCGCGCTGCTGGCAGCCGGAACACTTGCGGGAGCGGAAAATGCTAATGAGGTTTTCGGTCTTGAAAATGGGGCATGGACCCATTCCGGAAAAGTCATTTCTACGGAGAAAAACGGTGTCCGCGAGTTGGCCTGGACCGGAACCAGCCTGATTTTCGCTCCGGAAAACGGCACATACAGCCTGGAGAATGCGGGATTCTTCACCTTCCTGATCCGGGTCCCCGAGGCCATGCAGAAGCAGAAATTCCGTCTGACGTTTGTCTGTCAGGACGGCATACGTAAACAGTATAAACTGACCATGCCCGACCATACCGGATATCAGCGCTACAGGATACCCACGGTAATAAAATCGGCAGAAAAAGAAGGGAGAGCACCGATCCTCAAAGAGATCCTCCTCGAGGCGGATAATCCCGATTTTCAGGCGTTCCTGCGTGATGTGCGGCTGGTGAGCGGTGAGATCGACCACGATTTCCCCGATGACCGGATCCCACCGGTGACCAACGGCTGTTTCTTCCCGGAAAACACGCTGAATTCCACGAAGGCAGAAGTGCTGGCCGATCCGGATTTCAAAGCGAAGATGGCCGAAATCGAACGTCTGCGCAAAAGCAAGCTGAAAATGCAGCTGAAGAAACTGCAGAAAAACCGGTTCGCGAGCGCTGTTTCATATTACGAACGGATCCGTCCGGACGGCTCGGTCGAAGGTTTGTCTTACGCCGATGCGGTCAGGAATCATCAGAAGACGAAATTACAGTGCAGCGAGAATGAAAACTATATCCATGAGCACTGTTCGTTGGCTTCCCGGCTTTTCAGATACTGGCAGGACGGCTGGGTGCCGAGGACTCCGGAGAACCGGGCAAAGCTGCTTCGTCTCATGAACAGAATCCTGTCGGCGGAATGCAACCGCAAGGGACAATCGGGCCGCTATGTGGCATGCAGTTTCATGCTGCCCCAGACAGCCGTCCAGGCATACGGAATCTTTTTCGACGAAATGGAAGCGGTGGAAAACGGAAGCTGCCACGATCCGGAACTGATCCGGCTGAACCGCCTGCTGAAGGAAGCCGCATCCTGGTGTTATATGGAACCGGCCGCCCGGTCAACGGCGCCCTGCCTGACAGTGAACTCGTTCCGTTTCTCCGCCGCCTGGACCGGCGGGAACTTCAGTTACCGCCCCACCTTCCTGGCCGCGCTGGTCTGCCGGAATCCGCGAATGCTGGATGTGATCTCCGAAGTGGCGAAGGGAAGTCTGAGCGTTGTCTCCTGGAATACGAAAGAGAATGCCTTCTGGCTGGATGGGATGACCGCCGACGGATCGGCTTGGGGACACACTTGCCAAAACTATCCGTTCGGGTATCCGCTGAATGGTATCGAGGGAATCGGAAAACTGATCGGGGATCTCTCCGGTTCCCGCTGGGAAGTGAAACCGGATGGACCCTCATTCAACCATGTCTGCGATTATATGGAAGCGCTCACCTGGCATGGAACGACCTGCGCCGATGCCTCCTATCAGAAAAAGGTCAAAGCTCCCAAACTGCTGCAGCGGGACATCCCGGTTGCCTCGGGCCGGATCGGTATGCAGTACAATCCCGGCCGGGGCTATGCCGATTTCGAACTGGCGGTCCGGGCTCTGGAAGAGTTCCGCCGTCATCTTCCGGAAGGAAGTCCGCAGAAAAAACGGCTGGATGTCGCCTATGACGTCATGACGGGCGCAAAACCGCTGCCCGTCGGCCTCCGCTATTTCTGGAATAACGACTTGCTGCTCTGCCGGGGAAAGGATTCGATCCTGGCCGTCGCCATGCTTTCCTCCCGCGTCCGCAGCACGGAAAGCGCCCCCAGTAATTCTCATTACACCGATTTCTGGAATGACGGTGCAGCCTGGATCATGAAGCACTTCGACTCCTACCGGATCGCACGCGGATTTTTCGATCCCTGCGCCATACCCGGAGTCACCGCCCGTCAGTTCGCGTATGAACATACCGGTAGCGCATGGCATACCTACCGGGGCGGTTATAATTTCGCTGGAGGTGCGACGGACGGAAATTTCGCGGTCTGCGGTTTTCGCATGGGCCGGGACCGGAAACATACCTTTGGCCACAATCCGGATCCCAGATTCTACGATCTCACGGCCCAAAAGACCTATTTCTGGCTGAATGGAATTTTGGTCTGCTTGGGCAGCGATATCCGGGAACAGGATCCGGAAACCGGTGCGGAGATCAAACCTCTGGATATTCCCATCGCCACTACGATCGACCAGACACTCTGGCGCGGTCCGGCGTCGTTCGGGCAGGGTGAGGTCCGGAAACCCGGCGAAAAATTCCAGGTGGAATCGCAGCTGCTCTGGCACGACGGAGTCGGTTACTGGATCCTGAACGGCAAGGGCGTCCTTTCCGGCGAAACGCGCAAGGGTCGTTTTGCAGAGTTCGACCGTGCCAACAGGAAAATCAAAAATCTGCCGAAAACCGCGTCGATCCTGATGTTCCAAATCGACCACGGAAAGAAGACCGAAAACGGTTCGTATGCCTACGCAGTGGATTTCCACTGTCCCAATTTCGCAGCGCTGAAAAAACGTGCGAACAAACCTTCGTTCGAAATCGTGTCGGCAAACTCGGATGTACATGCAGTTCGTGAGAAAAGCTCCGGAACGCTTGGTGCGGTCTTCTTTAAGCCCGGCGAAGCAGGCGGACTTTCGGTCGATGTCCCTGCGGTCGTTCTGCTGCGGCAAACCCGGGATGGAAAAATCATGGTGACCGTGAATGATCCGGAACAGGATCCGAAACGGGATTCCGTTACGCTCGGCTGGAACGGGAAAAATTATAAAGTCCGGCTGCCTACCGGAACATATTGCGGACAGCCGGTAACTGTGGATCTCTCCAAGCATAACCCGCAAGACCAAGAAACACTCTCAATCGTGAAAAAACGAAAAAAGATGCAAAAAAAGACAACAGTCACTTGACAAAACCTGATATAGGAAGGAAATGATAAATGGAAACCAAACTCAACCGTCAGACCTATCGGGATAAAGTTTATGGCTGCTGGACCGGAAAGGCCATCGGGGGAACCCTGGGTGATCCTTACGAATTGACCAAGGAAATGAACAATATCAGTTTTTATCCGCCGGAAATCAACGGAGCCAACCTGCCAAATGACGATCTGGATCTTCAGCTGGTGTGGCTGGCCGCGGCGGAACGCTACGGAGCGCAGAATGTGAATGAACGCATTCTGGCGGAATACTGGTCGGAAATGATCACCGGCCCCTGGAATGAATACGGGGTATGCCGCAATAATATCCGGATGGGACTCATGCCGCCGCTTTCCGGTTCCTGCGGCAACGAGGTCTGGAAATGGAGCAACGGCGCCTGGATCAGGTCGGAGATCTGGGCATGTTTCTTCCCCGGCTCCCCGGTTCGTGCGGCTCAGGCGGCTTATGCGGACGCCTGCTGCGACCATTGTGGAGAAGGCATTTATGCGGAAATCTTTACCGCTGCTCTTGAATCCGCAGCTTTCATCGAAAGCGACATTATGAAACTGATCGAAACCGGACTGACTTTGATCCCGGCCGATTCACGTGTCGCTACACTGGTCCGCAGTGCAATCAAGCTCCATTCGGAGGGACTTTCTCTGGCGGAAGCACGGAATGCGGTGGTAAAGGAAACTGCCGACCTGGGCTGGTTTCAGGCTCCCGGAAATATTGCATTCTCCATTCTCGGCCTGCTTTACGGCGAAGGGGATTTCGGAAAGACGATTTCATTTGCCGTCAACTGCGGTGACGATGCCGACTGCACCGGCGGATTTGCCGGAGCGGTGACCGGCATTATACTCGGGAAAAGCAACATTCCGGCAAAATGGACCGATCCGGTCGGGGACGCAATCCAGACCTGTTCCATAGATAATATCGGGCGCGCCTGCCTGAGACGGATTCCCAAAACTTTGACGGAACTTACAGATCGGGTGATTGCTTGTGCCGAAGCCGCAGCGATTTCAGATCCGAAACTCTCCCAGTTCACAGACGGGGAAACTACGGCTGACAAAGACCATCTGATACCTGATTCGCAGATGAAGAACTTCAAAATTTTCATGGCGGAAAAAAGTCCGTACGAACTGGCTTTCGATCAGCCGTGGGGAAAAATCTCGTTTGACTTTGAAAACGGGCCGTATATCGAATCCGGGAAACCGCTCAAGATCAAAATCCGCATGACACGGTATTATTCCGAACTGATGCTCGTCAGCGTCCGTCTGAGACTGCCGGAGGATTGGCTTGCGGACCGGAATGAGGTTATGGTGACTACACACCACTACACGAATTATGCCGAATTGACGGTTACGCCCGGCACGATCAGCAACTCCATCACCGGTATTGAAGCGGAAGTCAAACGAAACGACCGTATCCTGCCTGCGATTGTGGTGCTTCCGCTGGTCCATTCCGGCAGTGTGGCAAATCTCCGGAAATGATTCGAACTTCATGGCTTGGCCGCAGGAGACCTGATTTATCTGATTGAATTCAAGCTCGACCAGCTGCCGATAAAGCAATACTGGAAAAATTTGAGGGAAAACCGGCCCCTATTGTGCCGCTTTCAATCAGCAGGAAGGCGTTTTCCCTCAGAAATATTTCCGTAACTCATTGAACAGAATTCCGGCAGCCGCCGTGTGATGAAGAAACGGCGGCTGTCGTCCGGCCTTCCCCAATCCAGCTGATTCATTGCCATTGAAACGGGAAAAAACGATAAAAATGAAAAGAACGGATTGGAAAAATCCCAAAACATATTATATATTTTTATAATAAAAATGAGATGGCATGAAAACGGTATTCGTAGCAAAATTCAGAAAACTGCAGCAGGAACTGCAGAACCGGATCCGGAGCGGAGTCTATCTTCCCGGAAGCCGTCTGCCCAGCGAAGCGGAGATGTGCGCGGAATTTCAAGTTTCGACCATCACAGTCCGCCATGCCTTGGAACTGCTGGTGCAGAGCGGCGACATTTTCAAGAAAAACGGCTCCGGTTCCTATGTCTGCCAAAAACCTGTCTTTTCCAGCAATGATATTTTCCCGCTGAAGCATATTCCCGCACAATACCGGATCACAATGGGCTTGTTGAATCTGTCTCCGACGGAAGAACTGCTGTATAAGACCCTGGCCGGGCTGTTCCATTCGGAAAATCCGGAAATGGCAGTTGATATCATCAATCTTTCCTATCCGGCCAATCCCTACAACGATACCTGGCTCGATTTGATCGCCCGCAATCAATTGCCAAGCTGCGGATATTTTTACCACTACGGGATGTATGTGCAGCATAATGCCTTGCTTCCGCTGGAAGAAATGGAAGGGTTTCAACAGCTTTGTGACCAGCTGCATCCTCATGCCGTGCGGAAGATCGCCGCTCCTTCCGGCCATAAATCCGTATATGCAATAGCCTCTTCCATGACCACCAAGGCGATCGTTGTCAATACGGACATCCTTGCGGCGGCGGGCATCAGAGATCCGGAAAGCCTCCCGGATTGGGATACTCTCTATGAATGGACCGCGGCAATCGCAGAATACAGCAAAAAGAAGCGTTACCGTATTTATCCGTTTACTTTCGGGATCCCGTCTGGCGTGGGGAATATTGTCGGTCTGCTGCCTTTTTTATGGCAGGACATCAGGGATGAAGATTTTGATCCTTCATCCATTGAATGTTTCAGATCGATATTTGATTCAAAACAGTGTTTGAGGGGATTGAGATTCCTGAAAAAATTGATCAGTTTCACTCCGCCGGAGGAACGGGTCGTAAGCCCCAGCCGATTCAATATAGGAGATGTGGGGATCTATTTGCAGTCTCCCCATATCCCGCTGCTGTTGAAAGAGTTCATGCAGGAAATGGTCCCGATGAAATTTTTTGCCGTTCCGCCGGAGAAAAAAAACGGATGTTTCCGGAATTTTTACGGAGACGGCAGTTATGGCATCTTCCGGAACGGGATCCACAGTGAAAAAGAGAAGGAAGCGGCATGGGCATGGATCTGTTTTCTTTTCGAAAAACAGCAGCAGTATATGCTGTCTTCCAACATGACTTTCCCCACGCTGAAAAACAGCGAATCATTTATCGAACGCAAATACCTTCGATTCGGACAGATGATGAGAGAAACGCTGGAACGCGCACGGAAACAGTTCGATTTTCCCGGTGTACGCAAATGCACCGCTGTTGTCGGCGATGAACTTCGTCAATTTTTTCTGTCGGATGCCATTTCCGCACAGCAATGTGTCAGGTCAATCCGGAAAAAATTACAGAATGTCTGATTCTGTAAAGGATGCTGTTGACCTGAAAGGAGCATGAATGATGCCGGACGGGACTGGATCGAGTTCCATCTAGCGGTTCGTCAAAGCGGATCTACTTCCGTTCAGCGGACTATGACGGGTGGCCGCGGCAAGCCGGAAGGTGCGGCATAACGCTCCATCCGGTTGGCCATCATGTTCCAGATCCGCAGACTCAAATCATGGGCACCCTCGGGCAGAGCGAAACGGTATGGCGCCAGCCCGAGCCGTTCAACAGGCTGACCGTCGACCAGCAGTTCGGCGATATCCCGGAATCCGGGCAGCTCCAGAAAACTTCCGGCGGAGATATCGATCCTGCCAAGTGAAATCACCGCTTCTCCGGAGTAGAAGATCTGTCCCTGCTTTTCCCATCCCTGCGACAGGCTCAGGCGAGTGCGGCGCGGCGACAGCGTGAACCGGGCTTCTTTCGGCTCATAGATGTCCAGCGAATATTGTTTATACACAAGACGGTCATAATCGCCGGAAGTTGTCAGAGAGACATCGAATCCACCCTGAAGGAGTGTCGGAGTGGTGAACTCCGTTGCTTTTTCCAGTTCGATCGTGTTCTTGTCCGAGGCGGTGATGTCGAACCGGCAATAGTCATCGCCGAAGACTTTGACCCTGTCCGCGCTGCAGGAGGAGAGATCCTCTCCGTTGAACCGGATCTTTCCGGCATTTCCGGCCGGGATCAGCAGGCTCAGTTTCATCCCTGCCGGGGCGGTGAAATCCAGTCTGCTGTCGAACGGGATCACGTTCGGTTCCTTCCAAGAGACCTCGCATTCGCCGGAGAGGGTCTGAATGACCGGATGCTTTTCCGGTTTGCGGTAAGATTCGAATGGACCTCCAACGATGGCAATCTCGCCGGGTTCCAGTTCGATCTCATAGGACTTTTTCCGGAAAAGGAGGGTGCCGGACACGGTTTTTGGATCCCAGATATTGGCCGCAAGCAGATATTCCTCCCCGTTCAGTTTCCTGCGCATGTAGGCGAGTTCGCCGCCCGTAAAGGTGACCTGCGGACTGGGAAGTTCCGGGATCTGCTTCAGGGGATCGATCACGTTCGGGATACTCCCCGCATAATTTCCCGGAACGACCACATAGCCTTCCGCCCGACGGTTGAGCTGGTCGCAGAACTGAAAAAACGGTTCGGAATCTTTTCCGCGCCAGACTTTTCGGGTGGGGTCGATCACCGCGTAATCGGCACAGTAATCCCCGGACGCGGCCGCCTGACACCAGTAAGCCAGCCGGTCATTGAACTGCCGGAGGGCATGCCGCAGCGTGCTGTGCAGGAATTCCGGCGGGGCAAATTGCTTGAGCTCCCTGCGGAAGCGGTGATGGACGGCATGCGGGACGATGAAATTGATCCCCTGGATGATCTGCCAGGCGGCGATCCGCTGCAGATCATTGAACGAGGCGCTCCAGTTGGTGGCGGCAAACATCTCGCACATCACGCGCTTCTTCCCGTTCAGCACCGCCGCGCTGGCGGCGTACTTGGCGCGGAGATCGTGCAGGGTGCTGTTCAGCAAAGGAAGCTCCAGAAATTCCGTGCCGCCGCCCAGCGTGACTTTCGGCGTATAGTACCTCTTGTCAAAATGTGTGCCGCCGTCCAGCGCCATGAGCTCGTGATCCGTGCCGGGCCGATCCGCATGACTCAGCAGGGCCAGAGGATCGCCCTCCGTAAAAGCCGCACTCCGGCGGCAGGCTTTGTAAGTGAATGGGCAGGTGTCGGACGTATGGAACGTATAGAGCACATTGTGAGCCTGGCACCAGGCATAGTTCTCGGCGAACCACTGCTGATACAGTTCACCGCAGATCAGCCAGTAATCATGCCGGACCTGTTCATCACTGCCGGAGAAAAGTTCTTTCAGCTTCGTTTCGATGGAATAGCCGAATCTGGCCTCGAAACGCTCGCTCAGATGCCGGCTCCAGGGATAATACTGTTCCGACATTTCCCCCTGAACGAAGGCATTGAACCGGCGGTTGTCGGCATCGGAGAAAAAGCCCGTGATCCCGTTCCCGAAATATGCGGAGAGCCGCTTATAGTATTCCTCATAGACAAACTGACGGAAATATGTACTGCTTTCCGGCTCTTCGAACGCAGGAAACCCCCACGGGACGTCCACCACGTCCAGCCGCCCTTCCGGATTCGGTTTCAGACGCCGCTGCTTGAGGCTGGGATCGACTGCTTCGATCCGTCCGGCCACATCTCCCGGCGGGCAATCGAAGCCGTCGTTGATCCACATCTGGAGTTTCAGGTTCCGCGCCGCCTGGATGAAGCGTTCTACAACAGTGAACCAGAAATCGGAAAGGTAACCTTTTGCATCGAACCCGAATTCATGTTTATTGAAGAGCACGATACCGCCGTACCCCAGATCCTTGATGCGCTGCATTGCGCTGTCGACCGCCTCAGTGGTGTAGTCGGCGGGATCGGGCGAATCGAGAAAATAAAAAGGCATCGGACGGAACTGATCGATTCCCTGTTCTAAATCCATGGCGGTTTTCTCCTCATTTTCAAATTTTGATTTTCCACATAAATAATTTACTTCTCCAACATGCATTTTCAAGTTGTCACGGCCGAAAATGCAAAATTATAATTCAGGCCAGAAACAGTATCATAAAAGTCGAAAATGAAGACGGCCGGGAATTTTCGGAACAGAGCTTGAAAAGCCGCCCGGCCGGCGCTGCCGGGCGCACAGATGAAAAAGCTCCGAGACGATTTTGCCGTCCCGGAGCTGTGATGAAACAATGGTGAGAATATTATTTTGCGGATTCGATTTCCGCTTCAATGTTTTCAATGACGATCTCAGAATTCGGAGCTACGCTGAATACGAATCTGACGGCCGTCGGGACTGCCTCGACTGTCTCACTTTTTCTCTTGATCGTGTATGCCGACTCAACCGTGTAACTGCCTTCGAGTTTCGAAAATTTGTCCGGGGCTGCCTTTCCTCTTACGAGTCTTTTGGACGCAATAAATCCGGCTTTGTCGTAGAAGTAGACTAAAAGTTCGGCGCCGCCATTTCCTTTTGCGTCCGCCTCCATTTTGATTGTGTCGCCGGGCTTGACAGGATAGGTCTTCTTCGTATAGAATGACGTATAGATCTTGGTGGTTGTGATTCGAAGCGCATTTTCATCTTTGTCGCGTGCCGAAACGATTTCGGCTATCTCGCGTGCGGTTTGAGAGACCGTAGAAACGCGGCTTTCTCTAAAATCGGGAAATCCTCTACCTTTTTGAGGATTTGATGCCGAAACTTTGATGAGTTCGGCAAAGCGGATTTTTCATAGCAAGCAGATCTGAGGAAATATCTCCGATCCTCGATTGTGAACAACTTACGCATGATTTTTCTTTGATCGACGGAAATATCGGAGATTGTAACTATCCATTTATGACAATAAAAATACCAATTTTTTAAAGATTTTCTTAAAACAGCACTTGAAAATCTGTTTGAAATGAATATATTTAGACTAAAACAACTTGTAGGTACATTTTGAAAATAAAACCAAAATATTATTGCTTCAAAGAGCAAATCGTTCAGCGGATCCGGGAGGGATTTTATCCCCCTGGAAAGCTGATTTCCTCCGAAGCGGAGTTTTCTGCCGAATTCAAGATTTCGCGGAATACGGTCCGCCAGGCCCTGAAGGAACTGGAAACGGAAGGATACCTTTACCGTCAGCGCGGCAAAGGCACCATCGTGAAGAAAATCAACAGTTCCACTTCGAAGAAAATCGCCCTGTTCCTTTATGACAACAGCGATATCCTGCATTCCGTGACTACGGAAATGATTGCAGGACTGAGTTCGGAACTGGAAAAATCCGGTTACATGCTGGATATCCTTCTGAGTCCCAGAACCAGCGAAGACGATGATCTGCTTACACTGGCGGAAAAATACAGTGGTTTTGTCATCGGAACCAGCCGTCTGGACGATCTGACTGTTGCATCGCTGGACAAACTGGCGATCCCGCGCATATTTGTGAAGAATTATCTTCCCGGGCGGAAAGACCTGTCGATCCGGATCGATTTCCGGCAGGCGGGGTTTCTGGCGGCGGAGCATTTGTACCGCTGCGGCTGCAAAACGCTCGGCATCGTCTATCCCGGCAGGGCGATTCAGGTTGCGGCGGATTTTTTTGACGGGGTCTGTGCCGCCGTGATGGAACACGGGCTTATCGTGAAGCAGGAACATATCTTTGAGACGGGTAATTACCTTTCCGATGCGGTTGCTGAAGCGGGCCGCAGACTCGCCGGGATGAAAAAGCGTCCCGACGGCGTGATCACCGCCGCGGATAAGACGGCTTTGCTGCTGTTGAATATTTTCAAGGAAAACGGGATCCGGGTTCCGGAGGAGGTGATGCTGACGGGCTGCAATGATACATCCGAACTGCCGAAGATGTCAATGCCTCCGCTGACGACTGTCGCCCTTCCAATGCGGGAAGCCGGTCAATCCACCGCCCGCATACTGCTGGAAATGCTCCGGGGAAAGAGCGTCGAATCGAAGCTGCTGGAGCCGCGTCTGTCGATCCGCGGCACAACCCGAAGCAGGAACTGAAGACCTGACGCAGGAGAACGGCGGTTAGTCCGGAGGGCGGAGAAAAATGAAAATCATGCAATTTACCATAAAATATTTAACCGAGTGTAATGCAGGAGGCAAACAGAAAATGAGACAGGAAAAACTGACAAGGGGGAAACCCTTCGAATCGAAAATGGTATGCATGCGAATGAAGAAAAATCCGCCATTTACACTTATTGAACTCCTAGTTGTTATAGCCATCATCGCGATTCTGGCAGGAATGCTGCTTCCGGCTTTGAACAAAGCCAGAGAGTCCGGCCGAACCAGAGCGTGCACCAACCTGATGAAACAATTTCACCTCCTTTCAATATTTTATTCCAATGACAACAACGAATGGTATGCCGGAGGAAAATGGCGCAGAGAATTGTGGCCGTATATCAACAGTTCGATAAACTATGATGGCAATTCTTCAACGATTTCAAAATATAAGTTGTACCGCTGCCCGTCAATGCCGAGCCGGACGACGGCAGGAAAAGAGATCAATCTGACCTATGGCATAGCGTCCGTTAATTATGATGCCGGAGTGACTTGCTATGGCTACGCACAAAAGATTGGTAGTGAATGGACCAGAAAAGTCAGGAGTACCATGGCGAAAACGCCCTCTCAAAAAGGCTATGCAGCCGAGTGGTGCAGCGCATCAGATGATTATGTAGACTGGGGAAAAGAGCTTGCTTACACCAATATGTATATTTGGCTGCCGCATAGCGGGAAAGGAAATCTCTCTTTTCTCGACGGGCATGTGGAAACCGGAGATTTCAAACAGGGAACGTTTGCAATGGAAAACAATTATCGTATACCGCGCCGTCACTTCACGACATATCCAGCTTATTATCTTTTCCGTGCCGATAGGAATGAAGCATGGCGAAGATAAGACGAAAGGAGTGAACAATGAACGTGAAACGAGTTATTGCTGGATTGCTTGCTGTCGGCATGCTCAACTTGCTCTCGAGTGCTGCTGCGGCGGAAATGCCCGATCAGATTTCAAAACGGCTGATGGCAAATTACCGTTCCATGATGGATCGGGATATCCTGGTTTCGCCGATCCCCAAATATCTGAATTTTTATCAGAAGCCGGTGAAGCTGGAGCAGTTGGTTCTGGTCGTTCCGAAAGGAACAGAGTATACGGCTCTGGCTGTTGATGAACTGAATTCAAGGATCAAAGAATTGGGGGGACCCCGCTGAAGGTCAGTCCGAAAATCGTGAACGGGAAATATAATCTGATTCTTGACGCGGCCTTCCTGAAAGGAGAGCCGGTTCAGGGATACCGTCTGATCCGGGAGAAACAGGGATTGCGTCTTGCCGGTGCGGACCGCCTCGGTTTTCTGTATGCTTCAGTAACGGCCCGCGGACTTTTCAGCAAAAATGAAAACGATGTGATCTTCCATGCCGCAGAAGTCAGAGACTGGCCGGATATTCTGAACCGTCGTGTCAATGGAACAGAACGTACTGAATATCGGGAAATCTACCGTGATGATCCCAAACGATTGTTTAAAGCATCCGTTCCGTGGATCAAAAATCTGTTCCGTTACAAAGTAAACGGCATGGGGACCCACACCTATACCCCTTTCCAGGACTGTTTTTCACCATTCCGGACGGCTCCGGAGGTTCCGCCGAAATATCAGAAAAGTATTTCCGAAATCAATGCTTACGCGGATAATTTCGAGATCAAACGTTCCGTGACCTTATCCATCAAATTGGGCACGAAGGCTCAGAACGGAAATAACCCGGAAGTCAAAAATCTGATGTTTGTCCCATGGCACAATTACTATTTTTCGTGGGGCCGTCCCGATCTGCAGACCATTGCTGCGCAGAAGATGCTTAACTGGGCAAAAGCATCCAGGATGAACCGTCTGACCCTGCATCCGGTCGACGGCGGCGGTACTCTTGACCCCGAATTATGGAGTGAACGCGATCCTGCTTCCCGCAAAATGTATCCGAAGGAGTCCGACCGGGCAAAAGCCGATGCCGGACAGTTCATCCTGTATCAGAACGTCTTTGCCGGCAGCGGGATCGAATTGATCTTGTGTCCGTATCCGTATTTCGGAGAGTTTTTCACTGAAGAAGGGGTGGCAAAATGGCTGGATGTGAAAAAAGATTCGCCTCTGGTAAAGAAATATTTGGAAAAGAACCGGCAATGGGCGCGTGATCTCCACAAATATCTTCCGCCGGAAGCAGAACTTCTCATACGGGAAGGAACCAAAGAAGATATGAAAGCCTTTGCCGATCTCTTCCCCGGCCGCAAATTCAAACTTTCTAACGAAGTGAGCCGGACAAACGGGAATATCGACGATCATCCGATGCTTTCCCCGTATGTTGCGACCATCCAGACCTTTGTTCCGCATGTGACCGAAGTCGGCAGAAGCTACAATCCCCGGTATTACGAACCCTTTATTCCGATTACCGAGGAATATATGTGGAACGTCTATGCTCCGCATTATACCGATTGGAAGAGGAAACTGGATGACGATCCCGGCAGACTGCCGTTTCTGGCCGAATATACCTGTGCGGCAACCTGGGGACCGGTGATCGGGAAAATCGTCGCGCCCGCATTTATGACAGGCTTGAGTCTGGAATATCTCGTGCGTCCGGCCGCGCTTGACAAATTTCTGGGGATCCGGGACCCGCTGGGACCCTGTGAACAGGCACGCAGGAAACTTTATACTGCCATCAAGGTTTTTGACCAGGCTCAGAAAAAACTGGATGAAGCCGGCGGGTTCAAAAAATACGGGATCGTTTATCCCGCGCCGCAGGTGTTCAACCAGTACCGGATCATGTTCTACGGAGCACGCATCTTTGTGGACGGCCGATATGCCAGACTTCGCATGATGAAGGAGATCAAGGCCGGCAACATGGCAAAGGTTTCCGCCATCGCACAAGAAGCTGTCGCGTCTTTGCGGAAGAGCGAGGCTGCATTCAATCAACTGGTGTGTCGTTATAAAGCTGACGATCTGCTGATGCCGCTGGATAAGATCACCCGTGCCGTGTACCATTGGGATCAGGCCATGCGTCCGAATGCCGCTGAAGAGATCAAAAGTATTCTGGAGCTGGACAAACAGAAACAGAAAATATTTGCCGAGTCGAATGTCCCTGCATGGGTCCAGCAGCTCTTCAAGAGTTCTCTTCCGTACAGCCGTGCAGCGGCTCCGATCACCTTGGACGGTAAACTTTCCGAGCCCGTCTGGAAGAAGGCTGTCCCGGTTGAACATTTCGTGAACAGTGCAGTCGTCCGCCTGGCAAATGTCCCGATCCAGGTCCGGATACTCTATGATGACGACAAGCTTTATGTCGCCGGAACCGCAGAACGTCCCGGATTGCAAAACTACAAGGAGACAAAGGTTTACGGCGGCGAATCCTTCCAGATATTTCTACCGTGCAAAGACGGTGCCACCCGCCAGTTGATCATTTTCCCATGCGGCAAAATGATCTCCCATATCGGAACGTTCCATTCCTCCAATGGAAAGCCGAATCTGGTCATAGCGGAAACATCGGCACAATGCAAAACAAGTGTTGCTCCGAAGCAGTGGAGCTTTGAAGTCGCCATTCCGTTCGCGGAACTGGGCGGCAAACAGGAGAAGGCTTTGTTTGCATACGAAATGGCGCCTGCAAAAGGAGAACTGCCCGGAATATATTATTCGACCGCTATCGTAAATAGAGGCTCCTTCCTCAATCAGAAGTATTTCCGAAAACTGGCCCATCCGAGACTTCCTGTAAATGCGGCGCAGTGTGTCCGCATCTGCTTTGCAGAACCTGTCAGAATGGAAAACACCCTGCATGCAAGCGGAACGGGGACTGTGATCGAGTTCAAGCCGGTCATTGAGTGCATGCGCCCGGTCAAGGATCTGAAGGTCCGGGCTGAGATACTGGATGAAAAAGGCAGACATATCAAAAACCTGCCAGTGGTTTCACAAGCCTTCGTTTCAGCCCTGTGCGCGCCCGAAAAGATCAGTCTGATGACAGATACCATTCAGAAGGCCGTGGTTATCAGATTTACTTCGGAATACGTTCTCGATGGAGCAAAATATACCTCGTCCGCTTATTTCCCGGTCGGCAAAATCAATGCGACTGATTTTCAGAGGATTTTTAGTGCCGGCGGAGAGGAGCTTTCCTTTATGGCATGGTATCCGCAGCACATTGAGCTGAAACAGGGTATGCTTGAATTTGAAATGAAAATTTCCCAACCGCAAATACAGCCGCGGGCGATATTCCATCTCGCGACTGTAAATAAGCGCTCACCTGGAACGGCGAACAACAATTCCATTCACGCATACCTCTACAGGAGTTACTTCGTTTTTGCCGTATGGAACAAATATTATGTCAGACGCAGTATCGGAGTATCTTTGAAGACCGGAAAATGGAACAAGATTCGTGTCGAATGGAAAGCTGGGAAAAAGAATTGCGATATTTCACTCACTGCAAATGGCAAAAAATACACGGTTCCGGCATCCGACAAACAGCTGAAAAAAGAGATGGCAGATGCTTTTACCGAAACCGAGTTTCTGCAGTTCAATGCGCTGAATACCAGTTATCATCCTGCATACGTTCAGTTGAAAAACATTGTTTTTAACGGTGGAAAAATTGAATTGAAAGACCTGTATGCCGGCAGCGCGGCCTCATGTCAGAAAGTTTTTCCGGCGGCGGTCCAGTGATTCTTCTGTTCACCGGTCAATGACCATTGAAACTTTATTGGTCGATGGAACTCATAACAAAAAGGATAATATTTCAAATGCAGACATGGGAGATCGACAACGGTATTCTGAACGTGCGGCTTTCCGGCGACGGCTCAACGCTGCATATTCAGGGAAAAAACGGGTCCTGGGAAAGCGAAAATTTCATCCGGGCGGTCTATGGAAACATGGTCCGGCTGGAACTTCTGAAATACGGAAGGGCGACGGTCGCCAAGGAAAACGGCACGCTCAAAATCCATATCGGCGAGGTGGTCTGGTATGCCCGCTTCCCCGGACACGGCTACCTGAAGCCGGTTCCCGCGCCGGAGATCACTTTCGATTTCCGGATCGAACTGGACGGGGATGAGGTGCTGTTCATCACCTGTCCGCCGCAGGGGCTGGACGACGAGCCCATGGAAATCGCGTTCCCGGTTTCGCCTTTGCGCTGGGATCCGGCCAAACCGGGGGAACTCTGCGGTGCGTTCTTCAATCTCGGCACCCTTTACCAATATCCCTCGAGCAGACCCCTGAACATGGATTACGGCACCATCCTGCCGGTGGCCGGGTTTTTCCGTCCGGACGGCGGCATCGGGATCCGGACCGCCGATCTTTACGACTACCGGATCAAACTCGCCAGCGACGGAACGGACGCTTCGGGCGGCATCGTATTCGATTTCAACCGCGGAAGAAGCGAATATCCGCGCACGGTCCGGATGAAGTTCTTCCCCGCGGGGTCCAACTATGTCGATCTGGCCAAGTGGCACCGGGAAAGCGTCCGGCGGGAAAACCGTTTCCGCTCGCTGGCGGAAAAGATCGCCGCCGATCCCGAAGTGGGGAAACTCGCCGGGTCGGTGATCTGGAAACACAACGTTTTTGCCAAAGAGATTCCGCCCGGTATTCAGAAGGATTATTCCCTCTATGTCCGGAGCCTTGCCGCCGCGGAAGCGGAAGGGAGACCGAGCAACTGGAGTGCAAAGGAAGTTTTCGATACCGCCCATGCCGCCGGTTTCGACCGGGTGTGCATTCTCAACACCGGCTGGAACAATCAGGGCTTCGACAGCGGTTATCCCACCCGTTTCCCGGTGAATCCGGAACGCGGCACGGAGGAGGACTTTCAAAACGCCGCCGCTTATGGGAGAAGTCTTTCTCCGGATTACATCTTTTCCGTTCATGACAATTATCGGGACGTTTACCCCAATTCTCCGGAGTTCACGTTCGACGAGGTCATGCTCGACCGGAACGGCGGCCGGGTCATGGGCGGCATCTGGCGCGGCGGCCGGTGTTACCTGGAATGCGGGAAATGCACGCTGAAATACGCCGAAAGGGATCTGCCGAGAACCGCCGCCATGGTCGGACGCGGCGCCATTTATCTGGATGTCCAGGGATCGAATGTTTTGCGGAACTGCTATCATCCTGATCATCCCGGTTCCCGGCACGACGACGCACAATGGCGGTTGGAAACATTCCGCATCGCCAAAAAATGCTTCGGCGCGGTCGCGACCGAAGGCGCACCCCACGAATTCGCCGTTCCGGATATCGATCTGGGGGCATATCCTCCCATCGACGCCGCCATCGGCAATAGAAAACCGATTCCGTTTTTCCAGCTGGTCTATCACGATTCGGTTTACAATTTCTGCGGGCAGGGCGTTTCCGGTGTCTACGGTGCGGAATACATCAACCGGGTCGCCCTCTACGGCATGCTCCCGTGGGACTTCAGTAGACAATCGCTGCGCATATCCAAAGAACTCCGCAGTGCGTTCACGGCTGAAATGCTCCTGCATGAATTCTGCGGTGACGGAGTGGAGCATACCGTGTTTTCCGACGGGACGGAAGTCTTCGCGAACTTCGGAAACCGGGAAGCGATGGGAGTCGCACCGGGAGATTTCCGAATCGCGAAACGTTCCTGAACGAATTTATCATAGGAGGTAAATCAATGACAGATTTGCATTTTGAAGATTTTACGATCAGGGGGCATCGGGTCGGCAAGAACTCTTGGTTTCCCGCTATCCGGGAACTGATCAAATCGGAAATCTCCGCTGAACTCGATGAAGACGATGGACTCTATATCGGTTACGGCATGATGTCCGATGGCCTGCCCTACACTCTTCAGGATGATTATGATGATCCGGAAGAAGAACTCAGATTCAAGTCGGTCGTATTGGAAAACGAATATTTGAAGGCCGTTTTCATTCCCGAACTCGGCGGACGTCTGTGGTCGCTTTATGACAAGGAAAACCAACGTGATCTGATTCTTGCAAATACCCGGTTCATCCCCTGCAATCTGGGCATCCGGAACGCCTGGTTTGCCGGCGGAGTGGAGTTCAACTGCGGACGCCGCGGCCATGATGAGCAGACCGTTTCCCCTCGCTATGCTGCTGTGGTCGAGACCGAAAAATTTCCGGTGCTGCGCATCTATGAATATCAGCGCGACCGCGGAACTCCGTTCCAGTATGACTGTTTTCTTCCTTCCGGTTCGAGATTTCTCTATATCAGAGGCAGAATTTACAACCCGAACAGCTATGTCGTTCCGATGTACTGGTGGAGCAATATCGCCGCAGCAGAAGTCGAGGGAAGCCGGGTCGTTGTGCCGGCGAAAGATACTTTTGCGAACTGGTATTCCGGTGGGTCGCACGCTCTGGCCAAACTGCCGCTGCCGGACGGAGAAGGGTTCGACGGGACTTATCCGACCAACTTCCAGTATGTCAAAGATCATTTTTACAATATCCCAGAAGACTGCCGCCGTTATGAATGCCTCTTCATGCCGGATGGATATGGATTCTGCCATGTTTCGACCCGGCGTCTCCGCGGACGCAAACTCTTCGTTTGGGGTCAGTCGCAGGGAGGGCGGCATTGGAACAGCAAACTGCTGGGCCCCGGATTGGAAAATTATATCGAACTTCAGGCAGGTCTTGGACGTTCCCAGCAGGAATGTCTCCCGATGCCGCCGAAAACCGCATGGGAATGGCTCGAAGGCTACGGCAACCTGAACATGAAAGGGGAAGATGTTTTCGGTTC
>Ga0256405_10000606_pt1 | contig 115665 bp, 69 predicted proteins | sample RumenRJG_02DNA_FD_189096 | JGI IMG/M metagenome (GOLD analysis project Ga0256405, IMG submission 189096) | Bovine rumen microbial communities from Lethbridge, Alberta, Canada - RJG_02 | ecosystem: Host-associated > Mammals > Digestive system > Stomach > Rumen | place: Canada: Alberta...
GAAGAAGGCAGGCTGTTCTTGAGTTCTTCACCGTCGGCACTTAAGCCGCAGCGTTTCTGACAGGTTCAGTCAAGGGTGGCGTACGTAACCAGTAACCATCAAGCACACAGAAAAAGTGATTGACCCATAAAAAAAGCAAATAGCATATACAAGAACAACAAGATAAAAAAGAAGCAGAAATTTGTACACCGTCACCTGCTAAAAATTCTCATATCCAGGAGACAATCAGATGAAAAGCAAACGAAAAGAAGAACCTTATCCGCTTAAGAAGGTAAACCAGCTTACAGGAAGCGATCCTGAAATATGGAATATCCTCGAATCCATGCAAAAGAGGATGGAAAAGGAAAATGGCAAAAACACCGGAACCCTTGCCCTTGCAGAAATCGGGAGAGCCTACCTGCTGTATAAGGAAGCAAAGCGTCCTTCCGGTCTTACCAAAAACCAGGCAGCGAGCTTCGGCCTTGAAATAGCCAGCCTTTTCCGATGGAGGAAGCACAAAATCTTTCTGGACTACGACCCGTACATGGCCAATGAGCTTTACATGCAGGCCAATGACCTGAAAGTGCCGTCAAAGATACTGAAAAGCCTCCCATATGACAGCTTTTACATGACGCTTCCGGGAATCGACGCAGAGAACGTTTTCGGATTTGAAAAATCAACCATAGAAGGCGTGTTTGTCACAAGAGAGCAATCAGAAAGAACAGGGAACGATATCCAGAAACCGTATCACGCGGATGCGGTACGTTTTTGTATAGTCGGGGAAAAAGGGCAGACAAAACCCGTACCGTTTGCGGCAAATTTCATCATAGAGATAAACGACAAGACAATCGAAGAAAACCTACCGACAAAAATCCTGACAGGAAAAACCAAAGAATCAAAGAAAACAAACCTGGACATTATGGACCAGCTTTACCGGAAACTCATCACGCTCGTGATGTATACCTGTGCAAGGAACAAGGACATCACAAGGAAACCCGGAACCGAGAAACGGACAAAGAGGACGGGGGAAATCAGGGACCGCTACTATGAAGTGGAGGAATACGACGTAGGGACAAGGGTTGCAACCGCTTTAAAAATCGACTTTGAAAAAGCAGACATGACCCCGCTTACGGACGGGATGGACGACCCGTGGTATGGCATACCACAAAGGCAGGAAGACAGGATAAAAGATCCGGACATCAAAGAGGAAGCGCCAGAAGAAGAAGAAACCGCAAAAGCGCACACAAAAGCCGCCCATATCCGAAGAGGGCACTGGCACCACTACTGGACCGGCCCAAGAAGCGACAAAGAAAGCAGAATCCCGATCCTTCACTGGCTTCCGCCAATGGCCGTCGGCATTACAAAAAACAATGCTGAAAACACTACGATCCGACCGGTCATGCCAAAGAAAAAAACAAAAAGCAGGGCCCGGTAAAAAATGCTGGCACAAAGACAAGAAATAACAGGAAAAACAACAAACTGACATATAATAAAACATAAGGAAAGAAGAACACATATCCTAAAAAAGGAGGACACACATGTACTACGAAGCTATGCCATCCGAATCCGTCCTGTCATATAAAGGCGTGGATATTTATGCCGTCTACAAAAATGACGCCGGCGGCATCCAGCGGCAATACTCTTTCGGTACAGACCCCATGGTCACAGATGAGGAATACGGTTATGATTCGGAAACATCCCGGTTTGACATCCGGGATGGCTTAAAACAAAGCATCCCGCACGGCGCGCGGCACCTGATAAAGCCATACCGGTACGACCCGGCCAAAACCACACAGGAAAATCTGAAGGAGCTGATTGACCTTGGCGGGATTGACTATTCCAATGGAAGGGATGTCTTTTACAACGGATACGGAAAGATCACGATATCCGAAGAAGAAATCGATGATGAAAAGAGGTACGAATTTTCCGTGACAGACAAAAAAACCGGAAAAACCGAGACTTTCACCTCCGAGAGGGACATGCTGTATCACCTTGGATACTTCGGCATAAAAATGTGGAATACAGACGACATCAGCAACGTACTTGAAATGGAAGCCAGCGACGAGCTTGGCAGAGACTTAAGTCCGGCAGAAGAGAAAAGGATCAGTAAAATTGCACAGGATACGGCAGTCAATTTTGCCTATCTTGGCGGGATCAGCTGCCTTGAGGACTGCACGGATGCAGAATGGAGCGGTCTTCTTTTCGAGACAAAGAGGATCGTCGGAGACGACTGGGTTGAAAAGATCGCGGACAAAAAAGAAAAGAAAAAAGAAAAGACAAGATAAAAAGGAGGCAGAAGATGAAATTATATACTGCAGATGAGATCCGCACGGAAGACGACGAAATCATCTATAACAAAAAAATACTTGCCCTTGAAACAAAACAGGAAGAAGAAGCCTACCGGAACAAACTGTTCTACAGCCTGACGGCGCCTTTTGATCTGTCTGAAGAAGACATCTGCTACTGCACCATGCCGGGAGACAGGGTTGAAGACGTCGACAAAGGCGCAACCGGCCTGCATCTTGAGAGGGAATTCCACTTCGAAGAGGACGAGCCGATCGTAAACCTTGATGACGGTTTTGCCGTTGACCTTGCCATGACGTTATACCTGCCGTCGGACGGCTACTGCGAAGCTACCGACCAGTCGCTGTACGCGCAGTCGGAAAAAAGCGCCAAGACCCTTGCGGAAGGAGTCCTCCATTCCGTCCTGGAGGAAAGCGGCCTGCAGGTGGGACTGTCCGCAAAAAGCGCCAGAACCTTCAGGTACGATGAGCCTTCCGACCGCGAAAAAAAACCTGTAAGTGAGGAAAAAAGGGTTGCGGAATACATTAAAAGCAACAACCTTGACATCCGCTGGATCCTCGAAGAGATGGGATACTTCCAGCACATCCTCGCGGGGGAGGACTTTGTAAAAAGCCGGTTAGAAGCTTTGTACGAATGCTGCGACATCAATATCCCGTACGGAATCGACAAGGAGGCGTTTTTCAAAAGGGTCACAGACCACGTAATCAAGAACAACGGCTTTGATGCAATGAACGAAAAGACGGAATCCATGGAAGAAGCGGATGAGAACCTTGTGGACAATGCCATTGAAGAATCAGCAAAAGCTGTCCAGCAGGAAATGCTGAACGAAAGCAGGGAAAAAGAATCCAAAAATAGAAAGCAGAGCCTTTAAAAAGGGAAACCTGTCAAAAAAAGAAGCCATTCCAAATACGCTTCGTGATGAAAAGAGAACAGAAATGAAATTTTATATTGTTCCCAACAGCAAATACGCCATGGAACTGGAGGATCCGGTTCGACACGGCACTGGCTTCCTCCGACAGCTGTAGGGATTATGAAAGAGGAAGCAAAAGAAACAACAATTAAGCCCATCACGCCCAAAAGAAAAATCGCAAAAAGGTGAAAAACGCAATAAGAAACAGGAAAAACAATGACATGACATATAATAAAACAAGAAAAGCAAATATTGATTGATTCCGCCTTTAAAAAAAGAGGAGGCCTTTATGTATAACACCGAAGCACCATCTACATCAATTCTTGAATACCATGGCGTTGAAATCTTCGAGGTATATAAATACGACAACTTCAATTCCGGCCCTCGCAGCTATGCATTCGGTACAGATCCTATGGTATCTGATGATTCGCACGAAGGAGAAACAGCGCCCTTTGATATCCGGGATGATATATACGAAAGCATACCGGAGGGCAAGCGTCATCTGGAGACGCCGTACAGGTATGATCCTCATAAAACGGTGGAAGAGAATTTGAAACACCTGATCGACCTTGGCGGAATAGACCTGTCAAACGGCAAAAAAGTCCTGTATGAAGGATACGGAAAGATCAGCACAGAGCAGGCTGATGAAATGACGGAAACCAGGTACAGCTTCTATGACGGCCGCACGAACGAAGAAAAGACATTTACGTCGCTTACAGACATGCTTAAAGCCTGTGGATACTTTGCTTTCAAGCTGTGGAGCGCGGATGACATCGTAGAAGCCCTTGAAGAGGAGGCCTTTGACAAGCTCGACAGGGATCTGACGCCAAGCGAAGAAAACAGGCTCAGGCAGATGGCGAAGTCTGTCGCGGATACGCTGTCCCACAACGGTATCGACGCCCTTACGGACTGCACGGACAGAGAATGGGACAGTCTGATAGATGCTGCAAAAGGAGAACTTGGAAACGGCTGGCTGAAGAAAGTGACAGCCCGGGGCAAGGCAAAAAAAGAGAAGAACAAAAAAACGGCAAGATAAGATATCCCTTAACAGAGGAGGTGCTCATGAAGCTCTATACCGCATCCGAAATCCATACAGAAGACGGAAATGTTTTATACGACAAAAAGATCATTGCTCTTGAGACAAAACAGGAAGAAGAGGCATACCGGAACGAATTGTTCGAGAGCCTGACAGCCCCGTTCGGATGGTCAGACGAAGACATTTATTATTATGCAATGCCCGGAGAAAAAATTGAGGACATAGAAGCCGGAGCTGCCGGCATCAGACTTGAAGCGGAATTTCAATTTGAAAAGGACGAACCGATCGTAAAACTTGACGACGGTTTTGCTGTCGACCTTGGCATGACGGTATACCTGCCGTCAGACGGTTTTAACGAAGCGATGTCTAAGCCACTCTACGCTCAGTCTGAAAAAAGCGCAAAAAACCTTGCCGAAGGACTCGTCTGCGGAATTCTTGAAGAGAGCGAGTTGCAGGTTACTGATATTACCGCGAAGGCAGCACGGACCTTCCAATGGAAACAGCCATCCGGAAAGAAAGAGGCGGACAGGACCCCGGAAGAGCTGGAGGCAGAATACATAAAGGATCACAACCTTGACATTACTGAAATCCTTGAGCATCTGGGGTATTTCCAGCACATCCTCATGGGGAAGGAAAACGTCAAAAACAGGGCTGAAATACTATATGAATGCGAAGACCTGGATGTTCCGGAAGGAATCGATGAAGATCTGTTTTATGAAAGAATAGCGAAGCATGTCGTAAAGAACTGCAACTTCGACGTGCTGAACACGAAAACAGAATTCATGAACGACGCTGACATTGACATAGTAGACTCCGCCATTCTTGACAGCGCACCCATCGTCGAAAAAGAACTCAGGCAGGAGAAAGCCGGTTTAGGAACAAACCTGGACAAAGAGAGGAAAAGCACAAAGAAAAGCCATGCCGGCAGATGATTTAAAAAAGGAGAAACCCCATGTATACCCTAACGCCTTCGGGCCTTAAAAAGATTGAAAGCTACATCGAAGAAATCAAGGCAAAAAGAAAAGAAATCCTTGACGCGGGAAAAGACACGGCTTCATCAAGCCGGATCCCGACAGCCTCAGAGATATTCGAGGACATTGTGCAGGAAGGCTTTGACAGCTTTGATGAGGCAAGGAGCGAATGGGCCGTTACGGATCATTACAGCATGGAAAAAGCCATCAGCCTCAAGCTCGGTGAAGATGTTTATGAGGGCAATTCCATAAAAAAGGAAAAGGAAACAGAAGACCTTTCCTGGAGCCCTGTAAGTGAGGAAAAAAGGGTTGCGGAATACATTAAAAGCAACAACCTTGACATCCGCTGGATCCTCGAAGAGATGGGATACTTCCAGCACATCCTCGCGGGGGAGGACTTTGTAAAAAGCCGGTTAGAAGCTTTGTACGAATGCTGCGACATCAATATCCCGTACGGAATCGACAGGGAGGCGTTTTTCAAAAGGGTCACAGACCACGTAATCAAGAACAACGGCTTTGATGCAATAAACGAAAAGACGGAATCCATGGAAGAAGCGGATGAGAACCTTGTGGACAATGCCATTGAAGAATCAGCAAAAGCTGTCCAGCAGGAAATACTGAACGAAAGCCGGAAAGAAGCCAAAGGGAAAAGCACTCTGACGGAAAGGAAACAAAAAATGGATAAGAACACTCCCCTTGGAACAGAGGAAACGATGGACTATGAAACGGCGAAACAATACCTTTTGGACTATTCCCGTTCCGGCTCAGGGATAGGGGAAGTCATCACGGAAGAAATGATGAGTGACTCCGGCGGCTATGACGCAGGGAAAATGATCCGCAATGTATTTACAGCCTGCGACACGGAAGAAGAATGGTCCCTGGCAGACAGGATGTTCGGCGCCCTAACCGGATTCTACCTGAAAGAAATCACAGCTTCCACAAACCACGACCCATACTCCTTCGTAACCCTGTGCGGCTGGCACGATAACGAGAAAGAGTCCTTTTCAAGCCTTGAAGAGAAGAAGGATTTTTATTTCAAAGACCGCAGCACGGAAGAGCTTTCAGAACTCGGGGCCGCAGCCCTGATGGCAGGTGGCACGTCGGATGCGGACGATGTCGAGTACGCGTACCTTTCCGTATTCGAGGCAGCAAAAAACGACCGGCAGGCCCAGATCTGCGACGCGGTCGGGATCGCTGTCACGGGCTGGAGCTTTGATACGCTCCTTGACATGTCCGGATGTAAACACAAAAGGCCGGATCCTGAAAAGAAGAAGAGCAGCGAAAAGAGCAGATAAAGGAGACGTCATGTATTATTCGGCAATCAAGGAAAATGATATCGCAAACGGCCCGGGGGTAAGGAGCGTTTTGTTTGTTTCCGGGTGCCGAAACCACTGCAAGGGCTGCTTCCAGCCGGAAACCTGGGATTTCAAAAACGGGAAACCCTTCACGGAAGAGACCGCGCGCAGGGTAATAGAGTCCATGCGTCCGGAGCACATCAAAGGCCTGACGCTACTTGGCGGGGATCCCTTCGAAGAGGAAAACCAAAGAGCACTCGTTCCGTTTCTGGAGGAGATCCGTGCCGAATACGGCAACAGCAAGGATATCTGGGCATTTACCGGATACCTGATAGACAAAGACCTTTCCAGGGGCGGGCGCAAGCACACAGCGGACACCGACCATTTCCTGTCAATGACAGACGTTTTGGTAGACGGACCGTTCATTCTTGAAAAGAAGAACATCTCCCTCCGGTTCCGCGGATCGGAGAACCAGCGGGTAATTGACGTACAGAGATCCTTAAGGGAAGGCAGGGTCATCCAGATGCCGGGATATGCCATCCCGGAGAAAAAGACGCACCTTTGCAAGACAAGATAAGCGATACGCATAACCCAGGAGGAGGCAGGCATGCCGCAGAAAACGAAAACAAACACAATGGAATCCATGGCGCAGAAGTTCCTTCTTCAGGCCGCGCAGGACGGAAAAAGCTGGATGGGGCTACTTGACATTCTTGCAGCCTGCCCGGGATATGAAGCGGTGGACCAGGCCCTGATCTACGGCCAGAGGCCGGATGCGAGGCTGGTTGCGCGTTATGAGGACTGGGGAAACACATACCACCGGACCGTAAAAAAGGACGCCCGCGCGATCTACCTTTTCAACCATGACCCTTCCGATGCGAAAAAGCTCACCGTTGTGTTTGACATCTCAGACACGCGGGAAGGATATTATAACCGTACCACGCGGGAAGCCTTTGAGCCGGGGGGAGAGATTCCGGGACAGGCCGTCATTACGGAAGCCGGCGCAAACAAAACATCGGAAGCGCTGCGGGAAGAGTATGCGCTTCCCGCGGCAGGCGGCGAGAGTCTTATCGAGACGATCCAGGAAGCGTCAGGGATCGAAGCTGCGGAATCCTTCGAGGACACCGTCAACGCGCTTGTAGAAGCCGGGGACGGGGACTTCATGGAGATCATCACGAACGGTTCGATGATCCAGGCCTTCCTCGTAAAAAGTGCCTCCTATGTAACAAGCCGCCGCCTTGGCATTACAGCGGACGGTTTTACGGAGGATGATTTTACATTTATCACAACGATGAAAGACGCCGGGAGCATCCTTGCGCTCACCGGCAGCATCAACGAGATCAGCACACCGGTTGCAGAGCTTGCACTGCGCCATGTGACGCTGCTATCCCAGTCAATCGCCGAAAACACGCCGCAGACGGAACCAGCGCCGCAGGCGCCGGACGAAAATGAAGAGAGGAGAAATGATGCCGACAGAAGCGAAACAGAAAATCAGCCCGTTCCTGTACAGGGAGAACCCGCAGACGGGGATCACGTACCACCGCAGGGGAGAACACTGGCTGCCGAACCTGACAACGGAAGCGGAGAAACCGGAGATCGGGAAGTGGGGCCGGATGTGGATCCTGTTCATGAGGGAGAACCACAACGCCCTGTACAACAAACACCTGATGCAGGGAGACCTGTATACGACGGCGATGCAGATACAGACAGAAGCGGAAGAGCAGATCCTGATCGAAGCGGAAGCGATCGTGAAGTCGCAGCCGAAGAGCGGGACGTTCCTGTCGCGAGTCAAAACGGAGGAGACAGCTCACCTTCTGGCGGAAGAGGAGACCGTGAGGAACCTGGTGTATCAGGTGAGGTAAACAATTACGGCCATCGGACAAGATGGGATGAAAACGGGCAGGCAAGCTTTGTGTGGGACATGCCGCAGGATCCGGAAGAGCTTCCCGGGTATGCTGCGATGGAAGAAGCGTATGCAGACGACCCACAGATCCCTACAGAAAACGAGCAGGAAGAAGCGATCATCGAAGACACGGCCGCGCAGGAAATGGAGCCTGCAGAAGATGCGGAACCAGAAAGCATCTCAGACAGCGCGACGGAAGAAATCGTCCCGGAAGCAAAGGAGATCCGCCTTGGCGCGGGCATGCGTTTTACGTTCCGGAATGAAAAATACGAAGTCGTGGACGTGACGGGACCGAACGCGGAAGAGGAGCAAAACCAGGGAGCAGACATCCAGTACCTGATCGCCGTCAACATCTCAGAAAATCCAACCGTGAACAGCCAGTACGCAATGGAATACTACGGCGACTGGGCCTCATACCTTGAGGAGGACACAGGGTTTACGGTTCTTGAGGAAAGAGGGGAAGGCCCGTTTTCCTATGACTACACGACCCCGAACGATTACACGAAGCCGAACCTTGATGCGGGGGACATCGTCCAGTACGGAGACGGCCACTACAGGGTCAGTGATGTAGACGGAGAAAGCGCAAGGATCACCCTTCGCGCCATCACGGACGGCCAGTCATTAGCAGAGGATATAAACTTCACGATGCGCATTCCGCAGCCTTACGCGGTTTTATACAGAAGCGCATGGCCGGACCTTATACGTGTAAGGCGCAGGGAACAAAGAAGATCCGCAAACAGGGAAACAGCAGAGCAGCCGTCAGAAAGGCAGACCAACTTTACCGTCACAAGGGAAAACTACGAAGAAGCTGACAGCGCCGTCAGGATCTCCAGGAACATCAGCGCGATTACGACGCTGAAAGAAATCCAGTCCGAAGACCGGCTGGCAACGCGCCGTGAGCAGGGCATTCTGAGCCAGTACACCGGATTCGGCGGCCTGAAGGAAGAGATTGAGAAAAGGCGTGATGAGTTTGAAAACCTTGTCACCCAAAGCCAGATGTCCGCAATCCTTGCAGAAAGCGAGAAAGGCCGTTCTCTCCCCGCATACGCGGTAGAGGCCATCTACGCAAAGCTGCATGAATTTGGCTTTAAGCGCGGGAACATCATTGCCTACGGCATGCCGGACAGCGGGTTTGAGGCAATGAAACCGAAAAACATGAAAAATGTCACCTTCAGTGCCATTGAAGATGCCGACATCCCGCGGGAAATCTTCTCCCAGTTATACCAAAGAGATAAAATCACGCATTCAACCCGCCTCATGGAAGGAAACATCTATGACGCGAGCATAACGGTGACACCCTATGGAAACAACGGCAATCTCCCGGAAGATGTATCTTACGCAAACAGGGAAGGCCTGAGCCTGGATGACTACTGCGTGGCAAAGCAGCTTGACCTCGTGCGCCCGGGCGGGATTGTCGTAAGCATATGCAGCACAAACCTGCTTGACAGAAGTGAAACGGATGGAAGGAGATACCTTGCCTCCCGCGCAAGCCTTATCGGTGCGGTCCGCATGCCGGAGGGCATGTTCATCCACACGGGAGATGAGACGGAACCGTGTGACATCCTGTTTTTCCAGAAGAAGGCTGTACCGGCACCGGAGATGCCAGAATGGCTGTACGCCCAGGAAGACCCAGAGCTTGACGGCGTATATTACAACCGGTATTTTGCAGACCATCCGGAGAATGTCATCGGCGTAGCGCTGATCCAAAACGGAAGGCCGGTTACGACCTACAGCGGGGCGCAGCGCTATACCCTGACGGATGGTGCGAATCCATCCGACGCGCTCAAAGACGCGCTGTCCCACGTTACAGGAACCTACACAAGAGCCGCGAACATCTCACAGGAAGACGACCTGTTCTCCGGATCCACCTTTATACCTGCAGACCCTTCCGTGCGCAACTTCACGTTCACGGTTGTAGACAATGAGATCTATTTCCGTGAAAACGGGAGGATGCGAAAGATTGAAGCCGGACAAAAAAAACACGAGCGCATCAAGGGCATGGTCTCAATCCGCAACCTTACCCTGGACCTGATCAATGCGGAGGCACAAAACGCGGAAGACGACGTCATCAGCGACCTGATGGAACAGCTGAACGACACCTATGACGCGTTTGTAAAAGAAAACGAAATCCTGAACTCCAAACAAAACCGCCTTGTCTTCCGAGACGATGCCACATATGCGCTTTTATGCTCGCTGGAAAACATCGACGAGGACGGAAACTTCCAAAGCAAGGCAGACATCTTCACGCAGAGAACCATCCGCCCGTCCGTCCGTCCCGACCATGTTGAAACAGTCGTGGATGCGCTTGCGGTAAGCATGCGGGAGAAAGGAAGGATCGACATCCCATTCATGACGCGCCTTACGGGATTTGGAGAGGACAGGATCCTCGACGAACTCGGAACAAGCGCATTTATAGATCCGGAGACCGGACGGCTGATCCCGAACGACGAGTACCTTTCCGGAAATGTCCGCCAGAAGTATGCCGTCGCACTGGCAGAAGCAGTAAAAGACGAGCGCTACAAGAAAAACGTCGAAGCGCTTAAGCAGGTACAGCCGGAATGGATCAACCACGGGAACATCGAGGTCCATATCGGTGCGACCTGGATCCCGGAGGAATACTACACGCTGTTCATGTATGAGACCTTCCACACGTCCGATGCCTTCCGGCAGGACCGTGACGGGTATCAAGCGATCGTGGCCCGCTTCTCCGAAGACTCCAACCGATGGAACGTCAGACATGCAGGCATGCCTACTCATAACGACACGATGGCATACGCAAGATACGGAACCTCCCGCATCAACGCATATGAGATCTTTGAGCAGAGCCTGAACCTGCGCCAGGTCCAGGTAAGGGACAGGGTGGAATACATAAACGACAGGGGGCAGGAAGCCGTCCGGTATGTCCTAAACATGGAGGAAACCGCAAGCGCCAGGGAAAAACAGGCGATTATAGAAGAAAAGTTCAACAAATGGATCTTCGACGACCCGGACAGAGCAGCCGACCTTGAGCAGATATATAATTTAAGATTCAACAATATAAGGTCCAGGCACTTTGACGGATCCTACCTCACGTTTCCGGGAATGAACCCATCGGTTGAACTGATGGATCACCAGAAGAACGGCGCCGCCCGCATCATTTTTTCCAAGCACAACAGCCTGCTCGGGCAGGTGGTTGGCGCAGGAAAGACCTACGAAATGATTGCAGGATGCATGGAGCGGAAGCGTCTCGGGCTTTCCCGCAAGGCGCTGTTTGTCGTACCGAATCACCTGACAGCGCAGTGGGGCGCGGATTTTTACCGCCTTTATCCCGGCGCGAAGATCCTGGTCGCAACGAAGCGGGACTTCCAGAAACAGAACCGCTATGATTTCATGTCCCGAATCGCAACCGGCGACTATGACGCAGTGATCGTGGGCCAGAGCAAGTTTGACAGGTTTATGCCGCTGTCAAAAGAATACATACTCGACTCTCTCAGGGACAGGGTCAATTCTCTTAACAACCGCCTTTCAGAACTTCAGACCACAGACGAAAACTATTCTTACAGGCGATCTGAGATCGAGAAAGAAGTTCTTAAAACGAATAAAAAGATAGAGGAACTCACGGCAGCCGAATCCGAGGAAAAGATCATCACCTTCGACCAGCTTGGCATTGACGCCCTGTACGTGGATGAAGCGCACGAGTACAAGAACCTTGCCTTTGACACGAAAATGGGAAACATCAGCGGAATCACCGGCGCGAGAAGCCAGAAGACAGAAGAGATGCTGATGAAATGCCGCTACATTGAGCAGGAGAGCGGCGGCACAGGAATTGTTTTTGCCACCGGCACGCCCCTGACCAACTCCTTTACAGAACTTTACACGATGATGCGCTACCTGGAGATGAACGAGCTTGAAGACATGGGCCTTTCGGGGTTTGACAGCTGGGCATCCACCTTCGGCATGAAGGAAGACCTGTTTGAAGTAACCCCGACCGGAACCGGATTCCGTACAATCTCAAAGTTTTCAAAATTCTACAACCTCCCGGAACTGATCACACTGTTCGGAGAAATCGCAGACATAAAGACGCGGGACGACGTCAACCTCCCGGTTCCGCGCGCAGTCTACACCAATATAGAAACGGAAAGGAGCGAAGAGCAGGACGACCTGATTGCCGAGATCGAAGAGCGTGCCGACCGGATCCACAACGGAAGAGTGGATCCGACAGAGGACAACATGCTGAAGATCACGACTGACGGAAGAAAGATCGCCCTTGATCAGAGACTGCTCAACCCGCTTTTGCCGGAAGCGGCGGACTCGAAAGTAAAAGCCCTTGTTGACAAAAGCCTTGAAATCTATCAAAGGACGCAGGCAGACCGCGGCACGCAGGTAATCTTCTGCGACCAGGGAACGCCGAAGCAGGGCAGGGCGTTTTCCGTTTACGATGACGTCAAGAAAAAACTGATAGAGCGCGGTGTCCCGGAAAATGAAATCGCCTTCGTCCAGGATTACAAAACAGAGGTACAAAAAGCCGCCCTGTTCGGGAAAGTGCGTGCCGGACAGATCCGATTCCTTATGGGCTCCACATCGATGATGGGAACCGGAACGAACATCCAGACACGTCTTGCGGCGCTGCACCACCTCGATGTTCCGTGGAGGCCCTCTGATATTGAACAGCGTGAAGGCCGGATCATCCGGCAGGGAAACCGTTTCCCGCAGGTATACATTTTCCGCTATATCACAAGCGGGACATTCGACGCGTACAACTGGCAGATCCTTGAAAACAAACAGCGGTTCATCAGCCAGATCATGAACAACAAAGGCTTTGCAAGATCCTGCGAAGAGATCGACCAGTCCGTCAATTCGTACGCGGAAGTAAAGGCGATCTGTTCCGGGAACGAAGACATCCGCCAGCAGATCCTTTTAACGACACGACTGAACCGCCTGTCATCCCTCAGAAGCGTGTTCATGAAACAGCAGGAAGAGCTCCGGGAGCGCGAGCAGAACCAACTGCCGAGAGAGATCCTGCTCACCGGGCAGAAGCTTGATCTGTGCCGGGAAGACTATGAATACCTGCATGAGCAACAGATGCTTTCTTCCGGCACGTTCAAGTGTGAGATAGACGGCAAGATCTATACGGACCGCGAAGAGGCAGGGGATAAAATTGTAAAACAGATGCGCGGCTTATATTCATATGACGTAGATAAGCCGATTGGCAGCTATATGGGGTTTGAACTTTCCGTGCGCTGTTCCATCGTCCACCAGTACCGCAAAGAAGTCGTCCTTCGCCACAAAATGCCGCACTCGTGCGCAGTCGCAGCATACGCAAAAGGCGAAAAGGTCATAGAATCTTTGGACGAGGCCCTTGGCGGGATCGGCGAGAGCGTGTTTTTACTTGAGACAAATAAGAGGAACCTTGAGCAGTCTATCGAGGATGCAAGAGCGCAGCTTGCCCTCCCGTTCCCGAACGAAGAAGAATACGCGCAGATACAGGAAGAATTAGAAGAACTGAAGGAAAAAATCCGTACCGAATCGGAAAGCGGAAATAAAAAAGAAAAAAAGAAAAAGCATAAAACAAAAGAAACGCAGGCACAAGAAAACAATGCATCCTCCGAAGGCAACGCTCCAGAGGAGGACAGCAAAGAAGAAACCGCCGCATACGAGGTAAACGCAGACCTGAAAGTCCACGTTGGCGATTTCGTTGTGATTGACGCTACGCGGTACATGGTAAGCGAAATCGGAGACGATACCTTAAACGTAGAATTTGCAGCAAAAGAAGGCGACTGTGACTACCGCGACGACGTGATTCAAAGCATTTCCTACGGGGAAACATGGAAGGACAACAATACCCTTATCAAGGGACTGTATGTCGGGGCGGCTTTCAAAAATGACGACACCACGGAAGACGTCATCACAAAATACCGCAATGCCGCAGCTGTGGAGAACGGAATCCAGCTTCCTTTCATACCACCAGCCGGCGAAACAAGACGCCGTACCTTCCGAATGTCCGCATCCGGAAGACAGAGATAAGAAAACACACATCCGGCCGCCTGGGAAAAAGACCGGGCGGCTGAACATACAAAGAGGGAAAAAACATGGCAAGGATCGTACAACTGTCAACAGGATCCGGCAACAGCATACAAAACATGACGAAAGAAGAGCAGAGAGAAAACATAAGAATCCTGCCGGACCTTTTGCTCAACAACCCGGAGGAACTCAAATATGTGGACAAAGACCTTCTGAAAGAACATGATGAGCTCTATCTTGCCGCGGTTTCCACGGACCAGTTTGCCATCGCCGACGTACCCTTTGACGTGCAGGAGCGCCATCCTGAAATGAGCCTGTCAGCGATCAAAAGGACGCCGACCCTTTTGAAACATATCCCGGAAACAATCATGAAGGACAACCTCCATGTCCTTGAGACATGTGCCTTCAATGTCGGAAGCTGCATTGAATTCATACCGCGGGAAGTCGCTGTTTTATCAGGCACAATCTACGACAACGCCGTCCGATCAGACGGCATGAGCCTTGAATATATCCCGTCTGACATACAGCTTCAAAGGCCACGCCTTGCGGTGGAGGCCCTGAAGGAGACCCCTGCTTGCGCTGAGTTTGTAAACCCGGAATTATATGAAACCTCCCCGGAGGTCTGCATGGCAGCCGTCCGGTCAGACGGGATGAACCTCTCCATGATCCCGTACAGGATGCAGGAAGAGAACCCGCGGATCGCAGAAGAGGCGATTGGCAAAAACAGAAGCGCCGTCATTTATGCCTCCCCGTCCTTTCAGGAAAAGAATCTTGGACTGCTCCGGAATGCCCTCAGGCATCATCCGGATAGGGTAGAAGAGATGGATTGGGGATTTTTAAGCGCCCATCCGGATCTGATTGAAGTTGTAGTTGGGAAAGACGGCCTTTTGCTGGAACTGTTCCCGGAAGACTACCTGGAAGCGCATCCAAAAATCGTAGACAGGGCGATTCGTGAAAACGGAGCCGCCCTCTATTTTATAAGCGCGTCCATGCAGGACAAAGCATCCGACGCCATCACCTTCGCACTGTCCAAAAACGCGTATATCCTGCCGCAGATCCATAAAGACGCTCTTTTACATCATCCGGAATTTACCGTGCAGTTCAGAAGAAGCCGTGCCATTTCCCTTCCGGAGGTCGCGGCACAAGAAATGGCAAAGCTGAGGGAGGGCGCCGACCCGGATTGCAACGACATCCTTATATGCCTTGAGATCGACCCGTGTGAAACGGTGGGGATTCTGCAGGAAAAAAAGAGGGACATCGGATCCGACCTAAACAGGATCCTGAACGGAAACGTCCTTTCCCATCTTCCGTCAAGAGAGAAGATCCTGTTTGTCATAGACCGCCTCAGCAGCCTGGCAAAAAGCGGATTCCTGCCAAAAGCACCTGTTTTGGACGTTCTGTTGCGACTGCCGAAGGAAAAGTTCGATGCATTTGACAAAAAGAAGTGGTTCCGTATCGCGCAGAACCCGATCTGGGAGAGAGACCCGGTCACGCTCCGCAGCCTTATGCTCCTGTCCTTTGCCGCCGGCATGTATGAGCCGGATCCGAGGCTGTCATCAAAAGGGCAGTCCTTCCTAGAATCCATCACACGCATGCGCGGGATTTTCACGATCAATGCCCCGAAAAAGAAAGAGGAAAGCATCTCAGAAGAAATTAAAGAACTCCTCCAGAACGCAGTAACATCCGGGATCTTGGAAGTGACAAAAGAGCCATACCGGTTAAAGCTCAACCACAGCGCGCAACGCAAAGCTGCAGCAAACATTGCTATCAATATCTGGCGTGAGAATTATTCAAAGATGATACTAAAAGGAAAAAGCGGCAGCAATTCCACAAAGGAAAACGCCCTGAAGAAGTTGAAAAACACGATTCAGGAAGATATCAGGCAGGCACATTTCCCGGAAACCGTATATGCGAGTGAAAAAGAAGAAATCTTTCAGGCAGAAGACAGCTTCAAAAGTGCTTATGGAAGGGCAATCCTTCTGGGCATGTACCGGCAGGAAGACGAAGAAACGATCATCTGCCGGGTGAAACCAAACCTTTCCCGCAAACAAAACACAGAGCTGTGCGTCCTGTTAAATAAGATCCCGCAGCATCTTCTTACCTATAACGGGATCACGGCAAACCGCCTTCACCAGATGGCAGACAGTATGCAGCCGGAATACGCAAGCTCGCTGGCCGCGTTTTTGTCCGGCCACAGGGAAAAACTCCTGGAATACGGCTGCGACATCAGCTATATCCAGAGGGTATTTCCGTCGGCGTCACGGCGATACATGGACGATGCCCGCCACCACATGCGAAAAGGCCACCTGATCCCGCCGGAAAAAATGACATTTAAGGAGCTGATCAGGTATACCACTCCGGGGAAATATCAACCACCCCAGGGAATCGACCCTGAAGTTATTTTTAACGCAAGCTTTGTAAGCAACCTTTATAACTATTCCCAGTCCGGTTTCGAGAAGGTCTGCGATTTGGCCCAGCAGGCCGCAAACAGAACGGAAAGTTCCATCCCGCAGGTGGAAGGATCGTGCGGTGCATACAGATACAAAGTGATCCCGCTTAGTGATATTTCCGCCCTGCAGTTCGGAATGAAGCTCTCATGCTGCCAGCAGCTGTCGGGAGCCGGAGAGAGTTGCATGATCCATTCCATGACGAGTGTAAACGGCCGCGTCCTGTATCTGTACGACTCAGACGAGCGGGCAGTATACGGATCCTGGATCTGGCGAAACGGTGAGGTATTATGTGCGGACAACATCGAGGGAAGATCCCGGACGATCGGCGGGGACCAGGTCATCCAGGAGGACGTAATGGAATGCTACCGTGACTGGGCGAAAAAAGAGATCGCAGCCTCGCAGGAGACAGAAACCAACAGCAGGGGAATCCTGCGCGTGACATTTGGCAGCGGATATTCCGACCTTTCAACAGCCGGGTTTGAACCTGATTCGGAAAACCGCTACCCGCTGGAACAGGTAGCGTATATCCATGACTCCCGCAGCCAGTTTGTGATCGCCAAGGCAGATGAGGATGTGATTCAGGAAAAGCGCCATTTCGCAGACGAAACCCCTTGCATCTATAAGGATAACCCGGAGATCACACCAATGTTCCAGCCAGAAGTCGCGGAAACAAGTGCCTATGCCAGCCACGGAGAGTCAAAAAGAGAATCTGAAATATCAGAAGCACAGCAATACCTTCATATGACAGACATGGAAGATCCGGCCTACCCGGGCATGCCAACGGTGCAGACAGACCATCAGCTATATGTTTTCAAGCGCACATGCGAATTCCTTGAAAGGACAGGAACAGCAAGGATACAGGAAAAAGAAGAAACACGGCTGGCAAAAAAAGAACAAAAGACAAGAGGATGAAGCAATACCCCGCATGGACAAACCAGCGGGGCATTGCATTATTTTTTAAAGAATCAATTATCGATGATCTGGCAAAAAAGCTCCACTCGATGTGATATAAAAACAAAGTTTTCATGAATTCCCTGTAAACATCGGCTGAGGATGAATTGCCGCATTCATTTTCTTTTCTTAGCGTACATTCCGCTCTTTACATATCTCCGTTTGTGTTCGTCTGTCCGCTGGCTCTGGATATACTCCTTGACCTTTTCCATGGAAGTTGTCCCGGCTGAAGAAATGAAATAGCTGCCGCTCCAGAAAGAGGAATCTCCCCACAAGTATTGTTTTACGTAAGCGCCATATTCACGACGGACATCTTTTGACATCTGAGTCTTCAATGTCCCAACCAAACGGGACAGTGCCACATCCGGGGGCATGGAGACCAGCAGGTGCATATGGTCGAGATCTGTCTCAGCGGACAATAATTCACCGTCAAAGCGTCCGCACAGATACGCGGCATGATTTTTCAAGAAATCACCGATCCCATCCGATGTTAGTCGGTTGCTGGTAGTTCATATAGAGTATTAACTGCAAGAGAAGAATAAATAGAAACATAAACGAGCAGAGAACACAATACAACACAAATAACAGGCATAAATAACAAAAAGCAGGTTGAAACATAAAAGGACATAATATACAATAATAAAGAGGAACAAACAACAATAAAACGGCAAGCAAATGAAAACAAAAATAAAAAGTGATCAAAATGTGTAAATATAGTACAGAAGACCTCAAATCAATAAATGCACGAGAATTCCGTGCCGTACCTACCGGAAATTGGATCACTACCAGGAACGGAAAGCGGAAGATGGAAACGGAAGGAAAAGAATACATACCAACAAAATATGGAAAAATCGAAGTCAGCGAATGGTTTAGATATATGGAAAACGCCATAGAAAACGAAGGAAAACAAGAACTGCTAAAAAAAATCGAAGCATATGTCAAACAGCACTGTGCCTGGCTGCACAAAGATAAAGAGATTCATGAATATGCGTTGGAATGCTTAAGTGATGCTGCATATCTGTACTGGCCTGAGTTCAAAACAGCAGCCGTTCGGCCAAACAACAGCAATGAATATAAAAAAGAAGAATCTGTAAAATGAACAAGCAGCCATAAATGTGCAAAATGCAAAAACGGCAAGTCTATGATATAAAAAATCTTGAAAACACTACTGTTCCATCCCTGCATGACAGGGGTCAACCTATCTACATCACAATCCAGAGTGTTATAATCTGGGTTCCATCCCTGCGTGACAGGGGTCAACCCAAGATCATGAAGCCGGCACATTCCAGCAGTGGGTTCCATCCCTGCATGACAGGGGTCAACCTATAACGGGGCCTGAAGCACGTTTTACCTTTAAGTTCCCTCCCTGCATGACAGGGGTCAACTATTTGACGTCGCTGCGACCGTAAACATACACAATCCCGTCCCTGCATGTCGGGGTTTACTTCGAGGAGATACAAAGATGAACGAAAAGGCGGATAAAGTAAAACCCTGTAACATGCGTCATGAAAACGGCAACTGCCTTCCGGCCGGCGACTTTTGCACTGCAAACAAAAACATCTGTGTAGCGTTGCAAAATGCTTACCGGGCAGGATACATGGTCGCCCTGGGAGATGCCGACAAAACGGAAACACTCGAAACAACTCTCCATATCGGGGACGAGGTCTCGTTTGAGAACGGGCGGTACGAACAGCGATCGGGAATCATAATTAATACAAATGCTGCCAGCTCCGTAGTTTTTGACACGTACGGTGCGATAGAGTGGCACATGAATCCTGTCTACACAAAGACCGGGCGCACGTTTCCGGAAATCCCAATCGCTTTGAGAAAAGCCGGCTTCAGGATATTGGAATAAAATCACGACTATACGAACATACTGCATGATGATGCGGAACCGCAAAAAACGACAAGAAAACAAGACATACACGCATACACAAAACATTTGCCAAAATGCGGAATTTATAATATGAAAACCCGCATAAACACTGTTATTAATTCCCTGCGTAAGCAGGAGTCAACCTCTTCGATCTGCTCAGTGATACTTTTAGCCATAAGTTCCCTCCCTGCATGACAGGGGTCAACCTACTACAGCCCGAGGGAAAAACGTATCGTCATAATTCCCTCCCTGCATGACAGGGGTCAACCTTCGGCGGCCATGCGACCCCAGAACCCGCTTACAGTTCCATCCCTGCATGACAGGGGTCAACCCGGAAAATATCTGATCGGGCAGGTTGTCGGTCAGAATACTACCCTGAAAGCAGGGGATATCAAAAGAAAGAGAATCCATATACAAAAAAACAAGAATAAGAATAATCAGAGGTTAGAGATTTCAGCAAAAAACTAATATGAATCAACCTTCTTCGGGCGAAAAAAGAGGTCACGCTTTGCTGCGTGGCCTTCCTTCTTATGTTTTGCCCAGACAGCAGCATACCTTCACTTGCGGAAAAAGAATAAGAAAGAACGATAAAAGACATAAAAAATATATCATAAAAACAATAAAAACATTGCGGGTGCTGCGCCTGTGCTATATAATGAAGACATAAAAAACACATAATAAATCACTGTAAGATATGATAAAGCACAATAAAAGGAAGCGGCACATGAAAGTATTAGAAGTGAAACCAATGAAAGCGCCCTATGTAAAGGAAATCGAACATACATTAGAAAACCTTCAGGACGCGGTTGAAGGCCCTATCCAAATGCTGTATCCATTCGATGACCATGTCTGCATCATCTGCAACGACGAGGGAAAAATCGCTAATCTGCCTCTAAACAGAGCGCTTCGGCACGAGACCGGAGAAATCTACGACATCATTGCAGGAACATTCCTTATTGCAGGAATGGGCGAGGACGATATCACAGATCTTACGGAAGAACTGAAAGACAAATATAGAAAAGTCTTTTTATATCCCGAAATGTTTATAAGAACAGGGGATACAATCACTGCCATCCAGATTAGAAACTGACAGGGATGCGAAAACAAAAAAGACAACGACAAGTTCTACGAGCCGACTCCAGATGATGGCGGAGAGTTTCAAGAGATAATGAAAGATCCAACACACACATTGGCAGTAACCGAGCTGATGACAGGCAGACGAAGACAGCGCGTTTAACGCAATCGAAAATGGAAGGAGAAGACGCCTAAGTTGATGCAGGAAACAATACTGATGTCCTTTTCGAAGAACTTTCCTTTGGGCCAGAGCTTTCTGCAGAACAGATGAGAGAAACATCACTATAAGGGAGCACTACATAAACCATGAAAAGCAGGAATATATGTCCAAAATGTAAAGGGAAAATTGTGGCGGAAGCCATTGGCAATTACGGAACAATCTTTTATCTACGCAAAGACGGAGCAATCGGACACAAGATGCGGGAGATCAAATATGAACACTCTGGAGACTGGATGTATTATTGCATGAAGTGCGGAGAATCATACGAAGAGAAAGATATACTGGAAAGAAATGAATAAGAAGCGACATAAGGAGGCAGAATGAGATGAAATCATACTGGCCAGAAGCAATTATTGTAACAGACAACGGCCCGGACAAGCTCTTTACATACAACGCCGTCACAACAATAGAAAAAGCGAACGCACAGTTTGAAATATGGGAAAAGCATTATAATTATAAAATCGCTGCGCGATGGATTGAAAGTGAAGATGGACACAGAAAGGAAACCATCAATAAGCAGATCCACCGGGAGCATATAAAAGAGCTGTGGGAGCAGCTTGGAAATGTTCCGGTTAACGAAGAAACGGATTGCATAGAGGAATGGTGGGGAAGTGCACTTTGGAACAACAGCTTTTGCCCGGGGACAAAGAGGGAGGATATCTGGCGCTGGTTTGAAGGCACGTTTGAGGTCAGCGTAGCTGAAGACCTGATGGATTCAAAAAGCATAGAAGCAAACAGAATCACAAAAAACGAGCCTCAAACCGCCGGGAAGAAAAAAGCCCGGAGTAAAAACATATAAGAAAATCAGAAACCGAGAGATTCCTTTTCCCTGTGAGACAGGGGTCAATCTACGATGATGGTTCTCATTGAATCCATGTTCATAATTATTCCCTGCTAGTCAGGGGTTAACCTCACTGCCTTGCAGCGTGGACATTTAATTTCTAATTTCTTCCCTGCGAGCCAGGGGCATCACAAGAGGAGCGTCCTCTCATATTTTATGCAAGCCAGAATGAAACAGCACAGAAAAAATCAAAAGAAAAAGAATTAAATCTCCCTAAATGGACGAGAAAAACAAAAAACTGCGTTATAATTAATCTGAGTCAGTGTGGAATTCCGACATCTTACGCGGTAGGCAGGACAGCCCAAAACAGCACCGTGATTTACAGCCAGAAACATTGAAAAACAAAAAATAAATAAAACGATAGGTCGGCATATAATAAAAGAAGGTAAAAGAAGAGGGAAAACCGCGAATGAACGAAGAGACGAAAACTGAAAACGCGAACCCGCGGGAAATCACGCTGTATATCTGTAACGAAAACGGCAAGGAGATATGCCGGTTCGTACCGCCTGCAACCAAACAGGCATTCCGGACAATAAAAAAAGGCCTTCCGGGAGGCTTCTATATTTATGAAGGGGAAGACGGTAATAAGCTCCTGTATTCCGATGACATCATCATTCCGCTTGACAGGGGAAGCAGCCCGGACATTATCGTAGATAACGGGGAGCCGTGCATCGTGGACGGAGACGGCAGAAAACACTTTTTCAACATGCCGTTTGAGGAGTTTAAGAAAAAGCTCCTGCTGGCCGCCAGAAGCCGGTACAAAGACTGCTACGTCTATTATGAGAAGGAGGAAAAGGAAGACGGGGACGCAGTTTATACGGACATCATGATGGCAAAAACCAGGGACAGAAAGCTCATAATCAAGTTCCTGGACGCAAAAGAGGTTTATGAAATATCCCAGTACGGCGGTGACGTGGAAAGCCTTCTGTATGCGATGGATGAGGAAATCAAGGCGGGTTTCCTTTCCCCCATGGAATACATGACGGATCCGAAATATATCTGGAACTTCTACAAGGACATGATCGTCCCGGAGGTGTGCAGCAAGCGCCCGGAAAGAGACTTTGAAATATACGGCAAATATTTAAGGGAAGAAAAAGATTATTATGTACGGTTCCTGGTCGAAAACAGAAAAGACATAACCGAAAAGTCCTCATTTTACCTGACGCCGAGCCATGTAAAGAAAATGAACGTGGACGGAGAAACTCTTTATGAGCAAAGCGTTCAAAACCTTGAAAGACGCCTAAAAGAACTCGGCTTATACCCGGAAAAGGACAGCCTGCTTTTTGATATATATATGGACAGCATTGACGACTTCCCGGGATCATTCGCAATAGAGGAATATGCGCTGCATACAGTAGACAATCATTACTGGCAGGGCATACTCTGCCTTCCACAGGCAAAAAAATATTTAGAAGAAACATATCCTGACGGTTACAGGATCGGGGTTTATAACGCGGTCGTCGCATACCCGACGAACTTTCATTATGATGAAGAATACCTGAAAAGACGCGAACAGGAGCGCATTGAATCAAAAGCGTACTTTGAGAAACTGATCGCGGAAGAGGAGAGACAAAAAGCCGAGCAGGAGAAGCAGCAAAGAAAAGGTTTTCTTGAAAAAATGTTCCACAAAAAGAGAATGAGCTACATATAAGGACCAGATATATGCAGACGAACGAATTTACCTTTTACGAGCTGATCATACGCCAGAATGGCAAAAGCAGAAGCCTTTACACATTCCAAAGGCCGGATGCGGACAACGACCAGATCACAATCATAGAGCACACCGGGATCCTTCCTGAAGAAATGTCCATCAGGACGCAGGGCGGAAAAAAGATCCTTTGCGAGGAAATGTACGGCGCGAGTGCGGAAACCGGCATCACGAAGATCGTCAGCCGGAACGGGGACGCAACCCTGATGACGGAAGACGGCCGTGAGATCCGCGCCTGCCTGCCTTTTGACGAGTTCCAAAAGCAGTATACGCGGCAGGCAGAGGAAATTGCGTTTGGTGAAGCGGGAGCCGTCCTCTGGACACGGGACGCAGAATCCTCTGGGAACAAAGAGCTGGTCATGCAGGATGAAGGCGGAAATGAACAGGTTCTTGCCGACCTGACAGTTTTATATGATAAATACGTCAGCGGCGCTCCGGTGGCAGAACTCCTTCCCTCACTGGAAGACGCAGCAAAAGAGCAAAACAAGGCAGAAGACAGGCAGCTGCTCAAACCGATCCAGGTTCAACCCTACGACGGTGAAATCAAGGACTGGGAGGAAATCCGAAACAACATATATATTAAAACGGTCTGTGTCACAAAGAACAGGGAGCTATTAAAAAAAGTACCAAGTAAGATCAAAGGGGATTTTGCCGCGGTCCTTGTTTTGGGCACGGAGGACGGTTACACAAACCCTCTCACAAACGAACACCTGTCCTTGCTGAAGGCAGAGAAAGATTACGTTTTCGCAAAAGCGATTGAGAACACGGAAAAAAGATACCCGATCCCCAAGTATTTCTTTTCCGTCTACCAGACAGAAGTCATCGACAAAACGGGAGACCCCAATGACGCAAAGTACAGACGGAACCAATTCTACCGGAAAGTACGCATCATTCAGGATTTGCGCAGAGAGAACGGACATGCGGTCTTATTTTACCCGGAGTTTGGGGAAACATTGAGAAGCTCCGGAAAAACGACAATGTATGTCATCCAGGACAAGGACTCATACATTGCAATCCCGCGAGACCTTGAGATAAAAGGATACGACTCCGCCAGGGAGTGGTGCGAAGAATTCATATCGGAAAACAACTCGGATCCGGACTGCCCGTACAGCACTTATGTACACGAATTCGACCCGATAGACCGCGAAATCCTGTGCAACGGAAAAACGGAAGTAGATCCGGAAGAGAAAAAACCGGAAAGAAGAAACTTCCATCTCGGAAGATAAAAGGAGGAATCAAAATGCCAAGAGGAGTAAGAAAAAACAAGCGGGAAAACCTGATGGAGGAGAAGAGGAAACTTCTGGAAAAACTCAACGCGGTAGACCTGCAGATCGAAGAATATAACAAAGAAGTGAAGGACAAGTGGGACGCCGCGTTCCAAAAAGGGATGGAGGACATCCGTTCCGATCTCTTTGGAGACGAGTATTACAGCACGGTTCCGGTTGACCAGGTTCTGTCCTGTATCAAGAAAGCGCTTGAAGGAATGGCAGGAGAAAAGGAGATTAAGGAGGAAAAAACTGTCGAAAAAGCGCCTGATATGGAAGATACAGCCATCGGTGACAGCACAAAAGAGGAAGCCGAAGTTGATCCGGAAGCCGAAGAAGCCACGGAAGACCAGCCTGAGCAAAGATCCGTTTCCATGCCCGAAGAGCCATCAGAGAATCGGTTTTTTTAAACAGATATAAGACAAGAAAGGAGCGTTTGCCGAAATGGGAAAAACAGAATACGGCAATTATGTTCCGCAGGCAGTAATCGGAAGCGGATATACAATCCTTGGATTTACACCGGACGCACTGGATGTCACAACAGCGCTGCTGATCGTAAAGGTAAGAACGGTCCTGTGGTATGCATACTGGAAAGGGCAGCGTGATTTTCAGAAAATCTGCACGCAGTGCCTTGCAAATTCGATCCGGCCTTCCATCTGCCGCACCGTCATCACCTCAGACGACGCGCTGCTTCGGATTGAAAACATTTTTGCCGTTGACGGAGACCCGTATGTGCGCCTTCCGTCCCTGAACGCAACAGAAGAGACATGGTATCTTTTCGGCGGAAGCGAGGAATCCTTTGAAAAGGCGATGGAAAGCGCCGCATCAAGAAAAATTTCCATAAAAAAAGAGACATTTACGAGCTATGCCATGACCGCGGTTGACAAAAGATACCGGGAGACCCGGCAAATGCGCGAAATGGCAAACTCCGCACAGGGAGAGTACAGGATCCATAATACCTCTGCAGAAAAAGCCTCCGGATCGGTCTTAAAAAACGGACGGAAGAAAACCCTTACGGGAGACGGACAGAAATTCCGGTCCGCGCTTCTGGAAGCGTTCCGAAGGGACACGGGGGATGAAAATGTGGAAGATGAGACGCGCATGTTCCACATGCTCCCGCTTGACATCGGAGACGGAGAAGAGAGGGAGATGCTGAACGGCAGTGAGCTGTACCAGCTTTCAGACGGACTCAGGGCGGTTCTTATTCCGAAGGCCGACATTGACAAAACGGGAATTATCCATGCAATCTCGGTCATGCCGGGGAAAAAGTATTACACGTTCCACATGAACCGCCGCGGCGTTTATCTCGACGAAAAGCCATACCTGATCACCGGAGCGGAGCTGATCGAAGAACTGCAAAAGCCGGACCTGCGGGAATACAACAAGGAACTTCTTGGCCGGCAGCTGAAACTTTCCTCCCCAAATGAAAAAGACGCGATTTACGAAAGCGAGAGCGGAATCTTCCGCCTGACCAGAAATAAAGGTTGCATACAGGTGGAAACATTTGACGAAAAAATAGAATCCACCGGAAAGGACATCCATTACTTCCGGAAAAACGAGCTGATTCCCACCTTTGAGGAATTCCTCAAAAAAACAAAATACGGGAAAGGCCCCCTAAAACAGATTTCCCAGACAGAGCTCGAAAATCGTTACAAAAAAGCACATAAAAGAAGATTATTCTGGAACCGGTCAAATAAGTAAGAACATAAACATCCAGAAAGAGAAAGGAGCGCATAATGGCACAGGAAGTAGATGAGGCCCTCAGAGTCATAGCAATGTGTGGCTCATTCATCGTAACGATGACACGAGGAAGCGTTTTTCTGATCACCCAGCTGATGAACCTTCGGAAAATCCTCCTCTATTCAAAGTGGGAAGGGCAGGAAAACTATAAGAAAATGATGAAAAAGCTCCGGCAAAACGGAGACATCCCCAAAATCCTTGACCTGAACACGCAGGACACGGCAGTCAGGGACCGCATCACAAAAATGCTGGCGGATAACCACTGCCTTGTCTCAAACCTCCCGGACCTCAATTCCCAGGACGGGCATCTTCAGATCCAGGTGGCAGCATCACAGATGTCAAACGTAAATCTTGTCTTGATGAAACTTGCCGAAGCGGCAAAAGACGAGAGCCATTGGGCGTACGGCCTGAAGGTCATCCCCATTGATGAAATGCGATACATGCAGACCGGTACGACCATCGACGGAAAAGCAAGACCGGAGCTTAAGCAGCTTTATGAATCCATCAAGCAACAGGGTACGGAAGAGCTGAAGATCGTTACAGCGGATGACGTACTCGGCCATGTCGTCACATACCGGACGGCGGGATCCAAAGCACTGGAGCTCACCAAGAAAGACATACAGGAACTCGACGAGGAAATGAAGGCCTTCGGGGCATCCAAACTGTCCTCCGAAATTGTCGTCAACATGAAACCGATCGACGACGATCCGGTTAAGGACAGGGAAGGCGCTTTAAAAGGAAAGTTCTTTGAAATCTCCGCCTCTGAAAACGGCAGTGCAGGAAAAGTTGTCTTCATCCCGGACAACATGCTGCTTAAATACCAAAAAGAAATATCCACTTTCGGATCCTACAGCAGCTTTGCCCACATTGATCTGTATGACGAAAAAACAAATACGGGCATCCGACTTTACGACGCGGAAGTGTTCGAACAGCTCAGACATGGAGACCTTACAGTCGACCAGCTGAACATCATGCGAGGCGCCGCACACGAAGGCACGTCCTTTGAAAGAATATCGTCAAGAAAGCTTGCAGAGATCCTGGATGCCGCCGGCGTCATTGATTCCGGAAAACTGGAATACGATCCGGAAATATCAAGGCAGCAAGAAATCTCCTCGCAGATCCTGAAGGCGCAGCAAAAGGAAAAGACGACAGACTCCTTTACGATTGAGGCGATGAATGGCTTTAACCTGTACACGAATGAAGAACTGACATTGGAAAAAGCAAAAGAGCCAAAGAAACTGAACAAAGCAATCGAAGCTGCAAGTAGGTATTCGAGAAGAACTGCCGTGAACATGAAAGATTCCAACGGCAAGACGGTTGCCACATTTGTAAACGGGAAGATATACAGCCAAAGCGAGACCGATTACATCGAAAGAGCGATCAAAAAGATGGAAAACATTGGCAAAGAAAAGAAAATGGTAAGGTAAAAGAACACAACCCGCACACAAGGCCTGCCGCCGTGGCAGGCCTTTCTGAATTACAGAAAAGAAAAGAACGCGCGCCTTTTTAGCGGCCATGACCGGTTACATTTTGGCAGACAAACAAGAAAGTAGAGAAAACCAAATGGAAAAAACAAAAGAAAGGGACAGAGCGACCATCCTATTCATCGCGCTTGCGGTAATCCTTGCCGTCCTCGGGTATGCGCTCGGCAACATGGACAGGTTCAATCCGATTACGCTGGGCAATGACTTCTGGACATCCGTGTTCCATCCTTTCCCTCCAAGGCACCTGTACGCCTCCTTCATGATGATCACCATTTTTGAGGCAATGCTCGGAGTCGGATACATCTTTTACGTGATCAAGCGGGAAGAGATGGCAAATTACAGGCACTTCAACAAAGACGGGGAAAGAACGGAATTTGATGACAACCACTTCATTGACCCGGTCGAAGCGAACGAGCTTTTGGAAGACAGCCGGAGCGTACACAAAAACATGATCCTGTCGGAGCATGTCAGGGTGGCAATCGACGCAAGAAAGCGCCAGGTGGACTTAAACTCAAACGTCGTCATCATCGGAGGCCCTGGTTCCGGAAAAAGTTTCTTTTATGTAAAGCCAAACGCCCTGAACTGTGAATGCAGTTACATTTTCTGTGACCCGAAAGGAGAGCTTTTGCGGGACACGGGGAAGGTGCTTGAACAAAACGGGTACCGCGTCAGGGTCCTGAACCTTGTAGACCTCGACCAGTCCGACGGCTACAACCCGTTTGAATACATCCGCTCTGACGAGGACATCACGAAGCTGATCACAAACCTGGTACAGAACACGACGCCAAAGGGTGCAAACAAAGGTGACCCGTTCTGGGAAAAATCAGAGTCCATGCTCTTATCCGCCCTGATGAAATATGTATGGTATGAGCACCCGAGAGTTGGAAGAACCCCGTCGTTTCGCGGCGTCCTTGAGCTTTTGAATCAAGCGAAGGTCTCGGATGAAGGCGAGGAGAGCGACCTTGACAAGATCATGTACGCGCTGCCGCCGGACCATCCTGCCCTGGTTGATTACAAAAAGGTGGCATCCGGTGCCGCGGACACGATCCGTTCCATCATCATCTCGGCGCATTCCAGGCTTGCCTACATGCAGTCGCCAAAAGTCCTGCGCCTTCTTGACAACGACGAAATGGACATCCGGTTCCTCGGACAGGGCGTCTACAACAACCCGGACAGGCCAGTGGCGCTGTTCTGCGTCATTCCAGACAACGACAAAACGCTCAACTTCATCGTCGGCATGCTGTACACACAGATCTTCCAGGAACTGTACTACGTGGCGGACAACCTGTGCGGAAACAACGACGGCCGCCTTCCGATCCATGTATCCTTCTGGATGGACGAGTTTGCGAACGTCGCGCTCCCGGAGGGCTTTCTTGAGATCCTTGCAACCTGCAGATCCCGTGAAATATCCTGTAAGATCATCATCCAGAACCTTGCCCAGCTAAAGACCCTGTTCAAAGACTCATGGGAGACGGTTCTTGGTAACTGTTCCACCTTCATATACCTTGGCGGAAACGAACAGTCCACATACGAATACGTCAGCAAGCTTTTGGGAAAGTACACGCTTGGAAAGCGATCCTCCTCGCAGTCCCTCGGAAAGGGCGGCGGCGGCAGCAACAGCTTTGACGTCATATCGAGGGAACTGATGACACCGGCGGAAGTCGGACACCTTGACCCGCGCAAATGCATCATCAAAATCGCCGGCATGTATCCGATCCTTGACTGGAAATACATGACATACAACAAACCGGAGGCGCAGCTGATGAAATATGTCGGAAAATACACGCGACACCGCAACCCATCGCAGGAAAATCTTGACGAGCTGGACTATTACCTGATCCCGTCACTTCCGGCAGGCATTGACGAAAAATGCAGGTCTTTCCGCTACATGATTGAAAACTACAACTGCATCTTCGAGGAAAGCAAGATCTACGAAGAAAGGGTCCCGATCGGGGACGGGGAGTACTTCCGCCTGACCGATGCCTACGGGGGATATTATGACGCAAACCGCCGCCCGAGCGAACCGTTCTATCCGGCGTTTGAAAGTATCGTCTCCGATACGATCCAGTCGGGACAGCTGACGCTCAAGCAGCACACCCTCGTCGGATTCTTTTACGAATCAAGCGGCCTGAAACTGATTAAGGATCTTGAAAAAGCAGGGGAAGCTGTACCGAGAATCGACGGTGGAAGCTATGTAACCGGACCAAGGTTCCACCACATGGCAGCGAAAGCACGCGGCGGCGCAGCATAAACGGCACCAGTAAACCGGCCTGATAAAAGGCGGAACCAAGTCAATCAGAAAGGAATAGAAGATGAGCAGCGATTATGAAATTCTGACAGAAAAAGACATGCCGTATTTCAGGGATCTCGTTGACAAAGGCATGGCAGTAATCATTGATATCCCGGAGAACATTCTCATGAGCCTTGACATCGGCGAATTCGAGGAGGACAAGGAAGCGGCAAAGATTTCGGATGAAGAGCTCCTGGATTACATTAACAAGCATAAAGATTCCTTCATCGCCGCGGCAGATAGAAACGAAGAGATAATGAAGAACACGAAACTGCTGGAGGAGGAGCTGATGGGCACGGAGGCCCTGCCGGAAATAGAAGAGGATGAGGAAGAAAACATTATTCCGGTTGCGCCGCTTCCTCCCTCCATTTCACAAGAAAACCGCAACATTGAAGCCACACGGGCAGAAAGGGAAACGGTACCACCCATGCGTGACGAAGAGTGGAAGAATGCAGGAGGCCCGACTCCAAGTGAGATGCTGGACACATATGAAAGGGAAGAAGAGGAGCAAAGATTCATTCGCGAGCGGCGGCAAAGGCTCAGAGAAGAACAAGAGCGCCGGCGCAGAATCGAAGCGGATGACGACGGAAGAGCCTCCGTCCGTCCGGAAAGAAGGCTGGAGAGGCATGCCTTAAGAGAACGGCGTGTGGGAAAAGAGGACGTGGAAGAAAGAGAAACCGAAGATAAGGGCCAGGCGGCAGGTGGAAGCCAAAAGATGCCGCCATCCCCTGCCCAGCTTCAGGAAGCAAAAAGAAAAGCACGGATGCTCGGATATACCGGAGCGGTCCCAATGGAAATCCTTTTGATGCTTCTTGACGTTACGGATGAAGAACAACCTGCTGTGCCGGAAGAAGAAACAACTTCCACCACAAAAGAAACGAACAATGAAACCCCTGCCAAGCAGGATCCGCCGCAGAATACGCGCATCACTATTCCCGCAAGACAGGACGAAATAGAAGAGGAAGGCGAGGAAGAGGAAGACGAAGACGAGATAGAGAAAGCAAAAGACGCCGCTTTCCTTCAGGGAATTGAGGAATCCATCCGCAAAAACGACGAAAATATGCGCGTAATGCGCACAGAAGAAAAGGAAGAAGAAGTGGTCAGTGCCGCGTCAGACAACCCGTATACCGGCGAGGACGCGGAACTTTACCAGGAAATGGTGGAAAGCGGCCAGTTTTCCATGGAAGACATTCACTTTGTCATGTCCAACCAGATCCCGACAGATTATAAAAGACAGCTGTTCACAAGGATGCTGGAAGATAAGCTGGACGACGATGAATAACAAGCGTGCCGGAATCGGCACAGAAAAAAACATGGCAGAATACCGAAAAAGCAGGACAGGCGTAGGGAAAAAGTGCTGCAAAAACAGCATCATATCTATGCAAAGTGCCTAAAAAGACAAGAAACGATATTTATTTCGCTAAATGAAACACTAAAAACAAAATAATATGATACTATCAACTTGGAATATTCGCAGACTGCCATGCGCGGCTGCGGATGCTTTTCCATCAAAACCGTCCGGGCATAGTCCGGCATGGTTTTCTTTTCTCTCGGCGGCTTCGCAAAAGGAGCCGCCCCCGGAGAAAGGAAAACCCGGGAAAGGAGAGAAAAGAATGGCAGGAAACACAAACAAGGGTCATATCCGTCACGGCCCGTTTGCGAGAAAAGGAAACCATAGACCACAAAGAACCCTTTTCATGGAAGGGTTGCAAAGCAACAAGGGAGGACGTGAATGACACACAGAAGCATGATTTCAAAAGCTTCCAGCCTCTTCCTGGCGTTCGGACTTACGCTCACAAGCCTTGGAGGGACCGCGCTTTATGCGGACGACATCTCAATCGGAGACGTCGAGCAGAGCCAATCCGTTGAAGAACCGAACCCGGCACCGGAAGAAAACGGGGAAGACATTGCCGTTGAGAGTGTGACATACACAGTCACGCTGCCGTATCAGGAAGGATACAGCTACGAGTATGACGAGACGCATCTTGTGGCAGACAGCAACGACATCAGCGACATTGAAGAAGACATTTCCATTGAAAACATAGAAGAAGAGAAAAAGGAAGACATCCTTCTTTCCTACAGTGAGATGGAAGAGGTAACCTTTTCCGTCCAGGAGGAGGAAGGCTACGCCCCAGTCGACCACATCAAAATGTACAATCCGGACGACACGGAAAAGACCGCGATCCCATACAGGGAGACGGAAGAGGGCGAGTACATCTTCACGATGCCCGCAACAAACGTATACGTGGAAGTAACACCGGGACAGAAGGAAGCGGTTCCGGAGACGCAAGGCGCCCCGGAAGAGGAGCCTGCGCCCGAAGCGGTGGAAGAAGACGTAACGGTTGAAACGAGCGCAGCACCGGCAGCACCGGCAGCGCCGGAAGAGGTGCCTGCCGCAGAGCAGGAAGCTCCGGCTCAAGACACCGCCCTTCCGGAACAGACCCAGCCGGAAACCACAACTGCGCCGGTCCAGGAAGACAACAACCAACAGCAGACAACCTACACAGCCGAAACGGACACTGACGGAACTCCGACACAGGGCAGCATTGAGCAGGTTGACGACTATGTGGTTGCGTTGAACGATGAATCCTTTGATGTGAAGAAAGACTTCACAAACATCAACATCGATCCTTCGTCCCAGACGATTGCGTATGTTTCCGACGATGTCATGATCAGTGTAGAGGGAAGATACAGCTCGATCTACAGAGTGGACGCGGCGAGCGGGAAATTCTGGTTTGTCCTGCGCCCGGTGATCGTTTCCGCAGCCCCCGCAGAGGAAGCGCCTGCAGAGGAAGCACCCGCAGAAGAAACTACTGCAGAGGAGGCTCCCGCAGAGCCGGCTCCTGTAGAGGAAGCCCCTGCAGAGGAACCCCAGCAGGAAGCTGCACAAGAGACTCCTGCCCCTGCCGCAGAGCAGGAGCCGGAACAGGCAGAACCTGTCCCGGAAGACATTCAGATGAACCCGGAAGAAGAGAGCGCAGAGCTTTCAGACAGCGAAACGCTTGCTGAGTACACGGCCACATACAGCATCAACCTGCAGGCGGACAGGGAGAACGCGGAAGCGCCCCTTACCGGTGCGGTTGTCACCTTCACGGATCCTGAGAGCGGAGAAGAAGTAGGAAGTGCAAATTCCAATGAGGAAGCACAGGTTGTATTCAACACAACGGAAGAAGACCCTCACATGAGTCTGAAAGCCGTCCTGACTACCCCGCCTGCCGGATATACCATGAGCGACACCGAGTACACCGTCAAAAAAGACGGCAGCGCAACGATGCTCCTGACCGGCATCACCGGCACCATCCAGATCATCACGGAAAAGAAAGACGATGCATATCCGGAGAGGACCTTCATATTAAAGAAGTCCACCGGGGACGCGGATGACGTCACGATAAAGACCAATGAAAAGGGTGTAGCCACAACGGAAGACAACCTCCCGTACGGAAACTGGAACATCTTTGAAAACGACAAACAGGTTGCTGCAACCATTATCTCCGAAAATAACGCAATCAGCCTTGTATACGTAGACGCGGAAGGAAACTCCACCAGCAAGCAGGTCTCCGTAACGATTACGGACAAGGACAAGAACGTCATCGCGGGTGACACCGTTTCCATCTTCAAGATCTTCAAGGCATCTGACACAGAGTTTACGTCTCCTGTCAGAATGTACAAGATCAACGGGGAAGGAACCGAGACTTCCGAGTTTGACCAGTTCAAGATGGACGAAGACGGAAGCATCCAGATGGCAGGAAGCCTCGAAAACGGGGATTACGTCCTGAAGGAAACGACCGCGCCTGCAGGCTACAAGCTCAACGATAAGCCGGTACCCTTCACGGTCAAGGACAACGTAGCGGCATACTCGATCACCATTGCCCATGTAAAGGTGACGCCGGGAGAAGACCCGGAGCCTGAAGAGGGTGCAAAGCACACGATCGACGTCGTGAACACGGTCGCGGACTCTGACGGAAAGAAGCTTTCAGGAGTGACTTTCGAGCTTTACAAGTCAGGCGGAAAGAAAAAGATCGAGGAAGCGGTTTCGGGTGAAGACGGCATCGCATCCTTTACGGATGTCCCGGACGGAAAGTATGTCCTGAAAGAAACCTCAGTCCCTGAGTTTTACGCGGCAAATCTTGCAGAAGACGGAGAGGCCATCACCCTGAGCGGGGCAGACCTTGAAATTGACTGCGAGCATCACCTGAGTTCCTTTACGCTTGTGCGCCTTTTCAGGGAAAAGGAAGACGCGGCAAAGACAACGAAGGTTTCCGGCGTGAAATACCTGGTTGCCCCGGCGAACGCGGAAAACTCAGAGAGCGTTGCCCTGGCTGCCCAGATCGCAGATCTTCGCGCCGCTGAAAAGACCAACCTTGAAACGCTGAACGCGCTCGAAGACGGCGCGGTGAAAGACGATCTTTTAAGCACCTACAGCGCAAGCAGCGCGGGAACTATGAAAAACCAGATTGCGCAAGCCGCAATCGAACACGGCTACAGCGACATAACAAGCGTGGGCGACACCTACACGACAGACGAAGACGGATCCTTCCTTGTCATGTACAACGGCTCCGACGCCCACACGGGCCTGTTGCACGGGACCAAATATACCGTCACCGAGATCGACATCAGCGGCGCATCAGTACAATCCCTGCAGCCCGACACAACCGTACATGAAGTGACAGTCGATGACAGGGGCCTTGTGTCTGTTAAGGAAGGCGAAAAAGGCTATGCCGTCAAGCTGAAGGTCATTACCGGAAAAGCGGCCCAGACCCTTGCAACAGCAGAAATCAGAGCCTACAAGACAGACGGCACAACGCTTCTTGCCGGTGCGAGGTTCACTCTTACAGACAAAGACGGCAACGTCATTGACGAATGGACGAGCAAGGAAAAGGCCCACACGGTTATAAACCTTGAGGCGGGCAGCTATGACGTCAACGAGGTGGAAGCTCCGGAAAGCTATGTGCCCGTGGAACCGATCCGGTTCGAGATCACAGAGGCTGACTACGGTTCTGTTTCGACCTGCAACGTCATCCACGAAAAGGTTTATCACGATGTAAGCCTGATTGACGGCGACACGAAAGAGCCGGTTATCGGTGCAAACATAACCGTCACTGACGAAAGCGGTGCCACGGTGGACACATGGGAGACCACAAAAGAGCCGCACAGGCTGGAGGTTGTTCCTGCAGTTAAAAAGAGTGACGGGACATACACCCCTGTTTACTTTATCGAGGCGTCCGCAATCAAGCTTCCGGAAGGCTACGCGTCCAATACGACACAAGTATCGATCTATTCCCAGGAGACCGGCACGGTTTCCAGCACAACGATCAAGGCATACAAAATCGCATCCAGGGCATATGTCGTGAACGACGAAGGAAAGCACATTTCCGGTGCAAAGATGAAGATCCTTGATGAGAGCGGCAAAACGGTGGAAAGCTGGACCTCGGACGGGAAATCTTTCCATGAAATGTACCTGCCAATCGGCTCGTACACATTGTCTGAGGAAGCGGCTCCGGACTACTACATAAAAGGCAATGACATGAAGTTTACCATCAAGGACACAAAGTCATACCAGACAGTCACGATGGTCAATAAATACATCAAGGTAAACTTCAGCAAAGTAGATGCAGAGACGAAGAAACCGCTTTCAGGCGCAGTCCTTACAGTAAAGGATGAAACCGGAAAGATCGCCACAGACGTCAACGGAAAAGAACTTACCTGGACGACTGACGGAAAAGTTCACACGGCCGTCATGAAAGCCGGGAAGTATACCGTGGTTGAGGAAAGTGCCCCGGTCGGCTACACCAAGGCTGCAGACGTTGAGATCTCAATCGACAACGTCACGGAGAACCAGTCCGTTACGATTTCTGACAGCAAGATCTTCATCAATGTCTACAAGGTAGACGCCGTGTCGAACAAGTCCCTGACAGGAGCCGCGCTTGTACTGAAAGATGCAAGCGGCAACACGATCGATTCCTGGACAACGGACGGAAAAGAGCACAAGGTTACGGTTCCGGCCGGCACCTACCGCCTGACAGAGACAACGGCACCTGCCGGATACGAGCTCGCAAAAGACGTGGACATCACGGTTACCAACACGACGGACGCGCAGAACTTCTACATGTACGACTATCCGAAGGACACAACGGTAAACCTGACCGGAAAGACCCGGACGAAGTCAAAAGTTGTCAAAGCCGCAGTCCGGGCAACCACGTCCGCATCCACTGCAACAGCAGACGGAAAAGGCGGAGCAAGCGTGACCAGCAACCCGAGCAAGACGGGCGACTATAACCGTTATATCTACGCGCTGGCGCTGATTGTCCTTGGAATGGCCCTCACCTGCCTGTTCTTCATCTGGAGAGGCCGGGAAAAAGACGGCAAGAAGCCGGAAGAGGAAGATAAAAAGGATACGGACAGCAAGGAAGAGTAAAGGAAAAGGAAAACCAGGCGCCGCAAAGGCCCTGTGAAAGCCGGGAAATAATATACCCGCGGCGCGTGAAAAAAAACAAAAAAAACGCTGCCGCGGGGTATAACGGAACGAGCAGGAGGATGCAGCCTGTAAGAAACACAAAGACCAAACCAAAGGAGAAATACTATGATAGACAGAATCAAGAAAGCAAAGAAAAAAGTGGCAGACAAAATTGCTGTATTCTGGCTCATGTTCACCGGCTTTCTGACCTCGCAGGCCCAGGAAGTATTTGCAAGCTCCGGCGACGGTTCAGAAATCGTAAAGTCAATCGACAACATCACAAAGATCTCCGTCACGATCATTTCCGCGATCGGGATCGTCGTCGCACTTTACGGGATCTTCGAGTTTGCAACCGCGTGGGGCCAACATGACTCCTCCCAGCAGACATCCGCGATCAAGAAGATCGTCGCAGGTCTGATCATGATCTTCGCGGGAGCCATTGCGGGATATGTAACAGGAAAAGGATCCGGCGTATACAGCGTGGGCGAACACAGCTGATCAAAAAACGCGATATGCGGAAGGCGGGGCAAAGCCCTGCCTTCCTTTTCTTTTTACCGGCACCAAAAAGACAAACAACGAGAGGGACCGCGTTATGAGCCTTGCATCAAGCATCGGATCCGCACTGATCGGAACCGGAGGGAAAGCCATGGAAGTCGCAGTAAAACTGTGGAACACAGTCTGCACAGGAGAAGGGAGCCTTTTGAATTCCTACCTTTCCACAAACCCTGCCGCCGGAGATGCGCAATACGGAATCCACACCGCGTACAAACTGGTTTCCGAAGGAAGCAGTATCTGGAACATCGGAATGGCAATCGGCGGGGCCCTTGTCGTTTTTTATTTTTTCGCGGGCTGGCTGAAAAACGCAATCAATGTCAGAGACGACATCAATCTGGAGAATATCTGGAAATTTATTATACGGGTGATGTTGATTGAATTGCTGCTGGTCAACATACCGAACCTATATAAAGAATTCATGACAATCGGGTATGCAATAACCAATACGGTCGCAGGGGAAACGAAACCCCTTCCGTCCGCATCCGAGTATGCCTCCAAAACAGGCGGATTCAAAACAAATTACACCATGAACGACCTGAAACTGGAGGACAAGAATAAGTGCTACAGCTATAAAGACGCGAACGGATACAGCCACACGGTAACCTCAAAAGACCTCGAAAGGGTAGGCCTTGACAGCAGCGACGAACAGTCCTTCGTTGAATACCTGAACAAGCATCAAGCGACAAAATCCGCAAATGACTACGGATATTTCTGCGGGATACAAAACCAGCTGGAGGGCTCAAAAACCTCTGACGGCGAATGGCTCTCCGCCGGCGGGATCTGCCTCCTCGGCGGCCTTCTGGGAGCCATTGTGATCATTGTTTCCACAATATCCCTGGTAACAGCGGTTATAAGCCGCATGTTCCGCGTCCTGATTTCCATCCCATTTGCGCCTGCCGCCCTTGCCGGATTTGCGGGAGGGCAGGAATACAGCCAAAGAGGCATGGCATGGATCCGTTCCTTCATCGGCTTTTTACTGGAAGCGATTGTCATCCTTCTTGCCATCAACATCTGCGGAGCGATGTTCTCATCCGGCGCGGACGCCAGCCTGATCAAGGAAGGAAACGGCACCGCGGGCGTTCTTGCCTCCATCATGAACATGGTCATCCCGGTTACCGTAACCACAGCTGTCGCCGGGGGAGCAGACACGTTAATTAGAAAGATTATCGGATTCTGACAAGAAAGCGGGATACACATATGAAAGCAATTGACCAAATGGTCATCGGCCTGGGACAGCTTTTAATGCGCCCCGGAGGCTGGATCCTCGGCAAGGCAGTCGGGTTCTGGCAAAACGCCGCCGACCTTGTGACAAAGTATCTCAAGATCAACCCAATGACCATGTCGATTGACGGCGGGGAAACATCCTTTTTCAAAAGCGCCATGGGCGGGATATTCAATGTCATGATGGCTGCCGGCGCGGCTCTTGCAGTCCTTTACTGCATGATCAGCTTCATCAACGATTCCACAGACCCGAAGATGAGCCTGACACCGCAGGTTGCGCTCAAATACTTCGCAAGGCTGTCAATCGTCCTGGGACTATTGGGAATGAGCACAACCATCGCGACGGACATCTGCGCGGGTGTTGTACAGATTGTCACGAACATCGCGGTGGACGCAAATGAGATCATCACGGCAAACCAGCTTGCCATTGACACGGACGCATATATCCAGGACGCATGCACATTCGACGTAAACAAGAAAGCGTGCATGGCCTTCTTAAAAGGAATCAACAACGAGATTGTACAGGCAAACGTAGACGGCATGAATCCGGGATCCATAGAGGATGAACTTCAGGAGACGGCATCAGAATACAACCAGACAAAGCAGGACCTTGTGGACTGGTTTTACAGTGAAGACATGTCCGACGCCCTTGACTCCTACGCAAACCTTCTTGTCTGGTATAACCGCCACAAGAAGAAGGTCGGGACCGTATGGTCATCTTCCGGCATGCAGCTCGCGTTTGGCCCGTTCGACATTTCGGTCGGGGAAGAGGAAGCCGAAGAAGAAGGCGGGACCGACTGCCAGGGATGGCTGGAGCAGCTGATCACGGATGTAGCAGCATACAAACAGGCGCAGGACAACGGGGAAACCTATGTTGCCCCATCGTTCAATGAAGAAAGCCTTTATGTAGACAACACATCCATCCAGGACGTGTACAACTCGGTAAAAAATAACTTCCCCGGAAACGCGAACCCATCCAGAAAGAAGCTGATCAAATGGTACAACAGCAACAAACGCGTGCTCAACAAATACTTCCATGATTACATGTACATCCGTGCGCGCCTGAACGCCGCCAAATACGGCTATTTTGTCGGCATTTTCAATGAGCTGGACATGATGGGGTCAAACGTCGGGGAAACAGAAGACGATGCGGCAACCCCGGCAGAATGGCTGCTTGCTGGGCTTTTGTGTTTCTTTTTCGGAGTGATCGGCGGGATTGCGATCATCATAGCGAGCTTCCAGATCATCTTTGCCGCGGCGAACCGGATCTTCCATGTCCTTATGTGCATACCGTTTGCCCCGATTTCGCTGGCGGCTCTAGCGGAAGGATCCGCAGGATACCACCGCGGATCCGCTTGGATCAAGACATTTGCCTCATACTGCCTGGAAGCGGTCGTATTCGCACTCGCGCTGAAGATCACGTTTTCCATGTTCGCCAGATTCGAGATTCCGACAGACAACATGGACGTCACGATGAGCATCCTCTGCAAGGTCGTAAACCTGTTAATCCCGATGCTTGCCTGTTCAGCCGTAGTGAAGAACCTCGAAAACCTGACAAGAAAGCTGCTTGGATTTTCATAAAAGGAGGGAGTCTGACATGGGCCCAACTGCATTATCAGGACCGATGCTCCTGTCCGTAAACAACGATGTGTTTATCAGCTTCGGACAAGGCATGATGAAAGCCGGCGGCAAGATCATGAACCTTGCCCTGTATTTCTGGAAGGAACTGGCAACGATTTCCAGGGACTTTTTGAAACAGAACCCGCTGACCATCACATTTTCAACCTCCCCATCTGGAATCGGAGGAGAAACCGCGAATTTCTATCAATCCCTGATCAGCACGGCATTCAATGTCGCCCTTGCTGCCGGGATCAGCCTCGCCATCTTATATTTTTTCGTCGGCATGATCCAGGAGAGCGCGGAGCTGAAGTACCTGTTCGGGATGGAGCCGATCACAAAAATGTTCCTCCGGCTTGTGATTGTTGTCTTCCTTGTCGAGTCGAGTTATCAGATCGCCATTGACATAACGTCCATCTGCATCACTGCAATGAGCAGCATCTCCGTTACGGTGGATGAAATGGCGAGCGCGAAGAGCGTCGCGGAGGCCACAGGGAACTACGAAAGGGTCAAAGCCAGCGAGGTAAACCCGGACAGCCCGCTCTATTCCGAGTGGTACACCACCTTCACGGGGGACAGTCCGGGCTACGTATACCTAACGAACAATCCGGGCGCCGTCCTGGGCTCCGCCATTATGCATGCGAACCTGAACGGTGATAAAGGAAGTGCGGAAAACAAAAGACGTTTTGCCAGATACGTCAACAGCCTCGCGGAAAAAGACGCTGCGGATTACGGGTATTTTGTTACGGTATACAACGACATGCAGCAACAAACCTGGCGGGAACAGGCGATGGCATCACCACCGAGAGCATACGGGGAAAGCGACACGGACACAATGTCCTCAACTGGGGAAGACACGGAAAAGCTATCCAAAGAATACTATGCGGAGGACTGGCTGTTAATGGGGCTTTTGTGCCTGGTCACTGGCGCGGTCGGCGGAATCGGAATCATCGCCGCCTCCGTTTCCATCCTGAAAACGGTTGTAACGCGGATGTTCAAGCTCCTCGTATCGCTGCCGTTTGCCCCCCTGTCCTTTGCTTCCCTGGCAAAAGGCCCGCAGGAGATGGACCGGGCGATGGGGTGGGCACGGACCTTCCTCGCATTCTGCCTGGAAGCGCTTGTAGTCACGATCGCCCTGAAGATCAGCATCACAATGTTCGGCCGGTACAAGTTACAGGAATCCGGCGCATCCATAATGGAAAAAGCGGTCGCGGACATCGTAAACCTCTGCCTGCCGCTGTTATCCGGAGCCGCCTGCATAAAGGTTGCGGATGAAATCGTAGCAAAATGCCTCGGCATATAGGGAGGAGTCCTGAACATGGGGATACTCACATGGATATGGGAAGAATGGGCGGAAACGGCGTTCATTCAGACCGGACAGGCCCTGATAAGGGCGGGCGGACTGATGATGAACCTGAGCATCGCCGTCTGGAAAGCAATCGCGCGCCTTGCCGAAGTCTACCTGAACCAGAACATCTTTACAATGCGCTTCTCGCAAAGCCCGTCCGGCATCGGCGGTGAGGGTGCATCGATGATCGGGTATTTCATCGGCGGGTTTTTGAACATCGCCACGGTCGTCGGCATCGCGCTTGCCTTCGCCTATTTTTTTATCGGATTTACGAGGGAGGCAACGGACCTTCGCTCCGTGCTGACTCCGACAGCCCTCACCAAGCTGTTCCTGCGCCTTGCCATCACGGTATTTCTGGTCACATCCTCGATGACCATCGCAAAGGACGTCGTAAAGATCTCGACGATCCTGGTCGGGAGCGTATCCTATGACATCGACGACATGGCCAGCGCCAAGAACCTGGCAAAGGCCAGCGGCGCGTATTCCACGAAAAAAATCAAAGCGAAAGACATCAACGCGAAGTCAGAGGAATACCGGAACTGGATCAACAAGGAATACCGTTCGACGTTCGGGCAGGGCGTTAACATAAGCACCTATGCCAATAAAAAGTCCACAAAAGACGCATACGCGAATTATCTCAACAACAAAGCAGAGTCCGACGCGGAAGAGTACGGATATTTTGTTGTCATTTACAACTACCTGGCAAACGGCCAGACGACCGGCCAGGTAACCGGAAACGTGGAGGACGACACCGGCTACGTTGACTCTGCAACGGGAGTCAAGGCAACCGAATGGGTCATGACAGGGATTGTATGCGTGATCGGCGGCCTGATCGGAGCCGTCACAATCATCGTTTCGTCCTACGAAATACTGAGTGCGATCATAAGCAGGCTCTTCCGGCTTTTCATGTGCCTGCCGTTCGGCCCTGTCTCCTTTGCCTCGCTTGCCTCCGGAAGCCGGAACAACGAGCGGGCGATGAGCTGGGTCAGGACATTCATCACATGCTGTGGGGAGGCGCTCCTGATTTCCCTGGCCATAAAGGTCTGCATCGGGATGTTCGGGAGGATCCAGTTAAACCCGATGGACAAAAGCCCGATGATGGCGGCGATGGTAGACATCGTAAACCTGTGCATTCCCCTGACCGCCGCAGCGGGATGCATCAAAGGCTCGGAACACATTGTGCAGAAGCTTCTTGCGTGAGGAGGAAAAATGCAGATACCAGTAAACAAAAACATCGATAACTACAAAGACGACTTTTTCAAGGGCCTTACCATGAAGCAGACCCTGTTCGCCGCCATGACGCTTGCCGTCGGCGTCGGTGTATTCTGCCTTATGAACATGTTCTTTCACCTTGATGCAACGCTTTCCATCTACCTCTCGGTTCCCTTCTGCGTTCCGGTCGCGGCGCTTGGGTTTCTCCGGCCGCACGGAATGTCCATGCGCGAATACAGCAGGAGAAAGAAAGAAATAAAAGCCGTGCCGATCCTGTACTTTGAACCCGATTACCTGCGCCTTGACGTACAGGACTACTATCTGAACGAAATGCCAGCGGAACCGGAAAAGAAGAAAGCGCCGGAAGGTACGATATATCTTGAAACGCAGGATACCATAGGAGGAATGAATTAATGGGACTTTTTAAGAAATCCACAACCGGAATCGGAACGTCAAAAAGCAAGACGGAAGCCGCGAAAGACCTTACGACCAAACTGTTTGAAGTCCCAGCAAGGGTACAGGAAACCCTTCCGATCGTACGGATCGCCCAGGACGGGATCTTCCAGATCGAAGGAGATGACAAGGGCGAAAACATCCTGTTTGACAAAGCCTACATGTTCCTTGACACGAACTTTGCCACAATGGATGACCACGACAAGAGAGGCTTCCTCCGGCAGTACTGCGCGGTGCTGAACGCAATGAATGTATCGTTCAAGATCCACATCATCAACAACAGCCGGGACATGGCACAGGTCCAGAAAGAAGTCTTCTTAAAGCGTGACGACGGAAAATTCACGGAGCTGATCCGTGCGTTCAACGCGCACATTGAAAACAGCATCCAGACCGGATCCTCCGGGATCGAGCAGTTCCGGATTTTCATCATCACCTGCCGCCGTGCCGACGTCAACCAGGCGCGGGACTACTTCAGGTCTATTGAAGCCAACCTGCGCGGCAACTTCAACCGCATGCAGTCTGCCCTGATCCCGCTTGATGCAGATGAGCGGCTGCGCCTGCTTTTTAACTTCTATCACATCGACGAGCATGTGCCTTACCGGTTCAATTTCAAGGAAGCCATGAAAAAGTCAGCCGACTGGAAGGACATGATCCTTCCGGGCGTAATCGCATGGTACAGCGACGAGTACGGCACGTACGACGAGATCACGCTGCGCATCGACGACCATTACTGCCGCACGCTGTACCTGCAGGACATGCCGAACTCGGTGAACCCTGAAATCCTGCAGATGCTCATGGCAACCGACTACCACGTCATCCTGACAATCGACGTCGCGCCGATCCCGACCAGCCTTTCAAAGAAAAGGCTGAACGATTTGTATCTCCAGAACGGCCGCACGATTGAAAAACAGCAGGAAACAAGAAACAAGGCAGGCGCCTGGTCCTCTGACGTAAGCTATGACGTCAGGAAGGAAAGGGACGAACTGGAAGAGTACATGAACATCATCAATTCAAATGATGAAAAGATGCTCTACACCGGGATCTATGCCGTTTTCAGCGCATCCACAAAAGAGGAGCTGGACGCGCACGTCACGTCCTTTGTCGCAAAGGCATCCGGAGAAAACCTGATCTTTACCCCTGCATGGACACAACAGATTGACGCCATGAACACCGCGCTTCCCACGGGAGCAAGGTTCTGCTCGTGGATGCATCCGATCTTCACGCAGCCGCTTGCCGGCTTCACGCCGTTCGTTGTCCATGAGCTTTACGAGCCAGGCGGAATTTTCTACGGCCTGAACCTTGTCTCCAAGAACATCCTTGTCGGAGACAGGAAGAGACTGACAAACGGCAACGGCTTCGTCCTTGGTATCCCCGGCTCCGGAAAGAGCTTATCCGTCAAGGCAAACCTCCTGCAGTGCTACCTTGGCACGAAGGACGACATCATCGTCATCGACCCGCAGAACGAGTACAAGGCCCTCTGCGAGTGCCTGGACGGCCAGTACGTTGACTTCAACGCGGAGGCCAACCACCACATCAACCCGCTCTCAACCGACACGCTGGAATACATGGATTCGAAGAGAACCTTCCTTCAGGACAAGACAGAGCTGATGATCTCCATCTACTCACAGATCACGGAATACAGCCTGAACGCCCAGAGCAAGTCCATTATCGGCCGTGTCGTAAACACCCTTTACGAAAAAATAGGGGAAAAGGGTTTCCGGGAGCCGACGCTGGTTGACTTCTACCAGGCGCTCGAAAACGAGCCGGAAAAACAGGCGGCCTCCCTTGCGCTTGCGCTTGAGCTGTTCATTTCCGGCGCGCTGGACATGTTCGCCCAGCCGACAAACGTCAACATCAAAAACCGCCTTACCATTTACGGAATCGCCGATCTCGGAAAAGAGCAGTCCGCAGTCGGCATGCTGATCATGCTGGAGAGTATCCGTTCCCGGATCGCACAGAACGCGAAGAAGGGCGTTGCCACATGGCTTTACATCGACGAGTTCCACAACCTCGCGAACAAGGACTACTCCGCGCAGTACCTTGAGAAGATCTGGAAGGAAGTCAGAAAGCTTGGCGGCCTTTGTACGGCCATCACGCAGAACATCGCGGACCTTCTCCACTCCAAGACAATCGAAACAATGCTCTGCAACTCCGAGTATCTGTGCCTTCTGAAGCAGTCGGACGTTGAGGTTGACATCCTGCATCGCCTGCTCAACATCAGCAACAACATGCTGAATTATGTAAAGAACGCGGAACCGGGCTGCGGCCTTTTGAAGTTTGGCGACAAGCTGGTTCCGTTTGACAACCGCATGCCGAAGGACAACCTGATTTACCGCCTGATGAACACGAACTTCTTCGAAGTCGCGGAGATGAGAAAAGAACTGCACAAGAGCGATCTGAAGAAGGAAATCGCAAACCTCCCGGAGACAGTAAAAAGCGCGGTTCCGCCAGAAGACGACGAGTAAAACCATCTCATGTCCCAAAAAGAAAAAGCTGCAGAATCATCAGCCCGGGCGCAAAAGCCCGGGATCTTTTTTAAAAGGAAAAGACCGTCTGGCCAAAGCAGAGGAAGAAAAATACTGCCAGACATAAACGCAGGAAAAACAGGAGATTTGCCATGAACCTTCGTACAACCGACGGGACCCCGGATATCAGATCATATGAAAGAGCGGACCTTTATGCGGATGAAGGGTCCGATGCCTTCCTCCGGGAATACTTCAAGGAAACAGGACACCTTGAAGAATACGAATCCGGCGAGTTTTTCATGACGGAGGAGATGGAGGACGCGATCGAATCCCTCTCCCCGACAGAGAAAAAAGGCTGGAACAGCCTTCCGGACAGCGTCAAGCGCAGGATCATGATGCAGAGCCTGCGAAAGATCGCCTCCCGATACGAAAACGACATCTTCCTGAACACGGAAGCCCAAAAGGAAAAAGACCGCCTGACAGAAGCAGAGGAAACAAAATACAACCAGACAAAAAAGGACATCCTTGAAAAAGAGCGCATTGCCGAGATCGAGGAAGAGGTTGAGGAAGAGATCGCCGCGGAAGAGCGGGAGAGAAAAGAGAAAGAAGAGCGGCAGAGGTATCTCCGCTATCAGTACGCAAAGCTCAGGAAAAGCAAAGAATTCAAGGAGATCCTTCACGCGGAAGAAGCGCTGAACGAGCCGGGCCTTTCTAAAGAGGAAAAACAAAAAAGAGAGCAGCAACTGAAAAAACAGTACGACGCTTTGTATGAAAGCGAGATCTTCCGTGAGACAAATATTCTGAAAGGGGAATCAAAAAGCGCTCCTGAAAAAGAGCTATCCAGTGAGGAAAAAGCCGCCAGCATCCGGCGCCTTCGCCTGCGCCTCGAACAGATGGAAGAAGAAGAGGACGACGACGAGGAAGAACAGGACGACTTCCTGATTTTAAGGGAAGATCAAAAAGAAGAAGACGAAAGCGCGGGAATGTTTTACTCCGAAAGGATGAAAAAACAGCTCGATTCCCTGCACCCGGAAAAAACAGATCAAACAGACGATTCGGAAGAGGAGGATTTTCCGAGAAGCGTCGGACAGTTTACCTCCATGAACGGAAGGGAACTGACCCCTGAAGAACGCCGGAAAAGAGGCATCGCATACAGGATGTCCGCCACCAAAAAAGACGGAAAGAAGACTTCGCCAAGTGCTTTACAGGTGCTTGAGAAGGAAGGCTCGTCCGTCCCGGGCATGGCGGGAAGCGAAGAGATTCGAAGTGTTGAGAACTACGCATCAAAAGCCGTCTTTTTCGCTTCGGACGACCAGACAAGAAGCGCCTTCTCAGAAGATAAGATCCGCACGGAAGAATCCGCGGCCGCAGCCCTCAGAAAACAGAGGGCGGCCTGGAACGCGGCCACCCAGAAAATGGAGAAGGAGCGCGGCGAAAAGCTTGACGGCTACGTTGTCCTTGACCGGGACAACAAAGTGGTATGGAGCAGCGAGCATGACGAAAACGCCAGACGGCGGGACATGGACAAAGCTGCTTCCAAACGTCAGGAGCTGGCAAGGCAGGAAGCCGCCCGTGAAATCGTAGAAAACGAGCAGGAAATAAAGGAAACCATTGAAAAGGAGGCCATATCAAAAACCAGAACCCGCCTTAAGGAAGAGGAAAAACAGGCGTCCAGCACATATGAAACATCTGTAAAGCAGGAGCGGGCAAAGGAGAAACAGAAAGAAAGAGCGGAAGAAGTTGCCGCGCAGGAAGCCGTCCTGATCCGTGCGATCCGGACAAACAAAGATACGCAGAGCGACAAAAACATGCGCATGAAAGAGGCCATCCGCCTGCAGGAAAAAGCGCAGAAGCAAAAGAAAGCGCTTGAAAGCACCGCCCGCGAACAAAAACGCCGCCAAGAGAGCGCCGCAGCTCTGACGGGTGCGGCCAGCGCGACATCTGCCGTAAAGGCAGGGCTCGGAGAGGCCGTGCGCGAAGCGCAGAAAACAGCGTCCACCGCGCAGTCCGGAATCACCCTTTCCGGCAAAGCGTCCGCCGCGGGACGAAGCTCACAGGGCAGCGCAAAAAACAATGATGGCTTTTACTCCGACATGACGAGTGAAGGCGTTTCGGAAATTGTGTCGGGAAGTGCTGGCGCAGCCGGTTTCATGAAGGCGGCAGGAGCGGACCTTCTTTCTCTTGGCGTGAAGAGAGAGCTTTCCAAAGAGCTGATGGGCATGGGGCGGAAAGCGCGCAAGAAAGCCGCGCAGAAAGCCACGGCCCAGAACGAAGAGATGCAAAAGGCCAACCAGGTCGCGGAGAAATACCTGGACACGGCCGCCGCAGCAACCAAGAAAGCCGCAAAGACAGGCGGCATGCTGATCCAGGCAGGAAAAGGCAGCGTAGCGAGCGTTCTGCCGTTCCCGTTCAAGGTCGCGCTTGCAATCATCGGCATCCTTGCCACAATCCTCCTTCTCTGGTTGGGGTTCCACCTGGTCGACCGAGGCGGGGAGCATGCGGAGAGCACTACTACCAGAACCGGCATGTCAAGTGCCGACATCGGGTATGAAGTCGTCGAGTACGCAAAACAATTTATCGGCGTGACCAAATACGTGTACGGCGGGAACGATTTTCCGAACGCAACCGACTGTTCGGGATTCGTACAGGGCGTTTTCAAGCATTTCGGCGTGGAGCTGAACCGTGACACGACCGGGATGCAGCAAAACGGGACGCTTGTCGGGACGAACACGCTTTCCGGCGCATCGCCGGGAGACATCATCATCTTCAACCCGTCGGGATCCGGCAAAAACTCCCATGTCGGGATCTACGCCGGAGAAGGCAAGATGGTGGACAACTCCGGCTCGAACGGCGGCCCGGTCTTTCGGGACGTCTCTGTCATCGGAACAAGCAACATCCAGGTCCGGCGTGTGTTTGCGGGGGCATCCCTCAAAGGCATTGAAATCGGAAATGTCTCAAACAACCCGGAGAGTGTATACAAGGCATTCAGAAGAGCCGGGTTCACGCCGGAGGGCGCAGCCGCCGCATTAGGGAATTTCCTGCATGAGTCAGGACTGAACGGACACTCCTGCGAACCGTGGGACAGCGTTTCGGATGCTGCCGAAATCAAGTACACGGATATGGTAAACGCAGGGTTCGGCAAAAAGCAAACATCGTCGAAATGGATCACGGAATACCAGTTCATCCACTGCAACCCTGTCCCGGACGGAGGACGCTGGACAAGCTCATGGGGCTGGGGCTACGGCATCGCGCAGTGGACAGACCGCGGCCGACGGACCAATCTTTACAAAACATTCAAAAGACTCCGCACCAAGTACGGCAAGCAGGTCAGCATCGACTCCATGCTGGTACAGATATCCTGCGTCATCGAGGAAAGCCAGACCGGAGGAGGAAACCTCTCCTATGCTGGCAAAAAAATGAGGGATCCCTCCTACAAGGGAGAGAGCGGGGTTGCAGCCCTTACCTATATCTGGTTTGACCGGTTTGAATGGAACAGCGCAACGGATCACGCGGACCCGGACGGCTCATACAAGTCCCGGTACGAAAAAGCTCTGGACTGTTACAGAAAATACGCAAGGCTGGATCCGGGCACAGGGGACGACGTCCCCCTGTCCTCCAGTTCCGGCAGCATGGGAAACACGGACCTTGCAGACCTGAAAAAGCTATTGAACCTGTTCGGAAGCTCCGTCGCGATCGACGGGCTCGATGAATTCGTGGACAATTACATCAAAAACGACTCCGGGTTCGAGAACACCCCCGGCGAAGGGAACACAGGCGGAAACAACGGAAAGTCAAAGAACCCGGCAACAAAGATCGACCAGGACCCGGTCGCAAAGACGTGCAACTACGGATACATCAAAGGAAACGAAAAAGGAACCGTAAAGGCGTCAAAAAGCGGCGACAACAAAGGGAATACCTTCAAGGACACCTACGGCCTTGACCCGTCCCTGTCCTACTTCCATTCCGGATGGTATTACGGAAAGATCACAAAGGCAGGCACCTATGAAGCGATCGACGGAGGGGATAACGTAACAGTATCCGCAGGAACGACCGGAATCATCATGGGACATACGAACTGGGGAAAATATGCCTACTTCCGCCTTGCAAACGGGAGGACCATCTCTGTCAAGAAGGGAAGGTACAGGGTTTTGTCCATCCTGTACAACTCCGAGAAAGCATACACAAACCAGCAGGTTGAGGAGTGGATCAACCGGCAGGACATCACCGGAAAGACACATTCCGGATACCGGATCAATCCGGTCGACAGGGTGCTGCTGGTTTCCAAATACAACCAGAGGGCATGGATCCTTACGGGATCAAACCACAACTGGAAGTGTTCCTCCAACAAAAAACTGTGCGGATCGGCATGCGGAACCGTGGCGATGTGGGGAAGCACGTCATGGAGCTCGCCATTGCCGTGCTACGCCTACAAAAACTACCTTGCCTGCAACACGAAATACGCCGTCTGCCCGATCGGTCTCGCAAAGGGCATGAGCAAGACAAGGGCCTACGTCTCAAAGGGCGGGGGAAACATGCTCCACGGAGGCGGACACGGCCACCCGCAGACGCATGGCTGCATTGCCTTCCACGGCGCGATGCACGATGCGGTTTACGACCTTCCGGTTGGAACGCCGCTTATAGTATTCTAAAATCAAAGGGATTATTGTATAATCAAGTAGTAAATCCATGGCAGAGGGGAAGAAAAAACCTCTCTGCCATAGATTGGGAAAGAGAGAAAAGAAACACCATAGAGAGGAAGATGGAAATGACAAAATTGAAAGTATTTGCAATCACAATGGTTTCCCTTTGCCTTGCCGCCGCGAGCGCAGCTGCGGCCTCGGAGGCACAAACACACATCAAGGCATCAAACAAAGACAACAGCATCGTTGTCACCGCCGACATTGAAACACCTGCCGGATACGAAGGCCCTGTCACCTCCATTGGAGAAGACACCACATATTTTGAGGACGTAGAAACCGGCAAATGGGCCTCCTTCACCTGCATCACATACATGAGCGCAGAAGAGATGGAGAAGGCATACGATGAAGAAAACGGGGACAACATCATACCGGAAGCAACGCATTCCGTAAAAGAGGCGTCCGAGGCCGCGCTGAACGGAACGAAAGGAAGCAAAAGGAGCGTCGAGACCCTGAATCCCGTCACCAACAAAATGGAACACACCATCGTAGGGATCTTCCCGAAGGGGGACGGATGCTTAGTGGTAAAAACCTCGGCTCCAGACGCAGAATATGAGCAAATCCTCGCGTGCGTGAAAAATTTTAAATAAAAAAACAACAAAAGCTATTTTTTAACCGTAAAAGAAACACTAAAAACAAAAGATGATGTTATGATACATTAAGACGTCATCAAAAGCATGCAATGACAAACAGGGCCGACGACCCCAAAGGCCGGCCCTGCAAAAGAAAGGAAGAAATGCATCCTGCATTAAAAAAGACCGTCCTTATCATCATCGTCTTTGCAGCACTTGTAATCGGCCTGCCGCTCGCAGGCAGGCTCATCCGGAGGGGAATCCTCTCCCTCGACAAAAAAATAAACGTCGTCCAGGAGAGCGAGACAGAAGCTGCGGGAACCCTGGAAGAGGGAGAAGCCAAATTCATCACGCTGAAAGACGCCTTAACCGGCGGCACGGCGATTCTCCCGACGCAGGAGCTGCTTGAGACCAAAATCCCATATACCGATAAGGAGAAAGCGGTGATTGCCGCAAACAGCCCGCTCATTATCAACGAGCCGGGCCCATACGGGCAATTGGGAGCCCGGTTTATGACCGACGAGGAGGAAAAGGAAAAATTCACAAACCTCGCGGTGATCTTCAGCGCATACAACTTCGGGGAGAAAATCCACGTCCAGGAAATCGAATTTCAGGACCTCCTCGGATACGACACCGTTGTACTCCAGTACAAAGTCATCCTGCGGCTTTTGGACGAGGAAGGAAACAGCGCAGAACTGATCCTCGACGCAGGACACAACATAGACGAGAGCATTTTCTTTATCACCACGCAACTCCCGGAATTCTTTGATTATGAACAAAGACAGGGAGAGACAGAAACTGAATGGGAGGACGCTTACGCATGAGGAAGAACAAAAAAGCAGTAGCCCTCTTAGCGAGCATGCTTGCAGTTGCAGGAACAATAGGAACATATATACCGGGTAACCTGATCTCCGGTGCGGAGACGGAAGCAGAAACCCACGCACCGCAAACGGATGCACCGCAAACGGATGCACCACAGACGGACGCACCACAGACGGACGCACCACAGACGGATGCACCACAGACGGACGCACCACAGACCGATGCACCACAGACGGACGCACCACAGACGGACGCACCGCAGACGGACGCACCGCAGACGGACGCACCACAGACGGACGCACCACAGACCGATGCGCCACAGACAGAAACCTCCGGACAGCCCGAAACGGAATCAACGGAAAGACAGGAAGTCCCGGCGACAGAATCCCCGGAAGAGACGGTCCCGACGGAATCCGAAACAACGCCCACTTCCGAAAGCGAGACGGAAGGGATCTCGGTAACGGGAGAACCGGAAGACGACGAAGAAATCAGCCATGTGGACACGGACGACGCCACGGTACTTGACGGCGATTATGACGAGGACGGAGAAAACTCAGAGAACATTGATTACGGCGCCAGCGGATCCTACTACTGGGACAACAGCTGGTATGTGGATGAGGACTTCCGTTTTACCCAGGTTGACAAGGAATATGCGGTAACCAACGAGGAGACGATGCTGTACGCGAGCGCCTCCACAGACGCGCAGAGTGTCGGCAGCCTTCCGTACTTTGGCCTGACCTACGTTCTGGAAGAGGTCAACGACAAATGGGACTACGTGGAGAGCGGTGACGCAAGAGGCTTCATCCAGAAAAAAGATCTTACCAATGAAGCATACTCCACGTCACTTGTCGCGGCCATGGGCGAGGACAACTTCGCACAGGGCAAGGCATTAGTCTCGCCGTCTGAAAACGCCGCATACGCCTACTCGAAAAAGACGACAAAACCGGTTCTTGCAAAGAAAGTAAACGGCTGTGCGATCACAAGCGGAAACATCCTTGAAGACAAGAACACATCCGCCCGCGCGATCGGAACGGTACAGTCCGGTGACCTTGTATACCTGCTTGTGGACTGTTCCGACGGCTGGTATTTCGTGGAGAGCGGTGATGTCAGGGGCTTCATTGAAAAATCCGATGTCATCGCCGGAGAAAACGCGGATGCCATCGTCAGTGCCCTCGGCACGGAAAACCAGCACACCGCGAAGGAGCTGGTATCCCCGGAGGAAAACAAAGCCTGCTATTACACCCTGCTTTCAACGGAAAAGGCAAAGCAGACGGTCTCATCGGCCGGAGACGCCATCGCCGCAACCGCGCTCAGCTACGTCGGCAAGCTCGGCTATGTATGGGGCGGCACATCCCTCACCACAGGGTGTGACTGTTCCGGCTTCACTTCCTCCATCTACAGGCTGTACGGGATCGAGATCCCGAGGCTCGCCCAGGATCAGGGAGTATCTGGCCTTGCGGTAAGCAGCGTGGAAGAGGCAATGCCTGGCGATGTCGTTTATTACGCATCCTCCCCGCATGTCGGCATATACATCGGGAACGGAATGGTATGCCACTGCACGGGATCTTCCAGCAACACGATCAACAACCCGGGCAAAGGCGTCACGGTCTCAAGCATCAACATGATGCCGGTCACAGCCATCCGCCGCTTCCTTGTGACACGCGCGCAGGCAGCCGCCGCAGACGGCGGGCACAGGACGGACGCAACGCCTTACACACAAGAACAGATGGAGATCATCTGGGCCGTTGTAGCACAGGAAGACAACGGTTCCTACGACGGAGCGCTTGCGGTCATATCCACAGCGATGAACCGTACGGAGTCCGCAAAGTGGGCATACTGCGGAAGCAACGCCCTTTCGCAGCTGATGGCCCCCGGACAGTTTTGTTATTCCATGGACAGCTACTGGAAACCCAGGCTTGGCGGAAACGTCCCGGACTACGTAAAGCAGGCCGTATACGACTGCCTGACAAGAGGAATCAGAAACCACAACCATACATCTTTCCGCTCCACAAAAGGAAAGGTAACCGGCCCGAACGCGGTACAGATTGGCGGTGGCAACTGGTACTTCGGATAAGGAGGTAAGATGCGAAACAAACGTCCGAAACCACACCGAAACAGAAACAGCCTGGCGAGGAAGGAAAATCTTGTGCGCATCGCGCTCATCATTTTGATCGTCATTGCTGGCATCGTCCTGCCACGGCTGATCCATAAAGGAAGCAACCTCCTGGTGGAGAACCTTGTCAACACCCGTACGAAGGAAACAGAGCCGCCGGAGACAGAAGAAACGGGCATGTACAGCACGGGAGGGGACGAAAGCGAAACGGAAGAAGAACATACGCCGCCAAGTGCAGCGCCATCCTCTAAAGAAAACACAGGCAACACGCCGCCACAGGCCGAATCCGAAACCAAACAAAGCATAGAATCCGAAACACAGGCACAGGCCCCCGAACCAGCGCCTCAGACAGACGCTTCCGGCATGGTTTCGGTCACCGTTCCAGGCGGAGACACAACGCAGGACGGCGGCGCAGACCAGACCGGATCCAACACGCAAGACGGCTCCAACACGCAAGACGGATCCAATCCCTCTGACGGAGGACAGAGCGCACCGACGCAGGCGGGCCAAGAGCCGTCCGCCACTCCGGCGCCTTCCACCGCATCAAACGGAAACGTGACGGAAATGGGAACCAGCCTCCTTTCGGATGATGAAGTCATGAGCGGCCCGGAAATCCACATCGAGCCATCTGGCATCCCGGAGAGCGTAGATCCAAACGGCATGGACCAAAGCCAGGTCAACAATGCGATCGCAGACGCAAATTACGTCGCAAACTTCTCACCGAGGATCGTACTTGCCACAGAATCCTTCGAGGAAGACCTGTTTGGCCCGGGCGACACCGACGGCCAGACATTCCTGAAACGCGTGGGAACATACGTGGTTGACACATTCGGCAACTGGGTAACTGTCCCGACCGTGGAAGTCCGCGAAAGAATCAGCGGATCCAAGGAACTGGGAAACACAAACTACAGGATCAAAATGTACGTTGAAAACGATCTGGGAGAAACGGAAGAGCATTTCGCCATCGTCACGTACTATCCGGACATCAAAGATTATTCGGTCTCCTATGCCGACTCACAGGAATAACAAAAAAGGAAGCTGAATACAAAAACCAAGAGAAAAGAAAGGTGGAAAAACGAATGCCATACAAGAAAAAAAGAGACAACAAACCGCTCATCCTTGTAATTGTACTGATTGCCGCGGCGATCGCGGCTCTGGTTGGGCTGCCGCTCATCCAGAACATGCAGAACAGCCGCAACGTCCCGCAGGTTGAGACCCAGCCGGAAACAATCGTGGAGACAGAGATCCCGAAATACACCGCAACGCTTTACAAATCATCCGCCGCGGAACTTTCCTTTGAGAAAAAGTACCTGGAGAGTGATTCTGACAGCTCCAGTGTCCTCAAGATCCCGGTAGACGACATGGTCATGATCATGCTCAGCCCGAAGAAGGGATGGAATTTCGAAGCGGTGCAGGTAATGGACCACGACATGCAGGACGTCCAGGCGGTCACGACGCAGAACGCGGACGGCACCTTCCGCATCAATTTCGTCATGCCGGCAAGCGATGTGATCATCAACTTCACGTTCAGCGAGATCCCGCAGACGGAAAAGCAGACGGAACCGGTCACGGAACCGCAGACACAGCCGGTCACAGAGACCGAGTCAGAGTCTGAAGCAGAAGGATCCCCGTACGGTCTGAAGCTCCACAACCTGACGGCAGACATCATCTCCAGCTACAACGGTCAGTTTGATGACACATCCTTCCTCCAGCAGCTCGGTGACGCGCTCCACCCGGAAGACAACACCAGCCAGTACTATGGCGTCACGGATGTTTACTTCTCACCGGATGCATACACAGGCGAAAAAGAGAACGACAAAGTCTACTACTATATCTATTTCAACGAAGACCCGAGCTGGAAGCTTCTGAGCACCTATTACCTGCAGGAAGGCACCTACACGTTCACGCAGCCGCCACAGGAGACGGAGACTCAGACAGAAACGCCGCAGACCACAGCGCCGCTTACGACCGCAGCCGCCCCGGCCGCGACCACGGCAGCCCCTGTCACAACCCAGCCGACGCAGCCGGTCACGGAGCTGATCACGACATCCCTCGACCTTACCTCCGTATCCACAAATTTCCTCGACTATGTCGGCGGACAGGATAATTTCTACGACGAGATCTTTGATTATGTCTGTGAATCCGGCGCTGAAGGCGCCCTGACCGGAACAATGGACACGTTCTCCATCGACCAGTCCTCACAGACCGCTTCAGCCGCATTTTCACTGAGCGACGGCAGCACGATCAACGTCACATACGACAAGTCTTCAGGAACCTTCAATTTTTCGGGGCTTTAATGCTCAGAAAGGAGAAACGATATGGGACCGGACGAAACAAAAACCACGGCACAGACCATGCCGAATGAAGTCCCCTCCAGCGCTCCGGAAGAGCCAAAAGCTTCAGGCGAACCAACCGTTGAAAAGGAACCAGGCAAGGAAGGGAGCGACATAACACCGCAGGAGACGAAAGAAGACACTTCCCCTGAAAAGGACGCCGGACAGGAGTCCGATGCGGAAAAGGAAGAAAACGAAAAACAGAAAGAGATTTCTGAAAGGGCGGGGGAAAATGCCGACGGCAGCGAAGGCGTCCCGGAAGAAAAAGAAGATCCGGCATCTTTGGCGGAAGAAAAAAACGAAGAGAAAAACAGCGAAGATCCGAAAGAAGAGGAAAAAGAAGAAACAAAAGAAGAGGCCCCTGGCGAAGAGCCGACGGAGACGGAAGCAAAAGAGCAGCCGTCAGAAACCGCAAAAGAGGCCGAAGACGAGCCCAAATCCGGAAGCCGCGGGATCCTGTACGCGATTCTCGGCATCCTGATTGCCGCGCTTGCCTTCCTGGTAGGGCAGAGGTATATCATGCCGCAGCTTAAAAAAGCACCGCCCAGCACAGAAGCCGTCGTCCAGACGAACGCGCCTCAGACAGAGCAGGACCTTGGGATTGCCACTGTAAGCGGAAACAATACGCCAGAGACGGTCAGCAAACCGGAGCCACAGACAGAGAAAAAGAAGCAGACGGAAAAAGCAACAGAAAAAAAGAAACCGCAAACCGAGAAGGAAACCCCAAAAAAAGGCAGTGAAGTCGAGAGAGTCGTCTTCGGAGACAACGCCAACAAAGCCGGCCTTGCGACAATCAAAATCACAGGCCTTTCCGACACGGACAAAGCAAACACAAACTTCAAGGAAGCCGCATTCGTGAAGTCCGTCGCAGCATTTTTGGCCGACAACAACATTTCGGTCAACACGATTTCCTTCTACGGAAAGTGCCAAAGCTCCGGCAGAAGCTTCAGCTATCAGGCAAAGCTCGGAAACAACAAGGATCACATCCTGGTTGTGACAATGTACCCGGCGATCCCAGGCGAGTACGTCTACACGCTTGTACCGATCAAGGACATCAAGACCCAGTACAAGATCTCCGAAGCACAGCCGCAAACAGCAGCGCAGCCGCAGACAGCAGCGCAGCCACAGACGACCGCCCCGGTACAGCCGCAGACAACGGCCCCGGTTGTCAGCCAGACACCAAACGAGACAGTCCCGACCAGCACGAGTACAAACAGCTATGACGCTTCCTCGTTTTATGTAAGCAACATCCCAACCACACTGGCCAATTACATGAGCAACCCAGACATCCTGCAGTACAGGCTGTACGACTATCTGTACCAAAGAGGCATCCAATACGCGACGGGCGCAAGCATCTCAGGTTATGAGATTGATGACAGCACAAGAACCGCCACGATTGACATCTCAATCAACAGCGGCGGGAGCGTAAGGTGCTACTACGACCGGGACAGCAACCAGTACTCATTCCAGTAGGTGGAAACCATGAAGCTATACAAATTAGACATCTGGATTGCCATAAAAGACAGGGAAGGGCTTGCAAAAGCCCTTTCCCTTCCTCCGGCATTTACGGCGCAGGAGCTGTCAGAAAAGATCCATCTTGCATACGATCCGATCTACGGCGACAGAAACGACATGATGCATTTTTTCCACGGCCACGCCGAACCACAGGTTACAGATGTCGTTGATTATGACGACAGACCGCTGCGCACAATCGTACCGTTCCTGAAAAGCGGAGGAATGAGTGTTTATCCGTTCACAGGAAGGGATTTTTATGCACAGTATCTGTTCCGGGATGGACAGATAAAAGAAATACCGGCCTCCATCATCTGGCACATCCCGGATTCCAATTACTTCAAAACGGGAGACCCGGCATTTCCCTCATTAAGCGTTGAAAACCAGATCGAGGCCGTCTTGAAAAGGCAGAAAAAGCTGTTCCCAAAACCACGGGAAACACAAAACAAAAGCCCGGGCAAACAAAAGACACTTTAAAAAGTTATAGGCATAACGCCTTCATGAAAGAAAAAAAGGCCGCAAAGAGCATGGCTCAGAAGAGATCACTTCCCCAAAACCTATGCCGCGCGGTTTCATTATAAAAAATTACGCATATTACATACGACACCCCAAAAACGCCGGCACAAAGCTGCCGAGACATAAGACCAAGGAGAACAGACATGCGTAGAAAAAGCACATCCAGATTTATGAAAAAGACAATTTCTTTGCTTCTCGCTGCCACCATGACAATAGGAAACATCGGCCCGCAGTTCACATCGGTCTATGCATTCGATACCGAGGGCGTTGAAAACTTCGAGACATTCGACGAGAACGGCGGATACGAAGACTTCCAGTCCGGCGAATATATCGTACCGAACGAGCAGGAAGCCCCGGTCCAGGACACCGCTGAAGAAACGCCAGCTCAGAACGAAGCCCCGGAGCCCATACAGGAGGCAACGCCCGAAACGCAGGCATTTCCTGTCCTCGAAAGCGGAACATTTGATCTTGGCAAGTCATCCGTATACATCTACGATGACCAGAATGCGCAGCCGTTTGTGGAATACGGCGGCGTAACATACAAAAACCCGGGCATCACATCGTTTGTGCTTACGGGTTCATCCGACTCCAACAAAGCGGAGATCATGTCAGACAGGGAATACAGCGTCATGCTGAAAGACCTTTCCCTGTCCTGTGACACGCCGCTTGCATTTTACGGGAACGGCACAACGCATGTCAAAGTCAGCGGGAGTGTCAAGCTCCCATCCGGAGGAACATCCCTTTTCACCTACGAAAACCTGAAAATCGACTTTACGTTTGAAGACAACGCATCCATCCAGTGTGGCGGAAACATCGGAGCGACGGGCGACGGCGCCCAGATCACGGTAAACAACGGCCATATCACGGGATCTGAATTCTTTACCGGATCTCCTGTCATCATCAAAGGCGGCAACATCCAGGCATCCGTCACGAACCCGGTATCAGCCGCCGGAACCAGCTTAACGCCTGTTAGAATTGAAAACCTGTCCCCGGGCACCGTATATACTCCCGGCATCACCATCAACAATGAATCATATGGTTACGGATCCCTGACGACAAGCAAGGACGGTTCCGCAACCCTTTATCTGCCAACCGGCGAAATATCTGCCGTATTTGACGGCGTTGAATACAGGGCATCCAATAACGGGGACAGCCCTGTCCTTGTGCCGTATATCCCGGAAGAAGCGCCTGTGGAAGAGCCTGATACGGAAAGCACACCGGCATCGGAAGTGCCGCTAACAGAAGCAGTGACGCAGGATAACATCAACCAGGAGACCGTGCAGACGGAAAGACTGACGGAAAGCCTTCAGACAGAGAACATTCCGAAAGAAAATGAAACCGTTCAGACGGAACCTTTAACGGAAAAACAGACAGAAGCTATCAGTTTGCCAGACGCAGAGCCGGAAGCCGCATTGGAAAACAAGACGGAGGCGGAGACTGCAGCCGCGACAAAATTAGAAACAGAAGCGGAAACTGCAGCTGAAACAGAAGAAGCTGAGACAGAAGCGGAGACTGCAGCTGAAACAGAAGAAGCCGAGACAGAGGCGGAGACTGCAGCTGAAACAGAAGCCGAGACAGAGGCGGAGACTACAGCCGAAACAGAAGCCGAGACAGAGGCGGAGACTACAGCCGAAACAGAAGCCGAAACAGAAGCGGAGACTGCAGCTGAAACAGAAACAGAAGCGGAAACCGAAAAGGGGATCTTTGAATACAGCGACGGTGAGATCGAAGTATCCACAGATTCTGTGACAGCATCCGCAGAAGAAGAAACCTATCTTGGCGATATGAACATATCGCTGAACGCAGTAAAAGAAGGAACGGAGTCTGCCGCGGTCACAACGACAAATCTCACAATTTCATTCCCGGAAGGAACCATCCTTCCATCCTTGAGCATTGAAGACAACAAGGTCGTTTCCGAAGACGGAACAACCTGCCTTGAAGCTGCCGAGACATCAGACAAAAAGGTAGAGTTTTATGACGTTGACACAAAGGACAACGACATCACGCTTTCTTTAAGCACATACAAAAACGAAGAAGCCGAAGAAAACTTCGAAGCGCAGAAAGAGGAGTCACCCGCCGGGGAAACGGTTTCCGTGGCATCGATTATCCTGCACACAGACAGCATAAAAGTCAGTGTAAAAGACCCGGAATACAAGGTTGAAAAGGAAGAGATCGACTCCTATATCTCTGACGTCAACGAAACGCTTCCGGACGGTAGTGCGCCAGAAGACCCGTCAAAATCAGAAATGGAAGACCTCTACGGGATCAGCAATTACGACATTGACCAGGAGGGAAACTATGTCTTCAGCAAGGAAGAAGACATCCCCGGAAAAACAGATTATGAAAAGACCGTGGAAGTAGACATGGATGAAGACGCTTCCGTCAACATCCTCGCGTCCTCCACCCTCATGTCGGACAACAATGAAAACCTTGTCGTAAACCACCTGATGGCAAGGGTTCCCGTAAACCTCCTGGGAGCAAGCGCTCCTGGGACAAGCGAATACATGGTGACATCCATCGGTACCGACGTCGGAACCATCATCCTCGACTGGTACACCCCTGTCATCGGATACTCAGGATGGACAGGTCCGTATTATCGAAAAACTTCAGACGGAATCGTCACAGCAATGCTCGTGAACCGGACGACAGACCCCGCAACAATCTCGTTCAGAGGAGCGGCCAACTACAAGGGACAGAATTACGACATTATCTTAACCATGGCAAAAGCGTCTGCTTCGGTACCGGCGTTCGGAACAGGTCTTTGGATCGATCAGATGGGCCTTCCGGTCATTCCAGCCCCTGCGACGAAAGAAATGGCAGGAATCAAAGCTGCGGTAAACGACACATTCTATAACAACGCAAGCTTATCAAAAGCAGAATTCACAACAGCCAACAGTGACGGCGAATACGTGTGGTCGATACAGGTTCTGGGTGCCCCGGCTGACGCAAGATGGCACATGTTCTTTGTTGATATGGACAAGGACGAAACATGGGGTATCAGCACGGAAAATTACCCGGCTTTGTTTACCACAAGGCAAAACCTTCTGGTAGGCTCTGCCAGCGCAGCCGGCAGGACATACTCCACGCTGACAGGCACCATCAGTTCAGACGCCACAACGGACAACGAACAGAATGTAGGACATATTATTGCTTCCGGGAACACCATATATGGCTATTTCGGAACCAAAAAGCATTCTTATGGCGGCAATATATTGTCACAGTACAACAACCTCTACTTTAACTGGACAAACAACGCCGCCCAGATCGCCCAGACACATGGCATCTCCCTCCCGTCGCCAAATACGATTGGAACACAGTTCCCGATTTCAACGGGCGGACAGTTTACCGTACCCGGATCCGTGGCCACTGTTTCAGGTATTACCACAAGTGGATGGTATACCGACGCGGGCGGAACGAATGTGTTGCAGACCCCATACCCGCCCGGAGGAGTTGTCTCCGGCGACGTCACAGTCTATGCAGACGCGGAAATTGATTACGGTTCCGTCACGCCGCAGAAGACAGTTGACATGAAGGGGTGGAATATTGCGGAGCTGCCTGCGGCAAACAGGACGTTTGGGTTTACCGTCACGCAGAACAATTCCCAGACGAATCTGCAGAACGCCACAACAAACAAAACATCCTCTATCGTAAAAACAGCAAACGGAACGCAGAACGCCACAACCGTCACAGACGTCTACACCGGCAGTGCAACCGTATCGGAGACATCATACAACAGCAATATCTGGGTGCTGAACACATCCGCGCAGAATGTTTCCGTAACAAAAGGCGGAAACGCCTACGCAAACTTCACAAACACCTACAAAACCGGAAACCTGACCGTGACAAAACAGATCACGGACCCGTCCGGGGCAAACACACACAAGGCAGGGTTCGTATTCCGCCTGACAGGCACGTCCACCGGTGGATCCAAGGTAAATGTTACGGCCACGACGAACAACAGCGGCGTAGCGACCTTCACGAACATCCCGGTCGGCACGGCGTACACCGTGAAAGAAGAGTTGACCACCGCACAGAAGGGATACTTTGAGGACAGCACGGGCCAGGTAAACAACATTGCCGTCACGTACAACACCACCAGGAATGTCAATTACACGAACATCTATAAGACCGGACATATCAAGGTGAACAAAGTCGTTGACATGAACGGCAGCATGGACGTGATGGACATCGAACAGATCTCACCGAACGGCTTCGGCACCTCCTTAACCGGCGGCACCGCGCTCGATTCCGCTGTCACCTACAAAACCCTCAACGGAATTATCGGCCAGAACACCGCATATATCAACAACGCAAGGACCGCCGGAACCAGCGGCGTCACCATGTACACGGACATCCCGGTAACCGCCAGCGGAAGAATCCTGAAGGAGACAGACACCAACCTGCCCGGAAACCATCTCCTTGACGCATGGACAGTAGAAATCGGTGGTGTCGTAAAGGGTGATGACGGACACGGCGACACAGAAGGGACAGCCCTTTCTGTGACCTATAAAAACACCCCGGGATACAAGCCGACCGAAATTACAATCAAAAACACCCTGAAAGTCGGTACGGTTAAAGTCCAGAAACTGATCAATGACTGGACGGAAGTAAACTATACCGACAAAAGGACGCAGAACGGAGAAAACAACGACGAGGCGCAGTGGATGAGAAACAAGGACCTTTCCGGGTTCAAGTTCGTCATCACAGGAACGCCCCTTGCGGATCTAAGCTACAATCCGTCCTACGGCAGCGGATACCGCCGTTACATCACCGGTGAAGAACTCACAAACGCAGACGGCCTTGCCGTATTCAACAATGTCCCGTACGGTACGTACACGCTGACGGAAGAGCTGACAGATGCCCAGAAGCGGATCTGGCACAACACGACAAAATCCGTCACGTTCACAATCAACGACAGCCACAAGAACATCGTGATCGACGGCAAAACCGACGACAGCAACTCAGACGGGGAAAAAGACGAGTACAGGAACACGTTAAAGGTCGGGCACGTCACGATGAACAAGGACGTCGAGCTTGCCCCGGCAGACAAATACAACAAAGCCGCGGAACTCACGCAGACCCCGCACGAAAACGACACCTATAAAAGGTACAACGAATCCAGGGAAGGATTCGTATACCATTTGTACGGGTATGCGGACTGCGGCATTTATGAGGATGTTTATGCCGTTACAGACGCAAGCGGCAACGTAAAGTTTGAAAACATCCTGAAGGCAACGAAGATCAACGAAGACGGCAGCGCAAACGCAGACCACTGCTATTCGATCATAGAGGTGACAGGACAGGACGTAAAGGACGCTGCAGACGCGGGGAACTACTCCGCCCAGAAGATCCTCAGAAGCTGGTACGTGGACCAGATGGACGGGGAAGCCTCCATCACGTCCAACAAGAAGCCGCTCCAGTCTGTGCGCCAGTACGTTGCACCTGTCGAAAAAACCGGCATCACGGTTGATTTTGACGATGCAACAGCCGACGCGAATGCAGGACGTGGGCAAAAGACAACTACCCTGGAAGCTGACCACAACACGCTTCTCAAATGGCACGGCCGCTTCAAGAAGTCTGACGTGGAATCCCATGCCGGCGCACAGCAGATCGCATCCCTTGCCGGCGCCACCTACGGCCTTTACCACGGCGACCCAGATAACGGCGACACCACAAAACTGATCGCCACCTTTGTAACGGACGAAAACGGATACTTTGACATCCCCGGCCCGTATGTCCTTGGCGACAACTGGTATCTGCAGGAGATCCCTGCCGCGGATGGCGGAAGAGCATCGGAAGGATACCTGATCGACAGCACGAAATACTATATTGACTGCACGATCGACGACCTCGGAAACAACAAGAACCTCGGAAGTGCGAACAGCACGGAGATCAACGAAGCGCACATCACCAACGCGGACGTTCACGGAAGAAACGCCGGAACACGTACGGCAGACGGAACGGCAATCATCAAGACATTTAACGACACGCCGCAGACTGACACCCTATACGAGTCCGTGATTAAAAACGCAGTCGCGATCTACAAGACCACTGCGCTTGCGACAGACGGCGAATACGGCCAGAGCGAGATCGGAACAGACCCGCTTGCCGGAGCCGGCTTCACGGTATACGAGATTTCAGCCATTGAAAAGAGATACGGGATCAACCTGTCCAACCGTGACGACGCATTTATCGCCCAGTACATCAAAGACCAGGCGAGCAACACCCTGACCACCGGAAACTACACAAAACTGATCAACGACGGCCTGATGCCGGCAATCGTCTATTCAAACGGAGCGGAAGGCGCGAAGGAACACTACAAAGAGTATTACGGTTCCGCGCCGGACGTTGACGTAAACGAAGTCCTGGATCCGAAGTACTGTCCGTACAGCTACAACGGCGCAGGGGAGAACACCCCGCTCGTCAGGCAGTACACCTACCATGATTCAGACGGAAACCAGATCGGCCAAACCTTCGTCGCGGACCCGACAGGAACCGATGAAAACAGATACCTTGCCGCAGAGTTCTTCTCAAACGAAAACGGCATGGCTTATTCGCCGATGCTTCCGTACGGCGACTATGTCATTGTGGAGACCACCGTGCCGCACGGCAAAAGAGCCGCCGACCCGATCGTGATCCACATCAGGACAGACCACAACGACGGAACCACGGAAGGCGACAACGACGGTGATTTCCTTGGCCTTCTGTCATCCATCAACGACACGGACCAGGCGTCCTATGTGCGCATCCTGAAAAAGGACGCAAGCAGCAACCGGAAGATCCTGAAAGAAGGCGCCCAGTTCCTCCTGTACGATGACGAGGAACGGTTCGTGAACTGGCTGGCGGAAAAGACCTCCCCGTCAGGAAAAGAAGCCTTCATCGCGGCATACAAAGCCGACGAGAGCCACTACAAAGACGGAAAACTCCTTGTGGTTGACCCGGAATCCGGCATGGGCACCGCGGACAACCCATACGAATACAGCGAGTTTGCGAGCCAGAACGACGAATGGAAGATCCAGACGCCGGTCATGCTTCCGATGGGCACCTACACGCTCGAAGAGCTCCATGCCCCGGAGGGATACATCCTGCGCGGATCTGAAGGCACATACAGGAAAAACGACGACAGCACCTTCTGGGAAGCGGAGAAATGGGACGACGCGAAGTGGGAGTCCTTCACAAAGGAAGTCACCGCACAGGAGGAAGGCATCTGGGATCCTGACACCTCCCTGTGGGACAAGGATGCCGACAACAACCCCGTCATCACAAAGACATTTACGGTCGACTCCTCGAACCGACATTTTGATTCCGCTCTTGGGGAATACTACTACCAGGTCGAATGGAAGGACGATCCGGCTGTCGGAAAGATTTCCGTCTACGCGGAAGGCGAAGTCCTGAAGGGTGCATCCAACACAGGAACGACCGTTGCGGAACGCGTCGGCGCAGATTTCAACGGCCACCCGGATGCAGTCAAGAAGATCGGCACAACCGAATACGACGCAGCCACCTTCAAAAACATGGAATTCGAATGGGAGAAGGAGCCGCTTCAGGGCGTCAGGTACACGGTATATGCTGACGAAGACATTCTTGCCAGCGACGGCAGCGAAACCGTACTCTTTGCAAAGGACGCGATGGTAACGCGCCTTGTCACAGACGAGAACGGCGAAGCGCACACCGCAACGCTCAGGAGCGGCGATGGAAGAACCTTAAAAGGACTTCCTGTCGGCAAATACTACATTGTGCAGGAAAACGTCCCGACAAGCAGCCACATTATCAGCAGAGAAAACGCGCGCCGGGAGTTTGAGATCACATACGCCGGCGAGACGGTCCCGATCCTCTACAAGGACGAAGCCTACGAGATCCCGCGCAAGAAGATCGAAATTGCGATCGACAAGTACGACGTGGTCACGAAGCGCCACATGGACGGCGCAATCTTCGCGCTCGTCACGAAGGACGACATCAAAAACATCTACGGGGAAATCCTTGCACAGGCCGGAGAGGTCATCGCGCTTTCCGAGACCTATGAAGGCGGAAAGGCGACCTTTAGTAGCGAAAGCGGGTTCCTGCCGCTTTCCAACTACTATGTCTGCGAGTTTGCCGCCCCGCTCGGATACGCAACAAGCGAGACAAAGATCAACCTCGGTGACGCATCGATGTATACAGACACGGAAACGGAGACCTATGCTTTCAAGAACACAGGCTACGACGACGATTACAAGATCGTTGACAGCCCGGTACGCGTATACATCAGGCTGTCCGACTACTACACCGACGTAGAGCTCGGGCAGAACAAAAACGGCACACCTGACGGCGGCGTGTTTATCGTAAGGGATCCGGAAGGAAACGAAATCACCACCGTCACGACGCAGGCAAACGGCGAGAACCTTCTCGGAGAACTGACCCCCGGTTCTTCGTACTACATCGAGCAGGTCAAGGCGCCGACAGGCTATGTAAACGAAACGCTTGTCGACAACAACCGCGACCTGCCATACACGGAAAAATACTTTGATGGCGTCCCGTACAGCGTTTACAAATTAAGCCTCACGGACATGGGCGCCAACAAGGTCTGGTTCACTGTGTCCGATTCCCAGGCCCAGATGCAGATCGTCAATGTCCAGAACAAGCCGATCCTCGGCACGATCCGGATCAAGAAGACCGGAAATGTCCCGGACCTTGACGCACAGGCAGGAAGCGGCATCGAAAATAACGTCGCAAAGATACTGAAGGAGCGCCTGCCCCAGTTTACAACCGTGACAAACGGCGCAGACAGCAGGGACATCACGGGAATCCCGATCGAATTTGAATCCGACGTCCTCAAGGATGCGCAGTACGCGGTCTACGCAATGGAAGACATCGAATACCCGGACGGGCAGACAGGAATCATCTTCCATGAAAACGAGCGCCTCACGGTAAACGGAAACGACGTCTTCACGACCAGTGCCGACGGAACCGTTTTAGTCCCGGGCTATGCAAGGGACGAAATCTACCTCGGCGGCGGGCTTTTGCCCGGAACATACCGCATCGAGGAAGTAAAAGCACCGGAAGGGTACGCCCTTGAAACCGGAACGGACAAGATCGAAAAGACAGTCACGATCACCAGCGCGGAAGAATACGCCGCTGATTTTGAAAACGACGTACAGCTCATGTCCATGGACCTTACCAAGAGCGCCTATGCCGACGGAGAGCTCTTCTCCACCGCAAAGACGAACGGAGAGGAAACCACAGGCGTAGAAGGCGCTGTCTATGCTCTGGTAGCCCTGAACAACATCACCAACACGAAGGGCAAGAACCTGATCAGCGCGGGCGTGAAGGTTGACGAGAAGACCACGGACGCAGACGGAAAGATTACATGGCGCACCGACCTGCCGATCGGAAACTACGCGGCATTTGAGATCCAGGCGCCGGATGGATACTACCTGAACACCGACGTCATCTATTACAGAGGCGAGAGTTACAAGAGCGATTCCGCCACAAAGACCATACACATCTCCGAGAGCACGAGAAACGACATCTCGATTGTGAAACTCCTCCTCATGGACTTTGACAACGAGAAAGAGCTTGCCGGCGCGAAGTTCCTTCTGAAGGACAAGAACGGCAACCCGGTGAGCGCAGACCTGATTGTCAACGGAGAAAAGACAACAACAACGGAAGGAATCAACACGCTCGTGACCGGAAAGACCGGGCACAACATCTACGGCCTCACTCAGGGCGAAACCTACACCCTCACGGAAGTGAAGGCAAGGACGGGCTACACAACCAACATCTTCACAAAAGATGATATCGGCAACGGACTGGAAATGGGCGAAACATACCAGTTCACAGTTCCAACAGACCAACCGGTCACCACGATCCGCCTGTACAACAAGCGCATCGTCGGCCGCATCAACCTGGTCAAGATCGGCGAAACCCTCCGCGAGATTACCGGAAGCACCTTCACCTATGAGGACAGCTACCTTGAAGGCGTCAAGTTCCGGCTCAGCGCGCTTACGGACATTATCCACCCGGACGGTTTGACCGGGAAGATCTACAACGCAGGCGACGAAATCGAAGTCAAGACGACAACAAGGCGCGGCCAGCTCACATTTGACAACCTGTATCTTGGAACCTATCTCGTGGAAGAGATTACCTTCCCGGAGGGCTATGTCATCAACGTAAGCGACGACTATGTCCTGTCGATCGGCACCTTTGTGCTCGAAGACACCGGGGAGAACCTCCCTATCATCGAGGTCACGAAACCGGTCCGGAACATCCGCCAGAAGGTCAGACTGAACGTGGAGAAGAAGGACGCAGAGACAGGAGAGTATGTCGGCGGCGGAACCTACAGGCTCTATGCCGGCTCCGACAAGGTAAGCGACACCGGTGCCGTCATCCTGCACGAAGGCGAGCAGGTCGGGGAAGACATTGTCCTTGATGAAAGCGGAAAAGGCACCTTTGAAATGGATCTTCCGCTCGGCGTGTACTACATGGAGGAAGTAAAAGCGCCGGATGGGTATTCCCTTCCCACAGAAGAAAGGATTTACCTGAACGCAACAGCCGCCGAGGACGGCAGGGATGTTGTGGAAATGACCGCAACATTCGAAAACTACAGGATCAAAGTCGCATTCGACGCACTTGACTTCAACGACGAGAGCAAGCGCCTTGTCGGTACGAAGATCACGGTCAGCGGCGGCGACCTTGAGGAACCGATCGAAACAACCATCGAAGAAGCCGGCCAGAACCCGGTATTTACAGGATTCAACCCGGGCGTGACCTACACAATCACTGTCACGGAGCCGGTTGACGGCTACACGGACAGGGTCTTCAGAAAAGACCGGGGGATCTTCCATACCCCGTACGCAGACGACCCGGACGGCTACACGGACGGCAGCAACAGGTACAAGCCCGTCACCACGGCAGACGTATTTTCCAGCAGCGAAAACACGGCACTGTTCCAGGTCGAGAATGTCGGCGGCGTACAGGTAGCGACCATCTTCAGCAAGAAACAGACGAGAACCGTGATCAATGTCCTTGACCACAAAACAAAGACCAACCTGAAGTCTACCATCGTAACCATCTACAACAGCGAGAAAGGCAAATATGTCGGCCCGGACGGCAGCCTCCATGACGAGCGGCAGTTTATCACGATCGACGACATGGATCTTGGAAGCTGCGTGATCTATGACCTTACACCCGGAACAAAGTACATCCTCACAGAGGAGAAACCGCGGGAAGGCTACAAGTGGGAAAACATCGTCGAACCGGATTATGAATCCGAAATCGTGAAAAACGGCGGATATCCGTCCGGCTCGAAGAAGATCCCTGCGCAGGACACCCCGTCCCAGAAGGAATACGCGATCAACCAGTCCACCTTCATACCGGAAGAGTATGACGGCATCCAGGTCGTCACAATCTTCAATGAACCGGTCATGACGGACATCACTGTCACCAAGAAGGGCGGCCTGCCGATCATCGAATACGACACAACCGACCCGAAATACGTGACAGGCATCACATGGAGTGAGCCGGTCGGTCTGGACGGCGCGGAATACACGCTGACGGCACAAGAAGACATCGTCTATCCGGACGGAAGAGGCGAGGTCATCCATCCTGCCGGCGAAGAGATCGCAAAGCTTCGCACCAAGGAAAGCACGTCCGGAGGTCAGGTCCTTCATGGAACGGACATGGTTCAGGGGCTGTATCTTGGAAAATACATGCTTCGCGAGACGAAAGCCCCGAAGGGCTATTCCATTGACTATTCAAACAGCGCGCTTAACACCATCAAAGAGCTGGATCTTCTGAATGACTTCTACAACGACAGGCTGTATAGCCAGGAGAAGTACAACGAGGATCTGCACATCGGAAAAGACGGCGACCTGAGCGCAACGTACACGAATGAAAGACAGGGCGTGGACATCGGAACGAGTCCGGAAATCCCGGTCACGAATGACGGCGGCGATCCGAAAAAAGCCATTGCCGCGCAGAGCGGAATCCACAAGATCGGCGTTGACACAAACGGAGAGGAGATCCCTGTTGACGGAGCCGTCTTCCAGCTGAGTGCGGCGGAGCGGATCTACAACGCCAACGGTGATGTCGTATTTGAGAAAGGCGACATCATCGACACGAAAGAGACGGTAGACGGTGTCGCGAGATTCACAGACCAGCTCCCGGTCGGCCACTACCAGGTCCGGGAGATTGACGCCCCGTCCGGATACTATTCCTCTGACGCGGTGATTGACATCAATACCGCTGATGAAGGATATGACGAAAACAGTGAAGTCCAGATGATCCGGTTCACCGGTGAAATCAAGAACCCGATCACGCAGGTAAACGTCCACCTCAAGGACGATCTGACAAAACACGACCTTTCCGGCGCGACCTTCAAGGTTGTGTACGGGGACGGCCCGAACGAAGGGCAGATGGTTGAAAACCCGGACGGCAGCGAAATGACGTTTACGACGGTGCCCGGTAAGGATACCTATGTCCTCAAGGGCCTCGATCCCGATCAGAAGTACATCCTGATCGAGACCACGCCGCGCAACAACTACACGAACATCATCCGGGACGAAAACGGTAAACCGATTGACCCGGACAGCATCGAGTACGATGAAAACGGATATGTTGTAAACGGCAGCAACGAATACCCGTTCACAATCAGTGACATCGCCGTAAGCGGAGATCTGGCAGATACCCCGGAAGCGGTAGAAATCTACCTTTACAACCGGTTTATCACGGGCGACTTTTTCGTCAACAAAGACGGGGAAGTTCTGAAATACTCCGAGATCAACATCGACGACCCGGAATTTGATTACAGTGACGAGGCCCTTGCCGGCGCCGAGTTCACGATCAAGGCGGCGGGATACATCTACCATCCGGACGGCTGGACAGAGCCGGAAGGAAGGTCAAAACAGAGCTATGACGACCGGCAGGCGCATCTGTTTGCGCCGGACGAGACCGTCATGATGAACGTGCGGATCATCAACAACCACGACGGATCCTACGGCATCGCGGCCGTTACCACAACCGGTGACAACGGCATCGCCCAGTTCATCGACCTGTATCCGGGATCCTACTACATCACGGAAACGAACACGCCGGAAGGGTATGCAACGCTCTGGGGCGACACGGACGGAAATACGGAAGGAGACAACGACACCAACAACAACCGTTACAACTTCAGGATCGCAAAGATAGACGAGAAGCACCAGAAGGTATCCGCTGTCAAGGACTACACGAACCTGAGGCAGAAAGTCAGGATCTCCGTCACAAAGCATGACGCAGAGAACTACGACAAGACTGTCGCGGGAGCGACCTATGTCCTGAAGGCGGACGGCGACATCCGTACAGATGCCGGCCACCTGATCCTGAGAGACGGCAGCGTCATCGAGCGTGCAACGACAGGAGCGGACGGCGTAGCCACCTTCACCAAAGACCTGCCGCTTCGCAACTATGTGATCTATGAAGAAGAGGCACCGAAGGGTTATGTCCTTGTCCCTGACAAACCGATCTATGTCAACGCGGAATACAACAACAACGGGGATGAAGTCCTCATCTTTGACGAGAACTTTGAAAACGAGCAGACAAAGACCCTGATCAACGTCATCGACGCAGACACGAACGTGGAACTTGACGATGCTGTCATCGTACTCAGGGACGAGGAAGGAAACCTGATCAGGGTACTTCCGGACGGCAGCGTCACGGAAGCTGACGGCGAAGAGGACGCAAAGATCACGACAAAACACAACGCAAACGTACTGATCCGCGGCCTTGAGCCGGGCAAGACGTACACGGTAGAAGAGATTCTGCCGCGGCACGGATATTCCAATAACATCTACAGCGCCAGGGACTACGAAAACGACCATGGCCACAAGTACGTTTCCACCTATCAGGAAAGCGGCGTTTACGTCGGAGAGGACGAAGTTGAGCACCGTCCGGCGTTTGACCTGAAGACAGACAAGACAAGCAAAAACACCATCACCTTCACTGTCAAGAACGAAGGCGGAGTACAGGTCGTCACGATCCTGAACAAGCCGGTTCTTGTCCGGTTCAACGTACACAAGAGGGGCCCGGTTGCGACAACGGTGGAGCCGCACGCCACGCTTGAAAGCATCGTCTGGGAAGACGGCGACCTTGCCGGGGCGAAGTATGTCCTCAGAACAAAGGAAAGGATTGCGCATCCGGACGGATATTCCGGGAACATCTATGAAGCGGGCGAAGTCGTCGCTGGTGAGGACATCCTCACAACAGACGAAACCGGAACGGCATTTGCTGAGAACCTTCTGTATCTTGGCAAGTACGAGATCGAGGAGACGAAAGCACCGGAAGGCTACGTCAGGATCCCGTCCGAAACAAAGCACGAGATCGACCTGACCGCGGAGTACGACGCGCTCTCCGACGACTTTACGGACTACGTTTTCGACATTGAAAACATGTATTACAACGAGCGCCAGCTCGTGGACACCGGAAACTTTGACGGATTCCACCCGGATCCGGAAATCCCATCCAGCGGCGACCCTGACGGGGAATATGAAGGAAAAGCCGGAATCTACAAAGTCGGCTTAGGCAAAGCCTCTTCGCAGGAGAAAGTCTACGTCAAAGGCGCTGAATACAAGATGTACGCTTCCGGCGACATTATCGGCGCAAACGGCAAGATCCTGATCCATGACGGAAAGCTTGTCGGGGAAGCGACAACGGATGAATCCGGGCGTGCGGTATTTGACACGCACTTGCTGCCGATCGGCCGCTACGTCATCAAAGAGACGAAAGCGCCTGCCGGATACCACTCGACACAGAAGGAAGTCATTTTCGAAGCAGACCGCTACAAAAATGACGACAGCGTCCAGATCGTAAGACTCATGGACGAGTTTGAAAACAACATCACGAAGACCGTCATCTACTTAAAGGATGACATGACGCATGTAGAGCTTGCCGGCGCAGACCTCACGATCAGGAACGCGGACGGAAGCGTCGCAAAGGACATAGACGGCAACGACCTTGTCTTTGAGAACATCGAAGACAGCCACGGCAAGGGCCTCGTCGTCTACGGCCTCGAAACCGGAAAAGACTACTACATCGAAGAGACGAAACCCAGGGACGGCTACACCTACATCATCCGGGATGAAAACGGAACAGTCCTTGACCCGAACGACATCCAGTACGATGCCAACGGAAACGCCATATCCGGCGGCAACAAGTACCCGTTCACGATCCCGGACGACCCGGCAGAAGAACCCGCCGACACGGTAATCAACCTGTACAACGCATTTGTAACCGCGAACCTTTATGTATCAAAGACCGGAGAAGTCCTGGTCGGATACAGCGAGGACGACAAGTTCGAATATGCCGATGACACCTTCCTTGAAGGCGTTGAGTTCACGCTCACCGCCGCAGAGGACATCTACCATCCGGACGGCAAGACCGGCCCGGACGGAACACCGGATGAAAGCGCCGACGGAACGCGCCAGCCCCTGTTCAAGAAGGGCGACGACATTGTCCTGATGAACGTGCGCGGCAGCTATTCGATCAAGCTTGCAAACGGAAGCCAGACAACGGAGCCGACCCCGGCCGTGACAGTAACGGATGCAAACGGCATTGCCACCTTCCTCGGCCTGTACCTTGGTTCTTACACGATCAAGGAGACCGGTGTACCGGAGGGCTACGTTGACGAGCACATTGAAAAAACCGCAACAGCCACCCGCGAAAACTACGCAAAGCAGGTCGTGGAATGCGTGGAAGGCCTGATCGGGTACGACAACCTGAGGCAGAAAGTCAACATCACCGTCACCAAGATCGACGAAGAGACGAAAGAGCCTGTCGGCGGAGCCGTCTTCAGGCTTAAGAACCTCGACCCGATCAAAAACGACATCGGGGATGTCATCGTCGAAGCAGACCATGAGCTGAGCATATCAGAGCCCACAGACGCAGACACAGGAAAGACAACCTTTGACATTGACCTTCCGCTCGGCATCTATTACATCGAGGAAGTCACGCCGCCGTACGGATATGTATCCTCCCCGGCAGGCAAGAAGGTATTCATTGATGCCAGATACCAGGGCGAAGGCAGGAAAGAACTGAACTTCGACGCAGAGTTTGAAAACGAGCAGACAAAGACCGTCATCGAGATCCTCGACAGGGAGCCCTATGACGGGGAATACGCAAACCTTGGTGACACGCAGATCATCCTGAAGGACGGGGACAATGAGATCCCGGTAGAACTCGTCGACGGAAAACACATCGCAAAGGGCCTGCAGCCCGGAACGACATACACAATTGTCGAGACCGTACCGCAGTACGGATACATCGCCAACCCGATTCAGGAAAAATTCCTTACGCCGGACGGAAAGGAGAAAGACGCGAAGGGATACGAGTCCGTTTACGGTAAAAACGGCTACAACGGACACACTGCAACAGACATTCCGGCAGATTCCTACGACGGCAACACGATGACATTCACGACGCAGGATATCGGCGGATACCAGATTGTGACAGTCTTCAACAGAAGAGTGGAAGCTACGCTCAACGTCGAAAAGAAGGGCGAGGTGCCGGTCACAACGAGAGAGCATGAAAAGCTCACCGAGCTTTCCTACACGATCACCGGTCTTCCGAACGCGGAGTATACGCTCATCGCTGAGGAGACGATCACGCACCCGGACAAGAGCGGAAGAATCCTCTTCGAAGAGGGCGAGAACGTCGTTGAAACGCTCACCGGAAAGAAAACGCTTGTAACAGACATCCATGGCAAAGCGAAAATCAGCGGACTATATATAGGAAAGTACACCCTCACGGAAGTGAAGGCGCCGTTTGGATACTCCAAGTTCTCAGAGGATGCAACGAGAACAAAGTACGACGAAACGCTGCAGACCTACATCCGCACCATCGACTTTACAGCGGAATATGACAAGTCCTACTACGCGGACAACGCCGCATATGACGCTGACATGGAAATCACGGAAGATTATGTCAACGAGAGAATCATCGTGGACATCGGAAACGACTTTGACCCGGATCCGGCCAACCCGGAAGGCGACCCGAACGCACACCTTTACAAGGCAACGGGCGTTTACAAGATCGGAGAGGACAACGGAGAAAGGAAGGGTGTTGCGGGCGCTGAGTTTGCGCTTTACGCGGCATCGAACATCAAGGATGCGCTTGGAAACGTCGTCCTTTACAAAGACGAGTTTATCGAGAGCGTAATAACAGACGAAGACGGAAGGGCAGCCTTCAAGAAGTATGACCTTCCTGTCGGAGACTACTATGTCATCGAGACCGCTCCGCCGAAGGGATACTTCCCATCCAACAAGAGGGTCGACTTCAAGGTAGTCGAGTTCCTGATGGAACACGAGGAGGACGAGCGGGATCACATCCAGATCGTCCGAATGGCCGACGAGATCGTCAACCCGGTCACGACAACGATCGTGTACCTGAAGGATGTCGTAACAGACTATGAGCTGGAGGGCGCAAGATTCCAGGTACTGGAAGAGGACGGCGTCACGAAGGCCGTGGATGTAAACGGCAACCCGATTGAATGGAGCAGCATTGACACGCAGGGAGAGGGCCATGTAATCAAAGGCCTCGACCCGAACAAGAACTACATCATAGAGGAGATCCTTCCGAGGGAAGGCTACACCTACATCCTCCGTGACGAAGACGGAAAGGAGATTCACAACGTCACAGGAGACGAAGGAAAGATCGTAAACAGGTACCGGTTCAAGATCAACAGCGTTGATGTAAACGAGGAGCTCAGCAACACGCCAGAGCCGACCGTCATCAATCTTTACAACCAGTACGTGACAGCGAACGTAATCGTGTCTAAAGACGGCGAAGTTCTGACAGGACATGAAAACATGACCGTCTCAGACCTCATCCAGAGCCTGTTCGACTATACGTCAGTAGACATGCCATCCGTCGAGTTTACGATCTACGCCCTTGAGGACGTAATCCATCCTGACGGGCATACCGGTCTTATCACAAGAGGCGGAGAATCCATCCGGATCAAAGCCGATAAGGACGGGACATTCATTGCCCGCAAGAACGTACTCGAAATGGATGCCAACGGGGTCTTCGGTGATGAAGCTATCTCCGTAACGGAGATCGACGGCAACGCCCGCTGGAACGATATGTTCCTTGGTCACTACCTGATCCGGGAGACATCCACACCGGAAGGCTATGCGACAAACTTCAAAGACATTGAGTTTACCGCCGCATATGACGCAAGTGAGCCGGGTCTGCAGCATGTGGACAAGCTCTTTGAAGGAGAGGACGGCTATCACAACGAGCGTCAGAAAGTAAAGATCACGGTCACGAAACACGACGCGGACGACCCGCAGCAAACGGTTGCAGGCGCGAAATTCGGCCTTTACGCGACCGAGGACATCAGGAACGCAAGAGGCGTCAGGATCATCGTAGTCCCTCAGGGCGGATCAGTTCTGCTGGAGGAAGCCGTGACAGGTGAAGACGGGGTTGCCGTATTCGAGACAGACCTGCCGCTTGGGCACTATGTAATCAGGGAGATTGAAGCCCCGCGCGGATACATCCTAAGCGAGGAAGAAATCGAAGTTGACGCAACGTACCAGGACGATGAAACACACGTCCTTGAGGAGCAGACAGGCCACGACTACGACTTCTACAACGAGCAGACCAAAACGATCATCAACGTAATGGACATTGACACGCAGGTCGAGCTTGATGACGTACACCTGAGGCTCACGGATGAAAACGGCGAAGTCGTGGAAGGCTACGAGGACATCACGACCGTCCACGAAGGAAACATCCTGATCCGCGGCCTTGAGTGCGGAAAGAAATACATCGTAGAAGAAGTAACGCCCAGATACGGCTACTCGAACGAGACCTTTATCGGAATCCACGCGGACAACGACTATGAATCCGAGTACGCGAAATCAGGATACCACCGTGACGGGATTGATATCGAAAAAGCGACAGACCTCAAGCTGAGAAGAGAAGGCCGCAGCAAAGCAGCATTCACAATCACGAAAGCCAGCGGTCTGCAGGTCGTATCGATCTTCAACGAAAGGGTCAAGGCCAACATTGAAGTAACAAAGGAAGGCCCGGTGCCGACGGCAACGCTTTCCAAACGTGTGGTCAAACGAAACGCTCAGGGCAAGACGATCGAGAACAAAGTCACGGCAGTGAACTACGACACGATCAAGGGCCTGCCCGGCGCGGAATATGACATTATAGCAGCGGAAGACATCTACCATCCGGACGGCTGGACAGGACCAAACGGCCTGAAGGAAAACGACAGTGCAAGCCAGGAGCCGCTCTTCAAGGAAGGCGCCGTCATCGCACATGTCACGACAGACGCAAACGGAAAAGCCAGCTTCGGCGCCATCTACAGAGGCAGCGGAGAGGGCATTGAAGAACAGCTGTATGTCGGCAACTATATGGTCCGTGAGACAAAGGCCCCGAGAGGCTATGTCAGGATCCGCAATACAGACTATACCGACAAAGCCGCCAACATTGACGACCAGTACAGGTCCGAATTCGAAGCGGTAACGAACGGGGTATACGGAAACAGCACATACGACACGGAGGGCTATGACAACCCGAGGCAGCTCGTTGACCTTGGACAGGATTACGACGAGATCGAGCCGGAGGAAAACGAAGGCGGAGATCCCCTGTACAAGAACTACCTGCTCGCCGGAATCCACAAGATCGGTCTGGACGGCAAGGAAAAGAGCGGCGTAGCGAACGCAAAGTTCTCCCTGTATGCAGAGGAGGACATCTACGATGTGACAGGCGCTCTTGTAATCCCGAAGGATACAAGAATCGAGACCAGCTGGAGCGGTGATGACGGAAGAGCGGTCTTCACGGACTTTGAACTTCCGGTCGGCAAGTATTACGTCGTGGAAGACGACGCCCCGAAGGGGTATTACGCGGCATCGACCGTCGCGCACTTTGACGCAACCCAGTACGAGGACAACGACGAAGTGCAGGTCATAAGGCTGAATGAAACGATCGAGAACCCGGTCGTAACGGTAAAAGTCTTCCTGAAAGACACCGTAACGAAGGTCGAGCTTGACGACGCGCTCCTGCGCATCGAGGACGAAGACGGCAAGTTCGTCACATCGTTCATCACGAAGGACACGGAAGGAGAGGGATATATCATCAAGGGCCAGATGGCGCCCGGCAGGACCTATACGATCACGGAAGTATACCCGAAGGACAACAATTACACCTACATCATCCGTGACGAAAACGGCAAGATCCTGAACAAGCAAAACGTCAACCAGTACTCGTTCACAATTGACGACATCGACCCGGAGAACCCGACGGTTCCGGAGGACGTAGTCATCAATCTCTACAACGAGTTCGTAACAGGCTACGTCCACATCAAAAAGAACGGAGAGGTCCTGAAGGACTACAACGCTGACGACGACAGCCAGTTCACGTATGAGTCGCAGAACCTGAAGGGCATCACATTCGTACTTGTCGCCGCAGAGGACATCTATCATCCGGACGGGGTGACAGGGCCGAACGGCACAAAGGACAAAACCGAAAACGGCAAGCAGATACCGCTGTTTGAGGAGGGCGAAGTTGTCCTCATGAACGTGACAAAGACCCCGGCCATAGCAATGGCAGAAACAAACAACAAGGGAATCGCCACGTTCGAAGGGCTGTATCCGGGCAAGTATGAATTCCGTGAAGTAGACGTCGCGGAAGGCTACACAAAGAAAAACGACGCAGCCAAAGACCGGACGTTCTCCATCGTCCCGGTAGACTTTAAGACACAGATCGTGCAGGCAAGGGAAGGCCTGATCGAATACACGAACGAAAGGCAGCGCGTGAACATCCAGATCACGAAGCTCGACAAGGACACCCAGGAGCCGCTTTCCGGCGCAGAGTTCACGCTTTACGCCGCGACAGACGTCTATAACGGAAACGGCATCCTCATCCTCGAAAGCGGGGACGCGATCGAAAAGGCCGTCACCGGCCCGGACGGAACCGCAGCCTTTGAGGCAAACCTTCCCGCAACGACCTACACGCTGAAGGAAACGAAAGCGCCTGCCGGATACGTTCTTGACCAGAGCGAGATTACGGTGAACGCAAAGTGGAACAGCGACGGCCGCGACACGATCAACGTAAAGAAGACCATATACAACGAAAAGGCAAAGGTTAATGTCGCAAAGATCTCCTCTGACAAGGAGCAGAACATTGCCGGCGCCAGCCTTGCAATCATTGACAAGACAGACAAAACCGTCGAAACCTGGACAACCGGAAACACCCCGAAGAGGATCGAAGGTCTTGTAACAGGCGAGACGTACACCCTGAAAGAAACAAAACCAGCACCCGGATACGCAACCGCACCGGATGTGACCTTTACCGTAAACAGCCGTGACAAGGACGGCACATATACACCGCAGACCGTCGAGATGAAAGACGACCCGATCAGGATTCAGATCCGTATCAACGAAATCCTGAAAGACGGCTCCCTTGAGAGGCTCGGCACTGTGCAGTACCACGTAGAAGACGAATTCGGAAACATCGTGAACGTAGATGACAGCCCGCTGTCCTTCGTTACGACAGACAGCGATGACACCAGAATCGTCCACATCCCGATCGGACAGTACAAGATCGTGATCGACAGCGTGCCGGAAGGCTACATCAAGCCGGCGCCGACCCCGATCAGCGTCAAGGACACAAGCAAGACGCAGTACTTCCACGTAGACATACCGTCCACAAAGATCGAGATCATAGCCGTAGACAAATACACAAGAGCCGTCCTGACGAAGGTCAAGATCGACCTGATGTCGGAAGACGGAAACGAATACCAGACGAACCTGCCGCTCACGCTGCGCAAGGAAAAGGTACAGCCCGGAAGTTATGTGATTCATGTAACCCAGGGGCCGAGCGGATACGTCGCACCGGAAGACGTGACGATTGCGGTTCTGCCGATCAGTGAACTCCAGAAGTACATCGTGGAGCTGGATCACACCACAATCGACGTTTATGCACAGGACAAGGAAACCGGCCAGATGGTAAACGGTGTCACGGTAGACATCATAAACAAAAACGACGTACCGCTTGCCCACGACGTACCGCTTGAATACATCCAGGAATATGTCCCGAGCGGCAAGTACAAGATCGTACCGACCAAGGTGCCATCCGGATACACATGGCCGGATGACAAGGACATCCAGGTAAGGCAGGTTTCAGAGATTCAAAGGTTCAAGATCGAGCTTGGAGTCGTAAGGGCCTCCTTCCGGCCGGTAGACGCCCAGACGAACAAAGTCGTCAAGGGAGTCAAGCTGGTTCTGAGAGGGCCAAGCGGAGACGTATACGCCGCATGGACCAGCACAAATGGCTGGCAGGTCTTCAAACCGATCAATCCCGGCGAGTACCTGTTCGAGGCGACCAAAGTCACAAAGGGCTACAACATGCCGGAGGCGGAAAAGGTCAAGATCGAGAACATCAGCGACATGCAGTACTTCGAGCTGAAGCTCACAAAGGGAGCAGCGAGGCCATCAACTGGCGGCGCAAGCGCAGCCGCAGCTGCCGCATCGGCAAGCATCAGCACCGGAGGGACCCCGTCCCGCGGCGGCGGCAAGCCGGCATCCTCGCCCAAGACCGGAGATCCGTTCAGCTACATCTGGATCTATCTAGTACTGGCATCGGGCGCACTTGCACTGATGCTCGCGCTCATCCTTCGCAAAAGACGCATGACAAAGCGCTGAAAAGACACAAAACCCGCCCTGAAAAGGGCGGGGTATAACAGGCAAAGGATCTGAACAGAAAGGAGAAAGCAAATGAAATACAGACATATCGCCGCCGCAATGTGCTTCGCCCTGACGCTGAATACGATTCTGCCGGCAGCCCTGGCCGATGAGGCGCAAACCGACATCCCATTCGAAGAAATCGGATATGACGAGATCGTATCAGACGATCCGGTCACAGAGGAGCCGACCTTAAATCCGGAGGGCAGCGAAGATCTGGCCGGGCTCATCCTGGACGAAGACCATATGCCGGAGGAGAGCGCAGACCTTGAGACGGCAAATTATGCAGCGAACGAAGAGGAGATGGCTGCAGCGCAGGCCGCCGGCCAGGCAGTAGCGGAGCAGATCCGGAACACGCTTCCGGAAACGGGCAAGGACACGGCAGGCGATGTAACGGCACAGGACCGGGATGCAATCGTAGCCGCGAGAGCGGCATATGAGGCGCTGTCCCCGGTCGCCAAAAACGACTACATGCCGTACAAATACCTGCAGAAATTAATTGCCTGCGAGCAGAAGCTTGCAAAACTCGACCAGGACGAAGCGGACGCAAGAGAGCTTGCAAGACAGATCAACGCCCTTCCATCACCGGCAGAGATCACGCTTTCCGACGAGACAGAGGTCAAGCGCCTGGAAGACTTGAGAGACAATTACAAGATCAACAACCCGTCCGTTTATGAAAAGACAGATGAGGCCGCCCTCAAAAAGCTCATCGCCTGCCGGGATAAAATCACGCAGCTTAAAGCGAACAACGCAACGGACGAATACATCAACAACGAGATTGCCCCCCTGATCAACAGCGGGGAATACGCCGAAGCGCAGCAAAAAGAGATCGAGGACATCATCCAGAAATACAAAGACCTCATTAAAGCGCTGACAGAGAACGGAAACCCGGACGGAAGTCCCGTGACGCAGGAGCAGATCGATGATCTCCTCAACCAGATGAAAGACGAGCTTGCAGGCGTAAAAACAGTGCACCAGCTCGCAGCCGAGGCATACGAAGAAAAGCTGAAGGCATACAAAACCCCGGAAAACGTAGTTCTTTCCGACAAAGAGGACATCGCTGCCCTCAAAGCGGAGTACGACAATCTTTCCGACAAGACAAAGGAACTCCTTGATTCGCAGTACATCGCACCGGGAGAATCCTACAAATCCAGGCTGGATTCGCTTATAAACAAGATTTCCGCCCTTGAAACAAGCCTGAGCGAAGCGCAGAAGGCAGCCGAACACGCAATCGAATACGACGAGAAGATCCGTCCGACCTATTACAGCGCCAGCGGGATCAATGAGGACTACAGCGGCGTTGCCGGAATGATCCGCTCGAACGATTTTGACGCAAACGGCCTTGCCGCGATCCGGAGCATCCGCCAGGATGCCCTGAACAAGATCAGCGCGGAGAAAGACATAAGCAAGCTTCAGGCAATCAAAGACAACGCCATCGCCGCCCTGAAGGAAATCAAAAACAAGGAAAGGCTTCAGGCAGACAGCTTCGAAGCATCCGTCAACCAGCTCGGCCCGGTAATTGATCTTTCAAGAAGCAAAGCTGCAGATGTCCGGGCGCTCCGAAGCGCCTACAACGCGCTCGCGCCGCACGCAAAAAAATACGCTGACACGGACAAAACAGCAGCCGGCGACACCTACAAGGCCCGCCTGGAAGCCCTGGAAAACAGGATAGACCAGATGGCAAAAGACGACGCCGCATCCTGGAAAAACCTGGTGGACAGCCTTCCGCAGCCGGACGCTGCGACCCTTGCATCCGAAGGCGCCATTCAAAATGCCAGAGTCCAGTACGACGCCCTTACAAACGAGGCAAAGGCGAAAGTAAGCCAGGACGACCTCAACAAACTGGCTGCGCTTGAAGCAAAAATGATCCTTGAGCACCAGAAGGAAGATATCCTGAACCAGTTCAACGACCAGGCAGCGAAAAAGGCAAACAGCGCGACATACGAACCTGCCCAGAAAGCAGAGATCAACAGAATCATTGAAGCCACAAGAGCCGCGATCAAAAACGCGAAGAGCGCGGAAGAAGCCGAAAAAGCCAAGAATGACGGCATGGCAAAAATCAACGCCGTGAAAACAAAAGCCCAGCTTATGAAGAGTGCGGGCGTAAAGAGGAACTTCAGCACCATGAAGTTCCATTCCACAAAACAGACAAAGACCGCCATTTACTTAAGATGGGAAGGCGTTGAAAACATCGCCGGATTCCAGATTTACGGAGCAAAAAGCGGCGAACCGATGAAAATGATCCGCCAGTACGACTACAATGCGAGATCCGCGAAGATTACCGGCCTGAGCAAGAAAACGGAATATGTCTTCAAAATCCAGGCTTTCCAGGTCGTTGACGGCGAGATCATCCCCGTATACGAATCCTTTGACATCTATGCGACGACAAAGGGCGGAAAATACGGATCTGTCAAAAACGTCAAAGTCAAGAAAGTCGGCAAGAAGAATACCGCGTCGAAAAAATCGCCCAAGGTAACCCTGAAACAGGGAAAGACAGCAAAGATTAAAATCAAAGAGGAAAAGACAAGCTCCAAGCTGAAAAGAAGAAGAAAAACGCAGTTTGAAAGCACAAACACCAAAGTGGCGACCGTATCTGGCAGCGGAACGATCACAGCGCACAGCCCGGGCACCGCTTACATCATTTGCTACAGCCAGTCCGGCAAGTACAGAACCATAAAAGTTACAGTCAAATAACCATTAAAACACCCCGCCGCACCTGCGTGCGACGGGGTTTAACAATATCATCTGTACCGGTTTATGTTCACTTATATGAGCCTCAGACCTTGAAATCCATACTCTGCGGGAAAATGAAATGGTCGAGGATAGAATTTATATCTGTCTGGGAATAATGGAACTCGGCACAGTTGGTGCCATTATTTCTCGCAATATGGATCAGAATAATACCCTTATGGACAGCACCGGTATTATCAGCAGTGCCGATCGTGAACGGAATGCCGATATTGGCTGCCGCCTGCCCCCCGAAATAAATGGAGCTCTCATAATTTGCCTTTCCCCAGCTCAGCCCAATCTCATAAGAAACGGTGCTCATATAAACCGTATGCCCATTATATATAAATGAGGTCAAAGGCGTAACATTTGCTGTCTCACCTGGAGCCGGATTCAGCGGATCATGTATAATCCCGGAAAGATCATACTTTTCCAAAGGCAGCACAGGATCACCAGGCCTGTACACTCTGCACGAGATGTCAACAGTTGACAGCTGCCGTCCGTAATCGCCTGTGCCTTTCCACATATACTGCGCATATCCGTCATTCAGTATTCTCAAGGTATACCCTTCAAAATCATCGAACTTTGCAATCGAAACCCTCTTTATCTCCCTGTTAAACATATCTTCATACACAAGCTCATGCTGGCCCGAAGCCTGATGCGGAGCAAAGGCCACGAACGGGACATATGAAGTGGGATTTTTGTTTACGCGGGAATTCTTGCTGTTTTTTGTAAAGCCCTTCGTCTTCTTTGACCCGCCATTTACCGAGTCTTTCACTGTAACCGTGCACTCCGCCTCAAGGCTGGATCCCTTTACCTTCACGGTGATCGTCGCCTCTCCGGATTTCTTTGCCTTGATCTTTCCCTTCCTGCTAACTGACGCAACAGACGGTTTTGAAGATTTCCATACATACTTGACGGAAGCTCCGCCCGGAACCACAGATGCCTTCAGTTTATAAGTCCGGCCCTTCTGGATCTCAACAGCACCGGCATTAAGGCTTATGCTTGAAATATTGGCTGCGCTGACCGTTACCTTGCAGGAGAGTTTCAGCCTACCGCACTTTGCGGTTATCCTTGAAGACCCTTTCTTTTTTGCTTTGACAAGACCGGTTTTGCTGACCTTGGCAACGGAAGGCTTTGAAGATTTCCATTTAACCACTCCTTCATAACCCGACACGCCAAGCTGCAGGGTCTCACCGGGACCAAGATTCGCTTTCGTTTGCGACAAGGCAGGAGCTGCAAGGGCCGTCATCGAAAGAAGTACAGTCAAAGAAAGCACAGCCATTGCGGCAAACAACAATTTACGGGAACACTTGAAAAGATTCATATTTTTCGCCTCCTTATGCGGCAGCAACGCTGCTGTTCAATGTGACATGCATTCGCCGTGGCAAATGCGAAACACCAGATCCTGGTGCCGCGGCCTTCTGCTATAAATCATAGACCGCATTACGGGTTGATATTCTTGAGCCAATCAGGCAGATCAACCTCTTTTCCTTCCCGTTCCTGCTGTTGCTTCCACAAAAAGAACAGGAGATTACTTCCGGCATGGTACTCCACATGCAGAATTTTGATTCTCGGCCCCCTCCTTTGATAGAGTTTCTGAACAACCTCACTGGGGGTCATGCCGTAGATCTTCTCGCGCTTTTGCTCCCCGTCATCCATATAATCAATGTCATACGCGGAGTATAAGGCGGCCGGCGTAAAAACTCACGAGCCATGGTCTTCCTCCTTTCTTTCAAAACTATCATACTGGTCTTCAATCGTTTTCAAAGCTTCCAGGGCAAGCAGAACATACCTGGGCAGGGACAACCCGTGCTCTTCGGCTCTTTTTGAAAGTTCTTCCTTCAGTTCCTTTTTTACATACAAAACAATACGTGCATGCGACTTCTGATATTTTAAAATCGCTTTTTTCTGTGCCTGGTATCCCGGATAACTCATAGCATACATCCTGTCTGTGATCCTATAGTTCTAACTTATATATAGCACTATATAACCCGGGAGTCAATGCAAAAAACATAAAAGAACATATTTTATATAATCTATAAACAGAAAATCACAGAAATAAGTATAATAGAAGATGAAGAAGTAGAAAATCTCTTACAAGAGAGGACGAAAATGGAAGAAAACACAAAAGGCTACAGCCAGAAGGTAGCGGAATATGACGGAAGCCTGGACTCCTTCAGCTTCTTTGTAAGCCCGCAGCGAAACCTGAAGAAAATCGAGGAAGACTGACAGAACATGACAAAGTACGGCCTCAATCTCGAAGAAGCGTTAGAGGCATATTATGAGATGGAGGAAAACGACCCGTACCATACAAAGGAAAACATCAGAGGAAAAGACAAGCTCCAAGCTGAAAAGAAGAAGAAAAACGCAGTTTGAAAGCACAAATACCAAAGTGGCGACCGTATCTGGCAGCGGAACGATCACAGCGCACAGCCCGGGCACCGCTTACATCATTTGTTACAGCCAGTCCGGCAAATACAGAACGATCAAAGTAACGGTCAAGTAAATAATGTGCAAATCATAAAGGGAAAACCGGGAGAGCGCAAGGCCTCCCGGTTTTCTGTGTGACGGCAAAAACTCCTACCCCTCAAGGATCCTCTGCGTGGGGCTTATCCGTCACACCGTATTTTATATATTCTTTATATTGAAAGGCTTTTCTGTATAAATCCCATACGGCAGATCAACCTCGATTCCTGCTTTTTCCTGCAGGCGCTTCCATAAGAAAAAATTCAGGTTGCTGCCGACATGATACTGCGGGGTGCCTATGATTTTGATCCGTGGGCCACGCCTTTTATAGACCTCACTTATGGCCTCCATCGGTGACATGGAATAAATCATTTCCTGCTTATGAACCCCGTCATCGATATATTCCACATCATATGCGGGAGTATAATCTGGCCGTTCAATTGTGATCATCAATAATTCCCTCCTTTCTTTCAGAATCAGAACCTGCAGCGCCAAGCACATCAAGAATATACCCGGAAAGTGACATCCCGTGGTTTTCAGCCCTTTTTACAAGGTCTTCCTTCACTTCTTTTTTTACATACAGAACAATGCGCTCCCTGGTCTTCTGATACTTCAGAATCGCCTTTTTCTGTGCCTGGTATCCCGGATATCCCATGGCCTGCACCTTAAAAAATTCCAGTATTTCTAATTAATATATAGCACTATATATGTCAATCGTCAAGCGGTAGAAAAAACGGCTGTTTGAGATTTACAGTAGGTAAAGACTAATCTATTATCCACTTTCATCAAATGAATTGATGCTGATGGAATCATATATGTGATTAAATTTTGTACTGAAAACCGTTGAGGAAAACAAGTATTGTTGTCCGGATTCAGAGGTTCTTAAGAACAAGCTGAATATTCGTGATAAAGACAAGCTGTTTGCCGCGGAAAAGAAAGAACTGTAGATATAGGCAAGGCAAATATTTCGCCATTCTTTTCTGTGTAATCTGGCAAAACCTCTGTTTTGTGGGATTTAGTTTCTGTATAAAGACAAGTTGGAACATATTTAAAAAGATAAAAACAGAAAAAACGCAAATATCAGTATAATAGAAGATGCAAGGAATAGAAGATGCCTCTGCAGAAAGGAAAAAAATGGAAGAAAAGACAAACGGCTTCAGCCAGCAGGTCGCGGAATACGATGGAAGCCTGGACACATTCAGCTTTTTTGTAAGCCCGTACCGCAACCTGGACGAAATCCCGGAAGACAGCCAGGGCATGACCCAGTACAACCTGAGCCTCGAAGACGCCCTTGAAGCATTCTACAACATGGAAGAAGAGGATCCCTACCATACCCGGGAGAACATCATCGGAATCGATTATACTGCCGGGCTCAACCACTCCGAGCAGATCCACGGCATGAATGTCCACCAGTACCTTGTCAGGAACAGGACCATGAACCGTGCTGCGTTCATGCGGATCAGGGATGGCGCGCCTGCCCTGTATGAATACCTCAGCACAAGCTTCATTCCTGCCATTTTCAACTACTCACTTGACCGGCAGGAAGAAGAAGTCAGGATCCGATCCGAAACAGGAATGGCAAACCCGAAGCTCATGGAAGACATCAAAGGGGAAACCCCGATTGACGAAATCGCATTTTCAATCCACGACAGCGTAGATCCCTCCATTATCAGTGACCTTGCGGTCCTTTACGATGACGCAAGCGACACTGTCAGGGACAGGATCTTCCGACTCCTAAAGAGCGTAAACTGCCTGGAAGAGGCGATGCTCATCCGCTCCGGCAACGGAAGCTTCCTGATCTGCGACCCAACAGTGGGCGCAGTTGAGAAAATCAACAGAAAAATGGCGGCACTGGTTGAAAAACTGAAAGAAATCTCCGTAAATCTCAGGGATCAGGACGTATACACAAAGAACGACGAAAAGATCCACGAAGAGCTGGAATCAATGGCGGTCGATGTCGGCACGATTTCACAGAGCATCCAGTACATGCTGTTGAGGAACGAACAGAAAAAGCAGGAAGCAGAGAGAAGAGAGCAGGTGGAAAAACACCGCGGCCGTCCAAAGACAGAGCGCGCAAATTTCCTGTAAAAAAAGTGGGCCATCGGCTGCCCTTTTTTCTACAAAAGCAAAAGCAGGAGATATTTTTATGGAAAACGGATTTTCAATCCTGATGTTTTTTTTCGCCGGAGCGCTTGCTCTATACGCAGCCATCATGGCGATCACAAAAGACTATAACATTCTGCCGGTGAGGGCGCAAATCCCGGTCTCGCCGGAAAATCCAGAAAAATACATGCTGCAGATGGCAAAGATCACAGCGCTTGTGGCCATCGCAATCGCGCTTGGGGCCGCCATATCCCTTTGGAACTGGCTGGCTGGCCTGATCGTGATGCTGCTTGGCGTCATTGGCGCGATATGGGCAGGAACGAAGATCATAAAGAAAGCACAGCCGTAAAAGGATCACCTCTGCGCGCACACAACCTGCGCAGGAGGGAAAGGAGAAAAATGATGAAAAAAGGCGGAAACATAGTAACCAATGATGAGAGAAACGTCCCTTTTTCCGTTCTTTTATCTTTGCGTTTTGAAAAGGAACTGTCTGATCCGTCCGGGAGCAGCCTGCAAAAATCCATGGAAGTCGGAGGAATCACCTTTCGCTCTGAAGGCGGTAAGTTCTACAAAGTAGACATGGCAAAAGCCGCAGGAAACATCCGCAAAGATGACGCGCATGTCATGGATCTTGAGCTTTCGGAACCGGACTATGACGTCTACAAGGATGAAACACCGTTCATCCCCAAGAAAGCCATCATGAAAATGGATGCCATCATAAATGCAGACATCAACCTTTGGACAGTCAAAGAATCCGCGCCGGAAACAGGAGCCTTCCTCGACGAAGGCTGTGAGACTCCGGTCAAGCTGGAAGATGCGATCATCTCCATAGAAGGACAAACCCACCGCCTTAGCCCTGACGGATGCCGGAATGTAACCTTCGGCATCAATGACGGAGATATTATGCCGGATACAAAACATCCCCAAATTCAGCCAGACGATTCCAACTGCCTTTATACCAACCGGCAGCTTATGGAAGCGCTTGAGCAAAACAACATTCCGGTAACAGAGAAAAACCTTAAAGTCCTCACGGACAAAGCCGGATGGATCAAGACGAAAAATGACAGGCAGTATTTCAGGGACGAGATAGGAAAAATACAAAAAGATCATCTTTTCGAGGAATCATCCCGCAAAACGAAACCGGACAAAGTTGTCCCGCTCGGAAAAAGCCGGCACTGAAAAGATAAAAAATGAACAGAATATTCCATATCCAAGGAGAGAACAATGGCCCGGAATGATGACAAGAAAATGACATCGGCGAAACTTACACAGCTTTGCGCGGAATTCGAACAACAGGCTGTCAGCAGCCCGGCGGAATGGGTCACCTTTATGACGATCGCATCCAACCTCTCGGCATACCAGCCAAGCGATCAGCTGCTGGTATACGGCCAGAGGCCTACTGCAACAGCGGTTACGACGTACGACTACTGGATGACGAAAGTAAAGAGAGCCGTCAAAAAGAACGCGGCCGGGATCGCCATCTTCCCGCCAAAAAGTTCCACCAGCCGCTCCATCCGTTATGTTTTTGATGTATCGGACACAAGAGACGGCTATTATGACGCGGCATCAGGAAGATATGTCCGGGCAGACAACGACAGGATGTTCCTCCCAAGCATCATCCGTCTTCAGGACGAGGAAATGATCCTGGATGTCCTGCGGCAAAACCCAAACGTAAACGTCACCCTGCCTGACGGGATCAGCATCGAAGATGCCATGCAGGAAGTCGCGAGACAGAGGGTAGAGGCAAACCTTGACCGTTACGTTAGAACAATCAAAAACTACGCGCCGGAAGACAGCCGTCTGCTTGCTCTTGGGGAAGAGGAGCAGACAGACCTCATCCGCCAGATCCTGACAAGCAGTGCTGCATACATGATCGCCCACAAAGTTGGAATAGACAGTGTACTGAACGGAATGGAACACGCGTTTGACCGGATCGGCACGTTTTCCTATAATGGAGCTGTAATATGGTTGGGCAGCTGCCTTGCACACATCTGCACCCCGGTACAGAACGCGATCAGGAACCACCTTTACGAGCTGCAGAGGGAAGGCAGATATGACATAAAAGCCGCGCAGGACGAACGGCGAAGCACCAGCGCGGTATTTTCGGAGGAACCGTATGAATACGACGATAATAGACCGGATAGGATACCATCAGGAGGGGGATTTTCTGATCCCGAACATCGAGGAAGCGTCCCGGCCGCAGGTGGGGACATACGGCCTGAGATGGCTCAGATACATGGAGGAGAACCACGCGCCGCTGTCGACGTACCTGCAGATGAAGGGGAAGCTGGACGAGATCGCGTTGAAGGTACAGGAAGAGACGGAAGAGAAAGTGATGCAATGGGAGGACGCATACCACTTGAAGCATCCCCAGATCCGTCAGAACCCGGACGTACTGGAGAGAGCCCGTCAGATGGCGATGGTCCACGCGCTGGCGGAAGAAGAAATTCTGCCGCAGACAGTGTACAATCCGAGGGAAGAATAGAACAGGATCTGAACGATGCGCCGTCTTCAGAAGCTGTCGCCGCCGAAGAGATCCCATCGGAAGAAGCACAGACACAAGCCGTAAAAAAAGCAGTCAGGGAAGAGACAACCCCGGCTGCCTTTTTGGTTTCCGACGCGCAGATTGACGAAATCCTCCGCACGGGAAGCGGTTTTGAAGACAACCGCATGCAGCTCCTTCTCGGAGAGCTGACCTACATCGATGATCCGGAAACGCTTGCCCAGATTCTGAAAAATGATTTCTCGATTCAGGAAGACATGGTTCTTGCGAAAGGATATGTCATTGATTCTGATTACATCAGCGTCCTTATGGAGGATAACGGAGTCTCATTTTCAAAAGGAACGCGCGCCGACACAAAGGACATGTCCCTGTCCTGGGAAGAGATTGCAGTGAGAATCATTACCCTGTACCGGGGCAGAAACCTTGTAAAAGAAGAATACGCAGATGAAGCCGAAACCACCTTCCTGAACAAAACCGCTCATGACATCGTCCTGTACTTCTGGAACAGGAGAAACAACGCAAAGTACGAAAGGTACATGTCTCTTCCCGTATTCCAGGACGCGTCCTCTTTGCGCGGCGGATTTCCGGATAAGGTGAATGCCGTATCCATGAGCCTCAACGGAGGCTCCCTTTCCATATTGCGTGAAATCTTCCAGTCCCCGTCCAACGGGACAGAGCGCATGATCCAACTGCGTCTTGAAGCAATCGCGCGCGGCGCAAAACCAATTGCCCAGGACAACAGCCACGACGCGATGACGGAATCCTTCATCCCGGAGGACGAGATCATCCGGCGCGCGGTCCAATATGCCGCCACCTATGGCACAGAGCAGCGATTCGCCATGCAGTCCTTCTTTGAGGACAGCAGGAACGACATCCAGGAAAAGAGCAAATACATCAAGCGGCGGTGCAACAACAGCGGAAGCGGATCCATTGAAGGGCAGATTAACGGAAACACAAAGGGCCTTAGCATAACACAGAACAACATCACGCAGGGAATCTCCTACAACGACATAGCGCGCATCATTGACACGCAGATCAAAAGCGGAACATTTTTACCAGATAACAGGAAGGAAGAATATCTTACATACAAGGAAAACATCGAAAAAGCCGGTATCACATACACCGTCCTTTCCGGCGGAGCCTATGTTGCGGAAGGAATCCAGCTTGACGAGATGATGCGCCTCATGACAGAAGACCCGGCGCGAAGCGTCTCTGCGCAAATCCGCGGCAGAAACGGCATTACCATATCCTACAGCATCATCCAGGAAGGGATACTATGCCCGGAAGAGCTCTACAGGCCGGTACAAATCAGAAACACCGCCAATGGCCAGGAGAAAGACGAGCGAGAAAACGACAGGGACTTTGCGCTCATGACAACCGTCATGCGTGAGCATATCCCGCAAATCGTTGCCCAAATGAGCGGAATCAGAATCATCCCGACCACTGCAAGCACCTTCCAAAAAAGCGTTGTCGTTAACATCATTGCCTCGAACAACGCCGCGTTCCACGGGCCGGACTGGAACGCATCCCGCCCGGATCCGGAAGCACTCATCCAAAACAGCCTTGACTTTGACGTCTTTGCAAGATATATCGATGAGATTTCCTCAAGGTACGAAAGAGCAGGTGCGGAAGTATTCCCAAGCTATGTCACATTTGATGTTGTCGCAAACGCGGCAAACATCCATGACACGCTCGTGAAGGAAGGGACCTACCGTCACACAGTCCATTTCACGAAAGGGATGAAACGGCTGGCGCTGAGATCCAAGATCGTCCAGAGCACACCATCCCAGGATGAAAGGGACCTTCTCTCAGAAGAAACTGAAACCAAGAGCATCCAAACCCTGCGCGAGCGTGGAGGCAGTGAGTCTGTCTTCCGCCTGACAGCTTCCGCCGTCAGCCCCATCATGCTTGAAGCAAATGAAAGCGACCTGGCGAATATTATCCTCGGCGCGCCAGACGTCTTTCCAGAAGGCAGGCCGCTTTATCTGTCCATAGAAAAGGCAAAAAGCCTGAGCAGTCCAGAAGCCGCGCTCCAATGGAGAATCGCGGCATATGAGGGTGCGCGGGAAGTTGTGGACTATGTAACGATAAACCGCTTAAACGAGTCCTTTGATTCAAATGAAGATTTCTACCTAAAGGATGCCGCCGCCAGATTTATAAAAAAACATCTGAACCTGGACGGGGAAGAACTCGTAAAATCACTTCGCCCCGTTGAAAAGAGCGCTTTCCGCCAGATGAGGGAAACCCTCTCCTCCACAGGCAAAGAAGAGCTGGCACCCATTGACGAGGGCGTCCACCTGTATATCCCGTTTGAAGGAACAGAGGATCTTGCCAAAAACGGGAGCATCGAGTTTGACGCATCCGGCGTTGAGTTTGCATGGAAAATCCGATACGACCTTGCATACGGCCCAAGGGCGGGGCACTACGAGTACGATCAGAGCGGACTCCTTTCCTACGCAGAGCTTTGCTCCGTTATTGGAATATCATTAGATCAAGCAGAAACAAGAACCCTTCTAAGAGGCGTTTCCGAGGGCGAAACGCCGGAAGGACTCTCCCGCGGGGACGTTTTCCAGTTCCGCGGTGATACATACGTTGTTTACACCGCATCCGGCACAGGACAAGCCGGCAGGTTCTATGCTGTCCTTGAAGAGGACCCCCAGAGCGAGGACAGCCTTTATGCCATTCACTACAGCGGAAACTACATGCAGTTCCTTTCCTCAGACGGCACGTTTGAAAAAGCAAACAGAAAAAGGGAAATCCTCATCGACCAGACCGAAGAGGCTTCCTATTTACGGCCGGAAGAAGGGGATATCATAAGAACCCCGGCAGGAAATTACCTGATCGAAAAAGTATATCCGGGCGACATTTACAGCCTGAGAAACACGGACCCGGAGGCAGACCGCCAAAGGGAAACCTACCAGGGCAGCATCCCTGCGCCATATCAGACCATGAGCCGGAAAGCATGGCCGGTCTTTTCGCAGCGCACTGCGCAGCAAAACCAGACACCAGAGGAAGACTTTCCGTTTGAAAGTGCCGTACAGGGGGAAAGCTTTTCGTATGACGGCAGGACATACACGCTCCTTTTGGAAGATCCGGAGAGCTCAAGCAAGACCTTCCGGGTAGAAAACACCGAAAGCCGCATACAGGAAGGCGACCGGTTTGAATGGAACGGTGCATTATATGAAGTATTCCAAACGGTACCGTCGCAGCCATACCTTGACCGGGCGCCGAAAGGCATCTATGCCTTTAATCTTTCCAAAAACCCGGAACAGTATGCAGCTGAGTTCTACGGATCCTTTGAAAACATCCTTCGGCATGGGCAGTATGCCTTCCATCCGTCTGTCAGGACCGTCACTCTCAATGAGGGCTCACAACAGTCCTACCGGATGCAGCTTTCAGCCGGCAGCCAGGAGGAAGAGCCGCGCCTTTATAAGCTCCTCCGGCACACCTACGGTTATCCGATTATGACGGAAAACGGAGCCAGAAGAAACCTGCGGAATCCAATTGACCTGATCCATGAAGGAGACCGGCTGTTATTGGAAGGCGTGGAAAAAACGGTTACCCGGAAAACCGTTTCAACCATATTCTTAAAAGAAAACCCAGACGACAACCAGGAAGAAGAGCAGCGCCTTACAAGCCTCCCGGATGCCTTTATAATCACAAACCGCAAAGACTTTCAGTATAAAAATGTCACTGACCAGATAAAAGAAAGCATATCCGATTTAACGAAAACACGCACAGAAGATCCCGTGAACACGGAAAAAGACATTACCGCCTTCAACGCGCTTCTTGCATTTTACAGAAACGAAAAAGTCCCCGCGTTTTCTGAAGATCCAAATCCGGAACAGGAAATCACCGCAGCTGCCACCATCTTGCCAGATGAATCCGTACCTGACCTGTCAATGGCTCCAGAAACAGACCAGTTTTTGTATGACGGGATAGAGACCGGCAGAGCATTTACCTTCCTGGACCGCATCTTCCGGTATGAAGGAGACGCTTCAGACGGCGGAAAGGAATACAGTTTCTGGGACACGGTCAAAACAGCAAAAAGCGGGGACCGGTTCACATACCGCGGCGCGCTCTATGAAATCATGGAAAGGAGCGGCGACGGCGGGAAATGGGTGCAGTCAGGGTTCAGCTGGCAGGGCAGACTCCCGCAAGGCCTCCAGGCCGTCAACATTTCCGCGCAGGCTAATGAATACGGCCTTGAAATCTATGGGGACTTCGTTTCCCAGCTGCAAAAAGCGCCTGATTTCACCTTCCTTCCAATGAAGCGGACTGCCATCTATCACGCACCCCTGTACCAGCTCCCGGAGGAAGACGGGATCCTGATCAACGAGACAATCGGATCAGAACGGCCGCTCAGCCATCTGTCCGCATACAACTACCACTATCTGAACCGGGGATATACAAACGAATCCCTGTTTACGGAAGAAGAAAACGGCACCTTCCGCAGATTCGACGGGAAAGAATACCATGTCCCGACAAATCTCTCTGACGCCATCGAAGAGGGAGACATCATCCGTTTTACATCTGACGGGCGCCTCGGAAACGGCGAGAAGACCTACCTGATCCGGAAAAAGAGGGGGTCGGTCCTTTTCGGCAGTGCCATAGACAGTACGTCCGGTACAATTTCCCAGAGCATTCAGGCCATCCATCCGCTTCCTGAGACAGTAGAGATCATCCACAGACAGAGCTGGCCGTCCGAGAGCGTCCTGAAACAGGTTTCGGAAGAACTGGCGAAAGTGGAGCGGAAAGTATACGCGCTTCAAAGCCGCGACCACACGCCGGAAGAAGAAGCAACGTATCAAATGCTGAGCGCAAACGCCCAGAGCCTTAGAAAGATCTATGAGAGCATTACAAACGCCATCGAAAACCGGATCCCGGCGCAGGAAGCAAAGCAGAACACCGAAACCATCCACTCCGCGGAAAGTGAAACCCTGGCATCGCCGGGCCTTTCAGACAGCACGGCCAGGCCGCCGGAAGAAGGGGTAACACAAACCGCATCGTCCATACCGCAGGGCACCCCGTCCGGGAACTACCATATCACGGACGACACATTCCAGAACGCCCCCGCGCAGGTGCGGGCCAGAAGGAACATCGAAGCAATCCGAACGCTGAAACGGATTGAAAGTGAAACCCGGTATGCAACAAAGCAAGAGCAGGAAGTGATGTCCCGCTACGTCGGCTGGGGCGGACTGTCCATGTGCTTTGAAGAAAACGATGAGCTGAGAGACGAAACAGAACAGATCCGCCAGCTCCTGACAAAAGAGGAGTATGAAAAAGCGCGGGAGAGTACGCTGACCGCATTTTTCACGCCGCCGGAAGTCATCCGTGCCATTTACGGCACACTTTCCAGGATGGGATTCCGCGGCGGCAGCATTCTGGAGCCTTCCATGGGAACGGGGAACTTTTTCGGAATGCTGCCGGAAGAAATGGAGGAGAGCAGGCTGCAGGGTGTGGAGCTTGATCCCATATCAAGCCGGATCGCAAAGCTGCTTTATCCGGAAAACAGCAATATCATAACAGGCGCATTTGAAAACGCCACGCTTCCGGACAATTACTATGACATTGCGATCGGGAACGTCCCGTTCGGTTCCTTTTCCGTGGCGGACAGAAGGTATGACCGGCACCACTTCCCGATCCACGAATACTTCTTCGCAAAGGCACTGGACAAAGTCCGGCCCGGAGGGATCCTCGCGCTGATCAGCTCGCGGTACCTTCTCGACAAGAAGGACTCCTACACCAGGAGATACCTTGCGCAAAGGGCCGACCTTTTAGGCGCTGTCCGTCTGCCGGAAGAGACCTTCCAGCGCGCCTCCGGCACCAGCACGGTATGTGACATCGTATTTCTGAAAAAGCGTGACAGCTTTTCAGAAGACGAGCCGGAATGGGTATTCTCATCAGCGCCGCAGGGCATGATGGAGGAGACAAGATACAACACCTATTTCCAGAATCATCCAGAAATGGTGATCGGGGACATGGAAGTGGAGCTGGGGCAGTGGGGATACCGCCCCACATGGAGGTTAGGAAGCAGAAGCCTTTCCGTCGAGCTTCAGAAAAGTCTTGAAAACATAAAAGGAAGCATAGAGCAAAATGAAGCGATCATCGAAGGCGCAGAAGAAGGAAACCTCGCCTCCATCCCTGCGGACCCCGACCAGATGAACTTCACATACACGGAGAGAAACGGTGAGATCTTCTTCAAGGAAAACGCCCGCATGTACCGGGTAAACCTTTCCGGGAAGCGCCTTGAGCGCATCCGCGGCATGGTCCGCATCAAAGACGCCATGCTCCAGCTCATCCTGGCGGAAGGATCCGGCGATACCGATCAAAGCGTTAAGGAAAAGCGCGAAACCCTGAACAGGGTCTACGATGAATTCGTTGAAAAGTACGGGCATATATGTGAAGCCGGCAACCGCCGCGCCTTCATGGATGACGCCTCATACTGCATGATCGCGTCTCTCGAAGACACGAACGAGCACAATGAATTTTTGAAGAAATCGGACATGTTCACAAAAAGAACCATCCGTCCGGAGATCACCGCAGACTTTGCGGATACCGCCCTCGACGCGCTGACGCTTTCCCTTCGCAAAAAGGGCAGCGTAGACCTGACATACATGTCAGAAATCAGTTCCATCCCCGAAGAAGCCCTTATCACAGAGCTTGCGGGAAGGATCTACAAGGACCCGGAAAGCGGCACATACCTGTCCGCCGATGATTATCTGTCCGGGAACATCCGGCAAAAGCTCCGGATCGCATCCGATGCCGCCGCATCCGACCAGCAATATACAGCCAATGTCACCGCGCTTGAAGGAGCCCTGCCCAAATGGGTCAGCGCATCCGACATCGAAGTCCACATGGGTGCCGTCTGGATTGATGTTTCCTACTATGAGCAGTTCATGTACGAGTACCTCGAAACAGGCCGCGAATACCAGCGCGGCGGGCGCTTTTCCTGGGCAAGCATCCAGATCAGCTACGATGAAACCACCGCTTCCTACACGGTAGAAGGGAAGGAGCGCGGAAACGGTTTCAGTATTGCCAGCTACACCAAAGGAACCACGCGCGCAAACGGATATGTCCTGATGGAGAGCGCCCTGAACCAGAAATCAATCCAAATCAAGGACCCGGAAAGGATGGACGACGGGCGGATCGAATACGTCCTGAACTTTCCCGCAACGCAGGCCGCGCAGGAAAAACAGCACGAGCTGGAGCGGGCATTTGAAGACTGGATCTTTAAGGACAGAGACCGCCGTCAGGTTCTTGAGGAAACGTACAACAACACGTACAACAATATCACGCCGCGGAAATACGACGGAAGTTTCTTCGATTTCCCTGGGATGAGCCCCATGATCGAGCTGATGGAGCACCAGAAAAACGCGGTTGCCAGAATCGTACTGAACCATTCAAACACGCTCCTGGGACATGTAGTCGGCGCCGGAAAGACCTTTGAAATGATTGCGGGCTGCATGGAGCGAAAGCGCCTTGGGCTCTCGCAGAAAGCCCTGTTTGTAGTACCCAACCACCTTGTAGAGCAATGGGGGCAGGACTTTTACCGCCTGTATCCGGGTTGCCATATCCTTGTCGCCGGCCAGAACGACTTCCAGAAGAACAACCGGAAGCGCCTGTTTTCCAGAATGGCCACAGGAGACTATGATGCGATCATTATCGGCCATTCCCAGTTCATAAAGCTTCCCCTTTCAAAAGAAAAGGAGGCGCAATACATAAAGGCTGAAATCAACGCCCTTGGCGACAGCATCAGAAGATACAGCCAGCGGCAGGCAACAACGGTAAAGAAACTGGAGAAAAGGAAAAAAGTTCTGGAAACAAGCCTCAAGCGGCTTACAGACGCGCCATCAAAGGATGATGTCATCCCGTTCGACTACCTCGGCATCGATGCCCTGTACATAGACGAGGCGCACCTGTTCAAAAACCTCGGCTTTCACACAAAGAAGAACCGGATTGCAGGGGTATCCAATACCCCTTCGCAGAGGGCAACCGACCTGTACCTCAAGACCAAATACATAAACGAAGTGTCCGGCGGCAGCGGAATCATCTTTGCCACGGGCACTCCTGTCTCAAACTCGATGTCAGAGCTTTATACGCTGATGCGCTATCTGCAGTCTCCGCTTCTTCAGGAGAAAGGGCTCTCCGCGTTTGATGCATGGGCAGCGCAGTTCGGCCTCACCATCATGAGCTTTGAGCTGAACACCCTCGGCACGGGATACCGTTCAAAAGAGCGTTTCGCACGATTCTTCAACCTTCCCGAGCTGCTGAACATGTTCCAGATGAGCTGTGACATCAAGACAAAAGACGAACTGGATCTTCCGGGGCCGCAAGCTAAGTACCACACGGAAGAAACACAAAGAAGCCTCTTCCAGCAGCACATCATGCAGGAGCTTGAGGAAAGGTCCGAAGCGATCCATGCAAAGATAGTCGACCCAAGGGACGACAACATGCTCAAAATCACTATGGACGGCCGCCGGGTCGCGCTTGACCAAAGGACATACAACCCGGACCTCCCGGAAGGGGAAGACTGCAAAACAAGAAAGTGTGCCGGAAACATTCTCCGTCTTTACGGACAGACACAAAAAACAAAAGGAGCGCAGCTTGTCTTCTGTGACCAGTCCGTCCCGAACGGGAGAGTCCCGTTCAACGTATATGATGAGCTAAAAAGGCTTCTGTGCGAGGGAGGCATCCCGGAAAAGGAGATCGCGTTCATTCAGGACGCTTCCAGTGACACCCGTAAAAAAGCCCTGTTTTCAAAAGTCCGCACCGGAGAAGTCCGAGTACTGATCGGAAGCACGGAAAAAATGGGTGCGGGAATGAACGTCCAGGACCGTCTGATCGCGCTGCACCATCTGGACATTCCGTGGAGGCCCGCCGACATTGAGCAAAGAGAAGGCCGGATCCTTCGTCAGGGCAACATGTACGATGAGGTACACATTTTCAGATACATCACAAAAGACACATTTGACGCATATTCCTGGCAGCTGCTGGAATCCAAGGCAAAGTTCATCAGCCAGATCATGAACACGAAAAATGTGTCAAGATCCGCGGAAGACATCGACGAAAATGTCCTCTCCTATGCGGAAGTCAAAGCGCTATGCACAGGAAACGAAGATATCCGCAGGCAGATCATGCTGACGGGGGAAGTCACAAAGCTCAAGCTGGGAAGGATGACGTACAAAAAGGAACAGGACCGTCTTGAAGAAAACGTCACGGTAACCTACCCGAACAAAATCAAGGCGCTCAATGAATCCATTGCCCTTTACAAAGAAGACATTGCCCTTTATGAAAGCAGCAAGGAAAGCGCCGAAGTATTTGTGTTCCACTTTTATGACGCCGACATCAACGACCGGGAAAAAGCCGGCAGAAAAATCCGTGAGATTCTGCGCAAGAACAAGCAGACCGGGACCATTGTCCCCATCGGAACCTACCTCGGCTTTGAAATCAGCGGGATATACGCCCCCTTACAGGCCGATGCCCGCACAAGCTCGTACATGCTGATCGCAAAGGCAGGCACCACGCACCGTTACCCCGTTACCGGATACGGCGCGCAGCTGATCGGCAACCTGGAGGAATCCCTCGACGGGATGCCAAACCAAATCGAGCTATTTGAGAAGACGAAAGAGAAGATCGAAAAAAATCTTGAGGAAGAGCGCAGCCTGCTTGGCGAGCCATGGAAAAAAGAGGAGGAATACCTTGAAAAAGTAAAAGAACTTGAAGCGCTAAACGCGAAACTCAACCTTAACAAAACAGACAGAACCCAGAGCGCATATGAAATCGAGGACGACCTGGTCCTGTCCGAAGCCGAAAAAGCCAAGACAAAAGAGGATGAGATTCTTCCGCAAGGAAAGGACGATGACGAATACTGTCCTGTCATTCCGGAAGAAAGCCCGGATGATCCGTCCTCATTAAAACCGGAGCTTCCGGACCCCTTCCAGATCCTGAACGAGCGCGGAAGAAATTTCCTTCGTGAGGGGGACATCATTTATTTCGAAAAAACCAGATACCTTGTGGAAACCGTCACGGATTACGGGATTACCATGAAAAGGTTCTCCCATCCGCAAGACCACGACTTCAAGCCAACCTCGCGCGAAACAATCAGCCTGAATCACAACTGGGTGAATAACGACGAGTTAAAGGCCGGGCTTGTCATCGGACAGTTCTACACAAAAGACGACACAAAACAGTCCGCATGGCACAAATTCCTGAGCGCATACACAAGGAAAGAAACAAGAGAACTTCTTCACGCGATCGATCACACAAACGCCAAAATGACGATTCCGAACATAAACGGATGCAAAAGGTGACATCGAACTCCCGTCCGCCGCTAAGGGTGCTTCTTTTCAGAAGCGCCCGGACAGCGGGGCGCAACGTACCAGGACGATGAAACACATAAAACACAGACTCGGCATATGATATAAGCAGAAAAAAGCAAGGCCAAGGTATCCGGAAACAGCCCAAGGACGAAGAGAGGAAATGATATGAGCTTCATTACAGAAAACCCAGGCGGCGATATCGAATTCATTGATCAAATCCGTCTTGTGTCAAGCGCGGAAGCGCTTACAGAAGAGGAAAGGAAGTCCATCATAGAAACCGCAGACAACTTCCTGAGTCATGTAAGCGCAAGAAGATTCTGTGACATGACAGAAGAGTTTTTCCTTGATGGCGAGGTGGAAGAAAACCAGTATTTTTACGCACCAATGGAAGCGGAAGACTTCTATCTGTTTGAAGAGATGATCACAGCATACAGAACAGCCTGCACCGTACAGTTTGGCAAAGAAATCATCCCGCAAAACGACATTTTAGACGAACTCGGCGTATCCGAGGAAAACATGATAATAGATCCATATAACTACGGCGGATACAACATGCACATTTTCCTCCGGGCGATCACGAAAACGCGAAAAGAAGAAATCCTGGAGGGGGTTGCTGAAAACAAAGATCTGGTCCGGAAAGTGAAAACCAAAATGCAGACTGCTATGGAGGAAGAAGAGTCGGAGCCTGAAGCCAAGCTGCCAGGTACAGACGCCGGCATTTTAGAAGCCTATCTGGACAACACAGAAAGGCGTTTCATGTATTCCCTCCCGGGAATGCGTATGGGAGACGAAGCGCCTGTTTCCCTTGCCATAGAAATACAAAGTGCCATTTTCAGAAAAAAGCTTGCGGAAGAAAGAAACATACCAGTCCCGATCGGCGCTTTTTTAACCCGTGAGGAGATCCAGAGTGCGGCAAGAAAAAAAACAGAAAAAAAGCAAAAATCAAAAAACATCTGACAAAGCAGCAAAACAAAAAAGGAGGAGTTCCATGCAGGATGTAACAATGGAAGAGCTGAAGGAACTTATCGAATCCGTACCGGAAAACACAATTATTCGTGTCGTGCTTGATGAGGGGAACGAAGATGAGCAGTGAGAAAAATGAAGACAAGTACAGGTTAAAGGAAGTACAGCTGCGCCTGAAAGAAGGGCAGGGCCTTTATTCCAATACCGTCATCAAAACCGCCCAAGACGCCGTCGACCTCATCCGCCGCGAAATATCAAGTTATGACCGGGAAGTGGTATGCGTGCTCAACCTGTCGGTAAAAGGAAATCCCATTACGTTTTCCAGGCTGGATCCACGGTATCATCCGACAAACTTTAACATCGCGGCCATCGGAACAACCAGCAGCGCCGTCACCAGTGCGGCAAACATCCTAAAAAGCGGAATATTAAGCAACGCGTCATGTTTCATTCTCCTGCACAACCACCCCAGCGGGGACGTTACACCTTCCTCTCCTGATTTTGAGATGACCAGGAAAGCAATCTTTGCCGGAAAACTGATGGGAATCCCCTGCATGGACCATATCATTGTCGGAGAGGAAGGCTATTTCAGCTTTCAGGAAGAAAACGCCGTAGACTTTAACCCTGACATTGATAAAGTTTTCCGTGCGGCAGAGGATCCTGCCGCATACAATAACCCGTTGCAAGAACAAAACGACTCCATATCTGATCATCAGATGGAAGGACTTCCTCCAGATGGCGCACGGGGATCTGGCAGCGTAACGCTTGTCAAGATTTCAGAAAAGGACTATGACAGAAAGCATTATATGAGGATCGGTTTGCACGGAGACCAGGCATACGAAATCAAAGCCGAAGGGAAAAACGCCGGAATTCTGGTCATGGATGAATGCAATCCGAACACGGGAGAAGCCGTACCATATATAGAATGGGTGGAGATATATAAACCGTTCAGGAAACAGGGCTATCTGAAAGATGTTATATCCATCCTGTTTGAAACATCGCCTGAAATTGAGCTCAGTTCCAGTCAGAGCAATCTTCCCATGTACATGCACCTGGGAGCCACAGACTATGGAATAGACGATTTTACGGATAATCATATGCTCACAATAAAGAAAGAAGATTATGAGCGCAGCGTTCAGACAGGAAGCATCAACATCGGAATGCCGAAAAACGATACGCCAAAGCAGAACCCGCATAAAAACAGAAAGCCCGTCAAGAGATAGAAGCGATACGAACCATGTGCCTCATTATATAGCCATGTCTGAAAACGCTATGCCTTCGTAGAACAAGAGAATGCTTCAAGCCCTCCGCTAATTCCAGCAGTGGGTCGAGCTTCTATAAAAAAGAGGTGTGGCAGGCAGCAAGAATCCCCTGCCCGAAGGCAGGGGAAGTGTCATCGACTCAGCAGCTTTTCGATAACATCTGATTTCGTGCAACCCCATTCCTGTGTTAATCTTGCGATCTTCGCGATTGCAGCCTCCGTCAGGCTGAATGTTACAGTGCGCTTTTCAGTTGATTCCTCGATCTCTCCAAATATTTCCTCATAAGCATCACCGTCCAGATGATCCTCCGCCCATTTCTGTGCGGCTTCCAGTGACAAAGGAAAGATCCTGGAGCCACCTGACCACTGATTCATCCCGATTGCCTCTGCGTACTTACTTGCCGGGCCACCGGCTCCATACAGAAAAAATTCCCCGGTCTGTTTTCGGTAGAGTGTCTCTGACCAATGGTTGAAATCTCCAGGATAGCTGTAGCTGTCTGATCCCATTATCTTTGCTGTATCCGTATCGTACCTCTTTCCGTTGATGACTCTCTTCATTCTTCGCTCCTCCACACAAAATTCCCATTAAAATGGTCTTCCGCATCCTCCAACGGGTTTGCACTTTCCAGAACGACGATCGTGCGCACTTTCCGTTTCAAAGGCTGGTTTTATTGCTAAATTGCTTCTGCTTTTAATTTACAATCAAGCAATGAATTTTCATGATACAAAGATTTATAGTAATCATTCGCATTTCTATCGAGCAGTTGCCAATGATTGCCATATATTCGATCCCATGTTTTTAATATATGGAATCTGCCGTCTTTGCTTTCATATTCTCCGGCTTCAATGCGTTTCCATTCAATCATTTAATCACCACCCCTCCTGTGTCAAATTCATTCAGTTACAACATTCGTGTACTGTTTCATCATATCCCACCTATCACCAACAACTTTAACTGTCTATATTATAACGTACATATAAATAAACGACAAGTAATAATGCAAATAAATACGTGAAAACACAACCGCTCGTATAGATCCAGAGAAAAAAAGGAAATGGTTCCCTCGTCCTTCCGCTTAGAAGTCGTTGCTTTTTGTTTTGCGCTGCAGATATAGAAACATTTTTGCGGAATCGCCTCACAGCTGAGGAAAACAGGGCAAAGCCAAAGGCTCCATCAAAGCGACCTCTTTTCCGGAAAGACATAATAAGGCACATAATAAAACACAAAAAACAAACAAGTGCTATACAATAAGGATATAAGAAAAATAATCCCTACAGCACAGGAGGCTTAAATACATGTACTACCACATGAAAAAGATGCAGGTCACGAACGACGGGAAAGTATTCATTACTGCCGCAGACAGCAACATTTCGCCCAGGCAGTATATAGAAGCAGAATACGCCCCGAAAGAAAAAGATCTCAAGGCCAAACTGTCAGTATTATTCCAGGACATGCTGGAAGGAAACATCCGCCCGGAGGGATCCTTCACAAAAGACATCCAAAACACCCTTTTTACTGTCAGGGATTACATATCCAGGTATGCGCCGGAAGTCAGCTATGATGATGATCACGCATTTGGAACAAATCGATATAACGAGATGAACAGGCTTGTATCTGAAATGATCGGGACGCCCGCCCTCCTTGGGGAGGCTGCTCCTTTTGATGTGCTTGCAAAAAAACTCAAACACTTTAATGCAGAAACAATAAAGATCTACAACGACATGGAGGAGCGCTACAGGAATGAAGAAATATACGTTGTGACCTCGGCCTCCATGTCCAGGGTCTTTCCCGGGTATGATGTCCTGTACCGCCCGGAAAACAATGAGTGCATCATATGCAAGAGGGAAAACTACGACAACCACGGGCATCTCGACAATTCGGATCACAGTGCAATATTCCTGGGAGCCGGCTCCGGGGACGCATTCTACTGCCTCATCGACACGGTCGGGGCTGCGCCAAACGGCCCTGAAATCAACTGGGCCGCCCTTAAGAACATCCCAATGGACGAACTCCCCTATCAGGGCTTTCGCCCGGAAGACTACGGCATGACCCTGACCGACGCGCTGCAGGAAGAACTGGATCCGGAAAAATCCCAGATCACAAAAGAGATGGTATCGGAAGCATACAAGAAAGGCATCCTCCGGATTGACAACGCCGAACAGTTCCTTGGTGACGGGATCTGCGCGGTCATAGAAAGCGGCTGGTTTTATTTCGCGGGGCCGGAAGGAGATAACACAAGCCCTGAAGCATACAAAGATGCCCATCCAAAGGACGAGATCGTTTCGAAAATCCATGAAGCCCTGTGCGGGATCCAGGATCTGGACAAAGATGAGTACAAATATTACCGGCTGGTACTCAAAGAGCACGGTATCGTACAGAGCCCCAAAAACCGGCAGATAGAAAAGGCAGCAAAGCAGAAAGGAAAATCAAGATAAAAGGCAACCCGGAAGCAAAAGCAAAGGAGAAGAGAGGATGAGCTGGGACGACGAAGCAAGGAAAGCATCATATCTGCGCAAGAAAATGATGCCGGAAGGACCCATAAAAGGAAAACGGGGATACTACCCTGTCTGCAGCAAAGAGGAATGGGATCAGCTCCCCGACCTTTATAAAGTCGTAACGTGGTTTCCGTATTCGAGCATATACAACGAGAGAACGAAGGGAATCGAAGAATCCCGCCCCAGAAGCGTGATTTTCAACACGAAATACGAACACTATTACGGATGCAGCTGCGACATAATGGTCCCAATCGAAAGCGCGGTCAAGATCCACATGTGCCTCCACAGCTCTGACAGCATATTTTCAGGAGCCTCCCTTACCGGCGTGCAGTTTGAAAACGGCGTCTCCTACGCCGCGGAGAGAATGCAGGATTCAAGGACAGGATCCATGATCATTTACTGTTTTGGAAAGCGTCTTGCCATGCAGGGAGGGTGCATGGGGTATATCCCGGAAGGTGTCACATACGAAGAAGAAAAAGGCGCATGGCTGTTTGATGAAAAAAGCGCGCCAGAAGGCATCACTTTCGCCAAAGGATACAAAAGCCCTGTCAAGAAACAGCCATCCCCGCACACAAAAAAATACATGGCCAGGACAAAAGAAGAATTCCAGGAAATAAACCCCCTGTACCGTCTTGTTTCCTGGCCGGCCCTCCACAGGGAAACCGAGAAAGCTGACTATGTAAAAGAGATTATCTTTGATGCAGTGGAAAAAACACACGGCATCCCATGCATCATCAAAACCCACCGTGAAAACGCCATGAAAATCCTTTCATGCGAGATGCCTGGCAGCATTTTCAGCGGCGCAAAGTTCAGTGGTGTCATCACAGAAAAAGGGTGCGTGCTCCCCGCCGAATTGGAAAGAGACGAATACAGCGGCTGTTTTGCCATTGTAACGGAGGACGGAACCTGCGGCCTCCAGGGAGGCTACCACAACCATTTCCCGGAAGGCGTCTTTTATGATTCATCCGGCGAGCTGAATATCCAGAATGTTTTCTCGAACCCGCACAAAAGCTCCATCATCACACACCAGGGGCTGAACCCCTACGACAGCGGCTGGGGTCTTTGGCAGGACATCCGGAAAAGCTCCGAAAAAGAAAAAAAACAGAAAAAGCCAAGAACAAGATAAACCCAAAATCGATGAAAAAGAAACGATGGAAAGGAGAAAACGATGGACAAATACCCACACGCTTATGGCGGGATCTCCATTCGCATTCATGACATGGAAGGACTTTTGGAAAAATACGGGGAAGAGCCCGGCGACGACATAAAAAAGCAGGTTCTTAATCTGTTGCAGGACGAGCTCAACGTCAGGTTCGAGATGGAAAGCCCGGAAGACGTTTTCTATTTTTCAACGGAATCGGATTTTATCCTTGACGTGGTATCGCTTTCAGAAATCGCCGATTACGTGGAGGGCGCCGGAGAATTCACCTTTCCGGACGAGGCGGCATATGAACCGGAGAACACCTCCCGCCGTGTCTACATCCATGAAGGAAGAATTTACGAAGACATCCCGGACATAATCTGGCATCCGCCCACAGGAATGGATCTTTCCCTGCTTGGACACGACGAGGAACGGGACGATCCTGTAAATGCAAGGATTGAAACGCTCAGTGAAGCATATCAGGACGGTGCCTATGACGTCCTGTTTACCACAAAGCAGGACGGACACACAATCCGCCGCGGCGCCACGGGAGCCTTGCAGGAAAGCATAGCGCTTGCAAAGGATCGGGCTGTGTCAAGCCCGGAAGACACCGTGCTTATAAAGGACAAGACAAACAACCTGTTTAACGCAAGCCAGCTGACGGGCCGCGAAAAAAAGGCACACATAAGAAAAGGAAGATAAACAGACACAGAGGCGGAAAGCGCGATGATCTTTCATGACTACTACACCACGCCAGGCGTACGGGAAACATGCCACCAGATCAAGGACGGCTCCGGACGGATCCGGGAAGAAGCGCTAATCAGGGCTGCAATCCACCTTGTGAAAGAAGGAAAGATAAACAGCGCCGATTATCTTATCCCGGCGCCGCAGCATACAGGAACGGCGGTTTACACAAAAAGCCTTAGCGAAAAAATCTCCATCCTGACCGGTGCTAAAGTATTGGATATCGTCAAATGCCGTCCGCACGCGCCGCTTTATGATCAGAAAAAAGAAGGCCTGCCTTTTTCCTTAGAGGCAGAGTTTTATCTCGAAAAAACACCACCCAAGACCGGGACGTTCCTCTTTATAGACAACGTGATCGCAACGGGCGAAACCTTCAGCAGAATCAACGATCTGTTCGAAGGAAGACTGAAGCCAAGGCCATACGCGGTTGACTACACGCACCTCACAGACAAAAAAATCCTTACGCTTCTAAGAGAAGAAGGAAACCGGACCGTCACCGCCCCCAAAAAGGAGAGCTGCCGCCCCGACAAAAAACAGAAGGGCCACCACAGATAACAGGGAAAAGACCCAAAAGGAGCACCACATGGCAGAAGGAAAAAAAATCGTCCAAAAGCCAGTCCAAGATCTGGTGAAAGCAACACCCAAAAAAAAGGACGGAAGTTATCAGCTGAACCGGCGCATAAAGAAGATCCTGAACGACATCATTGATACCGCATATGAGGACTGCACCGACGAACAAAAAAAGCAGTTCAAGCACTTTAAACTGTATATTTCAAACATCGAAAAAAAGACCAGCTCCGGCATGTATTTCCCGTCCGAGTCCAGGATCGAGGTTTACAACCCATCCCTTGGTGCCAGGCATATGGCGAAATGCTGCATCCACGAACTGGCGCACCATATCGACAAGGTAAAAAACGGAGAAACCGGGCATCAAAAGCCTTTCTACGACGAATACAAAAAGCTGATGTACGCATCCCTCGACCTCGGCATCCTTGACCGGGACGACTTCATCGACACCTGGTCGTCAGACCGGAACAAAGTCCGGAAGATGCTCGAAAAATACCAGCCGTGCCCGGTTGACTATCCGCTCCCGGGCGGCCTGATCGTACAGTGCCGCAACTGTTACAAGATCCGCGACGAACTGAAAAAACGCGAATTTGCATGGAACAACATGGAAGAAGCATGGGAGAAGACCATCAAGAAGGAGGACAAGGACGCTTTTCTGGAAATCCTGAAAGATCTTGGATGTAAGGACGTTGAGATCCGGAATGAGTGGGACATGCACGTTGACGCGACCATTATAGTTACCGCAAACGGTAGCACCTATGACGCCAGAGAAGCCCTGAAAAAAAGAGGGTTCTGGTTTGATTCCGAGAGCAAGACATGGAAAAGAAAACTTAGGTCAAAAGACGCAGGCCTGTTTCTTGAAACCGTCCGCATGGCAGATGAGTTTAAGAACGTCACCTTTACCATCTGACGGAAGGCATGGCAAAGCCATGAAAAAAAGGAGAAAGAATTATGTACGACACAGAAGAAAGGCTTTCCGGCGCCAAAAACAAAGCTCTCCATGACGAGGCATATGAAAGATACCGACTGGACTTCATGGCCTCGCATGGGCACACCCTGAGCCAGCTCGCAAACAGTCTGATTAATTATTACGAAAATACAATAAGAATCAGCCAGGGCCCGGAAGCTCTTCGTACAGGCGCGGACATCCTTTCCATCTGGGCGGAAACAACCGGTTTCAGAGATGGTGATACATGGCTTGGAAAAGCAGCCTTCCTGCATGGGCCATACCAGGATGCGGAATATATGAAAAGACTTTTCTCAGACTCTGAAGATCTCCTTCACTGGTACCATATGGAGCGTTTTTTCGACACCAATCGTGAAGAAGAGCCGTATACCATGCGGCTTTACATGAAGCCGAAGGATTATGCGTTGCTAAACGAAAGCATAGAATCGTTTGTAATAAGAGGAGAGGCAGAACAAAGCGAAAAGTTCTACGGATACCTCAGAACGGGAGACTACGCCGTTGGGATCTCCAGCAATGTCTCAAAAACCATCGGCAGCGAAAAAGAGCTGCCATATCTGCCTCTTTACCTGGACATCTACCAAATCCGCCCGAACCTCACGCAGGGAGAAAAATACAGCATAAGGGAGGAAATCGGGCAGATCATCATGAGAGCAAGGGCCAGTTTCCCAACCACACATGTATTGATGGACCGCATCCTCGAAGCCATCAAGAACAATACCAGCATCATCGGACAGCCGTCCACAGAAAAAAACTTCCTTGAAGCCTTCTGTTCAAAAGACATTAACAAATATGACAGATATCATTTCGTCATGGACGGTGTGTTTCCGATAGAAATCGATGCACTTCCGATGATCGCGCAAAAAAGAACCTTTCCAAATAGAACAAGAGCAAAATCAGCACATCTGTAATAAAGCCAAATCAGATTAAACCAAAGGAGAAAAAATGAAACAGGTTGAACGACTCAAGCTTTTGGAAATTATAGACAATATATCTAATGCTGAAAAAGCATTCAGCTTACTTAGCCCGGAAGCGAAAAAAGAGTTTGAGGAATATGCAAACAAATTTCTGGAAGAGATGGCAACATCCCGCGCAGAAAAAAACATCAAACCCTCCTTTCGCAGCCTGACGGCTGATCCCGTCAACGCAATTTTATCCTATATCTCTGACACTTATCCTGACGAAGAAAAGGAACAATATCCGCAGACAACCGGAAAGTCCGAGATATACAAATACAAAGGCAAAGAATTCAGATACAACTTCGACAGCAAAATCGTCGAATACGGATTCTATCAAACCAAAGAGCAGCTGCAGGAAACCATAAAAAAAGAAGCCGGCGGAGAAACATTCAGCGAAAAAGAAATCAAACTGATCTTCGGAAAACCGGGATGGAACGAAATAGACTCAGCAGGCCTCAGCATAGGATCCTGGTATGACCAGGAACGCAGGAACGATTACCTCGATGAATATATCTTCATGCTGGAGGAAGGGATTTCCTGCCTCACGCAATCGGAGTTTTGGCAAAATCAGCCCAAATCAAAGCCCAAAAAAGGAAAAGCCCGCTAAACAAAAACAGCATCCCAAAAAAGGATAAATATCATGAAAAAAAACCAGACACCCTGTACGACAAAGCACTGGACACAGTTTTAAGCTCCAGATTCGTGGCGAAAGCAGAAACACTAAGCCGTCCCCTGACCGATGAAGAGGTTGTGGAGGAAGCAAAGTACCAGCTAGAAGACCTTCCCTACAAAGGTCTTTACGAAGGAAAGGAGCTTGCCAAAGCAAAAAGACAGATGAAGCGCCTGATCCGATAAACACGAAAACCGTCAAAAGAAAAAAGGCATTCAAAGCCGGTACGGCAAGGAGGACAGCCATGGCAGAAGAAAAGATGAAAGAAATCCTCGAATCCTACAGGCGCTATTCGAAAGAGCTTGACCGGTTCCTTCAACAGGACTCAGGAAGAATGATCGCCGAAACATCAAGGATTCTATCAGAAGTCGAAGAGGCGTACAAAAAAACAGGGTATCGCATTGCATATCCACAAGGAAGCTCTCCGTCCGTCCCGATCAAAGACATCAATGACAAGTACGACGCCATAACAAAGCTGAACAACCGGATAAAAGCATCACGCGAATCAACTGGGACAGATGCGTCCGCATTTGCCCGCCTTTTGGCGGAATACAGAAGCCAGACAGACGAATATCATTCCATGAGCGCCAATTTATACAAAAGCCGGCTTGAAAGCATCTCAAGTGACAGAGCCATCCTGATTCCTGTACAACCGGACGGAAAGGACGATCCGGCCGGGAGTCCAATGCCCCTTCACAAGGCAAGCATCCCGCCGGAAATGAGCTTCCAGATTGAAAGGGGACAAAATATCCTTGGAACCTATGAGCGCACTTTAAACGAAAGACGTATTCTGAAAGAGGCACAAGATCGGTCAAAGAACCTGAAAGCAGACACATTCCCCACCACCAAGTTTGCCAGAAGATACATAGAAATGCTGGACAGGCTGCAGGAATACCGAACACAGGAATACGAAGAAAAATGCATTCAGGTAGCCGCCAAACAAGTCCCACTGATCGACGAATATGAAGCCCTTGCGGCCGCGTCCGGATACAGGGTCCGTTACTCCGAGCCCATCCGGCAGGAACTCGAACAGGAAAAGGAGAGCCTCTCAAAGAAAGGGCTTTCCTTCGAGCAGGCAAAGCGCGTGGTTTCAAGTGCGGAGGCTGTTACCGGAAAACGAATCTGCGCAAACCTCGAACCATACGGTGAAAAAGACACAGCCGACATGACAGCGCAATACACATGCCAGATTGCTATAATTGTCGGAAACCTCTACCAACACAAAACGCAGGACATTTATGAAGACAAAGCAAAGCTCGAAGAACTGTATGGCCCAAGTGAAGAAACGATCCATGACGAAGCCTCGCTGCAGAGATACCTTGAAAAAATAGAGAACGAAAGAAAAGCAACGCAAATGCTCGAATCAGCGATGTTATCCATAGGATTTCTTTCGCTCGAAAAGAAAAAAATATGGAAACTGAACAGGGAAAAGGAAAGGCACAACCATCTTTTACAGTTCCGTCCCCTCTACGACTGAAAGAGCGAAGCCAATCACGGATATCATATATAAAAGGAGAAAACCAAAAACAATGAAAGAATTAGAAAATGCAGTCAACAAAGTTCTTGAAGAAGGCATTGTTTCAATAAAACCAAGCTCTGTCTGGGATGGAGACTGTTACGTTTATTCCGTCAAAGCCGGAGAAACCATCCTGTGCAGGACGTACGATGCGGAAGAGGCATGTGAAATACGGCTTGCGGCAGAAGACGGAAGGAAAGCTCTGTTTTCAGACCCTTCCCGCATCAAGGACATAAAAGATCTTGCCTATGCCCAATGGTCATTAACAGAGGATGAGCCATTCTCGTTCCTTCAGACGGAAAGAGCCGTCAGCTTTGAATTCAATGACATGGACATTACAAACCCCTGGATCGATGAAAGTGCCAGGTTCCCACTCAACGACCGGCAGGCTGTCTCAACGTATGGAGAGATTAACGTCGGAAAGTTTATTCTTGAAGCCTCCGACCGCATGGCTGCTTTCCCCATCATACAAAAGCAGCTGCATGATCCCGGTTTCAGGAAAAAAGCCGGCCTCGAAGAAAAGCCAAAGCAGAGCAAACATAGAGCAAGATGATCCAAAAGGAGAAGGGAAAATAAGTATGAAATACAAAGACCTCTTAACAACCTTACAGACGCAAATGCGTTTGTACGGATGGATTGAAGGGTATATTTCCGAGCAGGAGAGCAGGGTCGCAATCCCGATCCACAATGCCATCGACAAGATATCGGCCTTTGGAGATTTTTTCCTTAAAAAAAGCAGTGGCGCAGATCGTTTCTACGATATTTACGCAACCGTATCCGGAAATGACATAAGAATCGGATATTTTGGAAACAACGGAACCATCCGCCGCCAGGCCATAAGCGTATGCCTTTACAAGACAGATGAGTACGGAGAGCTTACTCTCGACGCAGCACTTTATGAAATGGCAAAGGACAAACTTATAAAAGAAAGAGAGGAAGCTACGCGTTCTGTCGAAAAGAAAAAAACGGAACTCAAAATCCAAGAGGAAAAGGCTTTTGAAATCACAAAAAAGCTGAATAATATTGAAACCATGCTGGGCTTAAAAGAGAATGGAATCTCTGAAAAAAGCGAGCCGGATCGTTATATGAACGAACAGTACTTTGATTACACATATGAAACAACGGCGCTCACAACTGTTCGCGCAAGAAACGAAGAAGAAGCTTTTGAGAAAGTACAAAGCCTTGACAACGATGGTTGGAATATCTCTGAATACTTTTCCCCTGAGCTAATCCAGGAAGAACCGGTAGAAGAAATCAAAACCAGTTCTCTCAAAGAAGAGACCGCCACCACAAAAAAGCGCAAAAAAACAAAAACCATCTAATATCCCGCAAGACATACCAGGCAAAAAGAAATAATAGCAAAATACCCGCATTGACATGCAATACAGCCTTCAAGAGTGGAATTATCCATCCCGTTAAAACATGCAATCAAAAACGACCGCTCATCTTATTTAGACAGAGCAGTCATATTTGCGCTCAGAAAGAGACCGTCCTTCAGGCAAGGGGAATGCCGGGGAATTTTGTCAGACTCTTCTCATTGCTTAGAGGGAAGCTTTTTTCTTTCGGATTGAAACAAGGACATCGTTTACGTTGTCTTTGTTTATTACGCCCGGCTTTTCATCCTGGTACTCAAGCAAAATCGCTTTATTCTCTGCTTCCATTTGCCTGACTTGCTTATATAACGATCCGAAAGTCCCGGCCTTAAGTGTTTTCTCTATAAAAACTCTGGAATCCTGCGGCAGGTTTTCATACGAATCGTACAGGTTGGCAGATGCCTTCTGGATTTGATCTATATTTAATGGTCTACCGTTTCTTTCGTGTTCCCAAAGTATACCAATAATGTCAGAGAGGTCATATTTATATTTCCTGCCCGACTTCAACTTCATAGCCACCAGATACTCCCCCGTAACGGTGCGGAACGACACAATATTGGAAAATGTTTTATAGTATTTGGAATACCGTACGATTTTCGGAGAGTAGGAAGACGTTTTCATAAAATCTGTATTCATCCAGCCATTCGGCAGGCCATATTGATCACCCACAGAATTAATGGCATCTTTCATGGATGCAGCGGCGTTGATGATAACATCCATATCATAAGTCATCTCCCGGAAACCGTAATTGATGAGCACGGCCGCACCACCGATCAGGACGATCTCCGCAGGCATGGACTTTCCATTGCGTTTTCTGTATTCTTTTGCAAGCTCTTTCAGGTATTGATCGAGGTTTTCTTTTGTGAATCGGATCTCAGACAATATTTCTTACCTCGCTTTCCATAATATTAAACCTGCGGAATTCAGGGATGGCTTCCTCTTCCGCAATGCGCAAAGGTTCTTCTGATTTCAGCACCTCGCTGGACAGGCGAACTCCGATCGGAAATAGGGGGGTGCTGAGCCGCTGCATACGGATATCATTATACTTCGTACAGAGCGGGATATCATTGATCCTGGAAAGGTAGTCCAGCATTGCGAGAAGGTACATCGCTTCCGGATACCATTTTCTGTCATAGAGCTTTCTGATTGTATCTTTTTCCAGTAAATCGGCGATAAAATCCAGGTCGCCCATATCCTTTACATGATGGCAGGTGCTGCTTTTGAATGTTTCAAAAGCGCTGCGGTATTCTGATCTGGCGGATTCAAGTATATCTTCAATCGAAACAGCCAGAACCTTAGCAATCCGGTATAAAGTACCTGCAGAGCACTTTTCCAAATCTGCTTTCCCACTGCAGATATCGTTGATCGTAGCCTGTGGGACACCGCTCTCCTTGCTGAGACGGTATTTTGTCATGTTGTGTTTTTTAAGCTGTTCATTGATCAGCATGGAAGAAACTGCTCCTTTCATGTGTTATCTTAAATATAACGGTTAACCGAAGTAATATCAAGAATGTAACAGATGTTGTGACGAGAATCGCCAGCGGGATCGGACTCTCCCGCATTGCCAAAGAGAAAAAGGACAGAGCCGGAGAGATAAAACAAGTTTTGATGCTTGTTTAGGTCAGGAACGATGCCACACTGGTATCTTTCCCGGCATTTATTTCTACCCGGTATTTATTTCTAAAATATGGAAGATTAAAACAAATAGATCAGTTATAATTAGAATGTGATTTGTTGTAGAAATTATACGCATATCCCATTCCGCCGCGCAGAACGGGATTTTTGGGTTCACTATCCGCATGGAATAAAAGGAGCATCCTAAAGAGGATGCTCCTTTTATATTACGCAAGAAATATGCCGGAGCCATTAAAAAAAGGGCTCAGTCACATTTTCTGTGTGATGCAGGGTTCCGGTCATAGTCCCGACGGCTGATGTCGAAGATCTTCAGGAAGAAGTATTCGTCATCTGGATAGCCATAGCCCTGCCGCCTGAGTGTTTTGATC